>Ga0308160_10000069_pt1 | contig 325532 bp, 284 predicted proteins | sample PhyFR1_FD_201036 | JGI IMG/M metagenome (GOLD analysis project Ga0308160, IMG submission 201036) | Phyllosphere microbial communities from UC Gill Tract Community Farm, Albany, California, United States - DLSLF.R1 | ecosystem: Host-associated > Plants > Phyllosphere > Unclassified | place... | reverse complement strand
AAAGATCTTTATCTCGTTCCGCCGAAGCATTTCGCTTTCGTCGTCAGGACGTTTCGTCCTAGTGAGCCGCCCATTCTATATCGTTTTTCGTTTCCGTCAACACCCTCGTGATGCTTTTTTTCGAGGTGGCTGGTGAAGCGAAGAACATGTCGCGTTGAGGACTTTCGTCGCGACCAGGAGGAGAAGTATAGGCGCGTGTAGTGCTTCTGTGAAGGGGTTTTCGACATCTTTTTGAAAAAAAGTCACACGCTAGACTTATTCCATCCGGTCACACTTATAAGGTGTCTTTTCATGATCCGTTTCGCTCTCCCTGTTTTCCTCCTGATGGCACCGCTTGGCGCCCTTGCGGCCACGTCGCCGACGGTCACCCTGCATGGCTCCGCCTTCTCCACGGAATTCGCCACCAACGACGCCTCGCGCGAGCTCGGGCTGATGAACCGGACGAACCTGGCGGCGGACCACAGCATGCTGTTCATCTTCACGGACGACCAGCCCCGCGCGTTCTGGATGAAGAACACGCTCATCCCGCTGGACATCCTCTACTTCGACAAGGCCCGCCGGCTGGTCGCCATGCAACTGGACGCCCAGCCTTGCAAGGCCGATCCCTGTGCGCTCTACCCCAGTGGCGGTCAGTACGCCCGGTATGTGCTCGAGCTGAAGGCCGGCACCGCGGGCAAGTTGGGGCTGAGGCTGGGCGATACGCTGGCCATCGACGGTGACCCGGGTACGGTGCGCTGAGCGTCGGACAGCAGGCGCTCGCACGGCACGTTGACGCGATAGGGCATCAGGCGGGACGGGTCCAGCGACGCCAGTTCGTCCCACTGGTCTTCGAAGGGTATGAAACGCTGCATGGTGTGTCCTCCACGGGGAGCACGCGTTGCGCGTGCCGTGGAGCCAATAAAGCAGGTGGTCCTGCCTTATTGCCGACGGGTTTGGGGCATAACGATGTCAGCCCCTACCCGCCCTCTGGCAAGAGTCCGCCGTACGGCTCAGACCTCGACCATCTCGAAGTCGTCCTTGGTGACGCCGCAGTCCGGGCAGGTCCAGGTATCGGGGATATCATCCCAGGACGTACCCGGCTCGATGCCTTCGTCCGGCAGGCCCACGGCCTCGTCGTAGATGAAGCCGCAAACGACACACATCCATTTGCGCGGGGTGGTGGGGCTGCTCTGGCTCATGGCGTGCGTCATGTCGTCATACGGAGAAGTCGTCCATTCTGTCATTCCCCGGGCGACGACGGTAGCGTGGCCCGCCCCTCCCCAAGGAAATGCCCCATGACCACCCTGATCCGACGCCGCCCCGGCGGCAAAGGCGTGTACGCCATCACCGACGGCCCGCGGGACGACCTGTTCGCCGCCGTGGAAGCGGCCCTGGCCGGTGGCGTCCGCATGCTTCAGTATCGCGACAAGACCACCGACGCCGACCGGCGCCGGATCGAGGCGGACGAGATCTCGCGCCTCTGCGCGCACCACGACGTGCCCTTTATCGTCAACGACGACGTGCCGCTGGCCCTGGCCACGGGCGGTGGCGTGCACCTGGGCCGCGAGGACGTGTCGATCGCCGAGGCACGCGCCGTGCTCGGTCGGGACGCGATCATCGGCGTGTCCTGCTACGGCTCGCTCGAACGGGCGCAGCAGCTGGCGGCAGAGGGCGCGGACTACCTCGCCTTCGGCGCGATGTATCCCTCGACGACCAAACCACATGCCCCTGTGGCCTCCCACGACGTGTTGACGCAGGTGGCCCGCCTGGGCCTTCCGGTCGTGGCGGTCGGCGGCATCACCCCCGACAATGGCAGGGTGCTGCTCGATGCCGGTGCTGATTACATCGCCGTGGTTTCCGCCATCTTCGCCGCCGACGACATCCAGACAGCCGCGCGGCAGTTCGCCGGGCTGTTCGACCCCCACCCCGGAATCCTTCGATGACCAGCAACCAGGAACTCTTCGCCCGCGCCCGTACCCTGTTGCCCGGCGGCGTCAACTCGCCGGTACGCGCCTTCAAGTCGGTCGGCGGCGAGCCGTTCTTCACCGCCCGCGCCGACGGCCCCTTCCTGTGGGACGTGGAAGACAAGCGCTATATCGACTACGTCGGCTCCTGGGGCCCCATGGTGGTCGGTCATAACCACCCCGCCGTTCGCGAGGCGGTCGAGCGCGCGGTGAAGAACGGGCTGTCGTTCGGCACGCCCTGCCCCGCCGAGGTCACGATGGCGGAGACCATCGTCTCGCTGGTGCCCTCGATCGACATGGTGCGGATGGTCAACTCCGGCACCGAGGCCACGATGTCGGCGATCCGCCTTGCCCGCGGCGCCACGGGCCGCTCCAAGATCGTGAAGTTCGAAGGCTGCTACCACGGCCACGGCGACAGCTTCCTGGTGAAGGCCGGCTCCGGCGCACTGACCTTCGGCGTGCCCACCTCGCCCGGCGTGCCCAAGGCCGCCGCCGACCTCACGCTGACCCTGCCTTATAACGACATCGACGCCGCGCGCCTGCTATTCACCCAGGAAGGCAAGGAGATCGCCGGCCTGATCATCGAGCCCGTGGCCGGCAACATGAACTGCATCCCGCCGAAGGAAGGCTACCTGCAGGCCTTGCGCGAACTGTGCACGGAGCACGGCGTGCTGCTGATCTTCGACGAGGTGATGACCGGGTTCCGCGTGGCGCTGGGCGGCGCGCAGGCCCATTACGGGATCACCCCGGACCTGACGTGCTTCGGCAAGATCATCGGGGGTGGCATGCCCGTGGGTGCCTACGGTGGCCGCCGCGACCTGATGGAGCAGATCGCGCCCGCCGGCCCGATCTACCAGGCGGGCACGCTATCGGGCAATCCCGTGGCCATGGCCGCCGGCCTGGCCATGCTGGAACTGATCCAGGCGCCGGGGTTCCACGAGGCATTGGCCGACCGCACGGTGAAGCTCACCGACGGCATCCTCGCCGCCGCCGGACGCGCCGGCGTGCCGTTCAGCGTCAATCGCGTGGGCGGCATGTTCGGGCTGTTCTTCACCGGCGAAACGGTGGAGAGCTATACCCAGGCCACCACGGCGGATGTGGACGCCTTCAACCGGTTCTTCCACGGCATGCTGGAGCGTGGCGTGTACCTGGCGCCCTCGGCATTCGAAGCCGGCTTCATATCGAGCGCACACGACGACGATGTGATCGCCGCCACCGTGGCCGCGGCGGGCGAGGTGTTCGCCTCGCTGTAACGCCGCCGCGGCGCTTTATGGATCAGGCCACCTGCGACATCGTCGCGAAGGCCCGCAGTGCCTCGCCGAGGCGCTGCAGGCCTTCGGCGGTTTCCTCGTCGGTAAGGGTCAGCGGCGGCACGATGCGCAGCACGTCCGGCCCGGCCTGCAGGATCAGCAGGCCATGAGCGGCCGCCAGGTCGAGGATCTCGCCGGCCCGGCCCTTGTAGGCCTCGGCCAGCACCGCACCCAGCATCAGCCCGCGCCCGCGGATCTCCGCGAACAGCTGAAGATCGTGGTTGAGCTTGTTCAGCCCCGCGCGGATGTCGTTGCCCTGGCGTTCCACGTTCAGCAGCACGGCGGGCGAGGCCAGCTTGCGCAGGGCCACGCGCGCCACGGCCGCGGCCATGGGGTTGCCGCCGAACGTAGTGCCGTGCGCACCGAACTGCATGATGTCGGCGACCTTCGGCCCGGCCAGCATGGCGCCGATCGGGAAGCCGGCACCCAGGGCCTTGGCCAGCGTGACGATGTCCGGGGTGACGTGGTCGTGCGCGTGGGCGAACAACGTGCCCGTGCGGCCCATGCCCGACTGGATTTCATCCAGCACCAGCAAGGCGTCGTGCTTGTCGCAGAGTTCGCGCACGGCCTTAAGGAAGCCCGGCTCGGCCGGCATCACACCGCCCTCGCCCTGCACCGGCTCCAGCATGACCGCCGACACGCCACCCTGGGCGAACGCTTCTTCCAGCGCGGGCACGTCGTTGAAGGCGACATAACGGAAGCCGCCGGGCAGTGGCTCGTAGCCTTCCTGGTACTTCGGCTGGGCCGTGGCCGTCACCGAGGCCAGGGTGCGCCCGTGGAACGAGCCCTTGAAGGTGACGATGACACGCTCTTCCGGCGGCCGCCCCTTGGAGCTGGCCCACTTGCGTACCAGCTTGATCGCGGCCTCGTTGGCCTCGGTGCCCGAATTGCACAGGAACACGCGCTCGGCGAAGGGTGCGTGGGCGATCAGTTCCTCGGCGAGGCGTAGCGGCGGCTCGGTCCAGAACACGTTGCTCGCATGCCACAGCTTGCCGGCCTGGGTGGTCAGCGCGGCGACGAGATCGGGGTCCTGGTGACCGAGGGCGTTGACGGCGATGCCGGCGCCGAAGTCGAGGTAATCACGGCCTTCCGTATCCCAGACGCGAGCACCCTTGCCGTGGTCGAGCACCACGTCGCGGGGACGGTAGACGGACAGCCAGTAACGCTTGCCGAGGCCGATGAGATCGGAGGAATCGACAGGATGCGACGACATGGAACGAACTCCCGGACCCGGCCGCAGCGCCGGAACCCATACTGGAACGGATGGAATCGCACGGTACGCTCTGCGGTCCGACATCGATCCGTGGAACATGCATCCTAGCGAGACTGGCAGGGCCGGTCTACGCCGCCGCGCAGGCCTGTGCTTCGCAGGAAACCGCGCGCCCGCCGACTAGAGGAACAGGTCCGGCAACAGCGGCTGGCCCGGCGACACGGCGTAACGCTCGAAATCGGTAACCCCCTGCTCGCGCAGGATGTCCTCGTCAATGGCGAAATGCCCGGTGTAGTCTCGCGCGGGGCGGGTAAGGATGGCGTGCGCGGCGTCCGCGACGATGGCCGGGGTGCGGCAGTGTTCCGTGCGCACGCCCTCGATCATGGCGATGGCGGCGGTAGCGATCACCGTCCGCGGCCACAGCGCGTTCACCGCGATGCCCAGCGGCGCGAACTCCGGCGCCATGCCCAGCACGCACAGGCTCATGCCCATCTTGGCGATGGTGTAGGCGGTGTGCGGCGCGTACCAGGCGGGATCGACGGTGGGCGGCGGCGACAGCATCAGCACGTGCGGATTGGCGGCGTCCTTGAGGTACGGCAGGCAGGCCTGCGTCACCAGGAAGGTGCCGCGCGTATTGACCTGGTGCATCAGGTCGAAGCGCTTCATCGGCGTGTCCGGCACGCCCTTCATCCAGATGGCGCTGGCATTGTTGACCACGATGTCGATGCCGCCGAAGCGTTCGGCCGCCGTGGCCGCCGCCATGCGCACTTCCGCTTCCTCGCGGATATCCACCTTCAGCGGCAGGGCCACGCCACCCTCGGCCTCGATCGCGGCAGCCGCCGTATGGATGGTGCCGGGCAGCTTCGGGTTGGCTACGCCGCTCTTGGCCGCGATGACGATGTTGGCGCCGTCACGCGCGGCGCGGAGGGCGATCGCCAAGCCGATGCCGCGCGAGGCACCGGTGATGAACAAGGTCTTGCCCTTGAGCGATGTCATGGCCACAGCCCTCAGGCGCGCTGGAAGCGCGGCAGGATGTCACGCAACTCGGCAAGGCGCTGCAGCGGATCGTCCAGTTCGAGCATGTGCTGACACTCGTTGGCATCCAGCGGCAGCAACTCGGACAGCCGAAAGCCGACCCAGCTGGCGTCGTCGCCCCGCGTGCCAATCTCGTGCCGCCACGGTGGCTGCATCTGTTCGGCCAGGCGTTCCAGGATGGTGCCGAGCAGGCCGAACTCCGCCGGCAGCGGCAGCAACGGTTCGTCGCCCCAGGGCGCGAGGTCGCCGCGCATCTGGCCATCCGCCCGCACGCGTGTGCGGGTGACCCGGAAACGCTGCCCACCTTCCGCGACGATGCCGAGCAGGCCGTCCTCGCGGGAGTGGAAATCGGTGATGGTGGCCAGGGTGCCGACCGCGGCGGGCACGGCGGGCTGCCCCGCCTCGCGGCCGTCGAGGATCAGGCAGACGCCGAAGGCGCGGCCGGTGCGCGCGCATTCGCGCACCAAGTCGACATAGCGCGGTTCGAAGATGCGCAGCTGCAGCTGGCCGCCCGGGAACAGGACGTTCGACAGGGGGAACAGCGGGAGGTCCATTGCGGGCGTGGTGGCGGCCATGCCGTCGAGTCTACCCTGCGTCCAGCGCGTTGAAGAAGCGCCGGGGCGCGCCCTCGAAGCCGCCGTTGGACATGAAGATCACCTGGTCGCCGGGCCGGGCGTCCGCCACCAGGGCATCGATCAGCGCATCCACGCCTGGCACCGTGGCGCCGCGGCCGTCGAGCGCATCGATCACCTTGCCCGCGTCCCACGGCAGCTCGGGCCGGTGCAGGAACACCACGCGGTCGGCATCGGCCAGCGACGGCGCCAGCGCCTCGGCGTGCGCACCCAGCCGCATCGAATTGGAGCGCGGCTCCAGCGCCACCACGATGCGCGCCGCGCCGACGCTGGCGCGCAGCCCGGCCAGCGTGGTGGCAATCGCCGTGGGGTGGTGGGCGAAATCGTCGTAGACGGTGACATCGCCTGCCTGGCCGATCCGCTCCATGCGCCGCCGGGCGCTGGCGAAACCGGCGAACGCCGGCAGCAGCGCCACGGGATCGGCTCCGGCCGCGCTGGCTGCCGCCAGGGCCGCCAGCGCATTCATGACGTTGTGTCGTCCCAGCGAGCCCCAGCGCACCTCGCCCAGCACGTCGTCGCCACGGCGCACGCGGAAGTGCGACCCATCCGCCGACAGCAACTCGGCACGCCAATGGCCCGCGTCGATGCCGAAGGTCTCCACTGGGGTCCACGCGCCCATCGCCAGCACCTCCGCCAGGTAGGCGTCCTCGGCGTTGACGATCAGGCGGCCATTGGACGGCACGGTACGGACCAGGTGGTGGAACTGCCGCTGGATGGCGGCCACGTCGGGGAAGATGTCCGCGTGGTCGTATTCCAGGTTGTTGAGGATGGCGATGCGCGGCCGGTAGTGGACGAACTTGGAGCGCTTGTCGAAGAAGGCCGAATCGTATTCGTCGGCTTCGATGACAAAGGGCTTGCCCGTGCCGCGGCGCGCGGACACATCGAAGTTGCCCGGCACGCCGCCGATCAGGAAACCTGGCGACTGGCCGGCGGTTTCCAGTAGATGAGCCAGCAGGCTGGTGGTGGTGGTCTTGCCGTGCGTGCCGGCCACCGCCAGCACCTCGCGGCCGCCGAGCAGGGTCTCGCCCAGCCACTGGGGCCCCGAGATGTAACGCAGGCCCGCGTCCAGCATGTATTCCACCGCCGGATTGCCGCGGGTCATGGCGTTGCCGACCACGACCAGGTCGGGCGCGGGCTGCAGGTGCGCCGCCTGGTAACCCTGCATCAGGCCGATGCCGAGCGCTTCCAGCTGCGTGCTCATCGGCGGGTAGACGTTGGCGTCGGATCCCTCGACGGTCAGGCCGAGCTCACGCGCGAGCGCGGCGACGCCGCCCATGAAGGTGCCGCAGATACCGAGGATATGGACGCGCATAGGGGGCTCGTCGGAAGGCCCGCCAGGAGGGCGGGCCTGGAGTGGATCAGGCGCTGGCGGCCTTGACGCCACCGGGCAGGACGTCCAGCACGCGCTGGGTGACTTCGTCGAGCTCGCCCACGCCGTCGACCACCTTCAGCTTGCCGCGCTGCTTGTAGAAGTCGGCCACGGGAGCGGTCTGGTCGGCGTAGATGCCCAGGCGCTTCTTCACCGTGTCCGGGTTGTCGTCCGGGCGGCCTTCCTTCTCGAAGCGGACCTCGCAGCGGTCGACAATGGCGGCGTCGGGCACCTCCAGCTTGACCACCACGTCCAGCGGCTGGCCGATGCGGGCCAGCACGGTATCCAGCGCGTCGGCCTGGGCCAGGTTGCGCGGGTAGCCGTCGAGGATGAAGCCAGGCCGGGCATCCGGCTCGCCCAGGCGGTGCTCGATGATGCCGAGCATTATGTCGTCGGGCAGCAGGTGTCCGGCATCCATCAGGCCCTTGGCTTTCAATCCGAGTTCCGTGCCGGCCTTGATCTCGCCACGCAGCAGGTCGCCGGTGGAGATGTGGGGAACGCCGAGGCGTTCCTTGAGGCGGGTGGCCTGGGTACCTTTCCCGGAACCGGGGGCGCCGAATAGCACGAGTCGCATTGATGCTCCGTTCGTCGGCGCGCGGGTAACCCCGCCACCGGACACAAGAAAATGGATCTCAAGGTAACGGCAGGGGCGCCGCGCCGTCAAACGGACGACATGCCGCAGGTGTAGGGCAGCCCGGGCGGACCTGACGCCTTCAAGCGGGGACGACGTCCATCGCGCTACCCTCGGCGCTCCGTTCACGCCCAAGGAAACCGCAGCATGGCCGCCGGAAAAATCCTCTACGCCCAGTCGGGCGGCGTCTCCGCCGTCATCAACGCCACCGCCGCCGGCGTCATCGAGACCGCCCGGGACAAGGGCATCCCCGTCTACGCGGCGCGCAACGGCATCCTGGGCGCGCTGCGCGAGGAGCTGATCGATACCACCCGCGAGGCCAAGGCCAACATCGCCGGGCTGAAGCACACCCCGGGCGGCGCATTCGGCTCCTGCCGCTACAAGCTGAAGTCGCTGGAAGAGAATCGTGCCGAATACGAGCGCCTGATCGAGGTGTTCAAGGCGCATGACATTCGCACCTTCCTTTATAACGGCGGCAACGATTCGGCCGACACGGCGAACAAGGTCTCGAAGATCGGCCAGGCGCTGGGCTACGAGGTCAACTGCATCGGCGTGCCGAAAACCATCGATAACGACCTGGTGGTGACCGACACCTGCCCCGGCTTCGGCTCCGTGGCCAAGTACACCGCCATCGCCGTGCGCGAGGCCAGCCTGGACGTGGCCTCCATGGCCGACACCTCGACCAAGGTGTTCATCATCGAGGTGATGGGCCGGCACGCCGGCTGGATCGCCGCGGCCGCCGGCCTGGCCGGGTCCGGTCCCAACGACGCGCCGCACGTCATCCTCTTCCCGGAAAACGTGTTCGAGCCGGAAACCTTCCTGGCCAAGGTGCAGGCCACCGTGGAAAAGGTGGGCTACTGCACGGTGGTCGTCTCGGAGGGCGTAAAGAACAAGGAAGGCACCTTCCTGGCCGAGTCCGGCGCGCGCGACGCCTTCGGCCACGCGCAGCTGGGCGGCGCCGCGCCGGTGCTGGCCGCGCTGGTGCGCGAGAAGCTGGGCTACAAGTACCACTGGGCCCTGCCCGATTACCTGCAGCGGTCGGCCCGGCACATCGCCTCGAAAACCGACGTGGAGCAAGCCTACGCGGTGGGCAAGAAGGCCGTGGAATTCGCCGCCGAAGGCCTCAACGCCGTCATGCCGGTGATCGTGCGGGTATCCGACGAGCCGTACAAGTGGAAGATCGAGGCGGCGCCGCTGGACAAGATCGCCAACCACGAGAAGAAGATGCCGCGGAATTTCATGTCGAAGGATGGCTTCGGCATCACCGCCGCGGCGCGCCGTTATCTGGCGCCGTTGATTCAGGGCGAGGTACCACCGCCGTATGGCGAGGATGGCCTGCCGATGTACGTGACGCTGCGGAACACGTCGGTGCCGAAGAAGTTGCGGAAGTTCAGGATGGAATGAGGAGCGGGATCGATGACGGGTTGCATCGGCGATGAGGGGCCGGGATCGCCGACATCGTCGGCTCCTACAACCGCCGGCGACCACGTGCCCCACGACCACGTGCCCGATGTAGGAGCCGACGATGTCGGCGATCCATCCGCGACCACCCGCCCCATGTAGGAGCCGACGATGTCGGCGATCAGCCTCGCCTCACCCCAACACCTCCCTCATCAACCCCAGATCCCGCACGAAATCCGCATACCCCGCCTCCCGCGCCTCCGCATCCGGCAGGCGTAGCAGGTACGACGGATGCACGGTCGCCATGGCCTTCCGCCCGTCAGGCAGGTCGATCCACTCCCCACGTTGCGCCATCAGGCGAAACGACGTGCCAAACACCGACTGCGCGGCCATCGCCCCCAGGCACACCAGCGCATCCGGCTGGATACGGTCGATCTCCGCCGCCAGCCAGGGCCGGCATGCCGCTTGTTGCTCCACGCTGGCGCGCTTGTGCAGGCGCACCTTGCCGCGTGGCTCGAACCTGAAATGCTTCACCGTATTGGTGACATAGAGCAGATCGCGCTCCACGCCGGCCTCGCCCAGCGCACGATCGAACAGCTTTCCCGCCGGGCCGACGAAAGGCTTGCCCGCCAGGTCTTCCTGGTCGCCCGGCTGCTCGCCGATCACCACGATGCGCGCGTGCGCCGGACCCTCGCCGAACACCGTCTGCGTGGCCGGCTTCCACAGGTCGCACGCGCGGCACTCGCGAGCCTGCGCGCGTAACGCCGTGAGGCTTCCCTCGGGCGCGGCCGCGGTCGCCTTCTGCAAGGGGGTGATCTTTTTCTTCGGGATCGTCGGCTGCTTGTCCACCATGGCCTGCATCCTCGGCAACGCGTCGCGCACCAGTTCGGGGATGAGCCGCGCTTCCGGCAGGTTCTTCCAGTACTTCACCGGCATCTCGCGACGCATCGCGTCCACTTTCAGCCGGGCGGGATTGAAGATGCTGGCGTAATACGTGCGCCAGAGGTCTTCGAGGGCATCGTCGGACGGTGCGTCCGCGCGGCTAGCGCCCGGGCCGAAGGAAAGCGTTTCGCCATTCCAGTGCGCGGTGCGTAAGGGCGTCAGCAGCGACCAGTGCATGCCCGTGAACCGGCGCACGAAGAACGGTGCCACGCGCGTCACGATGTCGAACGACGGCTCGAACCAGGCCACGTACACGGTGTCGTCGCCGTGGCGCACCTCGCGGAACCGCACGAACGCCTTCATCTTGTGCATGTCGCGGCTGACCTGCTTCACGCAGACATGCGCCCAGGCCACGTCCTCGTCCGTGGCGATGCGCAGCAAGGCCTTTTCGCCGTGCGCCAGTCGCCAGAGCATCCGATACAGCGTGGCGTGGCGGCGCGCATCGGTATGCGCGAGCACCGCATGGGCCAGGTTTAGGAAGTCGCGTGGTACCGCAGGCACGCGCGTATGCACGGGAGACGGCAGGCGGTCGTCGCTACCGAACAGGCCACCGGTACCGCCTACCTGCCAGTCCACGGCCGAGGGGTCCACGTCGGCCAGCAGCAACGCGCGCGCCTTCGCCCGCCACGCGTCGAAATCCGACGGATCGTCCAGCGTCACGGACCACATGGTCAGCCGAACAGGTCCGGTTGCGACGGCTCGCGCAGGTCGCGCCGCAGCACGCCGCTTTCGTGGTCGCCGCGCGGACGATGGTCCACCGTCTCGACAAAGGGAGCGACCTTCTTCACTGGCACGCGCAGGCGGATCAGGTCGTCGTAGCGGATGCGTCGATGCCCGCGCATGGCAATCATCTTGTCGACGGTCTTGACGCCCAGGCCCGGCACGCGCAACAGCGTTTCGCGGGGCGCGCGGTTGACGTCCACGGGGAAGGTCTCGCGATGGCGCAGCGCCCAGGCGAGCTTCGGGTCGACGTCCAGCGAGAGCATGCCGTCGTCGCCCGGCGGAGCAATCTCGTCCGCGCCGAAGCCGTAGAAACGCATCAGCCAGTCGGCCTGGTAGAGGCGATGCTCGCGCACCAGCGGCGGCGGCTTCAGCGGCAGGATCTTCGACGCATCCGGGATGGGGCTGAATGCCGAGTAGTAAACGCGGCGCAGCCGGTAATTCGTGTACAGGTTGGTGCTGGCCGAGAGCACGTCGCGATCGCTCGCGTCGTCGGCGCCTACGATCATCTGCGTGCTCTGCCCGGCGGGCGCGAATCGCGGCGCCTTCTTCTCGGCCTTGGCCTCGTCAATGGACAGCCGCAGGCGGCCCATAGCGCTGCGGATGTCGCCCAGGTGTTTTTCCGGCGCCAGGGCTTTCAGGCCACCCTCGGTCGGCATCTCCACGTTGATGCTGAGGCGGTCAGCCCAGCGGCCGGCGGCATCGATCAACTCGGGCGAGGCATCGGGGATGGTCTTCAGGTGGATGTAGCCACCGAACTTGTGTTCGCTGCGCAGCGTACGCGCGACCCGCACCAGCTGCTCCATCGTGTAGTCGGGCGACTGGATGATGCCCGAGGAGAGGAACAGCCCCTCGATGTAGTTGCGCCGGTAGAACTCCAGGGTGAGGTTGACCACCTCCTCCACCGTGAAACGCGCGCGCTGCACGTTGCTGCTGCGCCGGTTGACGCAGTACACGCAGTCGTACACGCAGAAGTTGGTCATCAGTATCTTCAACAACGAGATACAACGGCCGTCCGGCGCATACGCGTGGCAGATCCCCATGCCTTCCGTCGAGCCGATCCCACCGCTTTTCAGCGAGTTGCGGCCCTTGCCGCCGCTGGACGAGCACGAAGCGTCGTACTTCGCGGCGTCGGCGAGGATGGCGAGTTTGTCGGAGATCTTCATGGGGAGGGTTATCGTGCCAAAAGGCCCGCGCAGCCGTGTGAAGGCCGCCGCCGGCTATGATGGCGGCCGTTGCCACGGAGCCTCCCCATGGACCTGATCATCCGCCACGCCACGCTGCCCGACGGCCGCCGGGATGTCGATATCGGCATCGACGGCGGCCGCTTCGTGGCCATCGAGCCCGGCCTGGCCGCCAGCGGCCGTGAGGAAATCGACGCCGGCGGGCGCCTGGCCAGCCCGCCCTTCGTCGATGCGCATTTCCACATGGACGCCACGCTGTCGCTGGGCCTGCCGCGACTGAACGCGTCGGGCACCCTGCTCGAGGGTATCGCGCTGTGGGGCGAGCTCAAGCCCGACCTGACCCAGCAGGCGCTGGTGGACCGCGCCATGGCCTACTGCGACATGGCGGTGGCGCAGGGCCTGCTGGCCATCCGCAGCCATGTGGATATCTGCGACGACCGCCTGCTCGCCACCGACGCCTTGCTGGAAGTGAAGCGGCGCGTGGCGCCGTGGCTGCACCTGGAACTGGTGGCCTTTCCGCAAGACGGCCTGCTTCGGTCACCGAACGCGAAACAGAACCTGGTACGCGCGCTGGACAAGGGCGTGGCGGTGGTGGGCGGTATCCCCCATTTCGAGCGAACCATGGCCGACGGCGCGGCGTCCATCCGCTGGCTGTGCGAACTGGCCGCCGAGCGCGGCCTGCGCGTGGACATGCATTGCGACGAGTCGGACGATCCGCTGTCGCGGCATATCGAGACCCTGGCGGCGGAAACGATCCGCACCGGGTTGCAGGGCCGCGTCACGGGCTCGCATCTTACGTCGATGCATTCGATGGACAACTATTACGTGTCCAAGCTGCTGCCGCTGATCGCCGAGGCCGGCGTGCACGCCATCGCCAACCCGCTGATCAACATCACCCTGCAGGGCCGCCACGACACCTACCCGCGCCGGCGTGGCATGACTCGTGTGCCCGAGTTGCTGGAGGCCGGCGTCAACGTCGCCTTCGGCCACGACTGCGTGATGGACCCCTGGTACGGCATGGGCTCGGGCGACATGCTGGAGGTGGCGCACATGGGACTGCACGTCGCGCAGATGACCTCGACGCGCGGCGTGGCGCACTGCTTCGACGCGGTGACGACCAACGCCGCGAAGGTGATCGGCTGGGACGGCTACGGTATCGCCGTGGGCCATCGTGCCGACATGGTGCTGCTGCAGGCGGGCGACGCTTACGAGGCGATCCGGCTCAAGGCGGCCCGACTGCTGGTCGTCCACGGCGGCAAGGTGCTCGCACGCGCACCTGAACGACGTACGGCGCTGTTCCTGCCGGAACGCCCGTCAGAGCTGACGTTGGAGTTCCGGCCAGGGTCGATTTCCTGAACCGGCGGGTTCATTAGCTGTCGCGTCAATGAACGCTTTCGCCAACCTTTCCAAGCGTAGGACTTTGCGTTCAGCGTCGTCTTCCTAGCATCCGAATCGTCGATCGGCCGCGGTGACCCGCGGTGTGACGATCGTCCTGGAGACCGGCTATGAAAACGATGATTCGCAGTGCCCTTGTCGCCCTTGCCCTGTTGTCCACGTCGGCAGTGTTCGCTCGCGATCACTACGACGACCATGGTCGCGGACGCCATGGCGAGTACCGTAACCATGGGTGGCACGATCGCCGCTATGACGACCACCGCTATGGGTATCGCGATCATGGCTGGCGCGGGCATCGTCCGCCGCCGCCCCCGTACCGCCATCATTACTATGCGCATCCGGCGTACTACCATCGCCCGCCTCCGCCGCCGCATCGTGGGTATTGGCATCGGTGAGGGTTGAGTGCTGGTAGAGGCGTAGCACTATCTCACTCGCCTTACGATACGCGTCGGACGCGCGGCGGTTCAACTCCCTCATGGAGAGGGAGTTGAACCTGAAGCAGGTTGCCACTCAAGTTTTTGGCGCAAGTGGGCCTACAGGCTTCAGGGTGTCTTACCGGTCCATGGCTCCGATGAAAAATTGATCGATGAGATCTTCGAGGATCCTACCTTCCTCATTCGGCTCGTACTCGTCATCGAACCCGACCTCCATCAGTTTGTCGTTGAACGCTTCCCTGAATTCTTCCGCCAAATCGTCTGGGATACTAAAAGAGAGCCCGCCGCCTCTACGGGATGTCGCTCTTTCCAGTACTGCACGCTGCGTGGAAGTCAAAAACTGGGCTTCAAGCAAATAGCGAGCGCGTTTGGCATTGAGAACGATGTCTCGCATGGCAATCAACCCGCATAGCCAAGCATGATGCTGGTGGAAATGAGAAGAACTAAAAGCAAGCCGACGCCTCCAGACCACTGCGCTAGCTTTAGCAACATCGATGACGAACTGCGAAATCGGGGTCGAGATCGCGCCCCACGAAGACCACCTCTACAAGCTTCATCTGTGCATTTGCGCCATCGATGCCGAATGCCTTCAAGAGGCGCCTCTGTGCGCAGCAATCAGGCGAGACGTACCATGCTGACCAGATAGCAGACAGCAATAATAAAAACTACTGCACCCACTACCATCGCTGCTTCCTTCATCAGTTTCCGCCCTACATGGCCAGACCGATCCTGACTCATTCACGCCTGAGTTCGATTTGCGAAAATCTAATGCGATGCTGAGCGCTTCTGCGACGGGAGAACCTTCCAAGAGTCGATCTCCTTAGCCAGTTCTGGGTCGTGGCGGAATTCGTCAAGAGCCTGCGCGACATCATAGTCCTTGCCTCGTCTTTTTCTTAGAGGACTGAGGAGCATCACGCGGCAAGGCAGACTGCGATCTCTCAACAATTCGATCAATTCGGAAATCCGATTGGGAGGACAGCTAGCCGCAACAGCGACAGCAAGCCCCATATCAACATCGCCTGGACCTTTCGCCTTGAGGCTGGGGGAAATCTTATACATCGCCACCAATTCATCCCAGTATTCTCTAGCATCTTTTGTTGCAAGCGATCTTGCCAGCGACTCAAGCGTACCGTTCGAATAATTGCGACGAAGGTGTTTCATCAGGATGGGCAGGGCGTGTCGGTAGTCGCTTGTAGGCACACTCGGAAGCCTATTCACGATATCCACATTAATCCCCACCCTCGCTAGCTCATCGAGAAGCTCAGACTGCTCCTGCTTAAATGCTGCGATCCTCGCTTCAATTCGAGCCTCCAAGTCCTCTTTATATTTTCTACCTTCATCTGTCAGCATACTTCTACCGCCTTCAGTTCATCGGAACTCGTATATGATTGACTGTGCCCGCGTCGATTAATTCCTGAAGAGGCGTCGATATTTTCGTAGATTCGTTCGTGTACAAATTAAATTGCATATCCTTGCTAGATGCATACTGGATATAGTCTCGCAACTGAGCAGTCAAGCCTTGACGCGCGACATTTTTGACCTCGTTGACCGACACAAGTGGGACGATGCCGTCGGGAACTCGGTAGCTGCCGTTTTCTAGTTTGATAGCAGTCTTCTCACCGATATCGGCAATTTTGCGTACTGCTTCTTCACCGCGCCGCCCCTTGGACGCAATTTGCGCCATTCTTTCCCCCGCCGTGACTACGCGAGCGCCACCACGCACCTCACCGACCATTGGCAGAGCCGCGACCGCCCAGCCGCCACTGCCGCAGCCCTGCATCGCGCAGTTGATTAACCCGCCACCAGGAACGACTGTGTCCAACAGAAAGGGAATCGTGAATTCCTTACCGGTGGTCTGCCACGCCTCCATCATGCCTGGAGCTTGCCAGTCGATAGAGCCCGGCACCGTTTGACGGCCGTCTCGATCGACGTTCAGGACGGGATTGTTATTGGCGTAGGTGAACCGATTGAAGCCAAAAACAGTACCGGGCCCTGTTGCCGCCGGATCAGTACTCAAGAACCGTCCTACGCTCGGATCGTAGTAACGAGCTTGCATATAAACGAAGCCCGAATCGACATCGTTCACATGCCCCGTATACCCCGGCCCCTGCTCCGGCGTACCAAGCGCCTGCGTACCGTAAGGACGGTAATCCGCACTGCTAAGGATGTTCCCCGACGCATCCGCCTTCGCCAGCACCGTCCCCTGCGGACTCGTATAGTAATAGGTAATCGTCTCCGCCGCATGGGCAACGCCCATGCTCGCGCAAACCATCGCCATCAAAAGCAGCAAGGCTGTCAGCCACGCCGACCCCGGCCGCAGGCAACGACGAACGATCGACATCGTGGAAGTCTCCATCATCACGCTCCTATGCCGGGCCATCACGGGCTCACACTGTTAGACGGGCTGTAGGCGGAGCAGCCCACGGCGTTACACGCGCGCACTTTGTAAGTCAGCGTGACGCCGGGTTGCTGCAGCGAGCTGTAGGACAGCCCCGAGTCGTTGTAGACCAGGGTGTTGTTCTCCATGAGCTCGTAACGCGTAGCGGATGCCTGCGCCGTCCACTTGACCAGCACCGTGGGCTTGGTCGGGCCGTGGTATGTCGTTGTGAAGGTCGGTGCCGCCGGTGCAGATGGCACCAGGGACACAGTCACCGTCGTGGTCGAGCTGTAAGGCCCGCAAGAAAGCGGATTGCAGCCCTGCACCTCATAGGTATACGTCCCAGTGCCGCGTCCCGAGGTCGACCAGCTCGTTGCCCCATTGAACTGCACCTGCTGGAAGCCACCACCGTTAACCGACTCCAGAAGACTGTATCCGATGGCATCGCCGACGGATGACCAGCTAATGGTGTAGGTGCCCGTATTGTTGTTGCCGCCACCCGTGATGGTCGGTGCATCGCTTGGCGTCCGCATCACATTGACCGGGCCGCTGTTGGCGTAGCCGCCGCAGCCGTTCGCGTTGCAGGCGTGCACACGATACGACCAGTTGCCCGAGGAACTCTCGTTTATCGTGGTGGACGTATCCGTGCCAGACCACACATTGGCCCAGTTGCCGTCAGTACTGTGTTCCACCTGGTAGGAGGTGGCGTACGTCGCAGCGGCCCAACTCAACGGCACTGATCCGGTCGAACTGCCCGGTGCATTGATGCTGGCCGGGACTGACGGAACATGCGCGATGGTAACCGTGTTGGAAACAGTGGGCGTGCTACATCCGTTCGCATTGCATGCCGAAGTGCGGAACTGGTAGCTCGCATCGCCTGGCCCATTGTAGGACGCGCTGGTTCCCGCTCCCGTGTAAAGCGTGGCCCAGGGGCTCCCATTGGTGGAGCATTCCGTCTTGTAGCTCGTCGTGTTGCTTGTCGCCGACCAGTTGACCGCGATGCTCGACAGGTCGCCAGCCGCCGTGGCGGTCGTCGACGCGGGTGAGGAAGGGGCCAGCACGGAGGGCGGCACAACGAAGTTGCCCGAGTTGGTCAGAAGATTGTTGTCTGCTCCAACAGGAGAGATTCCGTGGACGTAGATCGCCTGGCCAGCGTATTTCACGCGTTGCTCTTCCGTCAGCGTGATGGTGTAGCGATGTTTGGTGCCGCTCGAGTGGCATAGCTCCTGCACGGCGGACCCGGTGTCCTGATTGGCCGTCGCTATGGCTATGCCCGTTCCCGTGCCATACGGGCCGCCCACATACAAATGCACATCGATGGACGCCGCCAACCCACTTGCACAGGCCCAGCCCGAGACGACGGCGTCGGCGCCGCTGGTCACGCCATCGACATAGCCCATCACCGTCGACGTCGTGGCCTTCCGGCTGGCGACCAGCTTTTTACCCAGGTAAATGTAGCTGGTGCCGTTGGTCGAGCCGTTGTCGTACTCCCACATCAGCTGACCGCTACTGCTGTAGGCGTAATACGTCGTACCCGCCGACGTGACCGCCTTTACACGATGCCCCGTGGCGTCATAGAGGTAATCGCCCTTGCCGTTGACCGAGAGCAGGCGGTTGGCCAAGTCGAAGGTCATCGCCTGGCTGTCCTTGGCCGTCGTGTTGCCCTGAGCGTCATAGGTGAAGCTATGCACCGTGGCACCGTTATTGCTGATGCTCGAGAGCAGGTTGTTCGCGTCGTAGTTGTAGGTCTTCGTGCCGCTACTGTCGGTCACGCTGCGCAGGTTGTTCAGTGTGTCGTAGGTGTAGCTTTCCGTGCCCCACAGATTCTCGGCATGAGATGACAGCAAGCGGCTCAGTCCGTCATAGGTCATCGACCGCGTGCGCTGCTTCGATCCCGTCTGGTCGTCAATCGACAGGATGTTGCCCACGGCGTCATAGCTCAGCCCTTCGCTGACGGCAATCTGGGCGCCTGTCCCGAAACTGAAACTGGACAGCAACAGGCGCGTGTTCTCGGCGGCCGAATAGGCAGCGCCATTGCCCAACGCGAAGCCCTCCAGCACGCCATCGGGATAATACGTCGCACTACTGGCGAACGAGCCGGCCACAGTCGGTTGACCCAAAGCGTTGGACGTCATCGCCACCGTCTGGCCGTCGGGATACTGCACGCTGGCCAGGCGGCCATTGGCGTCATACCCGTAGCCGAGCGTCCACGACCAGCCATCCACCGATAGCACCTCCGTGGTGAGCAGGCCGAGCTTGTTGCGACCGTAGGACCAGCCTACGGTACCGGTGCTGTTGGCATTGCTGGACGAGGTGGCCGACGTCGACGTCGCGGGCCGGCCCAGCGCGTCGTAGGTGAAGCTCGTGGCCAGCGTGCCGTTCGGATAAGCCACGGAGGTAACGCGGTTCATCGCATCGTAGGCATTGGTCGTGCGGGCCGCCGTGGCAACCTGATCGTAGCCGCACCCGGTACCGTTGAACGGCTGGCCGGCCGCGCTCCAGACCACGTTGTCGGCGCCATCGTAGGCCGCCATGGTGCTGCCCGTTTCCGGCTCCCACGAACGACACAGCCGATGCTGGTCGTCGTAGGTCATCGTGCGGGTCAAGTCACCCTGGGTCATCGAGAGCACGTTGCCGTAGAGATCGCGGCTGATCGTCTGCGTCACGCCTTCAGGCGCTTCCACTTTGACCACGTTGTCGAACCCGGGTGTATCGAACACCTGAAAATGAGTGAACGTCGCGTTGCCCTTGGCATCCGTCACCTGACGTGCCCCGCCGGTCAGGTACAAGGTGGTGGTGACGAGGTTACCGTCCTGTCGTACTGGGTGCTGGAGGTCGGGCGCCCCAGGGCGTCATAAGCCGTGGTCGTGCCTTGGGTGATGCTATCGCGGTCGGGCGTACCTGCGACCGGATAGGACACAAAGCTCTTGCGTCCCGCATTGTCGTAGCCGGTGTGCGTGGAGACGGCGAGTGCGCCGCTGGTGGCGTCCGACTGGGTCGAGATGACCGGGCGCAGCAGGACGTCAAAATCCGTCCGCTGATTCAGGTTGCCCTGTGTGGTGGTCCGCACCCAGTGGTTGCCACCCATGCCGCGCGCATCGGGGGAGAAGACGTAGCTATAGGTCTTGGGCGCCCACGCCGTACTGTCGCCGGTGGGGTAGTCGATGCGTGCGATGCGACCGATGGCGTCGTAGCCGTAGCTCGTGGTCGCGCCCGCCTGATCGGCGATCGCCGCGATCTGACCCAGGCCATCGACCGTCACCGCCTGGCTCGTGCCGTCCGGGTAGCCGATGCTGGTGGGAATGCCGCGGGTGTAGTTACCCAGCGTGGTGGTCTTGCCGTTACCGTCGGTGAAGCTGGCCAGTTGGCCTTGTGCGCTGAAGGTATAACCCATCACCTTCACCCCGAACCGGTCGCGCTCGGTCGGCGTGGCGGTGCCGCTGTCGTAGAGCATCTGGCTGACCGTCTCGCCCGTGCTCAGATTGATCGACTGCGCGGGTAGGCCGATCACCCACAGCCCGGCGTTATCGGTGTAGGTGGAGCGATCGCTGACGCTGTAGCCGAAGTTGTTGGAGCGGGTGACGTCCTGGGGACGCGCGAACGCGTCGAACGCGGTGGCGTTCCAGGTATACACGTCCGGCGTGGTGCTGGCCGCGGGGTCCATCGTGATCTGCTGCGTGGCCTTGGGCAGCTGCTCCTGCAGCTGCGCCGTGTTGATGCGTTCCTGTGGCGCATACCCCCACGGATGGGCATAGGCGCCGGACCGCGCGTCCTGGGCCGGCGTCGGATTGACGTAGGCGTAGGCGGTCGAGCGGCGTATCGCGGACGAGGCACCACTGTCGTACACGTCTTCCTTCAGCAGCTGGCTCTCGGTCCAGTCGTAGCGGTTGGAGAACGTGCTCCGCTCCAGGTGGCCATCCGGGTAGCTGACGTCGGTAGAGACCTGGGTGGCGCAGGCGGTCGTCGTGCAGTCCTGGGACCAGCTTTCATTCGCGGGCGAGTAGCTGTAGGTCCAGGAGAGGCCATTAGCAGGCAGACCGGTGCCCGAGAGCGTGCGCTGGGTGATCGCCATCCCGTAGGACGCGTTCGGTATCGCTGCCCAGGTGCTGACGCCATTGGGAATGGCGGGCAAGTTGGGGCCCGCCATGCACTCCTGGGGCACATAGGAGCGACCACGCTTGAGCGGCATGACGGTGTAGGACGCCATCAGTCCCGAAGGGTGGGTGACCGTCGCGGTATACGGTGTGTCCGCATTACCGGGCTCAGCGATGGCCGCACAGGTACCCCCGCGTCCACGCGAATCCGGCCACGCACCATTGAACGAATCGAGGTTGTAGCCCCAGCTGCTGCCATCCGGCTGCGTCACGGAGGTCAGCGTGTAGACCAGGTTCGTGGTGGACTTCACATAGCTGTATGTCCATGTCCGATTGCCTGCGTCGCCACCCTGCTCGGTAATCGTGCTCACCCGATGGCTGCTGGCACCCGTGCTGGCATCCGTCTCGTAGGTCAGCGTGACATGACGACCGTCGGACGCCGCAATGTCCGTGACGTCGTCGCCGCTGTAGGTATAGCTCACCGAGTTGCCGAACCGGTCTTCGATGCGGGTGACCAGCATCCGGCCTTCGCGACGCTTGATGAAATCTTCTGCCGAGGCAAACACATGAAACCCCGATCGCGCGGCGAACGAACTCGATCCCAGCGGCCGGGTCAACGACGGCATGTAGCGATAAGCGATGTGATCAAGCCAGTACTTGGTGCCGTCGGGCGACACCGCGAGGAATCCCTCGATGGTGGTGTCATTGGCGGCATGCGCCAGGCAGCCTACCGCCCAGTTGCCACGGGTCACGATGGGATACGTCAGGCCCGCCACGCCAGGCGTGGTCGTATTGGCGGTGGAACGGCCCAGCAGGTCCTGGCTTCCCTGGCCGGGGATGCGCAACTGGTAGCCCTGCCACCAGGTCGCCGGTTCCCAATCCGAGCGCTTGGAGTCACCGGTCGGCGCGGCCACGCTGGGCGGCGGACCAAAGCTCGAACAGATCGCGCCCGGGCTGCCCGCTGCAACCTGCCAGCCCGGGACGTTGTTCTGCTGGGCTGTGACGGTGGATATCTGCGGCAGGTCGATGTCCCAGTCGCCGAAGGCACGCTCCTGAAGATCGGGCCGATCCTGGACACCGTGGAAGGTAAACGTGCGGCCGAGGGTCAGCGCTGGCCCTGTGCCGCTCAGCGATACATCGGTCTGGGCGAAGGACAGGGAGCCGTCGTAGAGGCTGATCTTCTCGCCGAAGGGCGTGTCGCCCAGCGGCTGGATGTCCTCGTTGACCTTGATGAGCTTCTTGTACTCATCTTCAGGCTTGGCCGAGGTCTGTGCGCCTGCCGCGAAGGGCAGCGCCAGCGCGACGACCATCGACATCCCGAACGCCCTACGCGCCCACGAGCACACGACAGGTGCCCTCCCCTGGTTGGACCCTGTCATCGTTCTTCCCTTGGCCTTGAGCCATTACTCAGGGCGGGGACTGTAAGCGTCCGATTTTGTAGAGGTCAACACGACTTGGAGCCGTTACTGTCGTTATATGCACACCATGACGCCGCAGCGCCCCTGTGTGTGCCAACGCCTGTGAGCATAGCTAGGCATTGGTTGTAGTCCTTCCCCTACACAACGTGGCGGCATAGGCCTACACGTGGGCTGCGTTTTTCAGATCAACGCGTTCCCCGTGGCAAAGCCAAAAAAGCGCATACCCCTCCTTGCGCAGCGCACAACACCTTCCACCACCTCCGGTGCCTATACTCGGCCCGGGCCCTGCCGGGCTCCCACCATGGGGAGGCTACGATGCTGCAGCAGTACGCTTTGTGGATCGCGCTGGCATGCGCGCTCGTTGCGATCGTGTATGGCGCATTCTCGGTCAGATGGGTATTGGCCCAGTCGCCCGGCAACGCTCGCATGCAGGAGATCGCCGCGGCGATCCAGGAAGGCGCCCGCGCCTACCTCAATCGCCAGTACGCCACCATCGGTGCCGTCGGCATCGTCCTCTTCCTTCTTATCGGCCCCTTCCTCGACTGGGGCACTGCGGTAGGTTTCGCACTCGGTGCCGTGCTCTCGGGAGCGACCGGCTACATCGGCATGAACGTGTCGGTGCGCGCCAACGTCCGCACCGCCGAGGCCGCCCGTAGCGGCCTTTCTTCTGCCCTGGCGGTGGCCTTCCGTGGTGGCGCGGTCACCGGCATGCTGGTGGTCGGCCTGGGCCTGCTCGGCGTGGCCGGCTATTACGGCGTGCTGTTGCATATGGGTTACGAGCGTACGCATGCACTGCATGCACTGGTCGGCTTTGCCTTCGGCTCCTCGCTGATCTCCATCTTCGCGCGGCTGGGCGGCGGCATCTTCACCAAGGGTGCCGACGTGGGTGCGGATCTGGTCGGCAAGGTGGAAGCCGGCATTCCCGAGGACGACCCGCGCAACCCGGCGGTGATCGCGGACAACGTGGGCGACAACGTCGGCGACTGTGCGGGCATGGCGGCGGATCTCTTCGAGACCTACGCGGTGACGCTGATCGCCACGATGCTGCTGGGCGGTGTGATGGCCACCGAGGTCGGGCCGTCCGGCGTGCTCTATCCGCTGGTGCTGGGCGGCGCGTCGATCGTGGCGTCGGTGATCGGCACGTTCTTCGTCAAGAACCGCGGCGGCAAGATCATGAATGCGCTGTACGCCGGCGTGTTCGTCTCAGCGCTGCTCGCAGCGATCGCGTTCTGGCCGATCACGCAGTCGATGATGGCGGATTCGTCGTTCGGCCCGAACCGACTGTTCGGCTGCACGATCATCGGGCTGGTGCTCACGGGCGCCATCGTGGTCATCACCGAGTACTACACCGCCACCGAGTACGGACCCGTGCGCCATGTCGCGCAATCGTCCACCACCGGACACGCGACCAACATCATCGCGGGGCTGGGCGTGTCGATGAAGTCCACCGCGCTGCCCGTACTGGCCGTGTGCGCGGCGATCTGGGGGGCGCACACGCTGGCCGGCCTCTACGGCATCGCCATCGCGGCCACCGCCATGCTCAGCATGACCGGCATGGTGGTGGCGCTGGATGCGTATGGCCCCATCACCGACAACGCCGGCGGCATCGCCGAGATGGCTGAACTGCCGGCCGACGTGCGCGGCGTCACCGACCCGCTGGACGCCGTGGGCAACACCACCAAGGCCGTGACCAAGGGCTATGCGATCGGTTCCGCCGGCCTGGCCGCCCTGGTGCTGTTCGCCGACTACACGCACAACCTCAACCTGCACTTCGGCGGCACGGAGGTGCGCTTCGACCTGTCCAACCACTACGTGATCATCGGTCTGCTGATCGGCGGCCTGATCCCGTATCTTTTTGCGGCCATGGCGATGGAAGCGGTGGGCCGCGCGGCCGGTGCCGTAGTGGAGGAGGTGCGCCGGCAGTTCCGCGAGATCGCCGGGATCATGGAGGGCACTACGCGCCCGGACTACTCGCGGGCCGTGGACATGCTGACCCGCTCGGCGATCCGCGAGATGCTGGTGCCCTCGCTGCTGCCGGTGCTGGTACCGGTGGTGGTGATCTTCGGCTTCAAGTGGCTGGGCGGACCGGAGGCCGGGGCCCAGGCGCTGGGTGGCGTGCTGATCGGCACCATCGTCACCGGCCTGTTCGTGGCCATCTCCATGACGACCGGGGGCGGCGCCTGGGACAACGCCAAGAAGTACATCGAGGACGGCCACTTCGGCGGCAAGGGCTCCGAGGCCCATAAGGCGGCGGTCACCGGGGACACGGTGGGCGACCCTTACAAGGACACGGCGGGCCCGGCAGTCAACCCGCTGATCAAGATCATCAATATCGTGGCCTTGCTGCTGATTCCGTTGCTGTGATCGTAGGGCGGGGGCCGCCCAGGCCCTCTAGCCCGGAAGTCATGGGTCGCGGGCCCCTCGCCGTGCGCTAAGGTCGGGGCCCGTTCTGCCTCACGGATACGCTCCCATGCAACGACGCTGGATTGCGCTGGCCATCGCCCTTACCTTCATGGGCATGACCCAAGCCCATGATGCCCCCAAGACCCCTTCCGGCCAGGCCGCCACGGCCGCCGGCGACGACGAAAACCTCTGGCTCGACGACATCGACGGCGCCAAGCCGCTCGCATGGGTCAAGGAGCGCAACGCGGAGACCGTGGCGAAATACGCCAAGAGCGAGGCCTTCACCTCGCTGGACGCGCGCCTGCTCGAAGTGCTCGACTCCGAAGCCCGCATTCCGATGGTCTCCAAGATCGGCGACCACTTCTACAACTTCTGGCGCGACAAGGCCCACCCCAAGGGGCTGTGGCGGCGCACCACGCTGGCGGAATACCGCAAGGACAACCCGGCCTGGGAGACCGTGATCGACCTGGACGCGCTGTCCGCGTCCGAAAAGGAAAACTGGGTGTGGCACGGCGCGCAATGCCTGCGGCCGTCCAACCGCCGCTGCCTGGTCTCGCTCTCGCGCGCCGGCGCCGATGCCGACGTGATCCGCGAGTTCGACCTCACCACGCGCACCTTCATCAAGGATGGCTTCACCCTGCCCGAGGCCAAGACCCAGGTCGCCTGGATCGACGACGACCACCTGTTCGTCGCCACCGACTTCGGCCCGGGCTCACTGACCGAGTCCAGCTACCCGCGCATCGTGAAGGAATGGAAGCGCGGTACGCCGCTGTCGTCCGCCACCACGGTGTACGAAGGCACCGCCAAGGACATGTCGATCTCGGCCTATCGTGACCTCACGCCCGGTTTCCAGCGCGATTTCGTGCAGCGGGCGCTGGAGTTCTACAACACCGAGACCTTCCTGCGCGGCAAAGACGGCAAGCTGGTCAAGATCGACGTACCCAACGACGCCGAGACGGATGTGGAGCGCGAATGGCTGCTGGTCGAGCCACGCACGGCGTGGACCGTAGGCGGCACCACCTACCCGTCCGGTTCGCTGGTGGCCACGAAGTTCGACGACTTCATGGCCGGCAAGCGCGAGTTCACCGTGCTGTTCACGCCCGACGAGCACAGCTCGCTGTCGGGCCACTCGTGGACGCGCCATCACCTGATCCTCAACGTGATGCGCGACGTGGTCAGCCAGATCCAGATCCTGACCCCGAATGCGAAGGGCCCCTGGACGAGCGAATCGCTGGGTGGCGCGCCGCCGCTGAGCACGATGGACGCCGGTGGGATCGATGCCGACGATTCGGACGAGTACTTCCTCACCGTGTCCGGCTTCCTCCAGCCCACGACGCTCTATTACGGCGTGCTCGGCCAGGGCGAACGCTCGGCCATCAAGCACAGCCCGGCGTTCTTCGACGCGTCGAAGTTCGTGGTCAGCCAGCATTTCGCTACCTCCAAGGACGGCACCAAGGTGCCCTACTTCGAGATCGCCCCGAAAGACCTGAAAGCCGACGGTAACAACCCGACCCTGGTCTACGGCTACGGCGGTTTCGAGATCCCGCTGCAACCGGCCTATTCCGGCGGCGTCGGCCGCGCCTGGCTGGAGAAGGGCGGCGTGTATGTCATCGCCAACATCCGTGGCGGCGGCGAGTACGGCCCGCGCTGGCACCAGGCGGCCCTCAAGGCCAACCGTCCGCGCGCCTACGAGGATTTCGCGGCGGTGTCGCAGGACCTGATCGACCGCAAGATCACCAGCCCGAAGCACATGGGCATGATGGGCGGCAGCAACGGCGGCCTGCTGGCCGGCAACATGCTGACCCGCTACCCGCAGCTCTACGGTGCGGTGGTCAGCCAGGTCGCCCTGCTCGACATGAAGCGCTACACCCATATGTCGGCAGGCGCCTCGTGGATGGCCGAATTCGGCGACCCGGACAAGCCGGAAGAGTGGAAGTACATCCAGACGTTCTCGCCGTACCACAACCTGCACAAGGGCACCCACTACCCGGCCGTGCTGTTCACTACCTCCACGCGCGACGACCGCGTGGGCCCGGTACACGCGCGCAAGATGGCCGCCCGCATGCAGGCCATGGGCCTGGATGCCTCGCTGTATGAAAACCTCGAGGGCGGCCATGGCGCGGCGGCGGACAATAAGCAGTCGGCCTTCATGAACGCGCTGGCCTATACCTATCTCTGGGACCACCTGAAGTAGCCGCCGGGGCCGCCTGGCGCCGCTTTTGCGGCGCGGGCGGCTAGGCCGTATCCTATTCGGCCGCTTCCCTCCCCTATTACTCGTCAAGGAATCCCATGGGTCTGCATCTCGTTCCCGCCGGCAAGAACGTACCGGACGAAATCAACGTCATCATCGAAATCCCCAAGGATGCCGAGCCGGTCAAGTACGAAGTGGACAAGGAAAGCGGCGCGATCTTCGTCGACCGCATCCTCTCCACGCCCATGCGCTACCCCTGCAACTACGGCTACGTGCCGGGCACGCTCGGTGGCGACGGCGATCCGCTGGACGCGCTGGTGATCCTGCCGCTGTCGCTGGTTCCCGGCTCGGTGATCCGCTGCCATCCGGTCGGCATGCTCAAGATGAGCGACGAGGCAGGCGCCGATGAGAAGCTGGTGGTGGTTCCGGTGGAAAAGGTGTTCGCCGGCTACTCGCACATCAAGGATATCGACAAGGTGTCCGGCCATTGGCTGGAGCGCATCGGCCACTTCTTCGAGCACTACAAGGACCTGGAGAAGGGCAAGTGGGTCAAGGTCGAGGGCTGGGTCGGCGCGGATGAGGCCAAGGCGGAAATCGTGGCTGGCATGGCGCGGTATAAGGCCGACCATTAAGCGCGCTTAGGCGGCTATCGCGCACATCGTGCACTTTTGCACGTACGTTTATCGCCCACATCGTGGGCTCCTACAGCGCGCGTGTAGGAGCCCACGATGTGGGCGATAAACGTTTCGTGGCCCGACGTTGTCGCTTGATCTACGTCGACGTACATCGTTTATCGCGCACATCGTGCGCTCCTACATGGGTTTATTCGGGTTAACGGTGTATGCGGATTAGCCGCGGCCTAGCAGCGTGCGCAGGTCGATGATGGCGGCGTTGGCGCGAGAGATGTAATTGGCCATCACCAGCGAGTGGTTGGCGAAGAAGCCGAACGGCGCGCCGTTGAGCACCACGGGGCTGCCCAGGTCTTTCTGCGATTCTTCCAGCTCGCGGATCACCTGCTCCAGACTGGCGTCGGCGTTCTTGCTGCGCAGGATGGGGGCGAAATCGTGGCGGATCGCCTTGAGTTGCTCCAGCAACGCCCAGGTGTAGCCGCGTGCCTCGTAGAAGTTGTCGTCGATCTTGTTCCAGGGCGTCTTGACGTACACCGCCCTGGCCGGACCGGCCGTGCCACCGACGTCCGCGTTGGGCGCCGCATCCACTTTCAGCTGGCCTGCGGCGGCGGACAACCGCTGCGACAGTGAGCCGAGACGACCCGAGACCGTCTGCAGGTAGTCGGCCAGGTTATCGGCGCGAGCATAGAAATGCGCGTTCGCATCCTCGGCGTCGCTCAGGCGGCCCAGATAGTTTTCAAGGTCGTCGACGGCCTTACCGTACTGCGATTCCGAACTGGGCAGCAGCCAGCGATCGTTCGGGCTATTGAGCAGCGGATCGGCCTCGCCCAGGGCCTTGTCTTCCGTGGATTGCGTCTGCGAGCGGCTCAGGTCGTTGCGCAGCGCACGCGAGAGATCGCGCGACGCCGTCAGCGAGCCGAATTCCCAGTTGGGCACGTTGTCCATGAACACGCCGGGCGGCATCTTGTCGTTGCTGAGGTAGCCGCCACGCTTGGTCATCAGCGTGTCGACCGACCGGATCAGCGTGTACGTGGTCACCGCGCCGGTGGCCATGGGCCGACCGATGTCCTTCATGTGGGCGGTGGTGACCGCGACCGGATCGAACTGCTCCGGCTCCTTGTCCCACCACCACATGAAGAACAACGTGAGAAGAACCAGGATCGCCACCAGGGTGGCGACCAGCAGGCCGATCGGATGGCGCCGTCGCCGGGAGGGCGAGGGAGTGGCGGTCGCATTCATGATGTCTTTCCTTATCGTCGCGAACGTGAGCGCCTAGCTTACCCAATCGATGCCGGGAGAGGACCGGATCAGTGCGAGGACGACTGGGACGGCTCCCAGGCCTGCACCGGCTCGCCCTTCGCACCCAGGTTCTCCAGCAGGGTAGCCATATCCTCGGCGTGCTCTTCTTCCTGGGCCAGGATGTCTTCCATGATGCGACGCGTGGTCGGGTCGTCGTCACCGATGTACTGCACGATCTCGCGGTAGCTGTCGATGGCGATGCGCTCGGCCACCAGGTCTTCCTTGATCATCTCCACCAGCGTGGTGCCTTCCACGTAATCCGCGTGGCTGCGCGAGAGCAGGCCTTCGGGATTGAAATTGGGCGTGCCGTCCAGCTGGGTGATGCGCTCGGCGATGCGGTCGGCGTGCTCCTGCTCCTCGCGCGCGTGCTCCAGGAACTCCGACTTCACGCTCTGGGAATGGATGCCCGGCGCCATGTAGTAGTGGTACTTGTAGCGGAGCACGCAGACGATTTCCGTCGCGAGCGCTTCGTTGAGCAGCTTGATCACCGTTTCGCGATCGGCGCGGTAACCCGCGGTCACGGCGCCATCGTCGATGTGCTCGCGGGCGCGCTTGCGGATGTTCTCGATATCGCTGATGAACGGCTTCGTCGTGGCCATGGCCTGGTCTCCTGGGAGAGTGGGTAGGGCCACGACGGTAAGGACGTTGCTGGGAAAGCCGGGTGAAGAATGTGCGGGGTGAGAATCGTCCGCATTACGCGCACTTAGCGTCGTGCGCGCCTTACTGCGCTATGCCTTCGCCGTGCGCGGCTGATAGGCGTTGAGGAACATTTCCACGGCCGCCAATGCATTGGCATTGACCTCCTCGGCAAACTGCACCGCGCAGTCCTCGCAACCGAACAGGCGACGGATCAGCAGGTCGCCCTTAAGGAGCGCGAGGAACTGCGTGCTGGCCCGCGACACATCGGGAATCTCCAGCTGGCCGCGCGCCACGGCGCCTTCGAACAACCGCTGCACCAGCTTGTGCATGCGGGCCGGGCCTTCCTCCCAGACCAGGCGACCGAATCGCGGATTGCCGCCCGACTGGCAATCCGAGAGGATCGCCCGGAACGTGCCGACAGTCTCCGTGTTGGTTTCCATCGCCGCGTGCCGGCTGGCAATGTTGGTCAACGTGACACGGATATCGGCGCCCTGGCTGAAATCGAACAGGTCGTCCGGGAGGCGCTCCTGCACGTGTGCACGGATCACTTCACGGAACAGGTTGTCCTTGTCGCCGAAGTGGCTGTACACGGTCAACTTGGACACACCCGCTGCTGCAGCCACGGCATCCATGCTCGTGCCGGCGAAGCCACCCTGTGTGAACAGTGCCTTGGCCGCCTCGAGAATGGCCGCGCGCTTTTCCATGTCCTTGGGACGACCAGGGCCCTGCGGCTTCATTTTCGGGCTGGCGTTCATGGCTGCACCTTCACAAACTGAAAATATGACTTTATTATACGCAGCGGTTCAGTTATTTCCACTTTTCCTGCGGCGCATGCCGACAAGGGTGGAGACGACCGAAAGGCTGTCCTTCGTGGCTCGGAATGAAATGGGGTCGCCCTCGGGCGAAACCCAAGGCGTTCAGGGGCTTGCGGTCGCGGCTGTTCAGGCAGGAGCGAGCGAAAGCGCCCATGGGGGTGACTTCCGTCAGCCCCATCCGGTGACTTCCGGCACTTAGTCGGGACACCACCGTAGCCGCAGCCTTTGATCCATTGGGAAAACGGGCGCTAAGCGCTTATCCTTTCGAACCTTTTTCAGCTTTTTTGTACGGGACCCGACACCATGGCGATGAATTTCGAACAGGCACGGCAGAACATGGTCGAGAACCAGGTCCGCCCTTGGGAAGTGCTCGACGCCGACGTCCTGGAGACGCTCAAGGGCGTTCGCCGCGAGGATTTCGTCGCGCCGGCCCACCGTAACGTGGCCTTTGCCGACCTCACCCTGGCCTTGGGCCATGGCGAGGTCATGATGAAACCCGTCGTGGAAGGCCGCGTGCTGCAAGCCCTGGAACTGAAGAAGACCGACGAGGTGCTGGAAATCGGCACCGGCTCCGGCTTCCTCACCGCCTGCCTGGCCCGTCTTGCCGGCAAGGTCACCAGCATCGACATGCATGCCGACTTCGTGGACGCGGCGCGCGAGCGCCTGGCCGCTGCGGCGGTCACCAATGTCACGGTCGAAACGGCCGAAGCGGTCAACGGCTACACCCCGGCGGGCGTTTTCGATGCCGTCGTGATCACCGCCGCGGTGCATTCGGTGCCCGAGAAATTCGTGCGCTGGCTGAAGCCGGGCGGGCGCATGTTCGTCGTACGCGGCGACTCCCCCGCGCAGACGGCGGTGCTCCTTACCCATGAGGGCGAGGGCCGCTTCCGTGAAGAGTCGCTGTTCGAAACGGACCTTCCCTACCTGGCGCATGCCGCGCCGGTGAAGCGCTTCGTGCTCTGACCCCCAGATTTTTCATTACCCACGAGGCGAAACCATGCGCTTGAAGCTGCTCACCGTCGCGCTGGCACTGGCCGCGATGCCTTTCGCGAGCCACGCTGAAGACCTGCTCGACGCCTACCGCCAGGCCCGGGCCAACGATCCGGTGCTGTCGCAGGCCGATTCCAACCGGCTCGCCACGGGCGAGACCGTCGTGCAGAGCCGTGCGCTGCTGCTGCCGCAGGTCAGCGCACAGTTGCAGCTGAGCCAGTCGGAGCCGAACGGGAGAGAACCCCTCGTCCTGAACGACGGCACTGTGGTCAGTAACGACATCGGTCATACCCGCACGCGCAGCTCCAGCCTTTCGGTCTCCCAGAGCGTGGTCGATTTCAGCCGCTACGCGGACCTGAAGGCCTCGAAGTCGTCTTCCGAAGCGCAGGACGCCACCTACGAAGCTGCCCTCCAGCAGCTGTCGACACGCGTGGCCACCGCCTACTTCCAGGTGCTGACCAACGACGACGCGCTGACCTTCGCCAAGGCCAACGAGCAGGCGCTCGCCCGCCAGTTGGAGCAGGCGCAGCAGCGTTTCGATGTCGGCCTGTCCGCCATCACCGACGTGCAGGATGCCAAGGCGCAGCACGATACCGCCGTGGCCTCGGTGATCACCGCCGAGAACACGCTGGCCGATTCGCGCGAGGCCCTGACCCAGATCACCGGCAAGCCGTCGGACAACCTGAAGAAGCTGCGTGAGCAGCTGCCGATGGATCCGCCCACGCCCAACGATCCGAAGGCCTGGGTGGCCGAGGCGGTCAAGAGCAATCCGACCATCCTCGCTTCGCAGTACAACGTCGAGTCCGCGGAACACAGCATTTCCTCGGCCCGCGCCGCGCATCTACCCACACTGGATGCCACCGCCGGCTACAGCAAGAGCACCGCCTGGACCCAGAATGCGGGGACGCTTTCGTCCAGCAACACCAGCAGCAACGGCCGTGGCGGCACCACCGTCGGCCTGACCTTGAGCGTGCCTATCTTCTCCGGCGGCGCCACCCAGTCGCGCGTGCGCCAGTCGATCTACCAGCGCGATTCCGCACAGGATTCCCTGGAAAGCTCACGCCGCCAGGTGGTTCGCGACACGCTCAACTACTACCGATCCGTGGTCGCTGGCATTAGCAAGGTCGAGGCCACCAAGGCGGCCGTCGAGTCGTCGGAAAGCGCGCGTGACGCCACGCAGGCCGGCTTCGAGGTCGGTACCCGCACCATCGTCGACGTGCTGATCGCCCAGCAGAACCTGACCTCTGCGCTCAGCGACTACTCGCAGGCCCGCCACCAGTTCATCCTCGACAAGCTGCTGCTGAAGCAGACCGCCGGCACGGTGGACGTCAAGGACCTCGAAGCGATCAACGCGCTGCTGCAGTAGGAGCGCATGCGCGTGCGCGACATGGGTTGAGGCCGAACCTTGGAGCTGGCGCGCCAGCTCAGGGGTTATCGAGAAACGATTCGCGCACGCGCGTGCGCTCCTACGGGTCGGTCTCAACCCCAGGTCGCGTACACGGAAGAACGGGCCCTCGCGGGCCCGTTTTTTTTGCTTAACAGGGCACCGCTTACATGGAAACGCGTGTTCGGCTTACAGCCGGCCGCGGGCGAGGCATAGATCATGGCTAAGCCCAAACGGGCAAGCCACGACCAAGGACGATCATGATCCGAACCAGCCTGTTCTCCGCCGCCGCGATACTCGCGGCATCCTCCGTTTTTGCAGAGGCGACATCGCCCTCGCCAGGCCGCGAGCCGAAAATCGTCGAGCAGGAAAGTGCCGTCGCGTTCGAATACGACGTCCGCAACAAGGGCGTGCTCGGTTCGTTCAGGCCGACCTATGAAGCCCTGTGGGCGGCCACGATGAAGAACTGCGACGCGCGGGGTGGTTATCTCGCCGAGTACCACGACGGCTTCAAGCGTAAGTATGTGGATACACGGGAAGGCGGCGTGCGCAGCAATGCCTACGCCACCTGCCGCATCGATGTGCCGGAAGAACCGGCGCTCACCGGCAGCGAACCCACGCCCTTGGCCACCATCGCCCTGGGCACGGGCCTCGATGGGACGAAGGGACTCGTCGAAGCCTCGGGCAACAAGCGCCTGGCCTATCTCGCCGTTCGCGAAAAGGTCTTCCAGACCTGTCTCGACAACGACCGCCGCGTGCGTTTCATGAGCGTGGCGACCACGCCGAAACCAAACGGCGATACGACCGTGGAAGCCCGCTTCGCGTGCAACTCCGCCATGAACGCGTCGCCGCAGCGCGATTGAATCACCCCTCTGAAAAGGATTTCCCCATGAAAGCACTCATCATTGCCGGCCTGCTGGTGGCCGGCAACGCCACCGCAGCCACCGCCGCGCCGCAGCCGTCGAACGTCACCCGCGAGTCGGTCGAAATTCTCCGAGGCCAGCTCGACGGCTTCGATCGTGTGGCGACCCAGAGACAGCTGCTCGACGCGATCGAGCGCGAGTGCGCGTCGATCGGCGGCACGGTGACGGACTACCACGTGATCGCTACCCCATCTAGCCTGGGCTTCAAATTCGATGCCGAGGTGACCTGCCGTATCCGCTGACACGTCACCGCCCCTGATCAGGATGATCTGGCTCCGCTATGCGGAGATGCCCTGAGCGGACGCGGAGCCGCGCTTACTCCTGAAGCAGCGTATCGACCAGATCCATCACCTTGCCCACTGAGCCGCGCTCGCTATCGAAGACATAGCGGGCGCGGTCTCCCATGTGCTCGCGCCGCTCGCGGTCACGCAACAGCGCCAGCACCTGCCCGCCCAGCGCGTCGCCGTCCTTCACCCGCTGGCCGCCGCCTTCGTCGAGCAGCGCCTGGGTGATCTCCTCGAAATTGAAGGTGTACGGCCCGACCAGCACGGGCTTGTTCAACGCCGCCGGTTCCAGCACGTTGTGCCCGCCGATGGACACCAGGCTGCCGCCGACGAAGGCCACGTCGGACGCGGCGAAGAAGCGCAGCAACTCACCCATCGAGTCGATGACGAAGCACTGCGTGGCATGCCCGGGGACGCCGTCGCCGCTGCGCGTGCCGACCTGGAAACCGAGGCTGCGCACCGAGGACTCCACGGCCTTGAACCGCTCCGGATGGCGGGGCGCGATCAGCAGCAGGGCATCCGGCAGGCGGCGCATCACGGCCAGGTGAGCCTCGAGCACGCACATTTCCTCGCCCTCGTGCGTGCTGGCGGCGATCCACACCGGGCGTCCCGTGCCCCATGCTTCACGCATGGCCAGTCCGGCCTGCAGGGCCGAATCCGGCACCGGCATGTCGAACTTGAGATTGCCGCACACGGTGAGCTGACTGGGCTCCGCGCCCAGCAGCCGGTAACGCGCGGCATCCGTGCGCGACTGCGCGGCAATGTGGCTGACGCAACGCAGCGCCCGGCGCACCAGCGAACTCATGCGCGCGTAACCACGCAGCGAGCGCTCGGACAGCCGGGCATTGGCGATCAGCAGCGGGATGCCGTGCTTGCGGCAGGCGAAATACAGGTTGGGCCAGATCTCCGTCTCGACGATGACGGCCAGCCTCGGGCGCGTGCTGCGCAGGAAGCGCCTCACCGCAAAGGGCAGGTCGTACGGCAGGTAGACACTGTGCACGGTGTCGCCGAACAACTGCCGTACGCGCTCGGAGCCCGTGGGGGTGACCGTGGTGACCAGCATGGGGGCGTGCGGATAGGACGCCATCAACGCCTTGACCAGGGGCTCGGCCGCGTTCACCTCGCCCACCGATACCGCGTGCACCCAGAGGCAGCCCGCCAGCCGGGGTTCGGGGAAGCGACCGAAGCGCTCGCGCCAACGCACGTGGTAGTCGCCATAACGCATGCCCCGCGCCATCAGGCGCAGCATCACCAGCGGGGTGAACAGGTACATCGCGAAGTTGTAGAGCACACGCAGCAGCACGCGAATCCCTGTTTGGTACGTGGCCCGTCAGTATAGCCGCGCCCATTCGTTACAATGGGCGGACATGCCTGGTATGCCCCGCCCCACCCTCACGCGTCACCTGCTCTCGCCCCGTCAATGGCCGGCGTGGGCCGGGGTGGGCTTCATCTGGCTGATCGCCCACCTGCCCTTCCGCTGGCTGATGCGGCTGGGGCGCCTGGCCGGCCGGCTCGCGCTGCACCTGAATCCGGAGCGCCGGCACATCGCCGCGACCAACATCGCGCTGTGCTTCCCCGAGCTGGACGCCGACGCGCAAAAGGCCCTGGTCCGCGCCAATCTGTGTGACGTAGGCATGATGCTGGCCGAATTCGCGCTGGGCTGGATGGGCTCGGACCGGGCCATCGCGCGCGTACCGGTGACCGTCGAGGGCCTGGAGCACCTCGAGGCCGCCCGCGCCGCCGGCCGAGGGGTCCTGCTGGTGGGGGGGCACTTCTCGCACCTGGAGCTGAGCGCCCGCCTGGTTTCCTCGCGTATCCGCATCGCCGGCATGTACCGGCGCATGGACTCCGAGGTGTTCGAGTTCGCGGTGTTGCGCGCGCGCCTGCATTACGCGGAAGCCATGTTCGACAAGGACGATATCCGCGGCAGCGTGCGCTACCTCAAGGCGGGCGGCACGCTGTGGTACGCGCCCGACCAGGACATGCGCAGCAAGGACAACGTGTTCGTGCCGTTCTTCGGCGTTCCCGCCGCCACGATCACCGCGACGCATCACCTGGCCCGGCTATCCAACGCGCTGGTCATTCCGTTCTATCACCGCCGCCTGCCGGACGATGCCGGTTACGTCATGCGCCTGGGCGCGCCGCTGGACGACTTCCCCAGTCAGGACGCAGCAAGCGACACGGCGCGCGTCAACGCGCAGATCGAACAGATGGCACGCGAAGCGCCCGAGCAGTATCTCTGGGTGCACAAGCGGTTCAAGACGCGACCGCCGGGTGCCGCAAAAATCTACTGAGACTTTCGCCGGGCTTTCGTAAGGAGTAACGCCTACACGGCCCTCGGATTTCGTCGTAAAGAACGAAAGCCTCGCGAAAAAACACGCGCGTAAAACGTCCGTCGTACCCTTTGGAGACGGACCTTTTAACCATGCAGTCGATCTTTCGCTTCGCGCGCTCCTTACGTGGTCGTGGTGCCTGGCACCGCAAGCGCTCGCACGTCGTGAATGCCGTGATCAACTACCTGGGACGCAGCCTCACGCGCTGGCGCCGGCACGATGCGTGGCTGGCCTTCCTGGAGACGCCGCCCATGGCGGGCGTCTCGTCGGTCGACACCATCCTCACCGAGCGATACCAGCACCGCTACATCCACAAGGCGTGGTCGTGGCAGAAGCGCATGGATGTGTTGCGCGGGCACTACGAGTTCGCGCTGACGCATTTCCCGCGCCCGCTCTTCCACATGCTCTACCGCGAACGGACGGTGCTGCTGGGCAAGGTGACGCTGCGCAACGGCGAACCGCTGTCGCTGGTGCTGAAGGCGCCCTACCGCCGCGCGCGGGAAGGCGAGATGACCCTGTCGCTGGTGGACCACCAGGGCATGCAGCTGTCCTATGCCGCCTTCTCGTTCATGGACGACGGCAAGGCCATCGCGATCGGCTGCCTGCAGGGCGCGCCCAACCACGCCGGGCTGGAAGCCGTGCGCGAACTGACCCGCCAGTGCCACGGCCTGCGCCCGAAGAATTTGCTGCTCTCGCTGATCCGCGCGCTGGCCGAGGCATTCGAGGTGGAGCGCGTGCTGGGCATCTCCAACGAGTCGCATGTGTTCGCCGGCATCGCGGATAAGGTCAAGGCCGACTACAACGGCTTCTGGCGCGAGTCCGGCGGTACCGAAACCGCCGACGGCTTCTACGCCATGGCGCCGCACGAGCCGGTGCGTTGCGAGACCGAAGTGGAAAGCAAGCGGCGCAGCGAGTTCCGCCGTCGCGAGGCCCTGCGGCGCGAGGCCTGCGAACTAGTTGTCGCGGCGTTCGGTTTCGAACGCGCCGTGGCCATGCCGCTGGCCGCCTGACATGCGTCGTTCGTATAGCTTGGCGTATTTCAGGAACGCGTAGAACGCGTGCACGCGGGCCGCGACGAAGCCGGCCCAGCCTCCGCGCCAGTGCCCCCGCCAGAGGTAGTACCGCGCGAACGCGATGCTCGGGTACACCACCATGCGCAGGCGCAGGAGCCGTGGCTGACGCGTCAGCCGGTCGCGTACCTGCAACGACGAATACCGATTGGCCTTGTCCACGCGGCCGCCGATGTCGCGCTCGCCGTAGTGGTCGATGATGGCATCCAGGCGCCGCACCGGCCCGTCGACGCGCACGCTCTCATGCACTTCGTGGCCGCTCATCGCGGCGCGCGTGCGATCGAACAGGCGCACGTAGTGGTTCAAGCGCGCGCGGTCGGGCTGCCAGCGCCAGAACACCCATTCGCGGCGAAGCAACTCGAAGCCGGCCACGTCCGGCGCGACCAGCGCGGCCTGGATACGCTCCACGGCCAGCGCTGGCAGGGCTTCGTCGGAGTCGAGCAGCAGCACCCAGCGATGCGCGGCCAGGTCGATGGCCGCCTGCTTCTGCGCGCTGTAACCCGCGAACGGCTGCACGTGCACGCGCGCGCCATGCGACAGGGCGATGGCGACCGTCGCGTCGGTGGAGCCGGAATCCAGCAGCAGGATGTCGTCGGCGAAACGCACGGACGCCAGGCAGGCGCCGATCGTCTCCGCGTTGTCGAACGCGGTGACCACCACGGACAGCGGCTCACGCGCCACGGCGAGGCACCTCGTCGGTCACGTCGGGCAGGTCGGCGAACAGCGCCGCACACCACACCGCGAACAGCCAGGCGGTAAGCAGCCCCCACCATGCCGAATAGAAGGCCATGTGCGTGTTGAGCGGAAAGAAGATCGCGAACAGCGCGACGGTAGCGGGGAAGGCTCGTGCACGCGCCACCGGGCCCGCGCGCCACCATGTGCGTACCGCCAGCACGGTGGCGGCCAGCCAGGCCAGTAGGCCGAGGGTGCCGGTTTCCGTCGCGGCTTCGAGCATCACCTGGTGCGGATGGCAGGCGCCCTCGCCTTCCCCGCATTTCTCGGTGGTCAGGAAATGGTCGCCGGGCGTGGCGACGGATGGATAGGCCACGCGGAAGCCGCGCACGCCGACGCCGTTGATCGGGTGCGCCACATAGAGGCGCAACGAGGTGGTCCAGATATCCAGGCGACCGGTCAGCGCGGTGTCCACCCCCGCCTCCGTACCAGTCAGGGCCGGCAACGTGTGCGCCATGCGGTCACGGAACCGCGGCGACACCTGCCAGGCCAGCATGCCCACCAGGGCCACGACCACGCCCATGCCTAGGCAGGCCACGGCAAACCGGCGGAAGCTGCCTGCCTCGCGCCAGAGGAAGGCCAGCGCGACCAGCGCGTAACAGACCCAGGAGGCCCGCGATCCGGACAGGAGCACCGGCCCCATCGCCAGCAGGAAGGCCGCCAGCAGGCCACGTCGGCCCCAGCGCTCACGCGCGGCCCACAACAGGAAGGGCGCCAGGGCGGACACCGCGGGGCCGAGTTTCAGGTTGTAGGCACCGAAGATGCCGGACAGCCGCTCCGGGTGCGACGCCCCGGCCAGGCCGTAGCCGGTGATCGCCTGCACCCAGGCATCGACCACCCACACCGCCACGACGACCGCCGTAGCGAACCACAGGGCCCGCACCTTGCCCGGCCGGCGCATGGCGAAACAGGTATAGATGCCCAGCGGCACGAAGCGCAGGATGCCGGCCACGGTGCCCCAGGTCTTGCCGGGCGCGACGGCGTCGATCGCCGAGACCAGCGCCGCGCCCGCGTAGGCGGCGAACAGCCAGAGGAAAAGCCGTGCGCCGGGATGGTGCCGCAGGGCCTGCGGTTCGCGCACCAGCAGCAGGATCGTGCCGATCAGGGCGAGGAACACACCCAGCTCCGCGCTGCGGCCGAACGGCAGCAACGCGGGAATCAGCCACACGGGCAGCAGCGGCGACGCCAGTCCCGCTTTCAGCAGGGCGCCGGGCCGTGACGCGCTCACGCGACCGGCGCGCCTTCGACCACTTCCGCGTACAGCGCCAGCGTGGCCGACTGCATGTCGACCAGGCGATAGCTTCGCGGCGGCGGGATGGGCGGGGCGAAGCGCAGGAGTTCCGCGGCACGCTCGACCAGGCGCTCGCGGTCGCCGGGCGGCACGCGACCGGCCGGATAGAGCTCTGCCAGCAACTCGCCCACGCCACCGTGGGCATAGCCCAGGACCGGGCGGCACAGGGCCAGTGCCTCGACCACCGTGCGGCCGAACGACTCAGGGCGTACAGACAGTTGCAGCACCAGATCGGACAGCGCGTAGACGTCGCGTACGTCGGCACGCGCGGGCGAGATGACCACGCGGTCGTCGAGCCCACGCGCATGGATCAGTTGGCGCAGTTCGGCCACGTAGGCTTCGCGCCCTGGCTCGTCGGCGCCCAGCAGGAGCAGGCGCACGTCGATGGCGCGCTGCTGGAGATCGGCCACCAGCTCGATCGCGTCCGCATGGCCTTTCAGGCGCGTACCGCGACCCGGCAGGGTCAGCAGCGGCGCACCGGCCAGTTGGGGGTATTGCTCGTGGAACGCGCGCTGCCAGCTGTCGTCGGGGCGGTAGCCGTAAGGGAACGCCTCGGTGTCGATGCCGCGCGGGATGACCGAGATGCGGGCGGTGTCGATATCGTTCGGGTAATGGCGCAGCACGTAGTCGCGCAGGGTCTGCGAGACCACGATGACGCGCTCGCCGCGCAGCAGCACGGCGCTGTAGCGGCTGGGGCTGTTGAGTCCGTGCACCGTGGTGACGAAGTGCGGGCGGGGTTTCACGCCGCGCATCGCCCACCAGCCGATCCAGGCCGGCAGTCGCGACCGTGCATGGACGATGTCGGGCTGGACCCGGCGCAGCACGCGGCGCAAGGCGCCGACGGTGAGCAGGGTGGCCAGGGACTTGCGGCCGATCGGGAGCGTGACGTGCTCGCTACCCTCGGCCTCCAGCTGGGCGACCAGGCGACCGCCGGCCGACACCACCACCGAGCGATGTCCCGCCGCCACCAGGGCACGGGCGATTTCGAGCGTCGAGCGCTCCGCCCCGCCCGAATGGAGCGAGGGGATCAGCTGCACGACGGTCATCGTCCGGAGCGGGGCGACGGTGGCCATGGGTGGGTCCGTTGAGAGTGGTAACGCAGGCGAAGCACGAAACGTGCCCGCAAGGGCGCGTTCAATCCTTCAGGACGTAGTTGGCGCCGCAATACATGCACTTCGAGGTGCCACCCTCGTCCTCGATCGCCAGGTAGACGCGCGGATGCGAGTTCCACAGGTACATGCCGGGCATGGGACAGGACAGCGGCAGGTCGGCGCGCGTCACTTCATAGCGGTTTTCGGCATTCGCCGGGATGAGCGGCGCGGCCGCAGGATTGGGTCGCATGGGGAAACTCCGGGCGAAACGGTGGAACCGGGATCTGCGATGGTAACAAAAAAGAAAACCCGCGCCGTCGCCGGCGCGGGTCTTTCGCGGACCGCGAGGCCCGCGGGACTTACTTCTTCTCGGCGGACGCGTCGTGGCCTTCGGTCGTGATGCGGATCTTGATCTCGTCCGACACGTTGGGCACATACGCGCCGACGCCGAAGTCGGAGCGCTTGATGGTAGCGGTGGCGTCGAAGCCGACCGACTGCACCTTCATCATCGGATGCGGGCCGACCTTGTTCAGCGTGACGTCGAGCGTGACCGGCTTGGTTACGCCGTGCGCGGTGAGGTCGCCGGTGACCTTCAGCTTGTCCTTGCCGGCGGACACGACCTTCGTGCTCTTGAAGGTGATGTTCGGGTACTTGGCGGCGTCGAGGAAGTCGGCCGACTTCAGGTGCTCGTCGAGCTTGGGCACGAACGTGTCCAGGCCGGAGAGCGGCAAGGTCACTTCCACGGTGGACTTGGTGGGAGCGGCCTCGTCATACACCAGCGTGCCGTCGACCTGGCCGAGGTTGGCGGTCGGGTTGGAGAAGCCGAAGTGGTTCCAGCTGAACAGGACCATGGTGTGGGTCGGGTCGAGCTTGTAGGTGACCGGGGCGGCGACGGCGGTGCCGGCGGTGGCGAGCAGGCCGGCGAGGGCGACGTAACGGAGCATGCGCATGGGTGGTTCTCCAGCAGTGTGGGTACGACTAGGACGGCGGGAACGAAAGGTCACCGCGGGAAAGGGGGTATCACGCGATCTGCGCGGCTTCCTCGAAGCTGAGCCGCGGCAGGCGGTCGAACAGGTGCTGGCTGGCATCGCCGTAGCCGATGTTCACTAGGAAATTGGACTTGACGGTGGTGCCCGCGAAGAACTCGGCATCCACGCCGGCCTGGTCGAACCCGGACATCGGCCCGCAGTCCAGGCCCAGGGCACGGGCGGCCATGATGAGGTAGGCCCCCTGCAGCGAGCCGTTGCGCATGCCCGAGGACTGGATCATGTCTTCCTTGCCGACGAACCAGCTGCGGGCATCCGCATGCGGGAACAGCTTGGGCAACTGATCGTAGAACGCGAAATCGGTGGCCACGATGGCGGTGACCGGGGCCTGCATCGATTTCTCGGCGTTCGACTCCGCGAGGTAGGGCTTGAGACGCGCCTTGGCGTCGGCGGACTTGATGAACATGATGCGCATGGGCGATGAGTTGGCCGCGGTGGGACCGAACTTCGCCAGCTCGTACAACCGGTGGAGCTGTTCGTCGGTCACTTCCCTGGGTAGCCACGCGTTGTAGGTGCGGGCGGTGAGGAACAACTGGTCCAGCGATGCATCGGACAGCGGAGCGCTCATGGATATCCTTGTACAGTGACGAGACGCCAAACTCTGGCATTCCGACAGTGTAAGCGCCCCGGCGCCCCGTGTGGCCCGTCGGACAAGGAACGAAGTGTGCAAAAAACGATACCAATCGCCGAGCGCGGCCCGTGCTGGGTGATCACCGACGGGGCGGCGGGCAACCGGCGACAGGCGCTGGCGCTGGCCGAAGCACTCACTCCCTCCATCCGCGAGATCGTCGTCGAACTGCGCGCGCCCTGGTCGTGGGCCGCGCCACGCCTGCTGCCACTCGGCCGGCTGGCGCTCGGTCGCCACGAGCACCACCTGCGGCCGCCGTGGCCCCCGCTCGTCATCGGCTGCGGCCGCGCCGCCGCCTGGGCGACACGGCAAGTCCGCCAGTGGTCGCAGGGGGCCACGCTGGCCGTGCAGGTGCTCGACCCGCGGCTGGACCCGCACCACTGGGACCTGGTGATCGCTCCGGCACACGATGGCCTGGCGGGCGACAACGTGCTTGCGCCGCTAGGGTCGCTGCATCCGATCGACGATGCCTGGCTGGCCGACGGCCGTGACGCCTTTCCCTGGCTGGCCGACATGCCGGGCCCGCGCCTGGGCGTGCTGCTGGGCGGACACCGGCGTGGCGCGCCCTTCGAACGCACCGCCGTGGACGCGTTCCTGGCCGCCGTGCGCGCACGCCACGCGCGGGATGGCGGCAGCGTGCTGGTGGCGGCCTCGCGACGCACGCCCGACGCGCTGCTGCCGATCCTCCGCGAGGCCTTTGCCGACCTGCCCGGGCTGGTCTGGACCGGCGACCACGACGGCGCCAACCCCTACCCCGGCATCCTGGCCTGGGCGGATCGCCTGGTGGTCACGCCGGATTCGGTGAACATGCTCTCGGAAGCCTGCGCCACGGGCGCCCCCGTGCACACGTTCACCTCGGCGCCACTGGACGCGAAGCTGGCCCGGTTCCATGCGGGGTTGCGGCAGGCCGGCCTGTTGCACGACCTGGACGCCGACACACCTGCCCGGCAGGCACCGCTGCGGGAAACCGCCCGGATCGCGGCGGACGTGCGCCTGCACCTGGGCCTGGCCGCGTCGGCCGCCTAGCGACCGAGACGGCTGCGGAAGCCGGCGCGCAGGTCGGCCGCTACATGGGCGGCCTCCAGGGTGGCGTCCACTTTCGCCAGCCGCCCTCGGAAGGCCGCCACCTCCGCCGCGAACCGGTCGGGGTGGTAGTCGATCAGCAGGTCGGCCTGCGCCGCGGCGGAGAGCTCATCGGGAAGGCCGCCGAAGTCGACCCAGTGGCCTTTCAGCCAGGCGACGGCCTCGCGCACGTCGCGCATCTGGCCGACCAGCCCATCCACATCCGGCGCGTCCGCGGGCCAGGTCACCTCGACCACCTGCGGCTGTGCCGCCGCATGCTCGGGCAGCACCACGTGCAACGTGAGGTCGCGACCACGAAGCCGCCACGTGCCCGGCGCGCCATCGTCGGCGCGGGTGAGCGTCACGCCGTCGACGGTAACGCGCGAGGGCATGGCCACCGCGACGAAATCGACCGACCAGCGACGCGACGCGGGCATGCCCGGATAGCTGCCGTCACGTGCGGCGATGCGCAGGCGCACGCCGTGGGGTCGCTTCTCCGTCGCCAGCGCCGTCCGAGCGAAGGCGCTGGCGCGATAGGCCTCGTCGTCGCCGGCATCTTCATACAGCTCGGCCGTGGCCTGGCCACCGGGGTACACGCGCAACGTACGTGCGCCGGTGTCGTGGGACACGCTCACCGTGGGATCGGCGCTGGTGGGAACGATAGCGCCGGCGCGCGCGAACACGGGTGTTTCGTCCAGGCGGTAGCGTCCCTGCACGGTGCGCTCGCCCTGCAACGAACGGCCCCGCACGGTATCGAACCAGGCACCCCGCGGCAGCCAGGTCTCGCGAACGGCGAAGCCGTCCGCACCCGCCGCCGCCGTGACCGGATCGACCAGCAGGTCGTCGCCGAACAGGTACTCGCCGTCGCTGCGATAGGAGCGATCGTCGTCGGGCCACGCGTAGTACAGCGGCCGGACCATCGAGACACCGGTGTCGTATGCCTTGCGGGCCATGGTGTAGGTGTAGGGCAACAAGCGGTAGCGCGTCAGCACCGACTCGCGCAGGGCATCGAACTCGGCCGGCGCGAACCGCCAGGGCTCCTTGCGCAGGTTGGGGTTCTTGGTGGTGTGCGTGCGCATGATCGGGCTGTAGGCACCGAACTGCATCCAGCGCACATAAAGCTCCGGGTCGATCCGCCGCGTGGCCGGATCGCTTTCGTCGCGGAAGGTGTGGCCGCCGAGGTCGTGGCTCCAGTAGCCGTACAGCACGTTCGATGCCGTCGCGGTGAACCGGGGCTGGAACGCCAGCGAGGCCCACGAGATGATCGAATCGCCCGAGAAACCCACCTGGTAACGATGATTACCGAGGCCGCCCCAGCGGTGGTAGATCAAGGCGCGCTTGCTGTCGGTCTGCTGCATGCGGGTGAAGAACACATGGTTGAGCCACCACGTGTTGCTCAGGCCCGGCATGGCCTTGGATTCACGCCATTGCTGCCAGTCCAGCCACCAGAAGCTCACGCCCATGCGGTGCAGCGGATCGAGCACGGTGTCGAACAGGGCCGACATGTAGGCGGCATCGGCCGCCTCGAACGGCAGCGGATGAGCGGGGTCGGCCTTCATCCGGGCCATGAAGGCGGCGTAGGCGTCCTCGTGAGGCAACACACCCGAGGCGGGATGCAGGTTCAGGGTGACCTTCAGGCCCTGCTCGCCCAGCCAGTGCAGCAGGCGCTGCGGGTCGGGGAACAGGCTGCGGTTCCACGAGAATCCCGTCCAGCCCGGCGTCTGTCCGGCGATATCGCGTTGCGTGCCGCCGGACGACAGGCCGGGCGTGGTGTGCCAGTCCATATCGATGACCAGCACGTCCAGCGGGATGCCGTAGCGCGCGAAGTCGGCGGCAACCTCGCGCACCTCGCTGTCGCTGTAGTTCCAGTAGCGCGACCACCAGTAGCCGAAGGCATAGCGCGGCGGCAGCGGCTCGTGCCCGGCAACCCGCGCGAAATCGCCCAGCGCCGCCACGTAGTCGTGGCCGTAGCCGAAGAAGGTCCAGTCGGTGCAGGTGGCGCACTCGCGACGATGCACCCAGGGCAACGCCTCGCTGCCGAAGACGAAGCTGCCGGTGTCGTCGACCAGGTGCCAGCCGTCGCGCGACAGCAGGCCGTCGCCGAGATCCAGCGGCGTGTTGTCGGACGCATGGCGATCGCCGTCCACCTGGTCCAGCGTGCGTGCCGTGCCACCGAGGTTGTGCGCTTCCTTCAGCCCGGGATGCCACGCCAGTGCGGGCGTGAGTTGCTTCGACGCGATGCGGAGGTTGTCCGCCGTGAAGGGGCCCGAGCCTTCCTTGTAGCGCAACGTGAGCAGGGCCGTGCGGATGACCAGCCAACCGTGGTCGTGGGACACACTGGCGGGCACGTCGGCGCCGTTGCCGCGCGTGGCGAACACCAGCGACGGACGATCCTCGAACGACCTCGACGGCGCGTATTCCATGCGGATGACACGCGGGGTAAGGACGGTGAAGCGAGCCTCGCCACTGACGACCGAAGCAGCGTGTGCGGGAAGTGCCAGCATGGCGAGCAGGAGAAGGGCCGTGGACACCACGGCGGCCCGGATCACAGTCATTCGCATGCCCCCATCGAAGGAAGCTACGACTCTAGCACGCTGTTTCAGGCATCCACATAGCGTGCGGCATCGCCCACCCAGCGCGCGATGAGGCGCTCGCAGCGCGCGGGGTGCTCGGCCATCATCGCCTCGGCCACACGTTGCACCTCGGGCATGAGATGGCCGTCGCGCGTCAGGTCGGCGATGCGGAACTGCAGCTGGCCGGTCTGCCGCGTGCCCAGCACTTCGCCCGGGCCGCGCAGTTCCAGGTCCTTCTCGGCGATGCGGAAGCCGTCGTTGGTCTCGCGCATCACCTGCAGGCGCTCGCGCGCCAGCCGGGACAGCGGCGTCTGGTACAGCAGCACGCAGTTCGAGGCGATCGCACCGCGCCCGACGCGCCCGCGCAGCTGGTGCAGCTGCGCCAGGCCCAGGCGTTCGCTGTTCTCGATGACCATGAGGCTGGCGTTGGGCACGTCCACACCGACTTCAATGACGGTGGTGGCGACCAGCACGGCGAGTTCGCCGGCCTTGAACGCATCCATCACCGCCTGTTTTTCCTTCGGCTTCATGCGCCCGTGGATCAGGCCCACGGCGAGGTCCGGCAGGCCCGTGGTCAGTTCCGCGTGCGCGACCTCGGCGGCCTGCGCGTTGAGCTGTTCGGATTCCTCGATCAGCGTGCACACCCAGTACACCTGCCGCCCCTGCATGCACGCGGCGTGGATGCGCTCCATGACCTCGTAGCGACGTTCGTTGGAGATCGCCACGGTCTGCACTGGCGTACGGCCGGGGGGCAGTTCGTCGATCGAGGACACATCCAGATCGGCGTAGGCACTCATGGCCAGCGTGCGCGGGATGGGCGTGGCGGTGAGCACCAGTTGGTGCGGAATGAGGGCACCATCGGCGCCCTTGTCGCGCAGGGCGAGGCGCTGGTGCACACCGAAGCGGTGTTGCTCGTCGACGATGACCAGCCCCAGCTTGTGGAATGCCACGCCCTCCTGCATCAGCGCGTGGGTGCCGACGACGACGTGCGCCTGCCCGTCCGCCGCGCGGGCCAGGGCGCTCTTGCGCGCCTTGCCCTGCACCTTGCCGGCCAGCCATTCCACCTCCAGGCCGAGCGGCTCCAGCCAGGCGCGAAAGTTGCGCAGGTGCTGCTCGGCCAACAGCTCGGTCGGCGCCATCAGGGCGACCTGATAGCCGCTTTCCACGGCGGCGACGGCGGCCAGCGCGGCGACCACGGTCTTGCCGCTGCCCACGTCGCCCTGCACCAGGCGCAGCATCGGATGCGCGCGCGACAGGTCGCGCGCCACTTCCTTCGACACGCGCGTCTGCGCGCCGGTGAGCGCGAACGGCAGCGCGGCCAGCAGGCGATCCTTCAGCGTGCCGGCGCTTTTCAACGCCGGTGCCTTGCGCTCCTTCACCGCGGCGCGCATGCGACGCAGGGTGAGGTGCTGGGTCAGCAGTTCCTCGAACGCCAGCCGCTGCTGCGCAGGATGCCGGCCCGCCTCGAGCTGGCGCAGGTCGACATCCGTCGGTGGCCTGTGCACGTAGGCCAGCGCGTCGCGCAGCGAGGTGAGCCCCGCCGGGCGACCGATGTCCTCGGGGATGAGTTCGAGGCGATCGTCGGTGGGCAGGTGGGCCAGCGCGCGGCCGATGACACTGGCGAGGCGTCGCGGGCCCAGGCCTTCCGTGGTGGGATAGACCGGCGTGAGCCGCTCGTCCATCAATACGGCTTCATCCGCCTCGATGCGCTGGTATTGCGGGTGGACGATTTCCAGGCCCTGCGGGCCCTGTCGCACTTCGCCGAAGCACAGCAGTCGCGCGCCCTTGGGCAACTGGTCCACCTGCGACTTGCGGAAGTGGAAGAAGCGCAGCAGCAGAGGACGTCCGGACTCGTCGCCGATGATCACCTTCAGCTGCGGCCGGAAGCGAAAACCGCGCTCGACGTGCTCGACCACGCCCTCGACCTGTGCACGATCGCCCGGGCGCAGGTCGCCGATGGGCACGACGGTGGTGCGATCCTCGTAGCGCAACGGCAGGTGGAACCAGAGGTCCTGCACCTCGCGAAGACCCAGCTTGCGCAGGGTCTCGGCCAGGGCCGGACCCACGCCACCCAGCGAGGTCAGCGGCGCACGCCCAGGTTCCGCTGCCGGAATGGCAGCGGACGGAGGTGTCGCGCGTCGGGCCACGGGAACGGGGCGGGCCTTACGGCAGGACGAGGATCGCGTCGACCTCGACCTGCGCGGCCTTGGGCAGTGCCGAGACCTCGATGGTGGAACGCGCCGGGTACGGCTGCTGGAAGTATTCGGCCATCACCGCGTTCACGGCGGCGAAGTTGCCCAGGTCGGTCACGTAGATGCCCACGCGGACGATATCCGCCAGCGTGCCGCCCGCCGCCTCGGCGACCGCGACGAGGTTGTCGAACACGCGACGCGTCTGCGCGGTGATGTCCCCGTCGACCAGGTTGCCCGTGGCGGGATCGAGTGGAATCTGACCCGAGAAATACACGGTGTTGCCGGCACGGACGGCCTGGGAATACGGGCCAATGGCGGAAGGCGCCTTGTCGGTAGCGATGGTGCTGCGGGTCATGGGGAGGGTCCGTGGGGGATCGACCGCCAGTCTATCCATGCCGTGGAAGCGCCGCTAGCGACGGGCACGGCGTCCCGTAGGAGCGCACGATGTGCGCGAAAAGCCAACAAAGCGGTGAAGAGGCAAGACCCCAAGGGATACGCAAGCCCCATTCGCGCACATCGTGCGCTCCTACCCACGGCAATGGGGGACCGTGCGAGTGGTTGGGGACGGCGCGAGTGGTTGGGGGTGGCGCGGCCGGGGTGGTCAGAGCGGGTGGCGGTACACGCCGCTGACGACACCGGTGCGGCGGACGCGGCGCATGACGTCGGCGAGGTGCTTGCGGCCCTTGACCTCGATGGCGAACAGCAGCGTGGCGGCGGTGCTGTCGCGCTCGATGTATTCGACGTTCTCGATGTTGGAGCCGGCATCGGCGATGGCGGCGGCCACGGTGGCGAGCACGCCGGGGCGGTTGAGCACTTCGATGCGCAGTTCGGCGCGGTAGTCGCCGGTCACGTCGCGGTCCCACTCGATGGCCACGATGCGCTCGGGCGTCTTGCGGAATTCCGGTACGTTCGGGCATTCCACCCTGTGCACCACGATGCCCTTGCCCGAGGACAGGAAGCCGATGATCTCGTCGCCCGGCAACGGGTGACAACAGTTGCCGAAGCTGAGCACCCCGCGCTCGGCACCGCTGATGCGGATCTTTTCCGCGCTGTGCTGCTGTTCGGACGGCGCCTGCGGACCGCCGGCACCCGGACCCAGCAGTCCGAGCAGCTGCACGGCGACCTGGTCGGCGAAACGGTTGCCCAGCGCGATCTCGGAAAGCAGTTCTTCCAGGCGCTTCAGCTTCGCGTCTTCGAGGAAGCGATCCAGCGTGGCGGCCGGCACGGCATCCAGGCTCATGCCACGGGCGTCGAGCGCACGGTCGAGCATGCGATGGCCGAAGTCCACGGCATCCTCGTGCTGCAGGTGCTTGAGGTACTGACGGATGGCGGTGCGCGCCTTGCCCGTCACCACCGCCTCGAGCCACGCGGGGTTCGGCACGGCCGAGGGGGCGGTGATGATCTCCACCTGCTGGCCCGAGACCAGGCGCGTGCGCAGCGGCACCAGCTTCTTGTCCACGCGGGCCGCGACAGCGTGATCGCCCACGTCGGTATGCACGGCATAGGCGAAATCCAGCGCCGTGGCGTTACGCGGCAGCGAGAAGATCTCGCCGCGCGGCGTGAACAGGTAAACCTCGTCCGGGAACAGGTCGATCTTGACGTTTTCGAGGAATTCCGACGCCGACGGCGTGTTGGCCTGGCTATCGGCGAGCGCGGACAACCACTCCCGGGCACGCGCCTGCGCGCTGTTGGAGGGGCCGGAGTCGGTCTTGTAGGCCCAGTGCGCGGCCACGCCGCGCTCGGCCACCGACTCCATCTCCGAGGTGCGGATCTGGATCTCGATGGGGGCGCCGAACGGACCCAGCAACACGGTGTGCAGCGACTGGTAGCCGTTGCCCTTGGGGATGGCGATGAAATCCTTGAAGCGGCCGTCCACCGGCTTGTACAAGCCGTGCACGGCGCCGAGCGCCATGTAGCAGTGCATGGCGCTGTCGGTAACGACGCGGAAGCCGTAGACATCCATCAGCTGCGCGAACGATTTGTGGTCGCCGCGCATCTTCGAATAGATGCTCCACGCCGACTTGATCCGGCTGACGGCGCGGCCGGGGATCTTCTCGGCGGCCAGGCGGCCTTCGAGCGCCATCTCGATCTTGGCCATGGCCTCGCGGCGATTGCCGATGGCCGCCCGGATACGCTCGCCGATGATGCGGTGGCGGTCCGGATACAGCGCCTTGAAACCGAGATCCTGCAGTTCGGCCTTGAACTTGTTCATGCCCAGGCGCTGCGCGATGGGCGCGTAGATCTCCAGCGTTTCGCGGGCGATGCGGCGACGCGAGGGGGCGTCCTTCGCCCCCAGGGTGCGCATGTTGTGCAGGCGGTCGGAGAGCTTGATCAGGATGACGCGCAGGTCGCGCGCCATCGCCAGGAGCATCTTGCGGAAGCTTTCCGCATCGGCTTCCTGGCGGCTGGAAAACCGCATCTTGTCGAGCTTGGTGACGCCGTCTACCAGCTCGGCCACGGTCTCGCCGAACTCGCCGGCCAGTTCGTCCCGCGCCAGCCGGGTATCTTCCAGGGTGTCGTGCAGGATGGCCGCGATGATCGTCTCGGCATCCAGGCCCAGTTCGGCCAGCACGTGGGCCACCGCCACCGGGTGCGTGATGTACGGCTCGCCGGATTTACGCGTCTGTCCCTCGTGCGCGGCGGCACCGATGAGGAAGGCGCGCCGGATGCGCAGCACCTGGTCGTGCGGCAGGTAGGTGCCTACCCGTTCCTCGAGGGCCTGGACGTAAGGCGGCACCGGGCCGTCGTCCAGCACGTCGGTCAGTTTCTTGACGGGAATGACTTCCATGGGAGGCCCTGTGCCGTCAGCCGGCACAGCCTCCCGCGTGCGGCGTCAGCGGCCGCGCGTCAGGGCGCGCAACGTTCGGATAAATGCAGGGCCGACAGCGACCCGGCATCATCAGTCATCCCCGCCCTTGGAGAGGTCGTCGTCCACTTCCGTGGCGGCCCACTCGAGGGCTTCGCGCTCGGCACGCTCGCGGGCGGCGCGGTCGATTTCGTCGATCATTTCGTCGTTGACGCGGCGGTCGGCGATTTCGCGCAGGGCGAGCACGGTCGGCTTGTCGTTGTCGGGATCGATGGTGGGCTCGGCACCCTTGGACAGCTGGCGCGCGCGTTTGGTCGCCATGAGCACGAGCTCAAAGCGGTTGTCGACTACCTCAAGGCAGTCTTCGACGGTAATTCGGGCCATTTCAAATCCTTGACAATAAAGATACTTCTGACCGGGCAGTTTAGCGGTCCGGCCCATTGGCTGGCAATGAGGGGACGGGTATCATGTGGGGTTCTGACCAGGAAGGGCGGGTGTAGTGCAAATAATAAAACCAGGCGGTACACTATCCTATCGCCCCGCCCCCGAAGCCACTCCGATGCGCCCCATGCCCTTTTTCCGGATCGTCCGTCGTGCCGCCGGCCTCGCGTCGCTGGCGTTGCTTGCCGCGTGCCATATCGCGCCGCCTCGCACCGACGACCCGAACGAAAACTTCAACCGGAAGGTCTACGCCTTCAACGACAAGCTGGACAAGGCGATCATCCGCCCTGTCGCGGTAGGTTACCGGAAGATCACCAACCCGCCCGTCCGTACGGCGGTCAGTGACTTCTACACCAATATCCGCCTGCCGATCACCATCGGCAACCAGCTGCTCCAGTTCCGTCCCGGCCAGGCGGCCGTGACCACGGGGCGCTTCGTGGTGAACCTGACCATCGGCGTCCTCGGCTTCAAGGACCCGGCCAGCATGCTCGGCATGCCGCTGTACGACAGCGACTTCGGCGTCACCCTGGCCCGCTGGGGCGTGCCCGAGGGCAACTACCTGGTCATGCCGCTGATCGGCCCGACCACGGTACGCGACGTCTGGCGTCTGCCGGTAGACAGCTACTTCTTCGACCCACTGAGCTACCTGAGCCGTAACCACGACTTCCACAGCGGCCAGTACTACGCCCCGTCGGTCCTGTACCTCATCACGGTCCGCGCCCGCGCGATCGATGCCGAGAGCTTCCTCGCCTCGGCCTACGATCCGTACGTGTTCCTGCGCGATGCCTATCGCCAGCAGCGCCTATACCAGATCTACGACGGCAACCCGCCGGCCGAAGCGATCGAGCAGATGCAGGGCCTGAGCGACAGCAACAAGGATTTCGACCCGGAGCAGCTCCTGGACGAACAACACAAGTGGGAACGGTCGAACGGGCAAAAGCCCAACTGATCAAGGAAGGGCCCTTCGGGGCCCTTTTTTTGGTCCTGGTTTGGGCCGTTTTCGGGGGTCGGTGCGTTGGGGACTCGGGGACTCGGGGACTCGGGGGGCTTGGGGACTCGGGGGCTCGGGGGGTCGGGGGCTCGGGGGTAGGAGCGCACGCACGTGCGCGACATGTGTTGAGGCCGTGCCTTCAACCTTGCGCGTTAGCCCTGTGCGTGGACGCGATGCCTTTCGCGCACGAGCGTGCGCTCCTACACGCCTATCGGGAACCTCAGCGCTCGGAGGCGTGACCGGCCCGCCAAATCGCGCCCATGAAAAAGGCCCCGCAGGGCCTGGATCAAACGATCATCGACACAAACAAAGCTAGAGCAACGCGTCGACGCCCGACACCCGCGCCAGCGCATGCAGGCCCTGCGGCGCACGGGCAACCGAGATCGCCCTGCCCTTCGTCCTGCCATGGGCCAGCAAGGCCAGCACCGTGGCGAGGCCGGCACTGTCGGCGTGCGACACGCCACCCAGGTCAAGCACGGTCTGGTTGCCGCGATCCAGCTCGGCGCGTGCGCCGTCGAGGGCCGCGGCCGCCGTGGCGAACGTGAGATCGCCGGACACCGCAAGGGTGTCCGGCGAAGGCGTCGCCAGCGAGAACGACGCCTGGCTCACTTGCCGGCGCCGCCCGTGTCTTTCTTCATATCGTCGATGGCGCCCGCACCCTTGGTCTCGAGGTCGGTGGTCAACTTGTCGAGGCCTTCCTTCTTGATCTCGGCATCCACCTGGTTGCGATAGTTGGTGATGTACGAGATGCCTTCGATGATCACGTCGTAGGCCTTCCAGTCACCCGACTTCGACTTGCGGAACGCGTAGTCGACCGAGACCGACTTGCCGTCGTCGAGCATGACCTGGGTGCGGACCACGGTGCGCTTGTTGTTGAGGTCGCCGGAGGACGGCAGCACCTTGACCTTGCCGCGCGTGTAGTTAAGCAGGCCTTCGGCGTAACGATGGGTGATCGAGTTGTAGAACGCCTTGGCGAAGCGCTCGCGCTGCTCGGGGGTGGCCTTCGAGGCGTTCTGGCCCAGCACCAGGATCGACGCGTAGTCGATATCGAAGTGCGGCAGGAACGTATCGTCGATCACCGCGATCAGTTTCTCGTGATCGTTCTTGAGCTCGGCCTGGTGGCCTTCGATGGCCTTGCCCAGATCGTCGGAGATGGTCTGGACGATCTGCTCCGGGCCCTGCTGCTGGCCGGCAGAGGCCGGCGCGGCGTCCTGGGCGAGCACGGGTGCTGCCATGACGCTGCCGAGGGCAAGGGCGATGGCGAGGGAAATCTGACGCAGCATGCGATGTCTCCTGGACCGGCTTACTTCTTGCCGGCGTTATCGGGGTTGGCGCCACCCTGCGGGGCACCGTTCTTGTTGTCGCTCGGCGAGCCGTTCACGAGGAACTTGCCGATCAGGTCTTCCAGCTGCAGCGCGGATTGCGTGAGCACCAGCTCGTCGCCGTCCGCGAGGTATTCCGGCGAGCCGCCCGGCTGGATCGCAACATACTGGCTACCGATCAAACCGCTTGTGAACACCGCCGCGGCCGAGTCATCCGGTATCTGGGAGTACCGCTTGTCGATCGCAAGGGTCACGGTGGCTTCCGTGGCACCCGGCTTGACCAGCACCGACGACACGCTGCCGATCGGCACACCGGCCAGCTTGACCGCCGCGCCCGGCTGCAGGCCACCGATGTTGGTGAAGTTACCGGTGACGTGGAAGGTGCCGCCCAGGCGATCCGGGGCGCTGCCACCACCGAAGAACTTGCCGAGCATTTCTTCCAGCTGCTGGGCCGGACGGGTGAAGGCGAGCTCGCCGCCGGCCTTCAGCGGCGTTTTCGATTGGCCGTACTGCAGGCCCACGTACTGGTCGCCCAGGAGGCCGCTGGTATAGATCGTCGCAACGGAATCGTCCGGGATGTCCTTCCGATTGTCGTCGATGGCCAGGGTGACCTTGGCTTCTTCCTTACCCGGAACCAGGTCGATCGACTCGACCGAGCCGACCCGGACACCGGCGACCTTGACCGGCGCACGCGCCTTCAGCTGGCCGATGTTGGAGAAGCGGGTGGAGACTTCGTAGCTGGAACCGCGGTGCGAGTTGGCCACCGAGGTGGTCTGCGTGGCCAGGTAGGCCAGCGCGGCAAAACCGAGCACGATGAACAGACCGGTGCCGACGGCATAGGAACGTCTCTGGGTCACGGCACGATCCTCGAAGGGGAAAGAAGGGAAGGGAAAGTCATGGCGGGTCTCCGGTGCCTCAGATCAGGAACGAGGTGAGGACGAAGTCCAGCGCCAGGATGGCGATGGACGAAGCGACCACCGTGCGGGTCGTCGCGTAGGCGACACCCTCGCTGGTGGGCGGCGTGGTGTAGCCCTGGAACACCGCGATCAGGGAGACCACGATACCGAAGGCGAAGGACTTGAGCAGGACGCCGTTGATGATGTCCTTGTGGACGTCGACCGAGGCGGTCATGTTCGACCAGAACGTGCCGTTGTCGATGCCCAGCCAGGTGACGCCGACCAGGTGGCCGCCAAACACGCCCATGGCGCAGAACACGACACCGAGCAGCGGCAGCGCGATGACGCCGGCGAGGAAGCGCGGCGCCACCACGTAGGCGATGGGGTCGACCGCCATCATTTCCATGGCGTCGAGCTGGTCGGTGGCGCGCATCAGGCCGATTTCCGCCGTGACCGAGGTGCCCGCGCGACCGGCGAACAGCAGCGCGGTGACCACCGGGCCGAGCTCGCGGTAGATGGCGATGGCCACCACGGTGCCCGTGGCCGACGTGCCGCCGAAGATCGACAGCACGTCGTACAGCTGCAGGCCGAGCACCATGCCCACGAACAGGCCGCAGGTCATGACGATGGTGAGGCTCATGGCGCCGACGAACCATATCTGCCGGAGCGTCTCGCGGAAGTAGCGGAAGCTGCGCGGGATGGCCGCCAGCACGGTAAGCAGGAACAGGCCACTCGCGCCGATCTGGGCGAGGCTGCGGATGATGACGTTGTCGTCCCGGGTGGTCATGCCTTGCCTCCGGGGAAACCGAGCGCGGTGGCGTAATCGCCCGCGGGATACTGGAAGGGAACCGGGCCGTCGATCCGCCCGCCGAAGAACTGCGCGGTCCACGGCGAGCCGTCGGTGGCGAGGGTGGCCGGGGCGCCCTGGGCCACGACCTTGCCGTTGGCGATGAGATAGACGTGGTCGGCCACTTTCTGCACCGCGGCCAGTTCGTGGGCCACCAGCACGCTGGTGATGCCGAGGGTTTCGTTGAGCGTGCGGATCAGCAGCAGCACCTGGTTGAGCGCGATGGGGTCCAGGCCGACGAAGGGTTCGTCGTACAGGATCAGGGCCGGGTCGAAGACGATGGCGCGGGCCAGCGCCACGCGCCTGGCCATGCCGCCGGACAGTTCCGTGGGCTCCAGCTTCGCCGCGCCACGCAGGCCGACCGCCTCGAGCTTGTTCAGCACGATGTTGCGGATGAGTTCTTCCGGCAGGTCGGTGTGCTGGCGTAGCGGGAAGGCGACGTTCTCGAACACGTCGTAATCGGTCAGCAGGGCGGAATTCTGGAAGAGGTAGCCGATCCGCTCGCGCAGGCCGAACAGCTTCTCGCGCGACAGCGCGGGGACGTTCTGGCCGTCGACCTCCACCGTGCCGGCGTCGCCGCGCATCTGCCCGGTAATGTGCTTGAGCAGGGTGGTCTTGCCGGTGCCGCTGGGGCCCATGATCGCGGTGACCTTGCCGCGCGGGATATCCAGGTCGAGCGAGTCGAAAATCGTCTTGCCGTTGAGCACGGTGGTCAGTCCGCGGATGCGGACGATGGCGTCGTCGGTCATGGGGCCAGCAACTCCTGGATCAGCGTTTCATGGCGGCGCGCCGCCACGGGCGCGCGCTGGCGTACGGCGCGGACGATCGACTGGAGGTCCGCCAGGGCGTCCTCGAAACGGTCGTTGACGATGATGTAGTCGAACTCGTGCGCGTGGGCGATTTCCTCGCGCGAGTTGAACAGGCGGCGCTCGATCACTTCCGGCGCGTCCGAACCACGGCCGCGCAGGCGGCGTTCCAGTTCCACCCGCGAGGGCGGCAGGATGAACACGCTGACGCAATCGGGCTTGCCCTGGCGAACCTGCCGCGCGCCCTGCCAGTCGATCTCGAGCAGGACATCGGCACCGTCGGCGAGTTTTTCCTCCACGACGATGCGGGAGGTGCCGTACAGGTTGCCGTGGACTTCCGCGTGTTCGAGGAAGATGCCGTCGGCAATCTCGCGCTCGAAGTCCGCGCGCTCGACGAAGAAGTAGTGACGGCCGTATTGCTCACCCACGCGCGGGGGGCGCGTGGTGTGCGAGATCGACAGGGAGATGTCCGGCTCGCGCTCCAGCAGGGCGTTGACCAGCGTCGACTTGCCTGCGCCCGAGGGAGCGGCCACCACGAACAGGGTGCCTTCGATCATCCGCGGGTGTCTCGTGGGGGGTTCATGGCCTCTCCGTGAGCCGGCAACAGGCGCTGGCCGGCATGGACCGGGGCGCGTGCCGTGGGGCAAAACGCGATTGTAGCGAAATTATGGTGTGTCCCGGCTTTCGCGAGGGCTTCGGCCGGACGAGGCCGACCTCCCGGCGCGCGTCCGGACTCTCCTACAGCCGCTGGCCAGGCCGGTCGCGGACCCGGCCAGCGGGGCGCCGTCACCCCTGGGCCAGCGCGTAATCGAAGCCGGCCCGCACCGCCGCCACCTGCGCGTCGTTGCACTGCTGCGGCGTAGCCCGCGGGCTGTCGGGGTAGACCTCGGTGGTGGTGACATAGCGGGCATCGGTGATGCCGGCACAGAGTCCGAGCGCCTTCACGTCGTATTCGATGACGCCCGGCGCGACGACGGGCGAGCCGATGATCTCGCCCCGCTCATCCGCCGGGGCGATATGGGTGACCTTCGCCACCGCGTCGATCATCGCCCTCTGGAAGGCCGGCTGCGGGTTGGCCGCGCTGTCGACCAGGTAGAACCCGTCGGGAATCTCACCGGGCGCGTAAGCGGTGCCGTCGCGCGCCGCCAGGGCGGGACGAAACTCCGATTCGTCCGAATCGGTGGTCTCATGCAGGTCGATATGGACCAGTACCTTGTCCGCCAGCGGCGCCAGCAACCGGACCAGCGCCGCCGACTCCGCCGCCGGGCTGTCCAGGCGGAAGTTGCGGTTGGGGTCGATCGCGTCGGGATTCCAGCGCAGGATGCGCTCGTAGGCCCAGGGGCTGACGCAGGGAACGACCAGCAGGTTGGCCCGGCCGGTGTAGTCGGCGCCGTGGTCGCGCACGAATTGCAGGGCGCCTTCGACACCGCTGGTCTCATAGCCGTGCACGCCGCCGGTCACCAGCAGCACGGGCAAGGCGTCGTTCCAGTCACGGCTGCGGATCGCCAGCAGCGGGTAACGGCCTTCCGCATAGTCCAGCGCACCGTACTCGCCGACCTCGAAACGCTGGCGCAGCGGTTCGATCGCCCCCAGGACATCGTCGGCATAGCTGCGCTTCCTCACCTGGCGGGCGCGCCAGGTGGCGACGTCCGCCGCGGTCCAGGGCTGGCCGGGCGTACCGACGGGATAGAAGGGGGTAACGTTCATCGTGCGCGACCTTGCGGGTTCGGGTAGCCGCCGAGTGTCCCTGTCCCCGGCCGGCAGCTCAACCCCTGCCCCGCCCGTCGTCAGTGAAGGAGGCGCTACGGCCGCCACGCGCAGGTGGTCACGACCGAACGATGGTCGAGCACACTGAAGCCGAGCCGGACCGACGTGCCGCGCGGCAACGACGGTGCGAGGTCTTCGGCCACATCCGCCTCGATGAGGCCCTCGTCATGCGAGGCGCGCCGCAGCGTCAGTGCCGAGAAGTCGAAGATGCGTCCCACCGTCGCCGCGGTGGCCTTGAAGAAGCTCTCTTTGGCCGAAAAGGCGGCCGTCAGCGCCGTCGCCCGATCGGTATGCACGACCAAGTCGACCAGCGCGGTCACCTCGGCCTCGGTGACCACCGAGACGAGGATCGCTTCGATGGCGCTGTCGGACACCACGTCTTCCAGGTCCAGCCCCACGCCGCGAAGTGGCCCCACCGGGAGGGCCACCGCAGCCGCCATGCGGGACGCATGCGTGATGCTGCCGATGAAACCCTCCGGCCAGCATGGCGCCCGCGACGCGGACGTGCCCAGGTCGCCCACGTGGACTCCCGCCGCGGCCAGGGCGGCCAGGGCGACGCGCCGGCCGGCCAGGTATTCCGCGCGCCGCTTGGGCACACTGCGTTCGATGGTGGGCGGACAGGCGATGCCGTAGGCCGCGAACAGCGCCAGATCGGACTCGGCCGGATCGAACGGCACGACGAACGCGTCCGGCAGCCCGCCGGGGTGTTGCGACAAGGATAACCTGGCCATGTCGTGCATCGATCGGTCTTCCATGTGATGGGGCAGCGGGAAACAGTATGCTGCCCGATGTGAACGATAGCCGTGGCCAGGTGATACTCGACAACGCGCGCGACGGATGGGCGGAAGTCTTCTCGCGCCCGTCGCGCACCTTCGTGGCACGGCAGCCCGCCGACGTGCCGGGCACCCTCACAGCCATGCAGCGCGCGCTGGCCGCGGGCCACCACCTGGCCGGTTATTTCAGCTACGAACTGGGCTACGTCCTGGAGCCGCATCTCGGCGACCGGCTGCCCGCCGAGCGGCAGGTGCCGCTGATCTGGTTTGGCCAATACGACGAGCCGCCGACGATCCTCCAGGGCGATGCCATCGAAGCGCTCTGGCCGCGGCATCGCGTCTACGCCTCGCCGTTGATGTTCGAATGGCACAGGGACGCTTACCGGAGCCGCTTCGATGCGGTCATGAAGGCGATCCGCCGGGGCGACGCCTATCAGGTGAACCTGAGCATGCGCGCGCATTTTCGCGTTACCGGCAATCCCCGCGCGCTCTACGGACAGCTTCGCCATGCGTCCGGGGGCGCACACGGCGCGTTCGTCGACGACGGCGAGCGGCATCTGCTGAGTTTTTCCCCGGAACTGTTCTTTGCCCTCGACGCCGAAGGCACCATGACGACACGTCCCATGAAGGGCACCGTGCCGCGTGGCGCCGATGAAGCCACCGATCGCACCCAGCGCGAGGCTTTGCGGAACAGCCTGAAGAACCGCACCGAAAACCTCATGATCGTCGACCTGATCCGCAACGACCTAGGGCGACTGGCGGTGCCCGGCACGGTGACGGTGCCCGAACTATTCACTGTGGAAACCTACCCCACCGTCCACCAGATGACCTCCACCGTGCAGGCGACACTGCCGTCCGACAGTCCTATCGCAAGCATGCTGGCCGCGCTGTTTCCGTGCGGCTCGATCACCGGTGCGCCGAAGATCCGCGCGATGCAGATCATCCGTGACCTGGAGGCGTCGGCGCGCGGTGTGTATTGCGGTGCCATCGGCCATTTTGCGCCCGATGGCGCGGCCCGCTTCAGCGTGGCGATCCGCACGCTGACCGTCACCGACGGCGTGGGCGAGCTGGGCGTCGGCGGCGCAGTGGTCAGCGATTCGGACGCTGACCAGGAATACGACGAATGCGTCTTGAAGGCACGTTTCTACGAGGCCGGGCGCCGCCCGATCACGCTACTGGAAACGCTGCCCTACCAGGCCGGAAGGTGGCCGCGACTGCACGGACACCTGCGACGGATGCGCGACGGAGCGCGGGCACTGGGGCTTACCTTCGACCTGTCAGCCGCGACGACTGCACTGCGCAAGGCGACCGCCGACGCCGGTGCGACGACCCGCAAGGTGCGGCTGGTCCTGCACGACGACGGCAGCATGACCGCCGAAAGCACCGCCCTGCCACCGACGCCCGAGGTCATGCGCTTCGTCATCGCCACCCGGCGCCTGTGCAGCGACGATCCCCTGCGCGGTTACAAAACGGGTTGGCGCGAAACCTACGACGAGGCGCTTGCCGAGGCGAAAGCCCATGGCGCGGACGAGGCCATCCTGCTCAACGAGCGCAACGAGGTGTGCGAGGGCTCGTACACCAACCTCTTCATCGATGACGGGCATGAGCTGCTGACGCCGCCGCTGCACACCGGAGCCCTGCCCGGCCGGTTGCGTGCGGCGCTGATCGCGGCCGGGCGATGCCGGGAGGCCGTGCTCACCCTCGACGACCTGGAAAGGGCCGACACGATCTACCTGGGCAATTCGCTTCGCGACCTGGTAAAGGCGGCTCCCCTATCAGCGCAGCATGCGGGCGAAGCGCGCACGCTCGCCGGCAGCTGGCGCGTCGGCTAGCCGGGACGGCGCCGCGGCAGCGGGAAGCCCGTCGCCGCAGAAAATGGCATGCAGTGCTTCCAACAGGGCGCGCACCCGTTCGTCGGCCACCGAGTAGTAAATGGATCTCGATTGCCTGCGGGTGACGACGAGCTGGTTCTGGCGGAGTTCGGCCAGCTGCTGTGACAACCCTGGTTGACGAATGCCAAGGTCGCGTTCGATCTGGCCCACCGCACATTCGCCCTGGGCAATGTGACACAGCAGCAGCAAGCGCGTGGGCGTACCGAGCAATCGCAGCAGGCCCGCCACCTCGGGCACGGCAGCCTTCATGGCCTCCAGGTTTGCCTCGGGCATCACGGGCAGGGCCTGAAGCGGAAGTACCACGCCTCGCCCTCGCCCGGCGCGATGGCCGCAGCGCTCACCGCATCGGTCGGGACACGCTGGAGCACCGGCGCCCCGGGCTGCCAACCCTCGGGCGTGGCGACCTGGTGATGGCTGGCCATCTGCAGCGACTCGACCAGACGAAGCAGTTCGGCCACGGACCGCCCCACCTCCACGGGATACCAGCTCATGGCCCGGACGATCCCGTCGGGATCGATTACATAGGTCATGCGCGCCGTCGCGCTGTCGGCGGCGTCCGCGGACAACATGCCGTAACCCAGGGCGACCGCCATCGAGGGATCTTCGATGATCGGGAAGTTGATGGTCACGCCCCAGCGTTCCCGGATGTCGCGAATCCAGGCCAGGTGGGAGTAAAGGCCATCGATCGACAACGCCAGCAGCGCGCAGTCGAGGCGCTCGAAAGCCGGCTCCGCTTCGGCGAAGGCCATGAACTCGCTGGTGCAAACCGGCGTGAAGTCGGCCGGATGCGAGAACAGGACCAGCCAGCGCCCGCGATAGTCCGACAGCGTCACCTCCCCATGGGTGGTGCGGGCACGGAAATCGGGCGCTTGCGTGTGCAGGCGCACAGGGTGAGCGGTCGGCGATGCGGTATCCAAGCGAGGTCTCCCGTGGAAGGTGGCGCAACGGCTCGCAGCCGCCGGCGCGATCCAATGCGAAGTTATAATTGCATACTTTATGTATTGATGTAATTATTTATCCGCATTCTGCGAGATACTGCCTCATGACCCCCGAGATGTACGTCGATCCGAACCTGCAGGGCGCTGCGGCGATAGCCACCGCCGCAGCGGACGATCCAGCGCAGCGCCCGCAGGTCACGTCGTTTTTCGACGAGGCCACGTTCACCGTCAGCCATGTCGTCCAGGACCCGACGAGTCGCGCCTGCGCCATCATCGACAGCGTGCTGGATTTCGATGCGCCGAGCGGCCGCACGGCGACGACGCATGCCGAAGCCCTGGTGCGACACGTGGTCGAGCATGACCTGCAGGTGGCTTGGATTCTCGAAACCCACGCGCACGCCGATCACCTGACTGCCGCGCCGTGGCTCCAGCGACAGACCGGTGGGCACCTGGCGATCGGTGCGCAGATCACGGCCGTCCAGCACACCTTCGGAGAGGTGTTCAATGAAGATGAGCGGTTCGCGCGGGACGGCCGCCAGTTCGATCACCTCTTCGACGACGGCGAAACCTTCACGATCGGCGCGCTGCGCGCCATGACGCTGCATGTGCCCGGACATACGCCGGCATGTATGGCATACGTCATCGGCGACGCCGTCTTCGCGGGCGACACGTTGTTCATGCCGGACTACGGCACGGCACGCTGCGATTTTCCGGGCGGAAACGCCCGAACGCTCTACCGATCGATCCGGCGGCTGATGTCGCTCCCCGATGCCACGCGCGTATTCATGTGCCACGACTACAAGGCACCAGGCCGCGATCATTACGCGTGGGAAAGCAGCATCGGCGCCGAGCGCACCGGCAACGTGCATGCCCACGAGGGCGTGGACGAGGATGCGTTCGTGCGCACGCGAGAAGCCAGGGATGCCACACTGGCGATGCCGCGACTCCTGCTGCCGTCGATCCAGGTCAACATGCGGGCGGGCCATTTTCCCGAGCCGGATGCCAACGGCGTGCGTTATCTTCGCACGCCGTTGGATCTGCTGTGACGGCCGCCTCGCTTGCGCCACTGGCGTGGTACTGGCCGGCGCTGGGTGGCGCAGCCATCGGCATAGCCGCCGGCATCGTGCTGCTCGCCCAAGGGCGGGTCATGGGTATCTCCGGCATGCTCGCCGCCATACCGGGCTGGGCGCCAGGCAACGACCGGGTGGCGGCTGCGCTCTTCCTTGCCGCCAGCGTGATCGCCGCCGGCCTGACGCATCCCCTCCTGCACCGGCCCGCACTGGATCTGGCGAGCGGATGGCCGACGCTGATCGTCGGCGGGCTTCTGGTGGGGTATGGCACACGTCTCGGCGCCGGCTGCACGAGTGGGCATGGCGTGTGTGGACTGTCTCGCCTTTCGCCTCGCTCGCTCTGGGCAACATGCGTTTTCATGCTGACGGCGGCCGCCACGGTCTACGTGATGCGCCACGGACTGGGTCGGCTGCGATGAATCGGCTGGTCAGTGTCCTCGCAGGATTGCTGTTTGGTTTGGGCCTGGCCTTGTCGGACATGGTCGACCAGCGACGGGTACTGGCCTTCCTCGACGTAGCCGGTGCGTGGGACCCGTCGCTCGCCATCGTGATGGCATCCGCCCTGCTGCCCGCGGCGCTCGCCTGGCAGGTTCGGCGTCGACGCGAACGCCCATGGCTGGCCGATCGATTTCATGTGCCGGTGTCGCGCAAGGTCGATCGCGCTCTGCTGGCCGGCGCGGCGCTTTTCGGCGTGGGCTGGGGCCTGATCGGTTTGTGTCCGGGGCCAGCGCTGGCCGATCTTGCCATACAGCCCCGGCCTGCGGCGATGTTCGTGGCCGCGCTGCTCGGCGGCATGGGCTTGCATCGGGTCATTCACTCTAGCCCACGTTGATCGTTACCGATGACTCACCGATCTGGACGCCTGAACGTCCAGACATCTTTCCTTCCAAAGGTAGGGTGTTTTGCCCCGCATTGCGTTAACGATTTATGGGGAAGCCGGAACCGTCGAACCATGCCCGGAACAGGGCATATCGGAGCTTGCAACGTGGCAAAAGAAACGATGTACGTATGGATGGCCGCCGCGGCGCTTATCGCCGCGCCGACCGCCACCCTGGCGGCGACCAAGAGCGACCCGCTCTATCGCTACCAGTGGCACCTCTACAATCATGGCCAGAAAGTCTTCGCCGATAGCCTGCCCGTCGCGGGCTACGACCTGGACATCGGCTCACTGCACGATCAGCAGGTACGCGGCAGCGGTATCAACGTGGCGGTAGTGGACGACGGCCTGGAGATTCGTCATCCCGACCTGCTGGCAAACGTCGCTATCGGCGGATCCAAGAATTTCGTGGACGGGTCCAACGACCCGACGCCGACCGATCCCCACAGTGAGCATGGCACCTCCGTGGCCGGCATCATCGCCGCGGTAGGCTGGAACGGCATCGGCGGGCGCGGCGTCGCGCCCGAGGCGAAGCTGCGCGGCTTCAATTTCCTGTCGCAGGACGCGGACGGAATCGAAACCTCGCAAGACCAGAACATTCGGTATGCATGGGGCAACGGCGTCGAGGCGAAGGATGCCGACGTATTCAACAACAGCTGGGGCACGACCACGTCGCAATACGGCGCCTTCACCCGCGCCGAGGCGAAGTCGTGGGAACGCCTGATGAGTTCGACCCGAGCCGGCAAGGGCGGCATCTACCTCAAGGCCGCTGGCAACAATTTCAGCTCGTTCCTGTCGTTCGGCTTCAACTTCTGCGCGGACGACAGTGTCGCGCTCAACGTCGGTTGCTCGTCGGCCAACGTCGACAACCTCAACAACCTGACGACCACGATCGTCGTGGCGGCGGTCAATGCCAAGGGCGTACGCTCGTCCTATTCGAGTGCCGGCTCCTCGGTGTGGGTATCGGGCCTGGGCGGCGAGTTCGGCTTCCAGAAGACGTTCTATCCGGATACGTCGAACATCGGCTCGTGGGCGAAACCCACGTTCTATGATCCGGCCATCGTCACCACCGATCTCACCGGTTGCGCCGCCGGCAGCAACGCCGATCGCACCGATGGCGAGCGCGACAACGCGCTGGATACCAGCCAGTCCACCGTCGATGCCTCGTGCAACTACTGGGCCGGCATGAACGGCACCTCGGCGGCGACGCCAACGGTGGCCGGCGTCGCTAGCCTGATCCTGGGCGTGAATCCCCGCCTTACCGGGCGTGACGTCAAATACATCCTCGCCGCTACCGCACGGCAGATCGATCCGCTGCAGGCCAAGGCGGTATACCAGGGTGCTGTGCAGGACCCGGGCTGGATCGTCAATGCGGCCGGCCACCCATACAGCAACTGGTACGGCTTTGGCCTGGTCGACGCCACCGCTGCCACGCGTCTGGCGAAATCGTTCCAGACGCTGCCCGCGCAGATCGATACCGGCTGGCTCGCATCGAAGGACCCGGCGACGCCGATCGAAGGTATCGGCAGCGACGCCAGCAAGCTGACCGTCCACGTGGGCAAGCATGAAAAGGTCGAGAGCGTGCAGGTGAGCTTCGACACGACGCACGTCACGCCGCGCAACCTGCGTGCGATCCTTACCTCGCCCTCCGGCACCAGGAGCTACATCCTGCCCGCGTTCACGACACTGGATGCGACGCCAGGTGGCTTCAGCGTCGACCTCACGTCCAGCAATGCCTTCCTCGACGAGCAGGCCAACGGCACATGGACGCTGCAGGTGCTGGACATGGTCGACCCGAATACGGCGACGAAACTCTCGTCATTCAATCTTCGCGTGGTGGGCCACTAACGATGAACAAATACCTGATCGGCATTCCCTTCCTCCTCGCCCTGGTCACGGCCGCGCAGGCCGCCGACACCTACTCGCAGGCCCTGACTGCTGCAGCCACCGGCGCGACGATCGACGTGGCGTCCACGTCGTTCCGTATCGTGCCGGGCGTCGGCATCGCGCATCCCACGACGTCGGGCTCACCGGCACCGGCCATCAGCCGGTTGGCGAGTACGGCCGGCAGCACACCTGCGGAAAGCCTCGGCACCGTCGGCCCGTTCGTGATCGTGCCGAAGTCCGCCGTGTCCGCGACAACCCACGCTGCCCAGTCCTCGGTGGATGCCAGGACGACGTCGGGCACCAAAGGGCAGGAAGACCTCAGCAGCTTCGGCGTAGCGGTAAACATGCGTACCCGTCAACCCGCCGTGGTCGCACCGCGACTCAAGGTTTTCGGCAGCGACGCGAAGACGATCGCGGCCGTGGCGAAGAAGACCCAGGGAACGGTGGTCTACGCGTCCGACATGGATGGCAGCGGCCTCATCCGCTACGGCTCGATCGACCAGGCCCAGGCGGCACTCCCCGCCGTCAAGGCGACCAAGGGCGTGGACGATGCCTTCGTCGACGTGATCGAGAGCTTCAGGCAGAAGCAATGAAGCGCGAATACGAGGTTTAAAAAAAGCTCAGGGAAGCAATGACGCGCCGGCATGGCCGGCGCGTCATCCAGGTTCGCTGCCGAGGCCGCGCATCCGCGGCCCGGGCACCTCACTCGATATTCTGCACCTGCTCACGCATCTGCTCGATCAGCACCTTAAGCTCCACCGCCGCATTGGTCGTACGCGAGTCCACCGACTTCGAGCCCAGCGTGTTCGCCTCGCGGTTGAACTCCTGCATCAGGAAATCGAGACGCCGGCCCACCGGCTCCTTCAGCGCCAGCACGCGGCGGGCTTCGCCGATGTGCGTGGTCAGGCGGTCCAGTTCCTCGTCCACGTCCACGCGGGTGATCTGCAGCACCAGCTCCTGCTCGAGGCGGCCCGGCTCTACCGGTTGACGAATGTCGGCCAGGCGGCCTTCCAGGCGGGCGCGCAGCGCGGCCTGGATCTCGGGTAGCCACACGCGCACGTCGGCCACGATCCGCTCGATGCCGTCCAGGCGTTCCTTCAGCATCTCGCCCAGCTTTTCTCCCTCGCGGGCCCGGGTGTCGTTGAGCGCCACCAGGGCATGTTCGAGGACATCCAGCAGGGCGACCTGCAATGCGTCGGCATCGGCGTCGGGCTGTTGCAGCACGCCGGGGAAGCGCAGCAGCTCGGTGAACTCGATGGTCATGCGCGGGAAGCGCTGTTCGAAGTCAAGGGCCAGCTCGGACAGGCGCGCCAGCATGGCCCCGTTGACCCGGGGGCCTTCGGCGGCGCCGGGCTCGGCGCGCAGGCGCACGGTGATATCCACCTTGCCGCGGGACAGCCGGGCACCGATCCGCTCGCGCAGGGCGCTTTCGAAGCTGCGCATGTCCTCGGGCAGCCGCGGGCTGATCTCCAAGTAGCGGTGGTTCACGGTACGCAGCTCGCAGGTGAGCGTGCCGGACGGTCCCGCGCGCTCGGCGGAGGCGTAGGCGGTCATGCTGCGGATCATGGGGGGCTCGCTTGCGCGTGGAGGAAAGGCGCAATGGTAAACTGACCCACCGCCCGCGCCCAAATCAGGCTTTCCATGACCCTTTCCCGTCCCAGCGGCCGCGCCGCCGACCAGCTGCGCGCCGTCACCATCGAGCGCCACTACACCCGCCACGCCGAGGGCTCCGTCCTGGTGTCCTTCGGTGAGACCAAGGTGCTCTGCACCGCCTCGGTCGAGGAACGCGTACCACCGTGGCTGCGCGGCAAGGGCGAGGGCTGGGTCACCGCCGAGTACGGCATGCTGCCCCGCGCCACCACCGACCGTAACCAGCGCGAAGCCGCGCGCGGCGGCCAGGGTGGCCGCACCATGGAGATCCAGCGGCTGATCGGCCGCTCGCTGCGCGCCTGCGTCGATCGCGCCGCCCTCGGCGAGCGCGTCATCACGCTGGACTGCGACGTGATCCAGGCCGACGGCGGCACCCGCACCGCGGCCATCACCGGTGCCTATGTGGCCCTGGTCGATGCCGTATCCACCCTTACCCGGCGCAACGCGATCAAGCGCAACCCGATCCTCGGCGCCATCGCCGCGGTCTCGGTGGGCGTCTACAACGGCGTGCCCGTGCTCGACCTGGACTATGCCGAGGATTCCAACTGCGACACCGACATGAACGTGGTGATGAACGACGGCGGTGGTTTCATCGAGGTGCAGGGCACGGCCGAGGGCCATGCCTTCCGCCGCGACGAGATGAACCTCATGCTCGACCTGGCCGCCAAGGGCATCCAGGACCTGGTGATCGCGCAGCGCGCGGCGCTGGAGTCCACGCCATGACCGAGGTGCGCGCCGCCACGGCCGCGGACCTGGATGCCATCGTCGCCATCCACACCGCGGCGTTCGGGCGCGACACGGAGGCGACCCTGGTGCGTCGGCTGGTCGACGCCGGCCGGGCCACGGTGTCGCTGGTCGCGGTCGATGAGGACGACACGGTGCTGGGCCATGTGCTGCTGTCGCCGGTGACCATCGAGGAAGGGGACGACGGCAAGGCTCTCGGACTTGCGCCGGTGGCCGTGCATCCGGACCACCAGCGCCAGGGCATCGGCCATGCATTGATCGAGGAAGGCATCGGCGCCTGCTTCGTCCAGGATGCGCGTGCCGTGTTCGTGCTGGGTTCGCCGGCGTATTACACGACATTCGGTTTCGGCAAGGCGTCGGCGCACGGCCTGCACGATACCTACGAGGGCGGTAACGCCTTCCAGGTGCTGCCGCTGACCGTCGACGGCCTGGCGGGCTATCGCGGACGCGTCGACTACGCGCCGGAATTCGCCGAAGGGGGGCTCTGAGCCATGCGCCTCGTGCTTGCCTCCAGCAACGCCGGCAAGGTGGTCGAACTGGAACAACTGCTCGCCGGCAGCGGCGTGGAGCTGGTGCCGCAGACCCGCCTGGGCGTCACCGACGCCGACGAGACCGGCCTGACCTTCGTCGAGAACGCCCTGCTCAAGGCACGGCATGCCGCACGCCTGACCGGCCTGCCCGCGCTGGCCGACGATTCCGGCCTCTGCGTGGATGCCCTGAACGGCGCGCCCGGCCTCTATGCCGCGCGCTATGCAGGCACCCACGGCGACAGCGCGGCCAACAACGCGAAGCTGCTGCGCGAACTGGCCGGCATGCCGGCCGCCCGGCGCACGGCGTATTTCATCGCCGTGCTGGTGGTGCTCCGGCACGCGGACGATCCGGCCCCGCTGATCGCGGAGGGCCGCTGGCACGGGCGCATCCTCGAGGCACCACGTGGCGAGGGCGGTTTCGGTTACGACCCGCTGTTCCTTCCCGACGGCCATGACGTGAGCGCGGCGGAGCTGGACTTCGCGCTGAAGAACCGCCTCAGCCACCGTGGCCAGGCACTGGACGTGCTCAAGGCGCGTTTCGCCGAGCTGGCATGACACTGACTCCCCCGCCGCTGTCGCTGTACGTCCACATGCCGTGGTGCGTGCGCAAGTGCCCATACTGCGATTTCAACTCGCATGGCGTGCGCGGAACGCCGGCCTATGGGGAGTACGTGGACGCACTACTGGCCGACCTCGATGCCGACCTGCGCGACATGGGCGAGGCCCTGCACGGACGCACCGTCGGCACCGTGTTCTTTGGCGGCGGCACGCCAAGCCTGTTCTCGCCCGAACTGGTCGGCCGCTTCCTCGACGGAGCGAAGTCGCGCCTGCCCTTCGCCGCCGAGGCGGAGGTGACGCTGGAGACCAACCCCGGCACGGTGGAGCATGGCCGTTTCGACGGTTACCTCGCCGCCGGCATCAACCGCATCTCCTTCGGTGTGCAGAGCTTCGATAACGCCAAGCTGCACCGGCTGGGCCGCATCCACTCCGCGGGCGAAGCGGTGAAGGCCGTGCGCAGCGCCCAGGACGCCGGGCTGGACAACATCAACATCGACCTGATGTACGCCCTGCCGGACCAGGACCTGGCTGGTGCACTGGACGATGTCGACCAGGCGGTGGCGCTGGCACCGACGCATATCTCGCATTACCAGCTCACCCTCGAACCGAACACGGCCTTTGCCGCCAACCCGCCCCCACTGCCCGACGACGACGCGGCGTGGACGATCCAGGAGGCCTGCGAGGTGCGCCTGGCGGACGCGGGGTTCGGGCAATACGAGGTGTCAGCGTATGCCCGGCCGGGACGTCGCTGCGCGCACAACCTCAACTACTGGCGGTTCGGCGACTACCTGGGCATCGGTGCCGGTGCGCACGGCAAGATCAGCGACGTCGGTGGCGTGCGTCGGCGCTGGAAGACCCGCCTGCCGGCGGCGTACCTCGCTGCCGCTGGCCAGCCGGCGCGCATCGGTGGCGACAGCTACGTCGATGCGGACGACCTTCCCTTCGAGTACATGCTCAACGCCTTGCGCCTGATCGACGGCGTACCGATGGCGGACTTTACCGAGCGCACGGGGCTCGCCCCCGACGCCATCGCGGGCGGATTGATGCGTGCCCGCGGGCGCGGCTGGCTGGTGGACGATCCGACCGTCCTGCGGACGACCGCACTCGGCCAGCGCTTCCTCAACGACGTGATCGAAGCCTTCATGAGCTGAACGGCCGTCGCGCCCGGCCACGCCAAATCTGCCTAGTTCTTACGCCCTACGCCGAATGCACGCAGCGGTTCCGCTGGCGCCACCTCCTTCGCCAACCTAAACTTGCGCTGAAGGTCGAGGAGGACCTTACCCATGAACGCAGGCACTCCCCCGCCACACGGCAGGACGGGACCGTATCCCGTCGCCCTTTCGCCACGCGCCGAATGCGAAGCGCAGCAGGGGCTTTCGCTGTGCCTGACGTGGCTGGACGTGCCGCTGCGGGAGTCGCTGCGCGAATTCGACCGGCGTCTTTTCGCCGTGGCCGAGAGCAGCCGCAATCACCTTGAGCAGCAGGCCTGCTTCGAAAGCCGCGGCATCGTGGAGCGCGAGGGCGCCGCCTTTCGCAACCGGTTCGCCGCGCACCTGACCGAGGGGTTCCGCGGCTTGGGCCAGGTGACCGACGCCGCACCGACGCGGGGCGAATCGCTGGCCACGGGACTGAGTCTGGTCGATCCGGAAGACCAGGAGATCGACGGTGCGCTGGCCAGCATGGCCTCGCGCGGTGAAGCGCGCAGCGCCAGCAGCCTGTTCGAACTGGGCTACCGGTTGGCCGTCCTGGCCGGCACGCCGCCGCTGGAGGGTGAGGCCCTGCCCGCCGGCCCGCGCGCGCTGGCAGCGGCACTGAAAGCGGCGGTCCGGCCCCTGCCGTTGACCACCGCGCATCGCCTGATCCTGTTCCAGTCGGTGGATGCGCGCGTGCTGGCGCAGAGCGAATCCTTCTACGGCGCCCTCAACGAGCATTACCGCACGCGCGGCATCCTGCCGGGGTTTCGCGTGTATCCCCACGTGCGCGTGTCCGCGCCGCCGGCCGTCGAGCGCCGTTCCCGACCGCGTGAGGCCCCGGCGTCGCTGCCCGGTGCAGGCGTCGGCGGTGAGGCCATGCCCGGGGCATCCGCGGAAGGACACATCGGTGTACTGGACGGCCTGCGCAACCTGCTGACCACCCGCCTGCAGACCGGCCACGTGGCCGGCTTCGCCGCCGGCCGTATCGCCTCGGACGACGAACTGCAGACGGCGCTGATGGCCCTGCAGGGCCACGTCAGCGATGTCACCGGTGCCGCGCAGCGCGAGATCCGCAGCGCACAGGCCCTGCGCGACGAACTGCTGGCCCAGATGGATCGCACCCGGCCGTCGGGTTCGCCGCCAGCCGAACTGTCGTCCGAGCAGGGCGACACGGTGGAACTGACCGCCCTGCTGTTCGAGAACCTGGGCCAGCAGGTGGCTGCGGCCAGCCCGGCCCGCGCCGTGCTGGGTGGCCTGCAGTGGCCCATGCTGCGCGCGGCAGTGAACGACCGCGGCTTCTTCGACCAGCCCGAGCACCCCGCGCGCCGCCTGCTGGATACCGTGGGCGAGGCCGCTCACCAGTGGCTCGACCCCGCCGACGGCGAACCGGATGCCGCGCTGATCGACCGGCTGGAACGGCTGGTCATGCAGGCCAGCCACGCCCAGGTGATCGACCCCGCATGGCGGGCCGATATCGAGCAGCAGATCGCCCTGCTGGCGCGCAAGGCGCATGTCGCCGAGCGCCGCCAGATCGAGGCGATGGAAGGGCGGGACCGGCTGGAACGGGCGCGCCAGCGCGCCACCGACATCATGGACGAGCGCATGGTGAAGGACGCCACGCCACGCGGGGTGCTGCGCATCCTGCTGGAGCGCACCTGGGCCGACGTGATCGCCCTGCATATCCTGCGGGGCGGTGAAAACGGCGAGGCGTTCCTGCACTGCCTGGGGGTCACGGACCAGTTGCTGGGCCGCCGCCCCATCGCGGACGTGCAGAAGCTGCGTGCCGACGTGGAGCGTGGCCTGGAACACCTGGGCATGCATTCGGCCGAAGCCTCGCAGGTGGCCGGCGGGCTGTTCGAACCCGCGGGGCACGACACGGCCGATACCGACCTCGCCCCCACCGAAGTCGCCCTGCGACTCAAGCAGCGCCCGCGCCTGGGCGAAGGCACCGCGCACGGCGATGTTCTCGCGCCGGTGGCACCGACCGCCCTGGACGAGGCCGCGCAGCACGTCTACGACGGCTTCGCCACCTTGCGCTTCGGCACCTGGTTCACGTTCACCCAACCCGACGGCAGCGAATTGCGCCGCAAGCTCGCCTGGTTCTCGCCGGCCACCGGACGCTGCCTGTTCGTCACGCCGCGCGGCGGCCGCACCGAAGACATCGACCTCACCCGGCTGGCCCGCCTGATCGCCACGAACCAGGCGCGGGAATGGAAAGAGCAACGTGTGTCCCTCATCGATCGCGCCTGGCACGCCATCGCCCGCAACCTGCGCCGCGACAGCGGCGACACCCGGCGCATGGCGGGCAACGCATGAACCGCGACATCGAACAACGCCGAGCGCCGCGCAAGCACGCCAACTCGCCCATGCCGATCGTGGATGGGATGACCGACCGCGTGCTCGGCCAGCTGGTCAACCTGTCGGCTACGGGGCTGATGCTGTTGGGGTCCCATGCGCCGCGCAGCGGGGCGGTGCATCAGGTGACCTTCATGCTGCCGGGCATCCGGCAGGCGGAATACCGCGCGGAGATCGGCATCCAGGAGCAATGGCACGAACCGGCCGCGGTGGCGGGCCAATTCTGGTCCGGTTACCGCATCGTGGCCGCCAGTGACGACGACGTGCGCGCCATCGATGAATGGATCGGCCCTCCCGCGGACTGAACGGAAGCCTTTGTCGATGCTTTACGACGCACCGCGTGGGGAGTCACCATCGCTGCTCATGAGCGATGCCACCACCATCCTGGTCGATACCGAACTCGAACGCGACGACGCCGCGGCGGCCGCCATGGCGCTGTATCGCCGCCTGGTCGGCGACGGCAGCATCGGCGCGCTGCCCACCCAAGGGGCCGACCCGTATTTCCCCGTGCTCGAGGGCAGTTTCCTCTCCGGCAGCGGGGTGCGCGCCATCGGCCTGCATGCCAGCGCGCACCGCTGGCGCGACGACGACACCGGCGGCGCCATGCTGGTGGATGGCGGCCGCGAGAACGGCATCTTCTGCCCCTACGACGGCAGCTTCCGCATCCGCTGCCCGGAATGCGACCAGCCGCTGGCCCCCGGCGACGAGGGCAGCGAAGCCCTCGAGGAAGCCCTGGCCATCTGGTGCGAATCGCCCGATTCGGCTTACGTGGCCTGCCCCGCCTGCGCGAACTGGACCCCACTGACCCAGTGGCGGTCGCCCACCCACGATTTCGCGGTGGGGCACTTCGCCATCACGCTCTACGGTGCCCACCTGCACGCGCTGGCTGGCGGCGGCGACGACCATGCCGCCACGCTGCTTCGCCACCGCCTGGGTGACCTGGCCAGCGACTACGCCGTGGTTTTCGCGCGCGCATGACGGCACCGATTCCCCCATTCCCTTCCCCGGAGATCACGATGAACGACGCGCTGGCCGCCCTGTATCCCCAGCACCTCGCCACCTTGCGCGAGCGCACCGATACCGCGCTGGCACGCGGCGGCTTCGAGCACCTGGTGGTGCCGGCCGGCCGGCCGATCACGAAGTTCCTCGACGACCTGGACTACCCGTTCGTGGTCAATCCGCACTTCAAGCACTGGTTGCCGTTGCTGGACGCGCCGGGCAGCTGGCTGGTGTACACCCCGGGCGAGAAGCCCAGGCTGGTGTTCCTGCAGCCGCGCGACTACTGGCATGTAGTGCCCGAGGCGCCGCAGGGCTACTGGGTGGACCATTTCGACATCGTGGTGGTGCGCAAGCCCGCCGATGCGATCGCGGAACTTCCCTCGCCGGCCCGCAGCGCCATCATCGGCGACCGCGACTGCGGGTTCGACCAGGTGTGCGCCAACAATCCGCCGGCGGTCATCGACCACCTGCATTACCACCGCGCATACAAGACGCCCTACGAGCTGGAACTGATGCGCGAGGCGAGCCGCCGCGGCACCCGCGGGCATCGTGCCGCGGAGCATGCCTTCCGTGAGGGCGCCAGCGAGCTGGGCATCCACCAGGCCTACCTGGCGGCGGTGGGCCAGCTCGATGCCGAGCTGCCTTATGCCAGCATCGTCGGCCTCAACGAGCACGGCGCCGTGCTGCACTACACGAACTTCGATCGCCACGCGCCGGCGGAGGGCCGCTCGTTCCTGATCGACGCCGGTGCCGGCGCCTCGGGTTACGCCAGCGACATCACGCGCACCTACGCCGGCCGCGATGCCGGTGAATTCCAGGCGCTGATCGATGCCGTGGACGCCGCGCAGCAATCGTTCGTCGCCCGCGTGCGTCCCGGCCAGAGCTACCCCGACCTGCACGTGCACGCGCACCATGCGCTGGCCGGTGTGCTGCGCGATCATGGTTTCATCCGCATGAGCCCCGAGAGCGCCGTCGAGTCCGGCGTGTCGTCCGCGTTCTTTCCGCACGGGCTGGGCCATGGCATCGGCCTGCAGGTGCACGACGTGGGCGGCTTCCAGGCAGCGGAAACCGGCGGCACCATCGCCAAGCCGGAAGGCCACCCCTACCTGCGCCTGACACGCCAACTGGAAGCGGGCATGGTGGTAACCATCGAGCCGGGCATCTACTTCATCGACATGCTGCTGGCCGAGCTGAAGGACAAGCCGTTCGCCGGCGACATCGACTGGGCCCGGGTGGACGCGTTCCGCCCGTACGGCGGCATCCGCATCGAGGACGACGTGGTCTGCCGCGAAGGCGAGCCGGAAAACATGACCCGGGACGCCTTCGCCCTGCTCTAGGCGTCACACCTTCAGGTAGATGCCGCGGCGGTCCATGCCGCGGACGATCAGCCACCACAGTGCGACGAACACGACACCCCATGCCGCCGACGGCACGTAGGGGCCGAACAGCGGCGTCATCCACCCCGTGAAGGCCACGCGGTACAGCGGTGCGGTGACGCCCAGTGCGATCAGCAGGTACACCATGAGGCCGGATCCGGTATAGGCGGCGATGGCGTTCAGGCCGAACGCCCTGCCGGGCACGCGCCAACCGCGCACGTCGACGAGGACGTGCATGAGCGCGAGGATCGCGAACGACCAGCCCGCGCCCCACAGCACGTAGCTCGGCGTCCACAGGTTCTTGTTCCACGGCCACACCCCTTGCAGGGCACAGCCGGCCAGCACGCACACCACGGCAGCGCCAAGCAGGTGACGCCACGCGCCCTGGCGCAGCCAGGTACCCGCGCGTACACCGATCAGGGTGGTGACCAGCGCCGGCAAGGTGGCCAACAGGCCTTCCGGATCGTGCCCGCGGCCGGTAACGGCATCCACGACGTAGACGAACGGCCCGAACACGGCGCTGTCGAGACGGCTCACCCAGTTCGTCCACGGCGCCATGCCGCCGGCAAGCAACACGGCCCCATAAAGCACCAGCAACGCCACGCCGACAAGGTCGCGCGCGGCGCCGCGCACGTGAATGGCCAGCAGCGCGGCCAGGGCGAAACACAGGCCGATACGCTGCAGCACGCCCGGCAGGCGCAGGTGTGCTTCGGGGATGGCGAGCCAGGCGACGACGTTGAGCAACAGGCCCAGGCCGACGATGCGCAGCGCGCGGCGTATCGCCGCACGCCGGATCGGCGGCTTGGTCGCGCCAGCCTCGATCCGCGGCACGATCGCCAGCGCGATCGACACGCCAACAATGAAGAGGAACAGGGGGAAGACGAGGTCGGTCGGCGTGAATCCGTTCCACGCGGCGTGCTCCAGCGGCCACCAGACATGGCCCCAGTCGCCGGGATCGTTGACCAGCAGCATGGCGGCCACCGTGAGCCCGCGGACGACGTCCACCGAGCCATAGCGCATGGGGGTCTGTGACATACCGGATCGGGGTTCCCGCGGGGCGTGGAGGAAGCATACGCGATCAGTCCGTTGCGACAATCGGCCATCCATCGCGGCGGCCGATGCGGGCATACGATGCCGTCAGTTATCCAAGAATCCAGGAGTCGCAACCGTGGTTGTCGACCGCCCACCCCTCCGTCGTCGCTGGCGCGACCGGCCGCTGAAGCGCCTCGTGCTCGAGCTCGCGGTCATCATCGTCGCCAAGCTGGCCCTGCTGATGCTCATCTGGTACGTGGCCATCCGGCCGCTGCCCCGTGCGGACGTGTCGCCCGCCGGCGTCGGCCGTGCCTTCTCACCCGTCTCCGCCTCCACCCAGGAACTCCACCCATGATCGTCGACCCCGATGTCGTCGGCCTGTCGCGCTTCCAGTTCGCGCTGACAGCGCTTTATCACTTCCTCTTCGTGCCCCTCACGCTCGGGCTCGCCTTCATGCTCGCGATCATGGAGAGCGTGTACGTAATGACGCGCCGCGAGGTATGGAAACGCATGACCCAGTTCTGGGGTGTGCTGTTCGGCATCAATTTCGCCATGGGCGTGGCCACCGGCGTCACCATGGAGTTCCAGTTCGGCACCAACTGGGCCTACTACTCGCATTACGTCGGCGACATCTTCGGCGCGCCGCTGGCGATCGAAGGCATGATGGCGTTCTTCCTGGAGGGCACGCTGGTCGGGCTGTTCTTCTTCGGGTGGGATCGCATCTCGCCGGTCAAGCACATGCTGGTGACCTGGTTCCTGGCCCTGGCGACCAGCCTCTCCGCGCTGTGGATCCTGATCGCCAACGCCTGGATGCAGAACCCCGTGGGCGCCGCCTTCAACGCGCAGACCATGCGCATGGAGGTGACCTCGTTCTCCGAAGTGATCTTCAACCCGGTGGCCCAGGCCAAGTTCGTGCACACGGTAAGCGCGGGCTACACCATGGGCGCGATGTTCGTCCTATCGATCAGCGCGTGGTACCTGCTGCGCGGACGCAACATCGAGTTCGCCAAACGCTCGATCACGGTGGCGGCCAGCTTCGGCCTCGCCGCATCGCTGTCGGTGGTGGTGCTGGGCGATGAATCCGGCTACACCATTTCCGAAAACCAGAAAATGAAGATGGCCGCCATCGAGGCCATGTGGGAAACCGAACCGGCGCCCGCGTCGTTCACGCTGTTCGGCCTGCCCGACGTGAAGAACCACACCACCCATGCCGCCGTCACGGTGCCCTGGGTGATGGGCCTGATCGGCACCCGCTCCATCGACGAGCCCATCCCCGGCATCCGCAACCTCGTGGAGGATGCCAAGGTCCGCATCGGTGAGGGCATCAAGGCGTACGACGCCATGCTGGTGCTGCGCGAGAACAAGGACGATGCGCAGGCGCGGGCGATCCTGGCGGCGCACGACAAGGACATGGGGTACGCCCTGCTGTTGAAACGCTTCATGGACGATCCGCGCAAGGCCACTCCGGCTGACATCCAGCGCGCCGCCGACAGCACCATTCCGAACGTGCCGGTACTGTTCTGGTCGTTTCGCATCATGGTGGCCTGCGGCCTCTACTTCATCGGGCTGTTCGCCTACGCGTTCTGGCGCGCCAGCAAGCGGCGCCTGGATGGACGCCGGTTCCTGACCGCTGCGCTGTGGAGTCTGCCGCTGCCCTGGGTGGCCGCGGAGCTTGGTTGGGTGGTCGCGGAATACGGCCGGCAGCCCTGGGCGATCGAGGGCGTGCTGCCGACCGCGCTGGGTGCCTCGTCGCTCACCGCGGGCCAGGTGTGGATCTCGATCGGCGGCTTCGCCCTGTTCTACACCGCACTGGCCATCGTCGACGGTTACCTGATGTTGAAGTTCGCACGCAAAGGCCCGGACGGCCTGGGCATGTGGCCGCATCGCGCCGACGCCCTCCCCGCCACCGCGCAAACGGCCTGAGGTCCACACCATGTTCGATTACGACACCCTTCGCGTCATCTGGTGGGCCCTGATCGGCGTGCTGCTGATCGGCTTCGCCATCATGGACGGCTTCGACTTCGGCGTGGCCGCCCTACTCCGCGTACTCGGCCGCGACCCGCACGAACGCAGCGTGCTGCTGGAAACCATCGAGCCCACGTGGGAAGGCAACCAGGTGTGGTTCATCCTCGGCGGCGGCGCGGTGTTCGCCGCGTGGCCGCTGCTGTACGCAGCCTCGTTCTCCGGGCTGTACGTCGCGATGTTCGTGCTGCTGGTGGCCTTCATCATCCGGCCCGTGGGCTTCAACTTCCGCGAGAAGGTGGACGACGCGCGCTGGCAGCTGGTCTGGGACAGCTGCCTGATCGCCTCCGGCGTCATCGTGATGCTGGTCTGCGGCGTCGCCTTCGGCAACCTGTTCCTCGGCCTGCCCTTCCACTACGACGACGACCTGCGGATGACGTGGGACGGCAGCTTCTTCCAGTTGTTCCGCCCGTTCGCCCTGCTGTCCGGCCTGGTCAGTCTGAGCATGCTGCTGGCCCATGGCGCGTGCTGGGCGGCGATGAAGGCCGACCATGTAATCGCGGCGCGCGCCGCGAAAGTGGCCCGCATCGCATCGCTCGCGTACGTGGTGCTGTTCGCCCTGGCGGGTGTCTGGCTGGCCTATGGCATTCCAGGTTTCGCCATATCGGGGCCCATCCCCGCCAACGGGGTGTCAAACCCGCTGGGCAAGCATGTCGTCATCGGGGGCACGTGGTTTGCCGGTTACGCGACGCACCCCGCGTTCTGGGCGGCACCCGCACTGGCGCTCATCGGCGCGCTGGGCGTACAGGCCTTCGTCGGCCGGCGCGGCTTCGCCGGGTTCTTTTCCAGCTCGCTCGCGGTCGCCGGCACCATCCTGTCGGCCGGTTTCGCGCTGTTCCCGTTCCTCATGCCCTCGGCCACCTTCCCGGTGTCCAGCCTCACCGTGTGGGACGCCTCGTCCAGCCGCGGCACGCTGTGGCTAATGCTCGGCGTCACGATGGTGTTCATCCCGCTGATCCTGCTCTACACGGGCTGGGTCTACCGCGTGATGCGCGGCCGCGTCACCCTCGAACACGTGCGCAAGTCGCACAACCTGTATTGAAGGAGCAACGACACCATGTGGTACTTCGCCTGGATACTCGGCCTGGGACTGGCCTGCAGCTTCGCCGTGCTCAATGCGATGTGGTACGAGGTGCATTCGGACGACGACGCGAGCCGGAAGCGCGAGCCGATACCGAAGCACGAGGGGCATTGATCCCGACGCTGCGCTGGACTCAGCGCTCCAGCGCAGCCGGCGCCTTCGGCACCATCGCGGTCATCACTTCCGGCGCACCGCGGGTCACCGCCACATCGTCCTCGATGCGGATGCCGATGCCGCGCCAGCGTTCGTCGACCCGTTTGTCGTCCGGCGGGATGTAGATGCCGGGCTCGACGGTGACGACCATGCCTTCCTCGAGGATGCGGGGCTCGCCGTCGATGCGGTAGTCGCCGACGTCGTGTACGTCGAGGCCGAGCCAGTGACCCGTCTTGCTGGGGAAGTAAGTCTTGTAGCTGCCTTCGGCGATAGCACGCGCCGGGTCGCCGGGAAGGATATCGAGGGCGCACAGGCCGTGGGCGATCACGCGTACCGCGGCGTCGTGCGATGCGGCGAACGAACGGCCGGGCCGCACGGCGTCGATGGCGGCCAGCTGCGCCTCATGCACGATTTCGTAAAGCGCCCGCTGCGCCGGCGAGAAACGCCCGCCGACAGGGTATGTACGGGTGATGTCGGAGGCGTAGCAGTCCACCTCGGCGCCGGCGTCGATCAACAACAGGTCGCCGTCGCGCAACGTGGCCCGGTTCGCGTGGTAGTGCATCACGCAGGCGTTGGCGCCGCCAGCCACGGTCGGCGGGAACGCGGGAAAGGCGCCCCGTCCGCGGATGGTGCGAAGGATCTCGCCTTCGATCTCGTACTCGGCCACGCCGGGGCGCGCCATGGCCATGGCGGCGACATGCGCCGCGCCGGCCACCTCGGCGGATCGGCGCATCAGGGCCAGTTCGTCGCGCGACTTGAACAGGCGCATGTCGTGCAACAGGTGGCTGAGTGCCACGAGGTCCTTCGGCACCACGCCGCCGCCCCGCGCGGTGCGCAGGCGACGCATCCATGCCAGCAGGCGGGCGTCGAAGTCGGGTTCCTGGCCGAAGTGGCAGTACACGCGTGCCCGGCCCTCGATCATGCCGGGCAGGATGTCGTCGATATCGTCGATCGGGAACGCATCGTCCAGGCGCAGTTCGCGCGCGGCGCGATCGGTGCCCATGCGCTCGCCGTCCCAGCGCTCGCGCTCGGCATCGCGCTCGCGGCAGAACAGCACGGTTTCGCCGTGCGCGCGGCCCGGCAGCAGGGCCAGCACGGCATCCGGTTCGTCGAAACCGGTCAGGTAATGGAAGTCGGAATCCTGCCGGTAGGGCCAGGGCGCGTCAGCATTGCGCATGCGCTCGGGCGCGGCGGCGAGGATCAGCACGGCGTCCTCGCCGGTCATGCGCATCAGCTCCCGGCGCCGCCGGGCGTACTCGGCCGCGGCGATCAATGCAGGGTGTCGTTCGCCGTCCGGGGGGCTCGGCTGAGTTCAGCGTGCAGCAACATGGCGCCGGCACGGACGAACTCTTCCAGTTCGGTCAGGCTTTCGTCGTTGACATCCTCGTCGGCGTCGAACTCGAAGTCCGTCGTGGCGATGCCGGCCATGTCCTGCAGGACCTCCTTCGCATCGTCACTCATGCCCTTGTTGGCCTCGACCGAGCCACCCAGGCCGAACCCGCCCAGGAAGCCCTGCACCCAGTCGGTCAGGCCCTCCGCCCGCTCCGCCGTGGGCGCGTCGTCGTCAGGCAGCCAGGGCGAGAAGGTCAGGTCCGGATCGGCCAGCCATTCCTCGGTCTGGTGACGCAGCCGGGAGAGCATCGCCTGTTCGTCGGCCGACGGGGCCGGATCGGGCTCGAGCTCGATCGCCGCCAGCACGTCATGGCGGGGAAAGCGGCCACCGGCACAGATGTAACCCACGAGGGAGCCATGGAATTCGCTGACCGACAGGGTCAGCTTGCAGCGGGCGATGAGCTCGGCGATCTCTTCCGGATCGACGGTCTGGTTGGCCGACATGGCGGCTACTCCTGGGGGCGAGAGCGGGCAGTCTAATGCAGCCATCTTCGGCCTGCTTCCGTCGAAGGCCTTCACGGATTGCCGACACGGCGAAAACGTCCTGTTATAGTCCGCGCATGACGAACCCGGATGCCTTCAAGACCGAACTGGAAGCCCTGAGCGCCACGCTCGACCGGCTCGTCGATACCGTTCGCCGTCTCACCGAGGAAAACCGCAGCCTGCGGCACAGCCAGGAGCAGCTGGCGAACGAACGTGCGGGGCTGATGGCGCGCAATGAACAGGCGCGCAGCCGCGTGGAAGCGATGATCCAGCGCCTCAAGGCGCTCGAAAACACCGGCTGAGGCCACCTTTATGAACGCCACCGCCAGCGAACCGGTCTCCCTCCGCCTGCTCGATCGCGAGTTTCACATCGCGTGCGCCCCGGATGAACGCCCCGGCCTGATCGCCGCCGCACAGTTCCTCGACGGCAAGATGCGCGAGCTGAAGGCCCATGCCAAGGCGCCCGGCTTCGACCGGATCGCCGTGCTGGCGGCCGTCAGCATCGCCCACGAGCTGCTTTCGCTCAGAAAGGAGCACGGCTCGCAGGAACAGGTGCTGACCGACGGCCTGGCCGCACTGCGCAGAAAGCTTGATGGTCTGCTCGACGCGCCGGTAAAATAGCCACGGGCGTTCCCTGCGGTGTTCGCCAGCGCACTTTACATTTGCCTTGTTCCTACATACGACCCCGGGTCGGCTTTTGGTGGCTGTTGTGCATGTCCGCCTTCGTGCGGAAAGCCTTGATGCCGCCTAGCTCTCCCACCTGATCCTTTGGATCAAGGTCGTTTGGTGCGCAGCGGCATCGCGGAGAACGCCTCTCCATTCTCGCCGGTCGGCCCGCAGGGCCGGTCAGCGCCCTTCCCGCGGCACCGGGCGGGGCGGCTCGACGGCAACCTTCCGACCGTGCCGTCCGGCTGAACGTCCATGTCAAAGCTCCCCGAGAGACGCGAACTTCGAGCCGACCTCGTCCAGCGCCGACGCCAGCTGAAGCCGGCCGAGCGCGTGGCCGCGGCGCAGGGCCTGCGCCAGTCGCTGGAACAACTCCCCGAATTCGTCACCGACACGCACGTGGCCGGCTACTGGGCCACCGGTGGCGAGCTGCCCTTGAACCTCGCCATCGCGCCGCTTGCCGAGCGCGGGCAGACGTTCTACCTGCCCATCGTCACCAAGTCGGGCGGCAAGCGCCGGCTCACCTTCGCCCCGTGGGCCACGGGTGAAGACGTCGAATCCAACGAAATGGGCATCCCCGAGCCGAAGGCGTCCGGCAACATCGTCGAGGCGAACAAGCTCGACCTGGTGCTGGTGCCGCTGCTGGGTTTCGACCGCAAGGGCAACCGCCTGGGCTTCGGTGGCGGTTATTACGACCGCAGCTTCGAGTTCCTGCGCGGGCAGCCCCGCCCGGCCAAGCCGTTGCTGGTCGGCGTGGCTTACGACTTCCAGGAACTGGACACCATCGAGACCGCCGAGTGGGATATCCCGCTCGACTACATCGCGACGGACAAGGCCCTGATCGACTGCACGAGCGGCGCCGCATGAAGTATTGGCTCATGAAGTCCGAGCCGGATACGTTCTCCATCGACGATCTCAAGCGCAAGGGCGTCGAACCCTGGGACGGCGTACGCAACTACCAGGCGCGCAACTTCATGCGCGACGGCATGAAGGTCGGCGACAAGATCTTCTTCTACCATTCCAACACCGAGGTTCCCGGCATCGTCGGCATCGCTTCGGTGGCATCGCCCGCGTACCCGGACGAGAGCCAGTTCAACGCCAAATCCAAGTACTACGACGAGAAGAGCACGCGGGAAGAACCGCGCTGGATGCTGGTGGACGTCAAGTTCGAGCGCAAACTCGCCCGTACCATCTCGCTGGACGAACTGAAGAAGATCGACGACCTGGCGGACATGCCGCTGGTGCGCAAGGGCAATCGCCTTTCGGTGATGCCGGTGGCCAAGGGCGACTGGGATTTCATCCTCACGCTGGAAAACGCATGAGCCAGGACAACGAAAAGCGTCTCGCCGCCGAAACCGCCGCCTTCCGCTACGTGGGCGAGGGCGGTTTCCGCGGCGGCATCATCGGCGTCGGCACGGGTTCCACCGTCAACTTCTTCATCGACGAACTGGCCCAGTACCGTGACCGCATCAAGGCGGCGGTGTCCAGTTCGGACGCTTCCAGCGCGCGCCTGCGCAAGCTCGGCATCGACGTGCTCGACCTCAACGCCGCCGGGCGACTCGACCTCTATGTCGACGGCGCCGACGAATGCGATCCGCACAAGCGCCTCATCAAGGGCGGTGGCGCCGCGCTCACGCGCGAGAAGATAGTCGCAGCCGCCTCCGACAAGTTCGTCTGCATCATCGACGCGAGCAAGCAGGTGGACGTGCTGGGCACCTTCCCGCTGCCCATCGAAGTGATCCCCATGGCCCGTAGCCATGTGGCACGCGAGATCGTCGCCCGCGGCGGCCAGCCGGTGTGGCGCGATGGCGTCGTCACCGACAACGGCAACTGGATCCTCGACGTGCACCACTGGCGCATTACCGACCCGGTGGCGCTGGAAGCCGATCTCAACCAGATCGTCGGCGTCGTGGCCGTCGGCCTGTTCGCGAAGCGCCCGGCCGACGTGGTGATCGTCGGCAATCGCGAGATCTGAGAAAGCCCCGCCCTAGCCTGCGCGCGGGATGTCCGCAACACAGGTAACCTCGCGTCATGACCCTCGAAACCATTCTCCTTGTCGTCCTGCTGGTCGCCGTACTGGCGTGCCTCGCCTTGCTCTTCGTCGTCGTCTCGCGCAGTGGCAGGCAGGACGACGGCAGTGCCGCCCGCCTGGACGGCCTCCGTGACGACACGCGCCGCCTCGAAACCGTGCTGCGCGACGAGCAACGCGCGGGGCGCGGCGAGCTGGGCGAGAGCTTCGGCCAGTTCCGCACCCACGTGCAGGAGCAACTGCAGCACGCCGCCGAGCGCCAGCACGAGCGCATCGAGGCCTTCGGCAAGCGGCTGGACCAACTGACCGAGCGCACCGATCTCGGCCTGCAATCGTTGCGCCAGGGCCTGGGCGACGATGCCCGGAAAACGCGCGAGGAATCGGCCGTCACGCTCAAGCACTTCGGCGAACTGCTCGACCAGCGTTTCGGCACGCTCACCGCCGACAACGAGAAACGCCTCACCGATGTCCGCACCACGCTGGAAACCCGGCTGGGTGCCATCCAGCAGGACAACGCGGCCAAGCTCGAGCAGATGCGCGCCACGGTGGACGAAAAACTGCAGTCCACGCTGGAGACCCGGCTGGGCCAGTCGTTCCAGCTGGTGTCCGAGCGCCTGGAGGCCGTGCAGCGCGGCCTGGGCGAGATGCAGGCGCTGGCCACCGGCGTGGGCGACCTCAAGCGCGTCCTGACCAACGTCAAGACCCGCGGCACTTTCGGCGAGGTGCAACTGGGCGCACTACTGGAGCAGATTCTGGTCGCCGAGCAATACGCCTCCAACGTCGCCACCGTGCCCGGCTCCGCCGAGCGGGTGGAATACGCCATCCGCCTGCCCGGTGGCGACGACGACAGCGGCCCGGTCTGGCTGCCCATCGACGCAAAATACCCCGTCGAGGATTATCAGCGCCTGCTTGATGCGCAGGACGCCGCAGACCTGGAAGGTGCCCTGCTCGCCGGCAAGGCCCTGGAAGTGCGCGTGCGCGAGGAAGCCCGGCGGATCCACACCAAATACGTCTCGCCGCCGCACACTACCGACTTCGCCATCCTCTTTCTGCCGACCGAAGGCCTCTACGCTGAGGTGATCCGCCGACCGGGCCTGTCCGACCAGTTGCAACGCGACCATCGCGTCACCATCGCCGGGCCCACCACGCTCACCGCCCTGCTCAACAGCCTGCAGATGGGTTTCCGCACCCTGGCCATCCAGAAGCGCTCATCGGAGGTCTGGCAGGTACTGGCGGCGGTCAAGAACGAGTTCGGCAAGTTCGCCACCGTGCTGGAACGCACCCAGAAGCAGCTGGACTCGGCCACCAACAGCATCAAGAACGCCGGGGTGCGCACACGCGCCATCGAGCGCAAGCTGCGTGGTGTGGAATCGCTGGGCGGCGACGAATCGCAGAAACTTCTGGACCTCGGCGGCATCGACGAGGTGGACCCGCCGACGGAAGACGCCGGCGACTGAGTCCTGCGGCCCCGAACATCGCTACACTATGTGTTTGCCCCGTCAAGGAACCGCCACGATGAGCGACGACAGCAAGTCCCGCCCGGTCAGCCGTGACCAGGCCGAAGAGGCCGTGCGCACCCTGCTCCTGTGGGCGGGCGAAGACCCGCAGCGCGAAGGCCTGCTCGATACGCCAAAGCGCGTGGTCAAGGCCTATGGCGACTGGTTCAAGGGCTACGACGAAGACCCGGCGGAATACCTGCGCCGCACCTTCGAGGAAGTGGCCGGCTACGACGAGATGATCATCCTGCGTGACATCGAGTTCGAAAGCCATTGCGAGCACCACATGGCCCCGATCATCGGTCGCGCCCATGTGGGCTACGTGCCGACCGACCGCGTCGTGGGCATCAGCAAGCTGGCCCGCGTGGTGGAAGGCTTTGCGCGCCGCTTCCAGGTGCAGGAAAAACTCACCGCGCAGATCGCGCACTGCATCGACGACACGCTGCGTCCCCGTGGCGTCGGTGTGGTGATCGATGCCGCCCATGAGTGCATGACCACGCGCGGCGTCCACAAGCGCGGCGTGTCCATGGTCACCAGCCAGATGCTCGGCAGCTTCCGAGAGGACCCGCGCACCCGCGGCGAGTTCCTCAGCTTCGTCGGCATTCCCCGTCGCTGACCTTGGGCGGGCCGACCGACACACCCCTCCACGATGAGCGCCTGCAGGATCTTTTCCGCGACGGCGTAGTCGTCGAGGACATCCCCACCCTGTTTCCGCTGCTGCGCGGGCGGGGCCTGCTGCGTGCTTTTTCCGCTCTGTTCCATGGCGGCGAGGCGCAGGTGCTGTTGCGCCTGCTGGTCCTGCGCACGCTGGGCGGACGCACGCATGCCACCGAGTGGACACCGCAGGAGATCCGCGATCACCTGGCGTTCGTCGACGCTGTCAAGCTCGACACGGTGGTGCAGCGCCTGAAGGACCACGAGCTGCTGGTCTACGACGGCGAAACCCAGCGTTATCGTGTGGGCCTGCCGGGGCGCAAGGCGCTGGCCGCGCTGGCCGTCATGCTCGAGTTCGAGAACGACGACGACGACGGGCTGGGCTACCTCACCGCGCAGTTGGCCGCCGGCCAGGCCGTGGGTCGCGTCTCGGTCGATGAACTGGGGCACCTGCTCTCGCGCCTGACCGAACTCAAGGACGACTTCGACCGCGCCGTGTTGTCCGGCTCCGAGCATCGCATCCGCCATGCCGCCGAGCGGCTGGATTCGGTGTGGACGTGGGTGGAGAAAGGCACCGAGGTGGTTGCGGGCATCACCGTCAAGGAAGACCTGGAACCGGCCGCGCACCGGTTGGCCCAGGCCGTGGGCCGCGCACAGAGCGCCCTGCTCAGCCAGGCCGGCACCTTCCAGCGCGAGCTCAACAAGATCGACCAGCACCGGGTGCACCTGGGCCGCACGGGCTTGTCCTCCTCCGACCTGGTCGGCTGGCTGCGCGCACAGGACGTCGACGCGCTGGCGTCATTCGAGGATGGCCAGCTGCTGGTGCCTTTGCCTGCGCCCTTCATCCACGACCAGATCGCGCTCGATGTCGCCGAGTTCGAGCTGCTCGAGCGCGAGCGTCTGGCCGCTGAAACCACCGCCCTGCCCGGTGCGGAACAAACGCCGGACACCGCCGATCTGGCGATGGACGAAGAAGACCTGCGTTTCCTCGGCGAATGGCATGCCGAGCTGGCCGCACTCGTCGCACCACGCGAGCTGTCCGACACGCTGATCGGCGACGACTATGCCCTCTCCGCCTATCGCCTGTCGTTGCTCGGCCTGCTCGGCGACCCCGAATCGGCCGCGCTGGAAGGCGGCACCGCCGACCTCGCCCGACTGCCGTTGGCGCTGGAGATCGAGCCGCGACTGATCGACACCGACCTGCCCCAGATCGCGCGGGTCAGCGCCGGACGCCTGCGTCCGCGCGACACCGCGAAGGACACCCCCGATGCATGACGATACCGCCACCCTCGTGACCCGGCTGCTCTCCCAGCGCTGGCTGCCGCGCGACGACGTACAGGCGCGCAAGGCGCTGCTGGACGACGGCTTCCGCGAGGAACTCGACCGTCGCCTGGAGGCCGTCGGCCTGGAACTCCGCGAACACCCCTACGCCGCCTACATCGGGCTGGCCGTGGCCCGCAAGAGCGAACGCGCCGTGTTCGGTGGCAGCGACAGCTGGATCTCCAACACCCTGCAGCTGGACCGCGACGGCGTGGCCCTGCTGGTCGTCCTCTGGGCACTGATCGTGCTGCCCAAGCGGCAGCGCCAGATCGAACGCCAGGCGGTCGATGCCGCGGCGTCACAGGGCCAGATGTTCGCCGAAGGCAAGCCGATACCGCGCGATCCGGCCGTCTCCCCCGTGATCGCCGAACGCACGCTTCTGGCGGACTTCGGCGACAAGCTGGGCGGCAAGACACGCGTCGGCTTCAACCTCGGCACGCTGAACCGGCTGGGCTTCATCATCCGTCGCAAGGGCGATGTGGCGGAAGGTCCGCTGCTGGACCTGGCCTTCGACTACGAACGTACCGCGCGGCGCATCCTCGACGGCGCGCTGGCCGACCTGCTGACCGATGCCGCGAACCGTGCGCCCGTGCCGGACGACGACGGGGACGACGACGAGGCCGGCACAGCGACGATCCATCCGGAGGAGCCGTCCGATGTTTGATTTCCGCAGCCTCGAGGTCGTCCACTGGGATTACTGGCAGCGTTTCAGCCTGCCGCTGGATACCAACATCGTCACGGTGGTGGGGCCGAACGGCTCGGGCAAGACCACGCTGCTGGACGCGTTGCGCACGCTGCTGACCATCGACTGCGCCGGCAACCGCGACTACAAGAGCTACCTGCGCCACAACGGCATGCCGTACGCCTGGCTGCGTGCCCGCGTGGGCAATATCCCGGGACCGAGCGGCGAGCGTCCGTTCTTTCCGCTGATGGACCGCGAGGTGACCCTCGCCTGCCGCATCCAGAAGAAAGGCGGCGAGTGGACCCGGCAATACGCCGTGCTCGGTGGCGATGTCGGCATCGAAGAGATCGACGCGCGAAACGATTTCCTCGGGCTGCGCGAATACCGCGTCCGCCTGGAGGGCGCAGGCCTGTCGCAGGCGATCCGCCGGGTACTCACGCTCGAACAAGGCGCCACCGACAAGCTCTGCCAGCTGCCGCCCAAGGCGTTGCTCGAACTGGTGTTCGACGTGTTCGGCGACAAGGCCGTGCTCGACGACTACCAGCGCGCACGCAACGAGCAGGTGGAAGCCGACCGCGAGCAGCACGGGCTGGAGCACCAGCTGTCCCTCATCGGTGCCAGCCTGCAGGAAACGGAAGCGCGTGCCCGCTCCTACCAGGAATGGACCGCGCTGAAGAACGAGCGGGTCGATCTGGTCGCCAGTGTGCTGCCCCGGGTGGAGTTGGCGGAACTGGCCGGCGGTATCCGGGGCGCGCGCCCGCAGCTGATCGGCGGCAAACGTCGCGTCACCGACCTGGAGCGCCGCGATGCGGACCTGACCCGCCAGCTCGGCGATTTCGACGTCACCGGCGAGGCCTTGCGCGCGGCACAGAACGAGGCGGACGCCGCACGCCAGCAAACGCGCAAGCTGCTCGATGCCGCCCGCGGCGAACTGGCGCAGAACGACCTGCTCATCAAGCAGGAAGCGCGCCTGCGCGAGATGGTCGCCAGCCAGGGCGGCGCCGACCACGAGCGCCTGGCCGACGTGGCACGCGACGCGCGCAGCACCGTCCATACGCTGCAAGCGGAAGAAGGCGTGTTGCGCCAGCGGCTGACAACGCTGACCGGCCAGCTGGCCGCGTGGCGCAGCGGGCGTCGTTACACGCCCGAGTTCGAAGCCTCGTTCCGCCGTGCGCTGGACGAAGCCGGCATACGGCACAGCATGCTCAGCGAGATCGTGGAGATACGCGAGCCACGTTGGCAGCCGGCGGTGGAAGCCGTGCTGGCGGGTTACCGCCACGTGGTGCTGCTGGACGACCCGCGCGATCGCGAAGCCGCGTGGAAGCTGGGCGAGCAGCATCGTTACAAGCACTTCGTCGTGGCCGATCGCGCACCCGCCGAACGCGCCCATACGCGATCCCTGCTCGAAGTGGTGGACTTTTCGGCAGCGGCACCGGACTGGTTGCTGCGCAACCTGGACCGCATCCGCCGGGTGGAAGACATCGCCGAAGGCGCGACGTGCGGCAAGGACCAGGACTGGATCACCCCCCAGGGCTACTTCCGCGAGCGTCGCGGCGGCCGCCATCTGGGCGTGGACGACATGTACTTCGGCAGCGGGGCGCGTGAGCGCCAGCTGCGCGATGGCGAAGCGGCGCTGCGCGAGATCGAGACGCGCCTGCGCGACATCGCTGCCGAGCGCAAGGACGCCATGGCGCGCGCCGCCGATGCCGAAGCGATCCTGCGCGGCGCGAGCGCCAGCAGCCAGCTGGCCGACCGCGCCGACGAGTTTGCCGACGCGCGCACCCAGCAGCCGCGCCTGCAGGAAGACGTACAACGCACGGCGGACAGCCACGCGGCCGCGGAGACCCACTACGAGGCCATCCGCGACAAGCGCCAGAAAACATCCAACGCTCGCGACAACGCCGCGCGAGAGCAGCGCGACGTGCAGCGCCAGCTCACCGACGCGGGCAGGCAGCACCACCAGCTGCGCAACGAACAGATCGAACGCCTGCGCGCGTTCCGCGCCAAGCGCATGCATATCCCGCTGGCGCAGCGAAGCCGGGCCACCATGGCGGAACTGCGCGAACGCTACGAATCGGCCCGGGCTGTCGAGCGCGAAGTGATACGTCTCGAACAGCGCCTGGCGGAGGGCCACTGGGAAGAAGATCCCAGCGTGGTCGCGCTGCGCGAAAAACTCTGGGCGGACCACGAGGGCCTGAAGCTCGACCTGGACAAACGCCGTGCCCATCTGGAACGCGCGTCACGCATCACGCACGAGGCCCGCGGCGCGTACATCCAGGTGCTACGCAACACCGTCCGCCGTTATGCCCGCAACCTCAAGGTGCTGGCCGATCTGGCCGGCATTGGCGTGGACGTGGACCTGCCCGAGCTGAGCAACGACGATTTGGCCCTGGCCTCGGCCGCGCTGCAGGTGCGCTTCGAGTTCGACAAGAAGGGCTGGATCGGCATGGACGACGGCGAAGCGTCGGGTGGCCAGCAGGTCATGAAGTCGCTGTTGTTGCTGGTGGCACTGATGCGCGACGAGGATCGCCCGGGCGGCTTCGTCTTCATCGACGAGCCGTTCGCGCACCTGGACATCTTCAACATCGACAAGGTGGGCGCGTTCCTCAAGTCCACCCGCGCCCAGTACATCCTGACGACGCCGGCCACGCACAACATCAACGTGTTCCAGCCGTCCGAACTGACCTTGGTGACCAGCAAGCGCCGTCCGGGGGCCACATGGGCACAGCCGCTGGCGGTGTTGCGGCGTAGAAGTGACGTGGCGTAGTGGAGCTAAGCACAATGCCGGGGCTGGAGCTGGAGCCTCTGTGGCTCGTATGGCGCGGGGAGGAGGCGCTGGGTGGTCACCCTCTGCGCTCGAGCAGCGGCCGCAAGCGGCCGAACTCGCTCAGAGCGTAACCACCCAGCACCTCTGCGACCACAGAGGCAAGCGGGTGTGGAAAGCAGAGCGGTGGCGACATCGCGCGGCGCCACCCTAGGAATGCTGTTTCGTGCGACGCCGCGAGCGTTGCTTTCCTCGCAATGCACCTCAGTCGTCAGGGAGGCGCCGGGTGGTCATCCTCTGAGCGAGTTCGGCCGCTTGCGGCCGCTGCCCGAGCGCAGAGGGTGACCACCCGGCGCCTCCTCCCCACGGTAGCGAGCGGGTCAGTAGTACCGCACCTTCCCAGCTTTCGGGCGGTCCTCGTCCGACTCATCCAGCTCGGCGTTGCCGGCGTCTACAGGTACCTGGCGCATCGGATCGTGTTCGTCTTCCTCCGGCCGCACCCGCGCGTGGTGACGGGCGATCAACCAGGCGGCCGCGATGGCACCCAGGCCGAGGCCGGCGCCGATCACGATGCCCAGCGGGCGACGACGCACATGGCGACCGGCTTCGGCCAGCGCCTCGGAGGTGAGCGAACCGGCGCGGCCGGCGTACTGGCGGGCGGTGCCCAGCGCCTGGTGCTTGCGGCTGCCGGTGACCGAGCCGATCGCACGCTCGGCCCTGCCGAACATCTCCTCACCGAAACTCTTGCTGCGCAGGAACGTCATGGGGTGTCTCCTTCTATCGAGGCGCACACCATGACGCCAGCGACGTGATGATTTCGCGGTGTCGCCGTGGAGGCAGCGAGCCGCCGGCCATGACATCACCCCAGGCTTTCCAGCCAGGCGTCGTCGGACCCTTCTTCCACGCCTTCGAACAGGAACGTCGACAGGTAGCGCTCGCCCGTATCCGGCAACATGGCCAGGATGACGCTGCCCTCCTCGGCGGATTCGGCATGGGTGAGTGCCGCCGCCACGGTGGCACCGGCCGAGATTCCGACGAAAAGACCTTCTTCCTGTGCGAGGCGACGGGCCGTGTCGCGGGCCTGGATGTCGTCCACCGGGATATTGGCGTCGAAGACCGAACGGTTCAGCACCTCGGGGATGAAGTCCGGGGTCCAGCCCTGGATCTTGTGCGGCGACCAGGGCTTGTCGGCCAGCAGCGGCGCCGCGGCGGGCTCCGTGGTGACGATACGGACCTCCGGGCGTGCCAGCTTGAGCATTTCGCCCACGCCGGTCAGCGTGCCGCCGGTGCCCCACCCGGTGACGAACGCATCGAGACGGCGGCCGGCGAAGTCCTGGAGGATTTCCGCCGCCGTGGTGCTGCGGTGATAGGCGGGATTGGCCGGGTTGCGGAACTGCCGTGGCAGGAACCAGCCGTGCTTCGCGGCCAGTTCCTCGGCGCGCCGGACCATGCCGCTACCGCGTTCGGCGGCAGGGGTCAGGATGACGCGGGCCCCGTAGGCGCGCATCAGCTTGCGTCGCTCGACCGAGAAGCTGTCGGCCATGGTGGCGACGAAGCGGTAACCCCTGGCCGCGCAGACCATGGCCAGGGCGACGCCGGTGTTACCCGACGTGGCCTCGACCACGGTGTCGCCCGGCTTGAGCAGGCCTTTCTGCTCTGCGTCGCGGATCACGGCGATGGCGAGGCGGTCCTTGACCGATCCGCCGGGATTGAACGACTCGACCTTCGCGTAAAGCGATACATGGGACGGCCCGACGCGATGCAGGCGGACGATGGGCGTGCGGCCGATGGTATCGAGGATGCTCTCATGGATCATGGGGAAGTCCTTGGCGGCGATACGGGATCCACGACGTTACTCCCCCCGCCCCGGGGCGACAAACCCGGCCGGATCGCGCAGACTGCCCGTCATGAATCGACGTCCATACGTTTTCTCCGCTGGCCTGTTCCTGGCCCTGGCGGCCTCGGCCCAGGACCTGCCGCGGACACCCGCGGACTACCTGCGCCGCATGGACGCCAACGGTGATGGCCGCATCGACGAGACGGAATACGTTCGCTACATGAGCCAGGGCTTCCTGCGCATGGACGTCAACGGCGATGGCGTGCTCGACGCCAACGACGGGCCCATGCGTCCGGGTGCGCGTCCCGTCCGGCTGGACGCCTTCCAGCGCGACCTGATCCGGCAGTTCCACAGGCTCGACCGCAGCGGCGACGGTTACCTCGACGCGCGGGAACTGTCGCAACCGCCGCGCTGAGACAGGTCGACACGGCGCGCCCGCCGTGGGTTACCCTCTGGCCCACTTCGGGGAGAGCGGATGACCACCACGGAATTGTTCCTGATCGCCATGACGATCATTCTGGGCGTGCCCTACCTGATCTGGCGCATCTTCCGCACGGATTACTGGGCGCCGCTGGTGGTGGTGCAGATTCTCACCGGCATCCTGCTGGGCCCCGGCTTGCTGGGCCGGATGTTTCCGGACTACTACGCCACGGTGTTCGCGCCGCCGGTGATCGCCGCGCTCAACGGCATCGCCTGGTGGGCGGTCATGGTGTTCGTGTGGATCGCCGGCATCGAGCTCGACCTGCGCGAGATCTGGAAGCAGCGCCGCGAATGCGGCACCACGGCGGCGTTCGCGCTCGGTGTACCCCTTATCAGCGGCTGCCTGGCGGCGCTGGGCATGCTGGCCTGGCGCGACGGCTGGATGGGCGAGGCCGCCACCGCGTGGCAGTTCGTGCTGGGCATCGGCATGGCCTGCGCCGTGACGGCGCTGCCCATCCTCATCCTGTTGATGGAGAAGATGGGCATCCTGCGCGAACCGCTGGGGCAACGCGTGCTGCGCTATGCCAGCCTCGATGACCTGGCCATCTGGGCGGTGCTGGCCATCATCCTGCTGGACTGGCAACGGGTCGGGCACCAGGCCGCGTTCCTGGGCATCTTCGCGATCGCCGCCGTGGGCATTCGTCGGCTGATGGCCCGGGTACCGGAAGCGGATCGCTACATCATCGGCCTGGTCTGGCTGGCCGCGTGCGGCTACGGCGCGGATGCCTGCGGCCTGCATTTCATGGTGGGGGCGTTCCTCGCCGGCGCGGTCATGGAGCGTGAGTGGTTCACCCTCGAAAAACTCGACGGCCTGCGCCACAACGTGCTGCTGGTCATCATGCCGATCTACTTCCTCTCCACCGGCCTGCGCACGAACTGGCAGATGGGCGGCACCGCCGTGGTCATCGCCGCCGGGTTGCTGCTGGTGGCCTCGGTCGCCGGCAAGCTGGCCGGGGTGGGCATTGCCGGACGGCTGCTGGGCTGGGCCCGGGGCGATGCGTGGACGGTCGGCTGGTTGCTGCAGACCAAGGCGCTGATCATGATCATCTTCGTCAACGTGCTGCTCGACCGGCACATCATCACCAGCGAAACCTTCACCGCCTTGCTGCTGATGGCCGTGGTGAGCACCATGCTGACCACCCCGATCGTCGCGCCCCGGCTGCACCGCCCGATACGCCGTGGCAAGCCGGAGCAGGCCCGCCGCCGCGCCACGGCGGAAACGTGAGCTAATTCGTAGCCCCCGTCGTATGATGGAACGAATTCGGCATAACACGATGGTTGGGGCGTACGTTGGACAACCAGCTATGGGAAAGCAAATACCACGAGGCCGTCGACCGACTGACCCGTGAGGAGAACCAGTGGCGGACCGCCGAGTCTCTGCTACGTCAGCTGGTGGGTTGCCTGGGCCGTGCCGCGCATGGGGCCAACGATCAGGTCGACCCGCATATCGAACGCGTCGCCACCGCCCTGCACGGCCCGGTGGATGCGATGCTGCTCGAGCCGCTGGTCCACGGGCTGAGCGAGGCGCTGGACCACCTGGGCGACCATCCCCAGGCCACCCTCGAGGAACGCTCGGTCGCCCTGGTCCGCGCACCGCGCAGCGAACACGGTTCGTCCGTGCAGTCGGCGCTGAGCCGCCTGGTCGATCGCATCGTGGTGCTGCCCAAGCTCGCCGATCGCGCCAGCGACCTGCGCCACGACGTGGCCGATGCCGGCGACCTGGTGGCCCTGGCCGTCTGCGGCGACCGCCTGGCCGACCTGGTCAACGAGCAGCGCATCGGCCTGCAACGCGAGATAGAAGCCCTGCAAGCGGTGCTCCGCCATGTCACCGGCCGTCTGGACGAAATGAGCCAGTACATGTCGCGCGAGCTGGCCGACCAGAACACCGGTGAGGCCAACGGCCAGGCACTGGATGCCTCGGTAGCGCACGAGATGCGCCTGCTCGGCGAAGCGGCACTGGAACTGGAAGACATCCACGAGCTGCGCGAGCGGGTGGGCGACAGCCTGGAAACCATCGCCGAGTGTTTCCGCGAGTTCCGCGACCGCGAAGGCGGCCGGCTGACCGCGTACCGCGAGCGCGCGGAAAAGATGCGCCAGCGCATCGAGCAACTGGAAACCGAACGCAACGCCCTGCAGCGCTCCCTCGAGCGCGAGCACGAGCTGGCGCAGACCGACACCATGATCGGGATGCCCAACCGGCTGGCTTACGAAAAACGCATCGAGGTGGCATTCAACGCCTGGCAGACGGCCGGCCGGCCGCTTTGCGTCGCGGCGATCGACATCGACCATTTCAAGAGCATTAACGATACCTACGGCCACACCGCGGGCGACGCCGTGCTGCGCATCATCGGCCAGGCCCTGGTGAAGCACGTGCGCCCGTGCGATTTCGTCGCCCGCTACGGCGGCGAGGAATTCATCGTGCTGTTCGACGGCGCCGACGAGAACGAAGCACTCCAGGTGTGCGAGCGCCTGCGCGGCAAGATCCAGCACCTGGCCTTCCATGCCAGCCGGCAGCCGGTGCGCGTTACCGCTTCCATCGGCCTGGCCCAGTTCCAGGCCGGCGACACGCCGCAGACGGTGTTCGACCGCGCCGACCTCGCGCTCTACACCGCCAAGAACGGCGGCCGTAACCGCTGCGTCATCGGCTGACGCCGAACAGGCTGCCCACCGCCGCGGTCAGCGCCATGGCCGCCGCACCCCAGAACACGATGCGCAGGGTGCCACGGAGCACGCCGGCACCCGCCAGTCGCGCCGACGTAGCACCAAGCCCGGCCAACGCGAACAGGGACACGACCACGACCGCGGCGGTCATGGACGACCGTGGCGCAAGCGCCGCGGCGGCGATAGGCAGCACGGCGCCCGCGGCGAAGCTTGCCGCGGACGCGGCCGCCGCCTGGAGAGGGCGGGCCGCGGTGGCTTCCGACAGGCCCAGTTCGTCTCGCAGGTGGGCACCCAATGCGTCGTGCGCCATCAGCTGGTCCGCCACGGTGCGCGCCAGCGTGCGATCGAGCCCGCGAGACACGTAGATCTCGGTGAGCTCCCGGTGCTCGCCGACCGGGTCTTCCGCCAGTTCGCGCGATTCCAGCGTGCGCTCCGCATGCTCGCTGTCGGCTTGCGAGCGCACCGAAACGTATTCGCCCGCCGCCATCGACATGGCACCGGCCGCCAGGCCGGCGATGCCCGCCAGCATCACATTGCCGACGCCCGTGGCCGCCGACGCCACGCCCACGAGCAAGCTGGCCGTGGAGAGGATGCCGTCGTTGGCGCCGAGCACGGCCGCACGCAACCAGCCGATCCGGTCCAGCCGGTGGTGTTCATGGTGCCGCTGTCGGTGCATCGTCATCCTCCTTCCGGATCGTGCCTTCGACGCGCTCCTCGATGCGCGAAACCAGCCAGCCGATGGCCAGCGCGCAGGCGCTACCGAGCAACACCTCGCCGAGGCGATAAAGGGCGGTTTCCCACAAGGGGCCCGTGTTGGGCACGAGCAGGAGGATCGCCGAGGTGATGCCGCCCACCCGTGCCGCGGCACCGGCGTTGAATATCCAGCAGGCCACGGTGACGACGGGAAGCGCCACGCAGAAGGACACCAGGTTGCCTGCGCCGCCGATCCACAGCCCGAAGAGGCCGGCCACGCCACCGAACGCGGTGCCCACGATGCGATCGCGCCCGGCCCCACGCGTGTCGCCGAAGCGTGGCTGGACGACCGCCACGGCGCTGATCGCCGCCCAGTACGCCTGGCCGGTATGCAGCGCATGCCCGATGAGATAGGCGACGCTGGCGGCGACCACGGTCTTCAGCGCCATGAATATCCCGGTGCGCACGCGGCCACCCAGCGGCATGGCACGGAACATCCGGTCCAGCATCGCCTGCGCGCGATGCAGGCGGCTGGCATGCGTGGCGGTGTCGGTACGAGCGTCGGCGGGATTCATCGCCTTATCGTAGCGAGGAACCCTGTCGACGCGCCGCGACAGCGGCGCTTACGACTTGAGTTTCCACCCGGTACGGAAGATCCACCACACCGCCGTGAGGCAGACCAGCAGGAAGCCCACCGTTGCGCCCACGCTCACCAGCACGTTCACGTCGGCCTGGCTGTAGAAGCTCCAGCGGAAGCCGTTGACCAGGTAGACCACCGGATTGAACATGGTGATCGTCTGCCACGCGGGCGGCAGCATCGATATGGAGTAGAAGCTGCCGCCGAGGAAGGTGAGCGGCGTGATCACCATCAGCGGCACCACCTGCAGCTTCTGGAAATCGTCGGCCCACAGGCCGATGATGAAACCGAACAGGCTGAAGGTCACTGCGGTCAGCAACAGGAAGGCCACCATCCACACCGGATGCTGGATCTCGTAAGGCACGAACAGCCGTGCGGTCAGCAGGATCAGCAACCCCAGTATCACCGACTTGGTCGCCGCCGCGCCGACGTAGCCGATAACCACCTCCACGTACGACACCGGGGCCGACAGCAGCTCGTAGATGGTGCCGGCCCACTTGGGCATGTAGATGCCGAACGACGCGTTGGAGATGCTCTCGTTGAGCAGCGACAGCATGATCAGGCCGGGGATGATGAACGCCCCGTAGCTCACGCCGCCGATGGCGCCCATGCGCGAGCCGATGGCCGCGCCGAACACCACGAAATACAGCGAGGTGGACAGCACCGGCGAGGCGATGCTCTGCATCAGCGTGCGGAAGGTACGGGCCATCTCGAAGCGGTAGATGGCGCGGATCGCGTGGAAGTTCATGCGCCACCCCTTACCAGGCTTACGAAGATGTCCTCGAGGGAACTCTCGCTCGAATGCAGGTCCTTGAAGTCGATACCCAGGTCGCTCAGCTTGCGCAGCAGCACCGCGATACCGGTGTCGTCGCCCTGCGTGTCGAAGGTGTAGATCAGCGACGTGCCGTCGGCACCGAGTTCCAGCGGCCACTCACGCAGGCCATCCGGCACCGCGTCCAGCGGGGTCTGCAACGAGAGCGTCAGCTGCTTCTTGCCCATCTTGCGCATCAGCGTCTGTTTCTCCTCGACGATGACGATCTCGCCGCGGTTGATGACGCCGATGCGGTCGGCCATCTCCTGGGCTTCCTCGATGTAGTGCGTGGTGAGGATGATGGTGACGCCGGACTCGCGCAGGCGGCGGACCATCTGCCACATGTCGTGGCGCAACTCGACATCCACGCCCGCCGTGGGCTCGTCCAGGAACAGCACGCGCGGCTCGTGTGCCAGGGCCTTGGCGATGAGCACGCGCCGCTTCATGCCGCCGGACAGCGCCATGATCTTGGAATCGCGTTTGTCCCACAGCGACAGGTCGCGCAGGATGCGCTCCAGGTGCACGGGGTTGGGCGCCTTGCCGAACAGGCCGCGGCTGAACTTGACCGTGGCCCATACCGTCTCGAACGAATCCGTGGAAAGCTCCTGCGGCACCAGCCCGATCAGGCTGCGCGCGGCACGGAAATCCTTGCGGATATCGTGGCCGTCGACGAGCACGCTGCCGCCGGTGCCGTTGACGATGCCGCAGACGATGCTGATCAGGGTGGTCTTGCCGGCGCCGTTCGGGCCCAGCAACGCGAAGATCTCGCCACGCCGGATGTCGAGGTCGACACCGTTGAGCGCGCGATGGCCGCTTTTGTATTCTTTGGTCAGTCCGCGGATCGCGACGATGGCGTCGGGCGCGGCGGTGGAAACATCCATGGGAACCCGCGATGTGAAGGGGTAAGACGGCCGATGGTAGCCCCTGGCGCCGCGGGCCGCGAGACCTTGTGGAAACGTCCGGCGGCCCCAGATCGACGCAATAACTTCGCCCGGAATGCCCATGTCCATCTCCCTGTACGACGCCACGGTGCCCGTCTTCGCACGTGGCCTTCGCGTGCTCTCCGACCTGCTGGCCAAGGCGGAAGCACATGCCACCGATGCGTCCGCGCTGCTGGAAGCCCGGCTTGCGCCGGATATGCTCACCCTCACCGGGCAGATCCAGCGCGCGAGCGACACCGCGAAGTTCGCGGTGGCCCGGCTGAGCGAGGCCCAGGCACCCTCCTTCGAGGATAACGAAGCCAGCTTCGACGACCTGCGCAAGCGCCTGGACGCCACCGCCGCGTGGATCGGGTCGGTCGATCGCGATGCCATCGAGGCGGGCTCATCGCGCACCATCGCCCGCACATTCCGCGACACCGAGTACACCTTCACCGGCCAGAGCTACGTGCTGACCTTCGCCCTGCCCAACTTCTTTTTCCACGTGACCACGGCGTACGACATTCTCCGCCACCAGGGTCTACCCATCGGCAAGCTGGATTACCTGGGCATCGCCGGATGAGCGAAGGCTTTCGCCGCTGTGCCTGGGGCGATGCCGATGAACTGCTGCGCGATTACCACGATCGCGAATGGGGCGTGCCCGAGCATGACGGGCGCCGCCTCTGGGAAAAACTGGTCCTGGACGGTTTCCAGGCCGGCCTGTCCTGGCGCGCCATCCTGGCCCGCCGCGACGGCTTTCGCCGGGCGTTCGAAGGGTTCGTGCCGGAGGTCGTGGCGGCTTACGGCCCGGCCGACATCGAACGGTTGCTCGCCGATCCCGGGATCATCCGCTCGCGGGCGAAAATAGCCGCGGCGATCGGCAATGCCAGGGCCTACCTGGCCATGCAGCAGGCCGGGGAGGACTTTTCCCGCTTCTGCTGGGATTTCGTGGGCGGCACCCCCCTCGTCTGGGAAGGCGCCGTCCCGCCCAACAGCCCGCTTTCCGCGCAGGTCTCACGGGCGCTGAAGCAGCGCGGCTTCACTTTCGTCGGCCCCACCATCGTGTTCGCCTGGATGGAAGCCACCGGCCTGATCGATAGCCACGCGGCGCACTGCTTCCGCCGCGGTTAACGGCATTTTTAGCCCTGCCGGCGTAGGTTGGCTACGTGGTCGTCACACCGGCCCATCGTCTGGTCCACCCAACCGTCAGTGAGGGTCCCATGGCTTCCAGCTCCGCACAGCTCTTCATTCCTTATTGCACGGCCCCGCAGGGTCCCTGGGTCGTCCGCCGAGCTTCCGCGCCGCTGGCGCGCTACGCCAGCCAGGCGCTGGCCATCGCCGCCGCGGAAGACCTCGCCCCCGCCATGTCCGACAGCCTGGGCCTGCCGGTGGAAATCCACGTGCAGCAAGCGGACGGCACCTGGGAAGAACACACCTTCGTCGTCGCTGGCCTGGTGGCCGGCTTGCCCACACCTCCTGCCGGCATCGTCCGTCACGCCTGAGCGTCATGGGGTGAGACGTCGATGAGGTAACCTTGTCCGGTTGCCTCACCTCTCTTTGTACCCATCGATGCTCACCGACGACACCAAAGCCGCGATCCGCGCCGCCTACACGCGGCTGAAGGACGGTCTTGCGGGCTTCCGGGGGCGCTCGGCCCAGCTGAAGATGATCGCCGAGGTGGCCAAGGCACTGGCCGAGCCCGCTGGCGCCGCCGTGATCGAAGCGCCCACGGGCACCGGCAAGTCCATGGCCTATCTCATCGCCGGCCTGGAAGTGGCGCGCGCCCAGAAGAAGAAGCTGGTGATCGCCACCGCCACCGTGGCGTTGCAGGAACAGCTGGTGCAGCGGGACATCCCGCAATACCTCAGCCTATGCGGCGTGGAAGCGAAGATCGCCCTGGCCAAGGGCCGCGGACGTTACCTGTGCCCGCGCAACCTGCGCATGGCCGGCGCCGAGCCCGCCGCGCAGACCGGCTTCTATTTCGATGCCGACCTGGCCCTGTGGTCACGTCCCCCGGCGGAGCGCGACACCAAGGCGGTCGAGAAACTGGCCGCGGCTTTCGAATCGCGCGAGTGGAGCGGCGACATCGACACCAGCCCCGAGCCGCTGTCCGACCTGGTGCGCGGCATGATCACCACGAGCGCCGGCGGTTGCACGGGGCGCAAGTGCGGCGCCTTCGCCGTGTGCCCGTTCTTCGTCGCCCGGCGAGCCATCGGCGAGGCCGACATCGTCGTGGCCAACCAGGACCTGGTGCTGGCCGACCTGACCATGCCGCGCGACGAGGACACCTTCGGCGGCGTGATCCTGCCCAAGCCCGAAGACACGCTCTACATCTTCGACGAGGCGCACCATGTGCCCGCCAAAGCCATCGATCGTGGCGCAGCGGATGTGCACCTGGCCACCACGGTGCGTCGCATGGGCCGCCTGCAGAACCAGATCCACGGCGCCTATTCGCTCACCGACAAGGAGAGCATCGGCAACCTCACGCTGGAGGCCGGGGACGAGAAGATGCTCGCCATGTCCAACGCCCTGGAGGAGATCGAGCGCGAGATCCGCATGACGTGGACACCGTCGTCGAACGAGACCGAGCCCGTGTTCCGCGCATCGCTGGGCCAGCTTCCGGAAAACTGGAAGATGCACGCGGAGCACCTGCACCTCATCACCCGCGACATCCAGCGCTGGTTGCGTACGGTGCGTCGCACGGTCGTGGAAATGGAAGCGGGCGGCCCGACCCAGGAAGCCCTGTCGCGCGAGCTGGGCGTGGCCCTGGAGCGACTCGAGCGGCAGGTGAAGACCTGGTACGCGTGGTCCACCGACGACAGCGAAACCGGTCCGCCACTGGCACGCTGGGTCAGCATGACGCCGGAACAGCAACTGGTCTGCCACGCCTCCGCCGTATCGGCCGGCGGCCTGCTGCGCAACGTGCTGTGGGACAACGCATCCGCCGTGGTGATGACGTCCGCGACGCTCAGCGCCGGCGGTAATTTCCGCGGCTTTGCGGATGCGGTTGGCCTGCCCAACGACGCCGTGACGCTCAGCCTGCCCTCGCCGTTCGACCTCGAACGCCAGGCCACCCTGAGCGTGCCCAGCATGAAGACCCTGCCCGACGATCGCGAAGGGCACGCCCGCGAGATCTCCGCGTGGCTGGCGCAACACCTCGACTGGGACGCCGGCAACCTCGTGCTGTTCACCTCGCGGGCCAAGCTCGACCGCGTGCTGCAGACACTGCCGATCGAGTTCGTCCGCAAGGTGCGCGCGCAGGGCTCGCTGTCCAAGCAGCAGTTGATCACCGAGCACCGCGAGGACATCGAGGCCGGCAAGGGCAGCACGCTGTTCGGCCTGGCCTCGTTCGGCGAAGGCCTGGACCTGCCCGGCAAGCTGTGCGAAACGGTGGTGGTGACGCAGCTGCCGTTCGCGGTGCCTACCGATCCGGTCGGCGCCACCTATGCGGAGTGGCTGGAGTCGCGCGGACGCAACCCGTTCATCGAGGTGAGCGTCCCGGATGCCACACGCATCCTCACGCAGTATTGCGGCCGGCTGATCCGCACGGAAACCGACACCGGTCGCATCGTGCTGCTGGATCGCCGCGTGGTCACCAAGCGCTACGGCAGCGGCATGCTGCGGGCCCTGCCCCCGTTCGCGCGCGATATCGAGCGCGTCGCGTGAGCGTGATCGGTTTTGCCGGGTTGCGTGCCGTGCCGTGGAAGAACGGGCTGGGCGTTACGCGCGAGATCCGGGTCGAACCCGCCGGCGCGACGATGGACGATTTCCTCTGGCGCGCCAGCATCGCGGAGGTCGACACGGCCTCGCCGTTCTCGGTGTTTCCCGGCATCGACCGCACCATCGTGCTGCTGGACGGCGACGGCTTCACCATGACCCTCGACGAAAATCGCGTGCACGCGCTGACCACACCCTGCGTCCCGTTCGCCTTCGCGGGCGAGTCGCGTGTCGAGGTGGCGCTGGCCGGTGGCGCCACCCGCGACTTCAACCTGATGATCCGACGCAGTCATGCACGGGGCCATGTCGATGTGGAACGGGGCCCGGCGACGCTGGAAGTTCAGGACGTGGTCCTGCTGCACCTGGCACGGGGCCATGCCGAGGTGGACGGCGTGGCGTGTGTCCCGGGTGACAGCGCTATCGGGCCACGCACGGTGCGGCTGGCCGCCGACGCGCTCGCCCTCTGCGTAAGGGTGGTCCGGCTGGCGCGGTGAGCGGCCGTACGTGCCGTGTGGCCCGCAAGTTCAAACGGGGTTCAAGCCCCGGTGCGCATGGTAGGGGATCGTTCCCGCGGATCCACACCATGCGCATCGCCCTCACGGCCCTCCTCCTCTCCATGGCCACCACCGGCGCCCTCGCCAGCACCCCGGTCACGGCCGTTTCCCACCTCGACCTGGATCGGTACGCCGGTACCTGGCACGAGATCGCACGGCTGCCCATGTGGTTCCAGCGCAAGTGCGAGAAGGATGTCACCGCGCATTACACGCCCCGGCCCGACGGCACGGTCTCCGTACACAACGCCTGCGTGACCGCCGAGGGTAAGACCATCGCCAGCGATGGCGTAGCACGACGGCCCGAGCCGTTCGCGCTGGGCAAGCTGCAGGTGCGGTTCGCCCCGGCGTGGCTGTCGTGGGTGCCGCTGGTCTGGGCCGATTATTGGGTGATCGCGCTGGACGACGACTACCGCTGGGCGATGATCGGCCAGCCGGGCCGCAAGTACCTCTGGATACTGTCCCGCGAGCCCTCGCTGGACCGGAAGACGTTCGAGGAACTCAAGGCGCGCGCGGTGTCGATGGGCTACGACCTCGGCCCGCTGATCGTCTCGGGCAAGGTCGACTGACGCCATGGCTGCCGGCGACTCATCGGCTGGTTCGGGCAAGCCCGGCCCCTGCCCATGCGGCAGCGGCCAGGCCTACGCCACCTGCTGCGGCCGCTGGCACGCCGGTGAGGCCGCCCCGACGGCCGAAGCGCTGATGCGCTCGCGCTACAGCGCCTATGTCCTGGACCTGGAGGCGTACCTGCTGGACACATGGCATGTGTCCACGCGTCCACCGGCGCTCGGACTGGCCACGCAGTCGCCTCGACCTACCTGGCTGGGGCTGTCCGTGAAACGCCACGAAAACCCCTCGGCCGACACGGCCATCGTCGCGTTCGTGGCGCGCCTGCGCATGGGCGGCGGCCGTGCGGAGCGCATGCAGGAGACCAGCCGTTTCGTGCGTGAAGACGGGCGCTGGTTCTATGTCGACGGCGACGTGGGCTGACGCAACGTCATGCGCGCGCCGGACGATACGCTTATCTGCGAGGCAATCCGAGAGCGGCGCATGCTTGTCATCGAATACGGTGGGTCGCGCCGGCTGGTACAGCCGCACGTCTACGGCGACGACCACGCCGGCGACCGCCTGCTCAGTGCCTACCAGGTCAGCGGTGGCAGCACGTCGGGCGCGTCCCATGGCTGGAAGTCGTTCCGCATGGATAGGGTGGGCTCGGTGGCCTCGACCACCGAGCGGTTCCATGGGGCACGGCCGGACTACCAACGCGACGACGGCACCTTCGCCCGGGTGCTGTGCCAGTTGTAGCCCGCGCGGTCAGACGATCGAGCGTGTCACGCCGCCATCGACACGGATCGCGGCGCCGGTGGTGCCGGAGGCCTGTTCGGAGGCGAGGTACACCGAGGCGTTGGCGACCTCTTCCACGCTGAGCAGGCGCTTGATCAGCGACGTGGGACGATGGGTCTGGATGAAGTCCTTCTCCACCGCTTCCATCGCGATGCCCTGTTCTTTCGCAATCTTGCCGAAGAACTCGCTGACACCTTCCGACAGGGTCGGCCCGGGAAGGATCGCATTGACGGTAACGCCGGTACCGGCCAGCACCTCGGCCAGGCCGCGCGACACACCGAGCTGGGCCGTCTTCGTCACGCCGTAGTGGACCATCTCGGCCGGCACCTGCACACCCGATTCGCTCGAGATGAACTGCACGCGGCCCCAGCCACGTTCGGCCATGCCCTTGGCGTAATGACGCGACAGGCGAACGCCCGAGTTCACGTTCACTTCGAAGAAGCGCGTCCATTCCGCGTCGTCGATGGCGAAGAAATCCTTCGGCTCGAAAATGCCCAGGTTGTTCACCAGGATGTCGGTGTCCGGCACGGCGCGGGTCAGCGTCGCCGCCCCTTCGGCCGTGCCAAGGTCGGCCGCCACACCGGTGACGGTGGCGTTCGGCGCGGCTTTCTTGACGGCAGCGATGGCGTCGTCCACACGGGCCTGGGTGCGCCCGGTCACGACCACGGCAGCCCCCGCGACGGCCAGGCCGGTGGCGATGGCCAGGCCGATGCCGGCAGTGGAGCCGGTGACGATGGCATGGCGCTGGCTGAGATCGATGTGCATGGGTAGCTCCGGACAGGAAAAGGATCACCTTATCGTCGGGGCGCAGCCGGCGGGGATCAATTGCCGGCCGGGCAAAAGAGCCTTTCCGCTGGGGAAAGGTCGAATCAGCGCGGCACGTCGGCGTGGATGCGGGTCTCGCCCTCGAACACGCCGTGGGGCCCGAAGCGACGCTCGCCGATCATCGTGCGTCCCTCGTTGTCGACGAGGATCACGGTGCTGGCGCGCGTGCCGTAGTGTTCCCCGACGATGAACGCGCTGGAGAGGAAACGCTCGCGCTCGATGCCGATACCCGTGTCCGGCAGCACATCGTCGGGCCAGACGCCGTGATCGGCCAGCAACGCGAACAGCCTGTCAGGGTCGCCGCTGCCGTCTTGCGCCAGCCAGTCGCCAAGCCGCTGGACCAGCGCGCGCGTCTTCGGCCACGGCGCGTTGAAGTCGGCATTGCTCAGGCCATGCACGCCGGCGGCCACCGGCTGCGCACGAGCCACCGGGTGGTTGCCCAGGTAGTACGCGTCGTCATGATCGAAGGTCAGCAGGTTGAACGGTCGATAGTCCCGCGCGCTGGCCATCAGTTCGATGGCGTGGGTGCGTGCGGGCAACGTGGCGCCGAGATAGTCGGCCACCAGCAGGCCCCGTGACAGGCCACTGTGGTCGGCATGCATGTCGCGCACGTTGGTGATCACACCGACGCGTCCATCCGGGGCGACGCCGGCCCAGGTACCGCCCGCCTCGAGGTCACGACCCGCGAGGATCTGCGGCGCCTCGTCCCACGCGGCCAGCGGCGCCGTCGGCCGCGCATGGAACTCGTCGCGGTTGGCGACCAGCACCAAACGCCACTGCGGGTGGGTGCGCCAGGCAAAAGCGATCAGGCACATGGCAGCGTCGGGGCGTGCAGCGGCATGCGCCCATTGTGCGCCCCGTAGGTCACGATGACCATGACGCGCGCCCATCGCGCACATCGTGCGCTCCTACACGGCCTGGCGGAGGGGGGCCGTGTGTTTTGCGGTGGCGAGCAGGCGGACGATGGAGGCGGCGGCTTCGCGGCCGTCGTAGACGGCACGGACGACCAGATCGGCGCCGCGCACATTGTCGCCACCGGCGAACACCTGCGGATGGCTGGTCTGCAGCGGCAGGCGACCTTCGCCACCCACCGCGATGCGTCCGCTGTGATCGCGTTCGATGCCGAAGGCGTCGCACCAGTCGGGCGGACTCGGCTGGAATCCGAAGGCCTGGATGACGACGTCGGCCGGCAGGTCGGTTTCGCTGCCTTCGATGTTCTGCGGGCGCGGGCGACCGTCGAGGCCCGCCACCAGTTGGGTTTCGACGACGCGAACGGCGGTGATGCGGCCGTCCTCACCCAACAGGGCCATGGGCTGGCGCTGGAACAGGAAGCGCACGCCCTCCTCGCGCGAATAGCCGACTTCGCGGCGCGAGCCGGGCATGCTCGGCTCGTCGCGACGGTACACGCAGGTGACCGAGGCGGCGCCGAGGCGGATGGCCGTGCGGTTGCAGTCCATGCCGGTATCGCCACCGCCGAGCACCACGACATGCTTGCCGGCGAGGTCGTACTCGGCGGACGGCTCCTCGTCGCGCAGCAGCCGCTCGGTGTTGCCGATGAGGAAGGGCAAGGCATCGTGCACGCCTGCCAGGTCACGACCTTCCAGTTGGCCGTCCACGTAGGTGTACGCACCGGTGCCGACGAACACGGCGTCGTAATCGGCGAGCAGATCCTCGAACGCGATGTCGCGACCGATCTCCACGCCGAGGTGGAAAGTGACGCCCATGCCCTCGAGCACCATGCGCCGCGTGCGCACGATCGCCTTGTCGAGCTTGAACGGCGGGATGCCGAACGTCAGCAAGCCGCCGATCTCGTGCTGCCGGTCGAACACATCGGCAGCGATGCCCGCGCGACGCAGGCGATCCGCGCAGGACAGCCCGGCCGGACCGGCACCGACGATGGCCACCCGCGCACCGGTGTCCTTCACCCGTGACAGGTCGGGGCGCCAGCCCTGGCGGATGGCTTCATCCGTGGCCCAGCGCTCGACGCTGCCGATGGTGACGGCGCCGAAATCGCCCTGCTCCAGCGTGCATGCGCCCTCGCACAGGCGATCCTGCGGGCATACGCGACCACAGATTTCCGGCAGCGGATTGGTCTCGTGCATCAGCGTGGCCGCTTCGAACAGCCGTCCGTCCTGGACCAGCTTCAGCCAGTTCGGGATGTAGTTGTGCACCGGACAGGCGTGCTCGCAGTAGGGGTTGCCGCAGTCGATGCAGCGCTCGGACTGGGCGGCGGCTTCCGGCGGGGCAAAATCGCCGGAGATTTCGCCGTACCCGAGCACACGCACGGCGACCGGCACCGTGCGCGGTGTCTGCCGGGGGATCTCGAGGAAACGGAAATCCTTGCTGCTCATGCGGCACTCCGCAGTTCTTCCGCCAGCGCATCGAGGCTGGCGGCCTTGGGTTTGACCAGCCAGAACCGCTGCAGCAGGCCACGGAAATCGCCCAGCACCTGGCGGCCCCAGGCGGAGTCGGTGAGCTCGGCATGCCGGGCGATGAGCTGGCGCAGGTGCTGCATGTAGTGTTCCATGCCCTCGTGCGAGATACGCACGATGTCGACGAGTTCGTGGTTGTAGCAATCGACGAAGTTGCGCTCGATGTCGAGCACGTAGGCGAAGCCGCCGGTCATGCCCGCGCCGAAGTTCAGCCCGGTGCGACCCAGCACCGCCACCACGCCGCCGGTCATGTATTCACAGCAGTGATCGCCCGCACCCTCGACGACGGCCAGCGCGCCGGAATTGCGTACGGCGAAGCGTTCACCGGCCTGGCCCGCGGCGTAAAGCTCACCGCCGGTCGCGCCGTAGAGGCAGGTGTTGCCGATGATCGAGGCATCCTGGCTGGCGAAGGGTGAATCCCCCGGCGGACGGATGACCAGGCGACCGCCCGCCATGCCCTTGCCCACGCCGTCATTGGCCTCGCCGGTGAGGTCGATATGCACGCCGGCGGCATTCCATGCACCGAGGCTCTGCCCGGCGGAGCCGAACAGGTGCAGGTTGACCGGCTTGCCGCTCATGCCCATGTCGCCCCAGCGACGCGCCACGTCACCGGAAAGGCGCGCGCCGATGGCGCGGTCGGTGTTGACGATGGGATAGGTGAAGCTGCCGCCCAGCCCATCCGTGACCGCTTCACGGGTTTCCGCGGCGATGCGGCTGGCGAGGGTGGCCGGATCGCGCATGGGGTTGCGTGCGAAGGTGCAGGCGAAGTCCACCTTCGTACCCAGGCCGTCCTCGCTGATGAGCGGGGCCAGGTCCAGGCGCTCCTGCACGATGGTAACGCCCTCGCGCTGTTCCAGGCGGCCGCTCTGGCCGATCAGCTCGGCCAGCGAACGCACGCCCAGTTGCGCGAGGTGGCGACGGACATCCTCCGCAATGAAGCGGAAGTAGTTCATCACCATCTCGGGCAGGCCGATGAAGTGCTTCTGCCGCAACACGGGATGCTGCGTGGCCACGCCCGTGGCGCAATTATTGAGATGACAGATGCGCAGGTACTTGCAACCCAGTGCCACCATGGGCCCGGTGCCGAAGCCGAAGCTTTCCGCCCCGAGCAAGGCCGCCTTGATGACGTCGAGGCCGGTTTTCAGGCCACCGTCGGTCTGCAGGCGCACACGACCGCGCAGGGCGTTCAGGCGCAGCGTCTGCTGGGTTTCCGCCAGGCCCAGTTCCCACGGCGTGCCCGCGTACTTGATCGAGGTGAGCGGGCTGGCGCCGGTGCCGCCATCGTGGCCGGACACGGTGATCAGGTCGGCGCCGGCTTTCACCACGCCCGCGGCCACTGTGCCCACGCCGGCGTGCGAGACGAGCTTGACCGAGATCAGCGCCTTGGGATTCACTTCCTTGAGGTCGTGGATCAGCTGGGCCAGGTCTTCGATGGAATAGATGTCGTGGTGCGGCGGCGGCGAGATCAGGCCGATGCCCGGCTTGGCGTAACGCAGTCGCGCGATGGTGGCGTCGACCTTGTGTCCGGGCAGCTGGCCGCCCTCGCCCGGCTTGGCGCCCTGGGCGATCTTGATCTGCAACACCTCGGCGTTGACCAGGTAGCTGGGGGTGACGCCGAAACGACCCGAAGCCACCTGCTTGATCTTCGACGCGCGCTCGGTGCCGTAGCGCGAGGGATCCTCACCGCCTTCGCCCGAGTTGCTGCGCGCACCGAGCCGGTTCATGGCGATGGCGAGGGCCTCGTGCGCTTCCGGCGACAGGGCACCCAGCGACATGCCCGCGGAATCGAAGCGGCGGAGGATATCCTCCTCGGGCTCGACCTCGTCCAGCGGGATCGGGGTACCCACGCGTGGCACCAGCAGGTCGCGCAGTGCCGAGGGCGGCCGCGTGTCCACATGGTGCGCGTACGCTTCGTAGTCGGCGTAGTTGCCCGTGCGTACCGCCACCTGCAGCGTGGCGATCACATCGGGGTTGTACATGTGAAACTCGCCGCCGTGCACGTACTTGAACAGGCCGCCGGCACGCAATGCATGCGCTTCGTCCCAGGCTTCCGCGGCCAGCAGGCATTGCTCGCGTTCCAGGTCGTCGAAGGTGGAGCCACCGATGCGCGATGGCGTGCCCGGGAAACAGGCCGCCACCACCTCCGGCGACAGGCCGACGATCTCGAACAGCTGCGCACCGCGATAGCCCGCCACGGTGGAGATACCCATCTTCGAGAGGATCTTCAACAGGCCCTTGCGGATACCGCGACGGTAGTTGCGGCCGATCTCGCGCGGCGCGCCCTCGCCGTTGCGGATGTGTCCGCTGCGGCCCATGTCGAACAGGCTCTGGTAGGCCAGCCACGGGTAGATGGCCGTGGCGCCGAAACCGATCAGGCAGGCGAAGTGGTGGGGATCGCGCGGCGTAGCGGTCTCGACCATGATGTTGCACTGGCAGCGCAGGCCCTTGTCGACCAGCCGCGCATGCACGGCGCCGGTGGCCAGCAGCGCGTGGATGGGCAGGAGATCGCGACGTGGGTAGCGGTCGCTCAGGAACACGATGCGCACGCCCTTGCGCACGGCGGCTTCCGCCTCGTCGCATAGGCGGGCCAGCGCCTGCTCGAGGGTTTCGTCCGCGCCGTACATGAGATCGAAGCGCGGCGTGTCCGCATACTCCGGATTGGCCAGGATCTGGCGCAGCTTGCGCTGGGAGAGGATCGGCGAGTTGAGCAGGATCTGCCGGGCGTTCTCCGGCCCGAGGTCGAAAATGTTGCGCTCCTGGCCGATCTGCGTGACCAGCGACATCACCAGTCGCTCGCGCAGCGGATCGATCGGCGGGTTGGTCACCTGGGCAAAACCCTGGCGGAAGCGATCGAACAGCGGGCGGATCTGCCGTGACAGCACGGCCATGGGCGTGTCGTCGCCCATCGAGCCGGTGGCCTCGGCTTCGGTTTCGGCCAGCACCTTCAGCACCGACTCGCACTCCTCGCGCGACAGGCCGTAGAGCTTCTGGTAACGGCGCAGTTCGTCGGCAGGCAAGGGCTCGGCCGCCAGGCTGGGATCGATCAGGTCGGATTCGAGATAGGTGACGCCTTCGCGCAGCCAGTCGCGGAACGGTGCGCGCTGGCGGTTGATGGCGTCGATGTCGGCATCGCGGAGCAGGCGATGCTCGCGGAAATCGACCGCGATCATCTCGCCCGGCGCCAGGCGGCCCTTGGCCACGATGCGTGCGGACGGGACATCCCACAGGCCGGCTTCGGAGGCCACGATCAGGTGATTGTCGTCCGAGAGCGCCCAGCGCGCCGGACGCAGGCCGTTGCGGTCCAGCGTGCAGGCGGCATAGCGGCCGTCGCAGATGACCAGGCCGGCCGGGCCGTCCCAGGGCTCGCTGTGCAGCGCGTAGTATTCGTAGAACGCGGCCAGGTCCTCGTCGATGTCCTCGCGCGCGGCGTAGGCCGGCGGCACCAGCACGCGCATGGCGGTGAGCAGGTCCATGCCACCCATCAGCAGCACTTCGAGGGCGTTGTCGAGACTTTCCGAGTCCGAACCGCTCTGGCGCACCAGCGGGCCGATGTCCGACAGATCCACATGCTCGGAGCGCATGACGGCCGTGCGTGCCTGCATCCAGCGACGGTTGGCGCGGATGGTGTTGATCTCGCCGTTGTGCGCCAGCAGGCGGAAGGGCTGGGCCAGGCGCCACTGCGGCGAGGTGTTGGTCGAGAAGCGCTGGTGGAAGACCACCGCGTCCGCCACCAGGGCCGGATGGGCGAGGTCGGGATAGACCTGGCGCAGGCGGCCGGGCGCGGCCATGGCCTTGTAGCCGATGACCTCACCGGACAGCGAGACCACGTAGAACTGCCTGTCGTCGGCAAGGCGCAGTTCCGTGCGACGACGCGCCCGGAACAGCGCGGCCTCGAACGCCGCGACCGGCATGTCGCCCGGGGCATCGACGAAGATCTGCCGCACGCGCGGCATGGACGATGCGGCCAGCGGACCGCAGGCCGCGGTGTCGACGGCGACGTCGCGCCAGCCGGCGACGGAAAGTTTCACTGCCGCCAGCTCGTCCTCGAGCACCCGGGCCGCGGCATCGTCGCCCTGCGGATCGAGGAACACCACGCCCGCGGCGAAGTGCGTGGCCAGCGTGATGCCCGCTTCTCCAGCGAGCGCGCGCAGCCACTCCACCGGACGCCGGATGAGCACGCCACAGCCGTCGCCGCTGATGCCGTCGGCATTGACGCCACCACGGTGGGAAAGTCGTGCGAGTGCGTCGAACGCGGTATCGACCAGCGTGGCGCTGGCATGACCGTCGATCTGCGCGACGAGACCGAAGCCGCAGCTGTCGTGTTCGAACGCCTCGTCATAGAGGCGCGGAATGCCTTGCTTCACCATCCGCCTCCTGGTGGCTTGGTTTTGCTGGGGTGGCGCATGCGTGGCCCCACGGCCTGGAACGGCCGACTCTTCACGCATGCGCAGAGGACGAGCGACCCACTTTAGTCACATTTGCCGCGGCGCGTCAAAGCGTTCGGACGTCCAAACACGAATGCAACGAAATTCTTACGGGCGCGCCCCGCAGACCACTGGTCGCGAATGGCGCCCGTCAACGCCTGCGCGGGCATACCAGCCTTTCGTGGCCCATGGAGGTAGACGGTACGGCCGACGACCGGCGACGGCGGCGGGATGCGACGGAAGCCGTTCGGGGTGCTCTCGGCACGGACAGGCGGCCCGCCCCCGGGATGGGTAATAATCGCCGGATGCGCCCACGTCCCCGCCTCGCCTTCATCCTTGCCCTCGCCGCTGTCTCCCTCTCGCCCACGCCACCCGCCCTGGCGGCACAGGAGGTGAAGGCGCGGACGCAGCAGGAGGAAGCCCGGCAGAAGCTGGAAGGTGTCCGCAAGGACATCGACAACCTGACGAAGGAACAGCGCGAGACGGCCAACGCCCGCGACAGCGCCAATGCCGCGCTGGCGAAACAGGCCGAGCAGGTCTCGGCCGCGGCGAAGGCCGTGCGCGCCACCGACGGCGACCTGCAGCAGCGCCAGCACGACCTCGAACAGCTGAACGCGCAGCGCGCCGGCATGGAAGCCGGGCTCTCGAAGCAGAAGGAGGCCCTCGGCGACCTGCTGCGCGCCACCTACACGCTGGGCCGTGGCTCCGACCTGCAACTGCTGCTGGGCGACGAGGACGTCAACCGGATATCCCGCGCCCTGGCTTACTCGCGCTACTTCCAGGACAACCGGGTGGAGAAGATCCATGGGCTGCTGGCGGATCTTTCCCGCCTGCAGGAGGTCGAAGCTGCCATCACGGCCGAACAGCAGAAGCTCGAGGCCACCCGGGCGGAACGCGAGGCGCGCGCCGCCGAGCTGGAGAAGCAGCGGACCAGCCAGGCGAAACTGGTGGCCGAGGCGGATTCGAAATACAAGGACCAGGCCCAGCGTATCGCCGCCCTCAAGCAGAACGAGCAGGACATGAACGCGCTGGTCTCGCGCCTGCAGAAAGTGATCGACGAGGCGGCCAAGGCGGCCGAGCCCGCACCGGCGCCCAAGGGCACGCCCGCCACCGCACCGGTGGGCAACCTGCGCGGCAGCCTGCCGTGGCCGACCAACGGGCCGGTGCACGCGTTCGGCAGCGGCGTGATCATCGTCGCGCCGCGCGGCAGCGAGGTAAAAGCGGTGGCACGCGGCCGGGTGGTGTTCGCCAACTTCCTGCGCGGCTACGGCATGATGATCATCGTCAACCACGGCAACGGATTCATGAGCATGTACGGCAACAACGAGACGCTGCTGCACGGCGTGGGTGACATGGTGGAGGCCGGCGAAGCCGTCGGCACCGCTGCCGCGCCCGCCGGTGACAACGGCGCGTACTTCGAGCTGCGCCAGGGCGGCAAGCCCATCGATGCGCGCGGCTGGTTGAGCAAGAAGCATTGATCCCGGAGACACGCATGCGCCAGCACCCCCTTCGTCTCGCCCTCGCACTGGCCCTTGCCGGCGCGGTGGTGGTTCCTGCCGCCGACGCTCAGCAGGCGAAGCCGACGCCCATCCGGCAGCCCGATGCGCCCGCCGCGTCGTCCACGTCGGCCGCCAAGGTGGCCAGCCAGGCGGACGACACGGTCGACCTCGACGACATTCGCAATTTCACGCGGGTGTATCACATCGTCCAGCAGGCCTATGTCGAGAAGCTGGACAACAAGACGATCATGAAGGCCGCCATCGGCGGCATGCTGCAGAACCTCGATCCGCACAGCGAATACCTCGACAAGGAAGGCCTGGCCGAACTCGACGAAGACACCACGGGCCAGTACGGCGGCCTGGGCATCGAAGTGATGCAGGTGGACGGCATGCTGAAGATCGTCTCGCCGATCGACGACACGCCCGCCTCGCGCGGCGGCATCAAGGCCGGCGACACCATCCTCAAGGTGGACGGCACGGTGGTCGACAGCCAGAACATCGACGACGCCTTCAAGAAATTACGCGGCGATCCCGGCAGCAAGGTCACCCTCACGATCCTGCACGAGAAATCGGACAAACCGATCGACGTGCCGCTGGTGCGCGAACGCATCGCGGTCACCAGCGTCAAGCTCCGCCAGCTCGATCCGGGATATGTCTACATCCGCATCAGCCAGTTCCAGGAAGACACCTCGACCGACCTGGACACGAAGCTGGCGGCATGGATCGCGAAGAACGGCGCACCCAAGGGCGCGGTACTGGATCTGCGCTCCAACCCCGGCGGCCTGCTGACCACGGCCGTGGGCGTGGCCGACACCTTCCTCGACGCAGGCACCATCGTCACGACCAAGGGCCGCCTGCAGGACGCCAACCTGCGCTTCGACGCGCACCCGGGCGACCTGCTGAAGGGCGCACCGATGATCATCCTGGCCGACAACGGCACGGCGTCCGCGGCGGAGATCGTCTCCGGCGCACTCAAGGACAACCACCGCGCGCTGATCATGGGCCGACGCACGTTCGGCAAGGGCGTGGTGCAGACCGTACTGCCGCTGGACGCGGACCACGCGGTGAAGATCACCACGGCGCGGTATTACACGCCCAATGGCACCTCCATCCAGGCCGAGGGGATCAAGCCGGATATCGCGCTGGCCGATCTCGCCGTGACCAAGAGCGAGACATCGCCTCAGCTGATCGGCTCCGAGGCCGACCTGCCCAACCACCTGGTCAACGAAAAAGCCTCGGCCGACGAGAAGAGCACCGCCGATGACGACGGCAAGCTGGCCACCCAGGATTACGCGCTGTCGCAGGCACTGAACGTACTGAAGGGCCTGGCGTTGGGTCGCGCGGCCACGCACACCCCGTAGGCCGGCGCCCCGCAGGCCATGACGCGCACGGCGCCGCAGCCGCGCGCGATGCGGCCCCTGGGTTTAGGCGACGGGGTCCGCCGGCGCGGGCTTGAGCAGGAACTTCACGGCAAGCAGCCCGAGTTCGTAGAGGATGCACATGGGCACCGCCAGCATCACCATGGACAGCAGGTCGGGCGGCGTGATGAACGCCGCGATGGCGAACGCGCCGACGATGGCGTAGCCCCGGCCCTTGCTGAGTTTTTCCGCATCCACGATGCCGACCGCGGCCAGGATGACCACCGCCACCGGCACTTCGAAGCACAGACCGAAGGCGAAGAACATCAGCATGACGAAATCGAGGTAATGCGTGATGTCGGTCATCATCGCCACGCCGTCGGGCGTGACCGCATTGAGGAATTTGAACGCCGCCGGCAACACGACGAAATAGGCGAACGCGCAGCCTGAGTAGAACAGCACCAGCGACGCCACCAGCAACGGCCGGGCCAGGCGCTTTTCGTGCCGGTACAGCCCAGGGCTGACGAAGGCCCACAGCTGGTAGAGGATCATCGGCATGCTGATGAACAGCGCGCAGAAGAACGCCAGTTTCAACGGGGTGACGAACGGGCTGGCAACCTCCGTGGCGATCAGGTGCGCGCCCTGCGGCATGCGCTCGACCAGCGGCTTGGCCAGTTCGGCGTAGAGGTGGTTGGCCACGGGCACGAGGGCCAGCAACACCACCAGCAGGACCACGATGGCGCGCAGCAGGCGGGAGCGCAGTTCGATCAGGTGGGAGAACAGGCCTTCTTCGACGACGTCGTCGCTGGGGCCGGAATCAACGGGGCTCATGCGATTCGTTCCGGGGCGGCGTCGGTTCACCGTAGGCCAAGGGGAGCATGTCGCGTGCCGGATCGGGCACGCGGCCCTCGGTGTGGGCTACCGGCGCATCGGCGTAAGCGTCGCGGGCCTGCTCGCCGGCCTGCCGTGCCTCGCCCGCCGCCGCGCGGAAATCCTCGCGGACACTGTTGCCGGCGGCACGGATGTCGTCGCGCACGCTGTCGTGGGTGGCACGGGCGTTCTCGGCCGTCTCGCGCAGGGTGCGCTTGATTTCCTCGGCCTGGATCTCCCGCTCGACTTCGGACTTGACGCTGTCCCAGCCGTTGCGCATACGCCGCAGCAGGGCGCCCGCCGTGCGCGCGGCATGGGGGAGGCGCTCGGGGCCGAGCACGATGAGCGCGACTACCGCGAGCAGCAGCAATTTACCGAAGCTGATCTCGATCATGGCGCCGCCGGGATCACGGAGTGCGGTCGCGCGGCTCGACGGTTTCGCTATGGGTCGGCGGCACGGGGGTGACCGGCGGCGGATCGGCGCGCAGTTTGTCTTCGCGCTCGCGGGCCGCCCGTGCTTCTTCGTCGCCGTCCAGGCCCTTCTTGAAGTCGCGCATGGCGCCGCCCAGGTCCGAGCCGATGTTGCGCAGCTTGCGCGTGCCGAAGATGAGCACGACGACGAGCAGCAGGAGGACGATGTGGGTAATGCTCATGGAAAACCTCTCAGGCCCCGCTCTGGGAGCCGGTGGGACGGCCCGCGCGCCACGCGACGCAACGGGTTGGGACGGCGATCAGCGGTTAGTGTACTCCTCCAGTTTATCCCTGAAATCGACCACTTCGCTGGGGACGTTCGTCACGCCGCCTTCGAAAATGCGACGCGGCGTGATGCCGGGGCCGTAGATCTGCTCGTTGGTGTCCTCGTCGATGGCGATGCGGCTGCCATCCAGCGCGACACCGGCGAACAGGCCCTTGGCGCGCGAATAGGTGTAGATCTCGGCCTTCATCTGGCCATCGGTGGCCGCCGTCGCAGAGCGACCGACCGGGCCCGCCGCCGCGGAGGCGTTGGCACCCATCGTGAACTTGCCGTTGATGATGCCGTCGATGCCGCGATCGGTGCGGAAGACGAGGATGACATCGGTGGACTGGATACCGGCCTGGAAGCCGACGCCGGCACCACCCACCGAGATGAAGTTGGGGTTGGACCAGGTACCGTCGTGCGTCTTGATCGAGATCAGGCCTTCGCCCTTGGAACCGGAGAACACGAAGCCGCCCTTGACCATGCCCGGGATGATGGCGATGGCGCGCGCATTCCTGAGCAGGTCGGCCGGCAGCGATTTGTCCGGGGCGTCGTCCATCATCTCGGACAGCACCCGCACGGCCTCGCGCGCCTGTTTGCGCGGCGGATCGGCGGCCTGGACGGCCAGCGACGGCAGCAGGGCGAGCAGGCCCAGGGCGAGCAGGCGAAACGGACGAGATGACATCGGGTGGCTCCTTTCGTGACGCGGGATGGCAGCGGGTGCGACAGGGAATACAGGGTGGATCGCCCCGGCCTATGGCAGACTGCGGCGATCCCCGCGAGCGCCGGACGCCGATGCCAGGTACACCAAACTATACCGGCCTTGCCGGTCATTCCCACGACACCCTGCCCCAGGCCGGTGTGCTGCTGGTTAATCTCGGTACACCTGAAGCGCCCACCGCGGCCGCCGTGCGCCCCTACCTGGCCGAATTCCTCGGCGATCCGCGGGTGATCGAGTACCCGCGACTGCTGTGGAAGGCGATCCTGCACGGCGTGATCCTGCGGGTGCGTCCCAAGCGCTCCGCCCACGCCTATTCGCGTGTGTGGACCGCCGAAGGCTCGCCCCTGCGCACGGGCAGCGAGGCACTGGCCGCCGCCCTGCAGGCCGAACTGGGCCGCCGTCGCAGCGGGCCCATCCGCGTGGCGCTGGCCATGCGCTATGGTCGTCCCAGCGTGGCCGCCACCATCGCGCAGTTACAGCGCGAGGGCGTGCGTCGGCTGCTGGTGCTGCCGCTGTATCCGCAGTATTCCGCGACCTCCACGGGCAGCGTCTTCGATGCCGTGGCCGATACGGTCAAGGGCCTGCGCTGGCCGCCGGAACTGCGTCAGGTCAACGATTACCACGACGAGCCGGCCTACATCGCCGCCCTGGCTGCCAGCGTGCGCGAACACTGGCAACGCCACGGGCAGGGCGAGCGCCTGCTGATGAGTTTCCACGGCATTCCCGAACGCTACGTGCGCAATGGCGATCCCTACTTCTGTCAGGCCCATGCCACGGCGCGCCTGCTGCGCGAAGCCCTCGGGCTCACGCCCGAGCAGGCGCCGATGAGCTTCCAGTCGCGTGTGGGACGCGAGCGCTGGCTGCACCCGTACACCGACGAGATGGTGAAGTCGCTGGGCGCCCAGGGCGTGAAGCGGATCGACGCGATCAGCCCGGGCTTCGCCGTGGACTGCCTGGAAACGCTGGAAGAAATCGCCATGCAGAATGCCGATTTCTTCCGCGAAGCGGGTGGCGAGACACTCCACTACATCCCCTGCCTCAACGCGCGCCCCGACCATGTGGGCGCCATCGCGGACCTGGTGCTGCGGCACACGCAGGGCTGGCCGGAGTTCGCCGAGGACTACGACGCGGCGGCCGTGGCCGCGCGCCTGGCCGCCTCGCGCGAACGCGCCCGCAAGGCTCGCGCCGATGCGTGAACTGCGTATCGCCCTTCCCGGGATGGAACTGGGCGGCATGAGTTGGGGCGAACCGGATGCGGCCCCGCTGGTCGTCCTCCACGGCTGGCTCGACAACGCGGCCAGCTTCGCGCGGCTTGGGCCGTTACTCGCGGATCGTTTCCACATGATCGCCCTGGACCTTCCCGGCCATGGGCATTCGGATCACCTGCCCGAGAGCGCCACCTATACCCATCACGACTACGCGCGCGCGGTGCTGCTCGCCGTCGATGCGCTGGCCCTGCCCCGCTTCCACCTGCTCGGCCATTCGCTGGGCGCGGGCGTGGCCACCATGGTCGCCATCGCGGCCCCGGAGCGCGTGCGGGCACTGGCGTTGATCGAAGGCCTGGGCCCCTTGGGCGACGACGGCTCGCGCACCCTGGACCGGTTCCGTGAAGCGATGGCGCCGAGACCCGAAGGCAACCGGCCGCTGCGCGTCTTTCCCGCCATCGACGATGCGACCCGCGCCCGCGCGCTCGCGAGCGGCCTCGATGCCGAACTGGCCCGCCCGATCGTCGAACGCGGCTTGCGCAAGGTCGATGGCGGCTACAGCTGGCGCAGCGATCCGCGCCTGTCGCGGCCTACCGCCATCCGCCTCGCAGAGACGCAGATCATGTCGCTGTTGCTGGGTCTTGCCGCACCAACCTCGTTGATGCTCGCGCGTCCGTATCCGCCGTACCTCGAACCCGAGGCACTGCAGGTGCGCATCGACTGCGTCGACCAGATCGAGGTGACCCACATGGACGGCGGCCACCACCTGCACCTGGAACACCCCGAGGCCGTTGCGAACTGGATGCACGGGATGCCATGACCGGCGGCCATCGTTCCCTGCTCGCGTGGGTCACCCGTCTCTTCCCGCTCTGGGCGATCGTCGTCTCACTGGTCGCCTACCTGCACCCCGGGGTGTTCCTGCCGGCGGGCGCATGGATCGTCCCGCTGCTCATGCTGGTGATGTTCGGCATGGGCGTGACCTTGAGCCTCGACGATTTCAGGCGCGTGCTGCTACGCCCGCTGCCGGTGCTCGCCGGCACCTTCCTGCATTACCTGGTGATGCCGCTGGCCGCCTGGGCACTGACCCGCGCGTTCGCCATGCCGCCTGACCTCGCCGCGGGCATGATCCTCGTGGGCAGTGTCGCCAGTGGCACCGCCTCCAACGTCATCATCTACCTTGCCAAGGGCGACGTCGCACTTTCGGTCACGCTGTCGTCGGTATCGGCACTGGTGGGCGTGGTGGCCACGCCGCTGCTCACGCGGCTGTATGTGGATACGCGGGTAGCACCGGACACATGGGCGATGCTGGTGAGCATCGCGCAGATCGTGGCGCTGCCGATAGGGCTGGGACTGCTTGTCCACCACACGCTGCGCGGTGTCGTGCGGCGGATCGAACCGGGCCTTCCCCTGTTCTCGATGACGTGCGTACTGATCCTGATCGGGGCCGTGGTCGCCGCCAGCCAGCCGTCCATCGCCACGGTGGGCGCGATCACCGTCGTTGCCGTGATCCTGCACAACGCCATGGGGCTACTGGGCGGTTACTGGGGCGGTCGGCTGTTCGGCTTCGACGAGTCGACGTGCCGCACCCTGGCCATCGAGGTGGGCATGCAGAATTCCGGGCTGGCGGCGACGCTGGGCAAGCTGTATTTCTCGCCCCTGGCCGCGCTGCCCGGCGCGTTGTTCTCGGTCTGGCACAACCTGTCCGGATCGATGCTGGCGGGATACTGGTCGGGCAAACCGACGCGTAAGGTCGGGTGAACCGGCCGGCCCGTCAGACGACGGGCTCGAGGCGGAAGCCGGGCTGCACGATCGGATCGACCAGCCAGTGGTCGGCCAGCAGGAACGCGAACAACACCATCAGGTAGACGATGGAATAGTTGAACATCTTCATGGCGAACAGTTCGTCGGGCGGGTTGAACATGCGCGCGGCGTACCAGAGGAAGCCCAGGCCCAGGATCACCGCGCCGAACAGGTAGATCAGGCCGCTCATGCCGGTGAAGAACGGCAGCATGGTCACGACGAACAGCAGGATCGTGTAGAACAGGATGTGCCAGCGCGTGAACACCACGCCGTGGGTCACCGGCAGCATCGGTACCTGCGCGCGCGAATAATCGTCGACACGGAAGATCGCCAGCGCCCAGAAGTGCGGCGGCGTCCACACGAAGATGATCAGCAGCAATTGCAGCGCGAAGGGATGCAGCGAGCCCGTGACCGCCGTCCAGCCCAGCATCGGCGGCGCGGCGCCGGCCAGCCCGCCGATCACGATGTTCTGCGGCGTCGCGCGCTTGAGGTAGGCGGTGTACACCACCGCATAGCCGATCAGCGAGAAGAACGTCAGCACTGCCGTCAGCATGTTCACCAGGAATACCAGCACCAGCATCGATACGATGCCCAGCGTCATGGCGAAGACGAACACCTGCATCGGGGTGAGCTGGCCGGTTGCCAGCGGGCGGTGCGAGGTGCGCGCCATCAGCTTGTCGATGCGCTGGTCGATCAGGTGATTGAACGCGGCCGCCGACGCGGACGCCAGCCAGATGCCCAGCGTTCCGAACAACGCCGCATGCCACGTCGGCAGCACGCGGCGGCCGTCGGCATCCACGGCCAGGAACATGCCGATGACGGCGCAGAAGACCAGCATCGCGACGACACGCGGCTTGGTCAGCTCGAAATATTGCGCGGCTTTGCTCACGGGAACTCCGGGGTGGCAGGCAGTCGCTGCGTGCGGGCCAGCGCGATCAGCAGCGTGAACAGCAGCAGCGCGGCCACGCCATTGTGCGCCGTGGCCACCGGCAAGGGCAGGCCCAGGTGCACGTTACCGATACCCAGCAGCACCTGGACCACCAGCACCACCGCCACGGCGATGCCGACCTTGCGCAGGCCGCCACGCGCCAACCGGTGCGACAGCCAGCCCAGGTAGAGGAAGGTGACCAGCGCACCGATGCGGTGCGCCATCTGGATCGCACTGCGCGCGGCCATGTCGAGCACGCCGCCCTCGTAGTTCACGCCGATGCCGCGCCACAGGACGAATGCCTGCGGGAAGTCGGTCTGCGGCCACCACTGTCCGAGGCACTGCGGGAAGTCCGTGCCACAGGCCAGCGCCGCGTAGTTGGAACTGGTCCAGCCACCCAGCGCGATCTGGCAGACCAGCACGGCGATACCGACGGCGACCGGCGTGCGCAGCGCGGCGAAGCGATCGTCGGGTGTGCCGACACGCCACCAGCGCAAGGCAGCCCAGGCCAGCAGCGCGAACGTGGCAAGGCCGCCGAGCAGGTGGCCCATCACCACGATCGGCTTGAGCAGCAGGGTGACCGTCCACATGCCCAGCATGGCCTGGAAGATGATGACCGCCAGCGCCGCCACACCGATGCGCCATGCACCGGGACGCCTCAGCGTGGCCGCGGCGACCAGCGGCAACGCGATGGCCAGCGCGGACAGCAACGAGGACACCATGTAGGCCCCGCGCATGTACATGGCCACGCCGGCGGCGGCGAACACCGCCGAGGCCAGCACGGCGACCACCGCCATGCGCCGGCGCCATGCCGACATTACCGCGATGGCCAGCACCATGAAGCCGAGGCTGCCGGCGAGGAAACGATGCACCTGCTCACGCCATGCCTTGTGCGTTTCATAGGGCCGGTCCGGGAAGGCCTCGTTGGCGCGGGCGATGTCCTGGGCGTGGCCGGGCCAGGTGGCCTTGCCGTAACACGTCGGCCAATCCGGGCAGGACAGGCCCGCGTTGGACAGGCGCACGAAGGCACCGAACATCACGATGCAGAACGCGAACAAGGCCGCCAGCAAGGCCAGCATGCGCAGGGTTTTCAAGGCGCGGGACGACATCAGCGGATGACCTTCTGCATGTCCTTGCGCAGCCCGCTCGGGTCGAAGCCCGCGGGATACCAGGACAGGGCGGTGGCATTGGATTCGACCAGCACGGCGGCGACCGTGTCCGGCTCGGTGGGACGGAAACTGTCGAAGGCCTTCGCGGCGTCGGTGCCGATCGTCCAGGCCGGCATGACGCCGTCCGCGCCGGGGGCCGTGGGTGGCGTACCGAGGTAGAGCAGGCGCAGGCGATCGGCGTTGCGGTTCAGCACGATGCGGGCGTTGCGCATCAGGGCCAGCGTCTGCAGGCATTGCGCCGCGCACCCCGGGCCGGGCAACGCGACCAGCGTGAGGCGCGGCTCGCTGTCGCGCCAGGCCCACGGTCGCCCGGCGACATCGACATGGACCTCGGCGACGCTGCGCTGCGGAACGATAGGCCGGCCATTGCCCTTGCCTTCCGGCTGCCAGCCGCTGAGCGTCAGCAGGCCGGCCGCGGCGATCGGCGCCAGGAACACCAGCATGATCAGCACGAGCTTGAACCGGCCGGTGCCGGGCGTGCGGTGGGGTACGTTCGGATCGGTCATGAAGACGGGGGCCGGTTCGGGCGTCGCTTGCGATGCAGGAGGACGAAGATCACCACCGCCGCAAGGGCGAAGGTGAACCACTGGAAGGCATAGGCGCGGTGGCGGGCCGGCGGCATGAAGCCCGGGGTCCAGTCGCGTGTGTAGATGCTGGCCGGATCGGCATCCAGCAGAAGGACGCGAGGATACAGCGCGCGCCCCAGGTCATGGCCGATCTCGGCGAGGTCGACATAGACCATGGTCTTTTCGGCGCCGTGCTGCTCCGGCAGGCGGTCGCCCCCGAGCCTTACCCCGACACCGGGCGTCGGCACATAGAGCCCGCGCAGCGTGGTGGGGCCGGCGGGAAGCGGCGGCAGCCGCGGGTTGCCACCCCCCTCCTTCGGCAGGAAGCCGAGATCGACCAGCAGCCACGGCACGCTGCCCTCGGGAGCGAAGGGCGCGTACACATGCACGCCCACCCGGCCCGCATGGGTCTGGTCGTCCAGCAGGTAATAGTGACCGCGCAGGAAGCTGCCGCTCACCGCATACCGGGGATAACGATCCACCGGCGGCTGTGCGGCGGCGGGACCGAAGGCTTCCACGCCCGCCGAGGCGGATGCGGCGTAGCGCCGCAGCAGTTCGTCCTTCTCGTCGGCGCGGTCCAGCTGCCATATGCCCAGCCGCACGAACGCGAGCACACCCACCAGCGTGAGTGCGACAGCGAACCACGTCGGGCGGCGCAGGAAAGTCATGCAAGACGCCCCGTGGCCACCGCTATACTCGAATTGTCGATAGGGCGCGGAGCCTTCACGTGGAAACCATCTACAAATATGCGCTGGTGATCCTGCTGCTCGTGGTGTTGTTCAACCTCGGGCAGGCCCTGTTCTTCATGATGACCGACAAGGGCCAGAGCAAGCGCACCGTATGGGCGCTCACCCGCCGGATCGGACTTTCGTTGCTGCTCATCGCCATGGTGGCGCTGGGCATCTTCATGGGGTGGCTGCACCCCCACGGGGTCGGTCAATTCTAGCGCGCGTGGCCGGGGGGCCAAGGCGCGGTGCGGCAATCGGTGCCGCAAGGACGATCAGGCCAGGGCGGCCAGGACGTTGTGGGGGTCCTTGCCGATGGCGCGCAACAGCGCCCGGGCCGGGCCGGTAGGCGCACGCCGCCCCTGCTCCCAGTTACGCAGCGTACCCACGTCGACATCCAGCAGCAGCGCGAACTTCGCCTGGGACAGACCCGTGGTTTCGCGCAGCTGCCGGATGGAGGCCGGATCGACGTGGAACACGCGCGACGCCTTCCGCTTGCCACGGAGGATGCCGTCCATTTCCTGGACGCTTTCCAGCAAGTCTTCATAGAAGGTGTTCACGGCAAAGCTCCCTGACGCGATGATCGAATCGTGCGTCAATGACGTACATGCGTCAATGACGAATACCCAAGGCTCCCGAGCGTGTTGGTTGACAGGTCGGCAACTGCGCGCGAGGATCGAGCCATGAACCGCGCCGTGGCCCTCATTACGCTGATTAGCATCGCCATCCCCTGATGGTGGGTTGAATCACGCGCGCAAGGTGACCGACAACCCGCCCTACCGAGGCGGGTTTTTCATGACCGCCTCCGGAAAAACGCATCGTCCGGAGATGTACCGCATGTCCCTACTAGCAACACGCCAGGCCAGCCAGGACGAACCGCTTCGCGATGCCTCGGATTACCTCCGCCTGGTCCTCACCGCGCGCGTCTACGACGTGGCTCGGCGGACGGAGCTGCAGCACGCCACGGTGCTGTCCGAGCAACTGGGACACGACATCCTGCTCAAGCGCGAGGACACACAACCGGTGTCGTCGTTCAAGCTGCGTGGCGCCTATAACCGGATCAGCCGGCTCTCTCCCGAGGTGCTGGCCCGCGGCATCATCACCGCGTCCGCGGGCAATCATGCCCAGGGCGTGGCCTGGTCGGCGGCGAAGCTGGGCATTCCTGCTGTCATCGTCGTCCCTGAGACGGCGCCGCAGGTGAAGGTGGCCGCCACGCGCCGCTTTGGCGGCCCCACCGTGCAGGTCATCAAGGCCGGCGACTCTTATAGCGACGCCTACGGCCATGCCGTGCGGCTTCAAAGCGAACGCGGCATGACCTTCATACCCGCGTTCGACGATGCCGATGTCATCGCCGGGCAGGGCACGGTGGCGATGGAAATCCTGAGTGAGCACCAGGGACCCATCGACGCGATCTTCGTGCCGATCGGGGGCGGCAGTCTCGCCGCCGGCATCGCCACCTATGTAAAGGCGCTGCGACCCGACATCCGCGTCGTCGGGGTACAGACGCAGGATTCCTGTGCCATGGCGCGCTCGATCGACGCCGGCTACCGGCTCGAGCTATCCGACGTCGGGCTGTTCTCGGACGGCACGGCCGTGAAACTGGTGGGTGAGGAAACCTTCCGCTTGTGCAAGGCCTACCTGGACGAGGTGATCCTGGTCGACACGGACGAGGTGTGCCGCGCCATCAAGGACATCTACCAGGACACACGGCGTTTCGTGGAACCCGCGGGTGCCCTCGCGGTCGCCGGCGCACGTCGTTACACGGCGCGACATGTGGCCGATGCACATCCTGCAAAGCTGACGCTGGTGGCCATCGTGTCCGGGGCCAACCTCAATATCGACCGGATACGATTCATCGCCGAGCGTGCAGCGGTGGGTGAATCGCGCGAGGCGCTGTTCGCGGTGAGCATCCCCGAGGAACGCGGCAGCTTCCTGCACTTCTGCGAACTGGTCGGCAACCGTAACGTCACCGAATTCAACTACCGGATGGACAGCCACGACCGTGCTCGGATCTTCGTGGGCGTGGAGATCGATGAGCCCGCCGAAGAAGCGGCGCTGGCCGCGGTGTTCGAAGCGGCGGGATTCACCGTGGTCGGCCTGGGTAACGATGAACTTTCCACGCAGCATATCCGCCACATGGTGGGTGGCCGATCCGCTGCAGCGCACGACGAACGCCTGTTTCGCTTCGCCTTCCCCGAACGCCCCGGCGCCTTGATGCGTTTTTTGCGCTCCATGTCGCCCAGCTGGAACATCAGCCTTTTCCACTACCGGAACCAGGGCGCCGACTACAGTTCGACCCTGGTCGGCATTCAAGCGGGCGCCGGGGACGATCGGGAACTGACGTGCTTCCTCGATCGCCTCGGCTACCCGTACCGGGAAGAGACGGACAATCCGGCCTACCGTCTCTTCCTGCGTTAGACCACCGGATCAGTCGGCCGCGGGTGGCAGCAGGTCCAGGGTACCCACCGGCGACACGTTGCCCGCTTCGTCGGAGCCCTTAGCACAGACACGGAGGGGACCCTTGGACTTGGGCAGGCTGAGGAACAGCGACGGCAGTTCGCGATAGTTGCCTTCGTCGTTACAGTCCGTGGCATGGAGCCGGCCGACCTTGACGATGGGCGGCGACACGTACGGGCTGTGGATCTTGACGATCCAGGCGGCGTCGCTCTCGTTGTGAACGGAGGGCCGTGGCGTGGCGGTCGGCGCGGTGTCGTCGATCACGCGCAACATCACACTCGCGCGCTCCGGCGACTGCCAGTCGTTGTCGATATCGAGCTGGCCCAGGACACACATGGCGTAGACGCCTTCCGCCGGTCCGACCGGAAGCCGGTCCATCGGCTGCTCGCGCGCGAGCGCCGTGGCACTGTACCCGTCGAGGCTGGCGCAGTCCGTGGTGGACGCATCGCCGTGTTTATAGCGAATCCAGCGCGTGTCGTCGCTGACCACGATACCCCAGCGGGCGGGCGAGACCTCGCCTTCTTCCACGACCTCGCTGCGCGTGTACTGGCCGATGGTGCGTTGCAGGGCCACGCCGTTGCCAGTGTCCAGCCACTGCGGGTTCCAGTCGCCGCTGGCAAGCAAGGCATGGCGCAGGGGGGCCACAAGGCTCAGATAGCTGGCTCCCACACGCGAGAACGGCTGCCTGCCGGTCAATTCGCATGGACGGTCGAAACCGCAACCGTCGAAGCGCGGGTCGACCATCGTGCCGAGTACACCCACGATCTGCGAGGTGCCACGGCGCAGCACCGGCGAACCGGACGAGCCGCCCGCGACGCCCGTGCAGTCGGTAGCCGATTCACGAAGGAAGAAGCGCTCACCCTCGAACAGCCGTACCGGCTCGCTGGCCTCGCAGGTGGACAGGCGCAGGAACCGTTCGTCGAGCGGTACGTCGTTGGCGGGAATCTGCGGCAGATCCACCGGGAGCGTGCCGATGATGCCGGGCGCGGACGGAACCAGTGGGGTGATGCCCGTGGCGGCCAGGTCGCCATAGGACACCGACAGGCGAAGTACCGCGATATCCATGCCCTTCGTCGTGGCGTACAGGATGCGCTCGACGCCGACGGGCCGGTGCACGGCCTGCGCGTCCTGGAAATATGCAGGGGTGAAGCGGTAACCGGACGGGGCGGCTTCGTCGACCAGCACCTGGTTGGGGACGAGCTCCCGCCCGAGCACGCAGTGACCCGCCGTGAGCAGCAAGGCTGGACGGCTGCCGTAGGGAGACTCGGACCCGGCGACGATGGCGCCGGTGCAGGTGCCGCCGTCGGGCGCATCGATCAGGCCGACGGCGCGAAAACGCGCGTCGCTGGCCGAGGACAGCAGGGGCGCTTCGGCAGCGGCTACGCCCGAAGCCAAGCCGAGCGAAAGCAGGATCAGGGACCAGCGCGACAGGCGCGCGGTGACGTTCCGTGTCATGGGTACTCTCCGTGGGCTGAGGGCGGCCTTCGTCATGAAGGCGCACGGAGAGTTTAGAGCGAGGTTTACGCCAAGGCCGTCAGGGCAGCGCCGACAAACGTGTCAGCGCTTTCTTAGAGCACGTAGACGAAGAGAAAGAGCGCCAGCCAGACCACGTCGACGAAATGCCAGTACCAGGCCACGGCTTCGAAGCCGAAGTGGTCGTCCTTGCTGAAGTGACCCTTGGCGCAGCGCAACCAGATGATCGCCAGCATGATCGTGCCCAGCGTCACGTGCATGCCGTGGAAGCCGGTGAGCATGAAGAACGTGGCGCCGTAGACACCGCTGCCCAGCGTGAGGTTGAAGTGCTCGTACGCTTCCGCGTACTCGTGCGCCTGGAACCACAGGAACAGGCAGCCCAGCAGCACGGTGGCGCCCAGCCCGATCAGCAGCGGCTTGCGATGACCGGCCTTCAGCGCGTGGTGCGCGATGGTGATGGTGACGCCCGATGACAGCAGGATCAGCGTGTTGAGCAGCGGCAGACCCCAGGCGGCGATGGTCTGGAACGAACCACCGATCTTCTGCGGACCGCCACCGCCGTTGGCGCCCCACGATGCCTCGTAACCCTGCCAGACGAACTGGTGGGTGAGCACGCCATGGCCTTCGCCGCCCAGCCAGGGCACCGAGAAGATGCGCGCGTAGAACAGGGCGCCGAAGAACGCGCCGAAGAACATCACTTCGGAGAAGATGAACCACATCATGCCCATGCGGAACGAGCGATCCACCTGGCTGTTGTAGTTGCCTGCCAGCGACTCGCGGATCACCGAGCGGAACCAGCCGAAGAACATGCCCAGGATCATCACGATGCCGATCCAGAACAGCGGCTTGCCGAACGTGCTGCCCTCGCCGGGTTGCGCGTTCAGCCAGTGCGCGGCACCGAACACCGTCACGAACATGGACACCGCGGCCACGATCGGCCAGTAGCTCTTGCTCGGTACGAAGTAGACGTCTTGTTGCTGGTGACCCATGGTGGTTTCCCGTGGATGTCGCGTGTTAGCCGATCAGACCCGGAGCATCTGTACGATCGAAAGGAGGAAGACCGCGATCGCGAAGCCGCCCGCGATCAGGGCCGTCCTGCGGGCGCGCCGGCGGCGCGCCTCCATGGCGATGTCCGTGACGCCCTGCATCGATCAGTGTTCCGTGTTGCCGTGGGCCAGTTCATCGTCGTGGATGACCGGCGGCACGTCGAAGGTATGGAACGGCGCCGGCGACGGCACGGTCCACTCCAGGCCCCGGGCCCCTTCCCACGAGCGGTCGGCCGCGCGCTTCTTCGAGAAGAACACGCAGTGCACCACGACGCCCAGGAAGATCAGCTGCGAGGCGCCGAACCAGAAGCCGCCGATCGAGCTGATCATGTTGAAGTTGGCGAAGGCCACGTTGTAATCGGGAATGCGGCGCGGCATGCCGGCCAGGCCGAGGAAATGCTGCGGAAAGAACAGCACGTTGACCGAGATGACGCTGGACCAGAAGTGGATCTTGCCCCAGGTCTCGCTGTACATGTTGCCCGACCACTTGGGCATCCAGTAGTACGCGGCGGCCATGATCGAGAACGCGGCGCCGGTCACCAGCACGTAGTGGAAGTGGGCCACGACGAAATAGGTGTCGTGGTACTGGAAGTCCGCCGGCGCCAGGGCCAGCATCAGGCCGGAGAAACCGCCGATGGTGAACAGGATGACGAACGCGATGGCGAACAGCATCGGCGTCTCGAAGGTCATCGAGCCGCCCCACATCGTCGACACCCAGTTGAAGACCTTCACCCCCGTGGGCACCGCGATGAGCATCGTGGCGTACATGAAGAAGATCTCCGCGCCCATCGGCAGACCCACGGCGAACATGTGGTGCGCCCAGACGATGAACGAGAGGAAGGCGATGGAGGCGATGGCGAACACCATGGCGCGGTAGCCGAAGATCGGCTTTCGGGCGAAGGTGGGGATGATCTCGGAGATGATCCCGAACGCCGGCAGGATCATGATGTAGACCTCGGGATGCCCGAAGAACCAGAAAATGTGCTGGAACAGCACCGGGTCGCCGCCGCCGGCGGCATTGAAGAAGTTGGTATGGAAGTACTTGTCGGTCAGCAGCATGGTGACCGCGCCGGCCAGCACCGGCATCACCGCGATCAGCAGAAACGCCGTGATCAGCCAGCTCCACACGAACACCGGCATCTTCAGCAGGTCCATGCCGGGCGCGCGCATGTTGAGGATGGTGGCGATGATGTTGATCGCACCCATGATCGAGCTGATGCCCATCAGGTGGATGGCGAAGATGGTGTACGCGATGGACTCGCCCTGCAGCGACAGCGGCGGGTACATGGTCCAGCCGCCGGCAGGGCCGCCGCCCGGCATGAACAGGGTGGACAGCAGCAGGATGAACGCGAACGGCATGATCCAGAACGAGAGGTTGTTCATGCGCGGCAGGGCCATGTCCGGCGCGCCCACCATCAGCGGGATCATCCAGTTGGCCAGACCGACAAACGACGGCATGATCGCGCCGAAGATCATCACCAGCGCGTGCATGGTCGTCATTTCATTGAAGAAATACGGCTGCACCAGCTGCATGCCCGGCTTGAACAGCTCCGCGCGGATGACCATCGCGAAGGCGCCGCCGATGAAGAACATCGTCAGCGAGAAGATCAGGTACAGCGTACCGATGTCCTTGTGGTTGGTGGACATCACCCATCGCTGGAAGAACCCCTTCGGGGCCCCGTGGTGATCGTGGTGGTCGTGGGTGGCTGCGTGGGCCATAACCTTGAACCTCTACCGAATGCTTGAGCGGGTTAACCCTGGGGGACCGGGGCGGGGGCGTTCTGGGCGGTCGCGGCGGCCTTGCGGACCCGTGCCTCGTCTTCCTGTGTCGCCAGCCACTGTTCGAATTCCGCCTTGGGCACGGCCTTGACCACGATCGGCATGAAGCCGTGGTCCTGGCCGCACAGTTCGGCGCACTGGCCGCGGTACACACCCGGCTCCTTGATGTTGGTCCAGGCGGCGTTGGCGATGCCCGGAATGGCGTCCATCTTCCAGCCCAGCGCCGGCACCCACCAGGAGTGGATGACGTCGCCGCCGACGATGATGAAGCGGATCTTGGTGTGCACGGGGACCACCAGCGGCTTGTCCACGTCGAGCAGGTAGGTCTGGTAGCCGTCGACCTGGATCTTGCCCGGGTCGAGGTTGGAACGAAGCTGGCGGGTACGGTCCGAGGTTTCTTCCAGCTTGGACATGAAGCCGACCTTGTCGACTCCCTTGCCCTTGTAGTCGACGTAGTCGTAGCGCCACTTCCACTGGTAACCGGTGATCTTGATGGTCATCTCGGCGCCGGTGGTGTCGGCGAACGAGGTCAGGCCCCCCGTGGCCAGGTTGGCCAGGAAGACCAGGATGATGACGGGGATGACCGTCCAGACGATCTCCAGCCGGGTGCTGTGCGACCACTTCTCGGCCACGGCACCGCGCGACTTGCGGAAGCGGAACATCGCCACGAACATCGCGCCGAAGACGATGATGCCGATGACCACGCAGACCCACAGGGCCACCATGTGCATGGCATAGGGCGACCACTCGCTGACCCCCTTGGTCATGTTGAGCTGGTTCGGTTCCGGGTTGGCCCATGCCGCCCCGCCGAACAGGGCGAGGGCACTCGCCACGCACGCCGCCTTCCATCGTCCGATGCCGCCAGATGTCATTTCTTGCACCTTTAGTGAACCTACCTGCGCGTCTGGCCTGAGACTTCGGACAGCAGCACCATGAGTTTCCTGGACACCTCGACCCTTTCCTCTTCCCCCAGGAAGGCGCCGATTTCGAGCTCGTTCCCATGTGACGCGAGCAACAGGCGCTGCCGCCCGTTTCCCGAAGCCAACCCTACCCGTACCCAGTGTGTCTGGAAACGGACGACCCGACGACCCGGCACCGCACGCACTTCGAGCGTGTCGGCCCCCACCACGATGCGCTCGCCCTTGCCGCCGGCCCGCCAGGCTGCGCCAAGCGCGAACCCGACGACGAACGACTCCGCCAGGGCGAACACGGGGGCGAACACATTCCCCTGCCACGCGCCGAGCGACGCCGTTGCCAGCGCCAGGGCCGCCAGGCCCACCACGACCCGCCGAAGACCGCGCCGGTCCAGCGCCCGGTTGGGCCGGAGCCACAACACGCGCGGCCCGCCCACGGCATTCGGTCGAAGCACGATCATGGAAGTCGTCGCGTGCCTTGAACGTTGGGATGATAGGGCGGTAGCCAGTAAGCGGCAAGGTTGGGAAGCGGCGCGATGTCGCAGGGGTGCCATGCCGGCGGGCCCCGCAGCGCAACACACATGGCGCATCGGCCTCCCTTACAATAGGCGTTCCCCCTCGCCCCGATCCCCTCCGTGAACCCACAGATCCTCCGTCCCGAACTCCCCACCGGCGCCGAGCCGGCGCGCGCGCGTATCACGTCTGCCTGGTTGCGCGACGAAACCGAGGCCGTGAACGACCTGCTGGCCCAGGCTACCCTGCCGCCGACCGAGCGCGAGCACGTCATCGACGTGGCCGCCGGCCTGGTGACCCGAGTGCGCGCCCGCGCCAAGGACCAGAGCGCCGTCGAATCCTTCATGCGCCAGTACGACCTGTCCTCCGAAGAGGGCGTGCTGCTGATGTGCGTGGCCGAGGCGCTGCTGCGCATCCCCGACAAGGCCACGGCCGACAAGCTCATTCGCGACAAACTGGGCGACGCGAACTGGAAGAAACACTTGGGCCAGAGCGAATCCGTGTTCGTCAACGCCTCCACCTGGGGCCTGATGCTCACCGGCCATCTGGTCAATCTGGCGGAGGAAACGCGCCACGACTTCACCTCCGCGCTGCGCCGCCTGGTCGGTCGCGCCGGCGAGCCCGTGGTGCGCCTGGCCGTGCGCCAGGCCATGCGGATCATGGGGCACCAGTTCGTGATGGGGCGCACCATCAAGGAAGCCCTGGACCGCTCCGCCGAAAAGGAGCATGCGGTCTACCGTTACTCCTACGACATGCTCGGCGAGTCGGCGCTGACCCAGGCCACGGCGGAGCGCTACCAGCAGGACTACCGCGACGCGATCAACGCGCTCGGTGGCCGCGGCCCGTTCCCGAACAACCTCGAGGCGCCGTCGATCTCGGTCAAGCTGTCGGCGCTGCACCCGCGCTACGAGGTGGCCAACCGCGAACGCGCCCGCGCCGAACTGGGCGCCAAGCTGCTCGAGCTGTCCCAACTGGCGTTCAAGAACGGCATCGCCCTGTCCGTGGACGCGGAAGAAACCGACCGCCTGGAACTGTCGCTGGACATCATCGGCGACGTCTTCGCGCATCCGTCGCTGGAAGGCTGGAACGGCCTGGGCATCGTCATCCAGGCTTACCAGAAGCGTGCCCCGTTCGTGATCGACTGGGTGACCGAGAAGGCCCGCGCCACCGGCCGCCGCTGGTTCGTGCGGCTGGTGAAGGGCGCCTACTGGGATGCCGAGATCAAGCGTTCGCAGGAAAACGGCCTGTCGGGCTATCCGGTGTACACGCGCAAGCCGAACACCGATGTCTCCTACCTGGCCTGCGCGCATCGCCTGTTCGCCGCCGGCGGCGACGCGGTGTACCCGCAGTTCGCCACGCACAACGCGCACACCATCGCCGCCATCCACCACATCGCCAAGGGCCGCCCGTACGAGAACCAGCGCCTGCACGGCATGGGTGCGGACCTGTACGCGGAGGTGATCGGCAAGGACAAGCTCAACGTGCCCTGCCGCGTGTATGCACCGGTGGGCAGCCATGAGGACCTCCTGCCCTACCTGGTCCGCCGCCTGCTCGAAAACGGCGCCAACACCAGCTTCGTCAACCGCGTGGTGGACGAGAGCGTACCGGTGCGCGACCTGGTCGCCGACCCGTGCGAGACGGTGCGCACCTTCAGCTCCATTCCCCACCCCCGCATTCCCCTGCCGGTCAACCTGTACGGCGAACTCCGGAAAAATTCCATGGGCATGAACTTCGCCAACGACAACGAGCTGAACGAGCTCGCCGACGCCGTCAACCGCCACAGCGGCCCCTGGGCCGCGGCCCCGCTGGTCGCCGGTGGCGCCGCCGCCGGCACGAAGACCGAGGTCACCGACCCGTCCGACCGTCGCCGCATCGTCGGTACGGTGGAAAACACCGACCCGGCGCTGGTCGACAAGGCGCTGACCGCGGGCGTGAAGGCGCAGCCGGGCTGGGATCGCCTGCCGGCCGCCAGCCGCGCCGCCATTCTCGAGCATGCCGCCGAGCAACTGGAGCACAACCGCGCCGAGTTCATCGCGCTGTGCGTGCGCGAAGCGGGCAAGAGCTTGCCGGACGCCATCGCCGAGATCCGCGAGGCCGCCGACTTCCTGCGCTACTACGCGACCATGGCCCGCCGCCTGTTCGGCCAGCCCGAGCAGTTGCCGGGCCCCACCGGCGAAAGCAACCAGCTGTTCCTCAACGGCCGCGGCGTGTTCGTCTGCATCAGCCCGTGGAACTTCCCGCTGGCGATCTTCCTGGGCCAGGTGGCCGCCGCGCTCGCCGCCGGCAATGCCGTCATCGCCAAGCCGGCCGAGCAAACCTCGCTGATCGGCCATGCCGCGGTGAAGCTGCTGCACGCCGCCGGCGTGCCGACCGACATCCTGCAGTACCTGCCGGGCGATGGCGCCACGGTCGGTGCCGCGCTCACCCGCGACCCCCGCGTGGCCGGCGTGGCCTTCACCGGCTCCACCGACACCGCCTGGGCGATCAACCGCGCGCTCGCCGCACGCAATGCGCCCATCGCCGCGCTGGTCGCCGAGACCGGCGGCCAGAACGCGATGATCGCCGACTCGTCCGCCCTGCCCGAGCAGATCGTCAAGGACGTGATCGCCTCGGCGTTCCAGTCCGCCGGCCAGCGTTGCTCCGCCGCGCGCGTGCTGTTCGTGCAGGAAGACATCGCCGACAAGGTCATCGCGATGCTGGCAGGCGCCATGGCCGAACTGAAGGTCGGCGACCCCGGCCTGCTCTCGACCGACGTCGGCCCGGTCATCGACGAGGACGCTCGCACCATCCTGGTCGACCATGCCGCACGCATGGACCGTGAAGCGAAAAAGATCGGCGAAGTGGCACTGCCGGAGTCCACCGCGCACGGCACCTATTTCGCACCGCGTGCCTACGAGATCCCGTCGCTGGACATGCTGACCCGCGAGATCTTCGGGCCGGTGCTGCACGTGATCCGCTGGCACGGCGCCGACCTGGCCAAGGTGGTGGACCAGATCAACGCCACCGGCTTCGGCCTCACGCTCGGCATCCACAGCCGTATCGACGACACCATCGATTACATCTCCAGCCACGCCCGCGTGGGCAACTGCTACGTCAACCGCAACCAGATCGGTGCGGTGGTCGGCGTGCAGCCGTTCGGCGGCGAAGGCCTGTCCGGCACCGGTCCGAAGGCCGGTGGCCCGCACTACCTGCTGCGCTTCGCCGGTGAGCGTACGCTCACGGTCAACACGACGGCAGCCGGCGGCAATGCGTCGCTGCTGACTATCGGGGAGTAACCGCCCGGTCGCCTTTATCGTCACGCGATTTCGGCACGTACCACACCTAGGCCATGTCCGGAGACGGACGTGGCCTTTTTTCGTTATGCGCGCCGAGTGCACGCAGTCGTTAGCATCGGGCTATGCTGGGTGCGGAGGTTACCCCTTCAAATAGCGTCGGCCGGAACCCGACGCCCACCCACACCGGGAGGGCCGCAACATGACGTTGCAGTCAGTGGTTCCGATCATGCCTGCCCTGCAGGTATCCAAAGCCGTCGCCACGTCCGCAAGGAGCGGGCAGGGCCCCTCGATATCCCCGCGCGATCTGGTCGGACCCCGACTTGGCATCCTGGCCGACGAGCCCGTCACGGACGCGCTGGCCGGCGCACAGGAGGGTGTGATCCCGCCGCAGGGACGTCGTGATCTCATGCACCTGGTGATCCTTACCGGCGACGCTGGCGCCATGCTGGAAGCCGATAGCGATCGCATGGTGCTGACCGGCATCCGCGGCGCGCGCAACGATTGCCGGTTGCTGCTTCGCCAGGCGTACGGCACGGTGCGCTGCGAGGTGCAGTCCACCGGCGCGGAGGCGCACCTGGGCTTCCTCAGCTGGCGTCACGGTGCCTTCGAGGAGGTGCAGACGATCCATATCCAGCGGCGCCCCGTGCGCGGCTACCAGGGTGGGAACGGCGGCCGGCTGATCACGATCGTGGAGTACCGGGCCGAGCCCCTGCGCGAGGTCCACGGGCTGGTCTGGCGTGGCGGATTGCTGCGCATCGAGAGCCTGTGCCTCACACCCTAGGTTTCCGCGCAAAACAGGACACGGCGACGTAGCACAAGCCGCCGTCCAACACCCTCCCACGATCCGAAGGAACGGACATGCAAATCACGACGGGCATCCCATCATTTGCCGTGCCAAGCCGCTCGTGCCGCCTACTGCTGTGTCTCATGACCGCGCTGGTCGCAGCGTGTCAGCCCGTGCCACGCCCCTCGCCGGTGCCGACGTCCTTCGTGTACGCATCGCGCGAGTGGGGCGAGGATGTCGCCGCTGACATGACAAGCCGGTATCGCGACACACGAAGGTCGTGCAGCGGCCAACTCGCATTGCGTTGCTCCGGCATCCTGTTCAGGGCCACCAGCAATCCCGCGAACACCCACGCGTGGGACCCCAGCCCCGAGTCACTGACGAATGGTGGCGTGTCATTTTCGTTCCTACGCCAGGATGCGACATTTCGGGCGCTGGCGTCTCAATACGATCATGGCCTGATCTTCTTCGCGTATGACGACGCGCCTGAAAGCCGGACGTCCCCCCAGCCGTTATGCGTATTTCCCATCGATGCGGGTACCACGGGCCGCCTGCCGCCAGGCGGTTGCGGGCAACAGACCGCGTTCGTGGTTCCCGCCCCGGCGAAGAGCGCCCCATGCCAGAGACAGGGCATTACCACCGGTATCGCATGGGTGGCCCATTTCAATGCGCTCGGCGGCTCTGGTGATGTGAAGCGCGAGGGCACATGTGGTTTCAGCCTGGACGGCTCGGACGCGTCGTCTGCCTTCATGGCGTCGATCGACGCCATGCCCTCCATTGCCTCATGGCTCGATACGTTGACCAACGAAGTGCGCATCAAGGTATGGAACAGCGGGATGGGCAAGCAATTGCCCATCGAAGCCTTTTTCTATACGCGTAGCAGCGGGCTTGCGCTGGCCCGAAGGGACCAGAAGGATTATTCGGATGTCACGACCATCAAGCGACCGATCATCCGGCTCACGCTGCCGACGCGCAACGCGGAGGCGCGCTTCGAGTTCGTGACCTCCGATCAGGCGATCATCGGCGACGGGCCGCCCATTTTCGACGCCCGCCCGCCCGTGCTGGAAGCGACGGGCAACGACGGCCGACTGCTGAGATTGAGCGACTTTTATTCCCGGGAGTACGTCACGGTCAATGTTCCCCGGTACTCGAACATGGCTTATGGCGACCGGGTACAGGTCCGCTGGCAGGGTTTTGCAACGTATGTCACCCCTCAGAAGACAGTCGCCACGCCTGGCGATCTTCATTTCAGCATTCCGCGCATGGAAGTGGTGGACTCGATTGGCGGAAAGGTCGGCATCACGTTTACCGTGATCAAGGGAACGACTCAAACGACGTCGGCAAACTTTGGACTGACCATCGCGAACCAGACGCTGGCGCTTCCTTATCCAACCTTCAGCGCGGCGGCGCGACGCGTCACGGTCGCCTATCCCGCGATGGCAGCTGGCCATCTCGTCGAGGTTCGCATCACGGGTGCCACGAACCGATATACCGGAGAAAAAAGGGCCACCGGCTCGACCGCATTGACATTCGACCTTCCCGCGGAGTGGGTAGCCGAAAATCGCGGGCTGCCCTGGTCGATCAACTACACGGTCAGACCCGGTTCCGCCGAAAGCCGGCAATTTTCCCGCTATTTGCGCCTGCCGGCTTCGCCGGGCTATCGGATCGAACCGACCGGCCATATGTCCGGCTGACGCGAACTGACGACCAGCATCAAATACCGGGCGGCACCGCTGATGGAGGTTCATGGACTCGTCTGGCGGGGTCGGCTGCTGCGTATGGCGAGTGTCAGCCTGGGTTCGTGACGACTACCGGGTGGCTCGGAAGCCACCAGACAGATATCGACAAGGAGTACGACAATGACGGCGATAAAGCAGCTGGTCGTGTTTGCCCTGACGTTTGCGAGCGCGAGCGCATGGGCCCAACAGCCGGCTAAACCTCGACGCGACACGCAGCTCCAACCCGCACCCGCGCGATGTTCGACGTATATCGAGAAAGGCGACTGGGTAGTGGCATATAACGAATGGAGTCTGCAACTCGTGCCTACGAAGTGTGGCCGGGCAATCCAGGCGGATGAGACCCCGAACATGTTCTACGAGATCGTGAAGAAATTCGGCGATCCCGAAACGTTCGGCGGGCCGCCCGATCCGGCGAAGGATCGGTGGAAGAACGTCAAAGGAATGATCGATCAGTTGACCTGCCACCTCACGATCGCGCGGAACAAGCCGACCTGGAACCTTGAGCCCCACCGGCCATGGGTCGGATATGAAGCGACCGTCGCGGCGGAGTGCAACCCCTACATCAAGTCACGCTGACCACGTTTCAGGTCATGCCATCGCGGTGGCGCCCATGTCGTGGGTCGCCACCGCGAACGCTCACTTCAGGCGGCTCACTTCAGGCCGCGATCCTGCAACATCGGTTCGATCGACGGCTCTTTGCCGCGGAAGTCGCGGTAGAGCTTGCCGAGTTCCTCGGTGTTGCCACGCGAGAGGATCTTGTCGCGGAAGATCTGGCCGTTTTCGCGGGTCAGGCCGCCGTGCTCCTTGAACCAATCGAAGGCATCCGAGTCGAGCATCTGCGTCCACAGGTAGGCGTAGTAACCGGCCGCATATCCGTTGCCCCAGATGTGCTGGAAATAGCTGGACCGATAGCGCGGTGGGACCTGCGCCAGGGTGAAGCCGGCCTTCTTCAACGCGGCCGCCTCGAACTGGTCGACGTCCTGCTTCTTGTCGCTGGCCGGCAGCATGTGCCACTGCATGTCGAGCAAGGCGGCCGAGATCAGCTCGCTCATGGCGTAGCCCTGGTTGAAGCTCTTGGCTTTCTTGATCTTCTCGACGAGCTCCGCCGGCATGGCCGCGCCGGTCTGGTAGTGCTTGGCGTAGTTGGCGAACACCTTCGGATCGGAGGCCCACTGCTCGTTGAACTGCGAGGGGAACTCGACGAAGTCGCGCGGGGTGTTGGCGCCCGAGAGTGACGGGTACTGCGAGTTGGCGAACATGCCGTGCAGGGCGTGGCCGAACTCGTGGAACATCGTGGTCACGTCGTCGAACGACAGCAGCGCCGGCTGGCCCGCCGCCGGCTTGGTGAAGTTGGCCACGTTGTAGACCACGGGCTTGTCGCCGAACAGCCTGGACTGGTCGACGAGGTTGCTCATCCAGGCGCCGCCATTTTTGTTGTCGCGCTTGAAGTAATCGCAGTAGAACAGCGCCATCGAGGTGCCGTCCTTGTCGAACACTTCGAACACACGCATGTCAGGCTGCCAGGTGGGAATGTCCTTGCGTTCCTTGAAGGTGATGCCGTAGAGCTGGTTCGCGGCGTAGAACACGCCGTTCTGCAGCACGTTGTCCAGCTCGAAGTACGGCTTGACCTGCGCTTCGTCCAGGTCGTACTTCGCCTTGCGAACCTTCTCGGCGTAGTGGTCCCAGTCCCACGCCTGCACCTGGAAGTCACCCTTTTCCTTGTCGATCACATCCTGGATGTCCTTCGACTCCAGCCGGGCGCGAGCGACCGCGGCCGGCGCCAGGCGCTCCATGAATTTCTCGGCCGCCGCGGGCGTCTTTGCCATCTGGTCGTCGAGGCGCCAGGCGGCGTAATTGGGGAAGCCCAGCAACCTGGCCTGCTCGGCGCGCACCTGCGCGATGCGCGTGATCGTGTCGCGCGTGTCGTTGGCGTCGCCGTGTTCGGCACGCTCCCACGATGCCTTGAACAGCTTCTCGCGCGTGGCGCGATCGTTCATGCCCTGCAGCGCCGGCTGCTGCGTGGTGTTCTGCAGCGTCACCACGTACTTGCCGTCCAGCTTGCGGTCCTTCGCGGCATCCGCCGCCGCGGCGATGTCACCGTCCGACAGGCCGTCCAGCGACTGCTTATCGTCGACCACGAGCGCACCGGCCTTGTTGGCGGCCAGCAGCATGTTGGTGAATCGCGTGCCGAGGGTGGATTCTTCCTTGTTCAGTGCCTTGAGACGGGTCTTGTCGGTTTCCGACAACTTCGCACCCGCATGCACGAAATCCTTGTAGGTCACCTCGAGCAGGCGCGCCGACTCGGGATCGAGCTTGAGCGATGCGCGCTTGTCGTACAGCAACTGCACACGCTTGAACAGGGTGTCGTTGAGGTAGATGGCATCGGTGTGCGCGGCCAGTTCGGGCGAGAGGTTTTCCTCGGCCTTCTGCAACGTGTCGTTGGTATTGGCACCGGTCAGTGCGTTGAACGCGCTCTGCGCGCGCTTCAGCAACACGCCGGATTTCTCGAACGCCACGATGGTGTTGTCGAACGTGGGCTCTTCGGTCGCATTGGCGATCGCGTTCACCTCGGCCAGTTGCCGCCTCATGCCCTCTTCGATCGCCGGCTGGAAATCGCCATCGGCGATCTTGTCGAACGGAGGCGCATGGAACGGCAGCGTGCTGGCGACCAGCAGCGGATTCTCGTGGGGTGCGGGTGCGGCGGCTGGAGCGGTCGTCGCCGCGGCGGGGCTCGACGGCGACGTGCCTGCGGGGGCCGGCGTGGCCGCCTTGTCGGCGTCGTTGGACGAGGAACAGGCGGCGGTAAGGGCGATCGAAAGGGCGATCACGAGGCTGCGGACCTTCGGCATGACGGGATGTCCCCTGCGGTGAGCAAAACGCCGACTCTAGCGGTGCAGGGCCGGCGGGGACAACCGCCTTGCAGGGCGAACGACTCAGCGGGTGTCGCGGAGCTCCCAGCTCGAGCCGATCAGCAGGTTGAGCCGGTGCTTCACCAGGCGCATGGGCAGCGAGGTGGTCAGCTGGATATCCGTACGATCGTTCGACAGCTCGCCGGACGCGGAGGCCGCGCCGTCGACCGCGCCGAGGCTGGGGTCGACCTCGTCGGGCTCGGGCTGCTTGGCGCGCCAGCGCTGGAACAGGTCGTCACCGCGCATGGCCGCGGCGATGTCGGCGGCGAGCTTGTCCGGGCCGATGCCCTGAAACGACAGCTCGGGGTCCGGGCCCTTGGCCCGGCTCATGTCTTTTACCGAAAGGTAGTAGGTGGTCATGCTGCCTTGTTACGTCCGCAGGCGTGAAGCCGCCGTCAGCCCAGCGGCGACAGGTCGAGCAGGTTGGCCGCATCCACCGGGGCGATGCGGTAGGGCAGCACGCCCAGGCACGGCGCTGGAAGGCAGGCGCGCAGCGTATCGATGTTTTCCTCGCGCAACGGCATCGTCGGCTCGATGATGTTGGCGATCCACCCGGCGAGCCGGCAGCCGTCCGCGGCGATGGCCCGGGCGCTGAGCCGGGCATGGTTGATGCAGCCAAGCCGGATACCGACCACCAGCACCACGGGCAGCATCCAGCGACGGGGAAAATCCTCCGCGGAGATGCCCTCGCCGAGCGGCACCAGCCAGCCGCCGACGCCTTCGACCACCACGCGCTCGTAGTCGGTGCACAGTGCCTCGAACGCGGCGTCCAGCGGCGGCCAGGTCACCGGGCGACCGCTGCGGGCCGCGGCGAGGTGCGGGGCCACGGCGTCCTCGAAGGCGAGCGGATTGACCAGCGCATACGGCGGCGGCGGCCAACTGGCGGCTTGCAGGTCCAGGGCATCCTGGTTGCGCAGGCCGTCACGCGTGCGCCCGGAGCCGCTGGCCACGGGCTTCATCCCGGCCACCCGCTCGCCAGCCTGGCGGAACGCGTGCACCAAGGTCTGGGCGGCGTGCGTTTTGCCGATGCCGGTGTCGGTTCCGGCGACGAAGAGGTGTCGCGACATACGATGGAGGCCTTGCGGGAACGATGGCATGGCACCATACACGGCTTCCGATGCCGAAATGAACGGGAACCGCCATGTTCGAAGCCAGGGCTATCGCCACCGAGGACAAGGCCGCGCTTTACGCGGAACTGCTGCAACAGGCCCAGGGTCTGATGCACGGCGAGACGAACACGATCGCCAACGCCGCCAACTTCGCCGCACTGGTCTACGACGCCGTGCCGGAACTCAACTGGGCGGGGTTTTACCTCTACGACGGCACCGAACTGGTGGTCGGGCCTTTCCAGGGCAAACCGGCCTGCATCCGCATCGCGCTGGGACGCGGCGTCTGCGGCACGGCCGCGCAGTCCCTGCAGACCCAGGTGGTGCGCGACGTCCACGACTTCGATGGCCACATCGCCTGCGATGCCGCCTCCAATTCGGAAATCGTGGTGCCGCTGACGAAGGCCGACGGCAGCCTGTTCGGCGTCTGGGATGTGGACAGCCCCCGGGTGGCCCGTTTCGACGACGAGGACAGGAAAGGCATGGAGGCGCTGTGCCGCGCCTTCATGGCCACGCTGGGCTAGCCGGCGGCTGGCGGCGCGCCTACACCAGTTCGTGCGGGCGCGGCGTCGCCAGCAGTTCCATGACGCGGGCGCGCGCCTCCTCGATACCGGTCTTGGCCGGCGACGAGAACACCTGCGCAGTGCCACGCACGTTGTTGGTCCGGAAATCCTTCCGCAGGGCCTCGAGGGCGGCCGAGGCCTGCCCGCGGGACAGCTTGTCGGCCTTCGTCATCAGCACGTGGCAGGGCAGGTCGGTGGCCGCGCAGAACGCGAGCATGGTGCGGTCGAAATCCTTCAGTTCGTGGCGGATGTCCACGATCAGCACGATGCCGCGCAGGCTGCGGCGCATCTTCAGGTAGGCGTCGATCTCGCCACGCCAGTGCATGCGCATGGCTTCGGGCACCTTGGCGTAGCCGTAGCCGGGCAGATCGATCAGCCGTGCGTCCACCGGCGCCTCGCCCTCGATCTTCAGCGGTGCCAGGTCGAACACCACCATCAGCTGGGTGCGTCCCGGGGTCTTCGAGGTGCGGGCCAGGCCGTTGTGGCCGGTCAGCGCGTTGAGCGCGCTGGACTTGCCGGCGTTGGACCGGCCGGCGAACGCCACCTCGGCACCCTGGTCGTAGGGCAACTGGGTGATTTCGTTGGCGGCCAGCACGAAGCGGGCACTGTTGAGGGGGTTCGAGGACATGTGCGGCTGGCCGGAAGGCGGGGATCGACGGTCGGGCAGTGTATGCGATACCGCGCGCAGCCGCGCGCCGACGCGGTTTGACCGGGCTCTCCCGCGCCCCCCATAATCTTTTGATCGCGGCGCGCTGGGGAGCTCGCCCGACTCGGAAGCATCCCTCCTGGAGAGACGTATGAAGTTTCGGCACGCCGCCGCTGCCATCACCGCGATGCTCGTCATGAATTTCGCCACGGCCCAGACGGCCGCGCCCGCGAAGGCGGCGACCGCGCCGGCGCCGGCCAGCACCGCGGCCAAGCCCGGCGCCAATCCCGCCGCCGATCCGGCCACCCCGGGGATGCCCACGACCGAGACCACCACCGCTCCCGTCGGCGGCACCACCGCCGCGGTCAAGCCCGGCGATGCCGCCACCGGCCAGGGCAAGGCCGCCGCCTGCGGCGCCTGCCACGGGCTGGACGGCAACTCCAGCGATCCGCAATACCCGCGCCTCGCCGGGCAGAGCGAGCAATACATCGCCGCGCAGCTGGCCGATTTCAAATCCGGCAAGCGCATGAACCCGATCATGATGGGCTTCGCCCAGCCGCTCAGCGAGCAGGACATGCATGACATCGGTGCCTACTTCGCTACCAAGGCATCCCTGCCGGGCGTAGCAGATCAGGCCTACGTGGATCAGGGCCAGACGCTATACCGCCAGGGCGATGTCGCCCGCGGCATCCCGGCCTGCATGGCCTGCCACGGTCCGGATGGCGGCGGCAATCCCGGCGCCCGCTACCCACAGCTGACCAGCCAGCACGCGAAGTACATCGAGTCGCGGCTGAAGGCCTGGCACGACGGCAACGCGCAGAGCGACGACCCCCACGCACGCATCATGATCACCATCGCCCAGAAACTGGACGAGAAGGATATCGCCGCCGTGGCCAGCTACATCGAGGGCCTGCATACGAACGAACCGACACAGGCCGCACCCGCGACGCCCTGATGGCGTTAAAGTTGGACGATCGAACGGGCCCCTTCGGGCCCGTTCTCGTTCTCGAAGGTAAGAAAAGGAACCCCGATGCGTATGCGCCTTCCCCTCCTCTGCGTGGCACTGCTGGGCCTTGCCGCCTGCGGCTCCGGTAACCACGACGCGGCTTCCACGCCGTCGCCCACCCCCGCGGCCACCGCGGCGCCGGCCGCCACCACGGCACCGGTCGCCACGCCGGCCGCCGCCACCTCGACCGCGGCGAGCACGCCCGCCGCCGCGGGCAGCACCGCTTCGGCAGCCCCCGCCTCCGCCGCCGAAGCGGACGACAAGCGCCCTGCGCCCAAGCCCTTCGTCGACGACGGCAAGTGGGTGGAGGGCAAGCAGTACTTCCGCATCGACCCGGCACAGCCGACCAGCACGCCCGGCAAGATCGAGGTCACCGAGGTGTTTTCGTACGGTTGCCCGGCCTGCTTCCAGTTCCACGGCATCGTCGACCAGATGGTCAAGGACCTGCCCCGCGGTACGGTCATGACGTACACGCCGGCATCGTTCCGCCCGGACGAGAACTGGCCGTTGCTGCAGCGCGCCTATCTCACCGCGCAGGCGTTCGGCGTGGACAAGCAGAGCCACGACGCGATGTTCGACGCCGTATTCAAGAGCGGCGAGCTCGGCATCATGGACCAGCAGACCAACAAGCCCAAGGCGCAGTCGGCCTGGCCGACCATCGACGACGTGGCGAAGTTTTACGCGAAGTACGGCGTGAAGCCGGAGGAATTCGTCGCCACGGCCAATTCCTTCACCATCAACACGAAGATGAAGCGCGCCGATGAACTGATCCGCGCCTATGAGGTCGATAGCACGCCGACCATCGTGGTGAACGGAAAATACCGCTTCACGGCCGCGACGGCCGGTGGCTATCCCCAGTCGATCGAGTTGGTGCAGTGGCTCATCAGCAAGGAAGCCGCGGGCAAGTAACCGCGTTCCCGACCCTTTACGGAGATCTTCATGTTCAAGCGTCTATCGCTCCTTTTCGTGGGCCTGGCCCTCACCGCGGCGTGCAGCGCCAAGCCGGCCGACCCCGCTGCCGCGGCCAGCTACACCGACGGCACGCAGTACGTCACCATCGCCAAGCCGCAACGCCTCGATCCGAAGGACGGCAAGGTGGAAGTCGTCGAGGTGTTCTCATACGGGTGCGTGCATTGCGCGCATTACGAGTCGTACGCGGAAGCCCTGCAGAAGCAGCTGCCCAAGGGCGTGGTGTTCCGTGTCATCCCGGCGGCGTTCAACGACGCCTGGTTGCCTTATGCGCAGGCCTACTATGCGGCCAAGCAGCTCGGCGTGGCCGAGAAGGCCCATGCCGCCTTGTTCAAGGCGATCCATGAGGACCATTACCCGATCCGCACCATCGATGAGCTGGCCGGCTGGTACGCACAGAACTACGGCGTGGACAAGGCGAAATTCATCCAGCTGGCCACGAACGACGAAGCCATCCGCAAGCGCATCCTCGACGACGGGAAGCTGATCCAGGCGTGGGGCATCGACGGCACACCCACCGTCGTCGTGGACGGCAAGTACCGCAGCGCACAGATCAAGGACTTCGACGAGCTCAACGGCGTCACCAAGTACCTGGTCGACAAGGAACTCAAGGGCGGCAAGTAAGCCCTGAGGCTATCCGATGCCCCCTGTTCACGCGGCGGGGGGCATCCTCTGGCGCTATCGCCGGACGAGACCCAAAAGCACCCACACATGACCCGCTTCACGCCGCCCCCCGTCATCGCTCCGGAACGCACCCTGCGCCTGTTGAGCTGCAACATCCTCGCCGGCGCCAGCGTCCAGCGTTACAGCGATTACGTCACGCGCAGCGTCAACGCGGTGCTGCCCGCGCGCTCCAAGCTCGACAACCTCGATTCGCTCGCCCAGCTCCTGCACGAATTCGACGTGGTCGGCCTGCAGGAGGCCGATGCAGGAAGCCTGCGTTCCGGCTTCCTCAACCAGACCCGTTACATCGCCGAAGCCGCCGGGATGCCTTACTGGAGTCACCAGCCCAACCGGCCGATGGCGCGCGTGGCGCATTCGGCCAATGGCCTGCTGAGTCGGATCGAGCCCAGCGAAGTCATCGACTACCCCCTGCCTGGTCGCATCAAGGGCCGCGGTGCGCTGTTCGTGCGTTTCGGCACCGGCACCGACGCGCTGGTGGTGGTCATCGCCCATCTGTCGCTGGGCGCGGCGGCGCGCATGGGCCAACTGGGCTTCATCGCCGAATTACTGGCCCCGTTTCCCCACGCGGTGCTCATGGGCGACCTCAACACCGAGCCCACTTCGCCCGAGATGCGCCGCCTGTTCGAGAAGACGGCGTTGCAGCCACCGACGATCAGCACGCCCACCTTCCCCAGCTGGAAACCGCGCCGCGCGCTGGACCACATCCTGACCTCCGCGGACATCGCGCTGGACCGGACATGGACATTGCCCCGTGCCTTCTCCGATCATCTGCCGCTTGCCGCCGAAATCCGCCTGCCGCTCGCGCTGGCAGAAGCCGCCGGCGCCCTGCCCACGAGATAAGCCCGTCATGAAGTCCAGCCTGCGCGCCGCCCTGCCCTGGGTCGTCATCGTCCTCGTCGCGCTCGCCGCCACCGTGTTGCGTTACGGCTTCATCGAACCCGCCGACGCGGCACACGCGTGCGACGGTGCCGACGGCCCCTGGTGGTGCACCACGCGCAACCTCATCGTGCAGGGCTTCCTGACCTACACCTACGGCTACGCCGCCGTGCTGATGGCCCTGGTCGCCCTGTTCTGGCGCAGCACGGTATCCGCCGTGCTCGCCGCGTCGCTGGGCGTCATCGCCCTGCAGCTGTACTGCTACGAAGGCGGCGCCCTGGCGCTGCTGATCGGCGCCCTGCGCCTGGTCCGCGTGCAATACGACCAGACCCGCCCCGCCCTGCCGAATAGGGCCATGTAGGAGCGCACGATGTGCGCGATAGGGGGCTTGCCTCTTCGCCGCTTCGTTGGCTTTTCGCGCACATCGTGCGCTCCTACACGGCGGTATCGGGCGCCGGCAGGCGCGCGCGGCGCCAAGCGCTCAGCACCGGTAGCGCCATTGCCAGGTTGAGCACCAGCCAGCCCCACGACACGGCATTCGCGCCCTGCTCCTGGACCACGACAGCCACCGCCAGCAGCGGCAACCACACGGCCAGCAGGCGTTCCTCCACCAGGGGCATCAGCGTGTCGTTGCGGGTGCGCAGCACGCCGAGCACGAGGAACCCGATGCACGGCAGCGCGAACAGGCCGATGGGAAAGTCGCGGTAGCGTCCGTTGAACACCAGCAGGATGCCGTAGAGCGTGAGGACGAACATCCAGAAGAAACGCTGCGGCGTGAACACGTCGGACCAGGCGATGCCGAGGCGCCGCCGCTCCACGGGACGCGGCGCCACCGCGGCAGGATCGACCGGCGAGGCCAATCGCGCCGCGATGGTACGCGACAGCGACACGGTGGTGACCAGCGCCAGCAACCCGATGACGATGCCGACCGTCCATTCCACGTCGTTGCGCGCGGCGAACGACAGCAGCCGCAGGTGCGCCGCCAGTGCGGTGCCCGTGGCGAAGCCGGCGAGCGCGAGCGCCACCCAGCCCGATGCACCCCGCCAGCGGCGACGCACCGCGCCCGCGGCGAGGAAGACCAGCGCCATCAGGCCACCCGCCGCGATCGCCCACGTCCAGCGCGGCTCTTCGATGATGGGACCCTGCATGGCGAACTTGGGTTCGGCATCCACGTCGAAAATGCCCCAGTAGCCGCCGACCGTGCCTTCCAGGTCGCGCTTCCACGGCTGGTCGAAGGCCTCGATGACGTTGTACGGCATGTCCACCGTCGCCGCGTAGTTCAGGAATTCGCGCATGTAGCGCGCTTCGTTGACCATGCTGGCGCTGGCGTCGCGACGCGTGCGGCCCTGGCTGGGCCAGCCGGTCTCGCCGATCATGATGGCCTTGCCCGGAAACTCGCGCTTCATCTTCTGGTACACGTCCGCGACATGGCGCACCGCGTCTTCGGGCGCCACCGGCTGGTCTTCCCAGTACGGCAGGATGTGGATGGTGAGGTAATCCGTCGCCTTGGCCAGCGCGGGATGCTTCTGCCAGAACTCCCACACATCGGCGTAGGTCACCGGAACGTCCGTGGCCTTGTTCACCCGCGAGATGTAGCCAGCCAGTTCCTTCTCCGACAGTTCGCCGCGTAGCAGCACCTCGTTACCCACCACGATGCCGCGCAGGCTGTCGTGATCGCGCCGCGCCGCCGCCAGGCCCAGTTGGATCTCTCGCTCGTTGGCGGCCGGATCGCGGCCCAGCCAGATGCCCATCAGCACCTTCATGCCGTAGCGGCCGGCAAGATCGGGAACGGCCCCCAGGCCCTGGCCCATCGAATACGTACGTACGCAGTCGAAACGCGTGGACAGCGCCTTGAGGTCGGCGTCGATGCGCTCGGGGGGAATGAACGCATGGATGTCGAACGGCGTTTCGCCCTTCAGGCGAAATGGCGCGTAGGACACGCAGGCGATCTTGGCCGTCGGCGAGTCCGGCAAGGTGATCGGCCGGCCGAGGACGAACCAGTACCCCGCGCCGAAGACGGCGGCCAGGGCAAGGATGAGCCAGGCGAGGGGTCGCGCCAGGCGCGCATGGGAGAGATGGGGCGGCATGCCGTTCCAGTTGCCAGAGCGTAAAGGAGGAAACCGCCCAAGCTTAGCGGACCCGCGCGCGCGGGCGCGATGCCTCCCGCGCGGGGCGTTCATCAAGCCTGCGCACCGGCTTCGCTTACAATCACCGGGTAAGCACCCGTGAAGGAATCCCGATGGTCTTCGCCCCGAAGGCACTGCGACGCAGCGTCCGCTCGTTTCGCCTCATGGCCGGTCTCGCCCTTGCCACCTGCGGCCTCGCCGTCACGCTGGGCGCCTCGGCCGAGGGTACTGACGCCGAGCGCGCGCGTTTTCGCCAGGCCTATGCCGTCGCCCAGCAGGGCGGCGACGCGTGGCGTGCCCAGGCCGGGGGCCTCGAACACTACGCATTGTTCCCCTACCTCGAGGCAGCCGCGCTCGAGCACGACCTGCGCACCCTCGATCGCGCACGCGTCGAGGCTTACCTCAATGCCAATCGTGGGCTGATCCCCGCAAGCGACCTTCGCCGCGACTTCCTCGCCGAACTCGCCCGCCGCAAGGACTGGCCCACCTTCACCGCGATGTACCAGCCGGGACTCGGCGACGCGCTGAGTTGCTTCGCCCTCCAGGCCAAGCTGTCCCGTGGCGAGCCGCTGGTGTTCGCGACCGACCTGGCTGACCTATGGAAGAAGGCCAGCCTGCCCGACGCCTGCGACCCGGTGCTGGGCGCGGCGCACGACCAGGGCCTGCTGACGCCGGATCGCCTGTGGACACGCATCCAGACCGCAGCCGAAGCAGGCAAGGGCGGCACCATCGCCGCGCTGGCAGGCTGGCTGCCGGCCGACGATGCCGCGGCGGCACAACGCATCGCCAAGGCCCTGAACGATCCCAACGGCGCACTACGCGATGCGGCCACGTGGCCGGATACACCGCGCGGCCGTCAGGCCGTGACGCTCGCCCTGCAGCGCATGGCCCGCAAGCAGTCCACCGTGGCCGACAGCGCCTGGACCACCCTGGCACCGCGCTTCGCCCTCAGCGAACAACAGAAGGGCGCCGTCCTCAACGCCCTCGCGCTGTTCCACGCCACCGACTTCGACGAGTCCGCGCTGGATCGGCTGGCCGCGCTGCCGGCGGGTGCCCAGACCGACGCGACACGGGAATGGCGGGTGCGCGTCGCCCTGGCCAGGCAGGACTGGCCGGCGGCACTGACCGCCCTCGATGCCCTGTCGCCCACGCAGAAAGACGACGGCGAGTGGCGTTATTTCCGCGCACTGGTGCTGGGCCGGTTGAACCGGCAGACGGAAGCGCGGGCGATCTACCAGAACGTGGCACAGGAAGCCACGTACTTCGGCTTCCTCGCCGCCGACCGGCTCGACGCGTCCTATGCGATCTGCCCCGCCTCCATGGCCACCGACGAGCGCCGCGAGGCTTCGCTGCTGGCGGAGCCGGGCATGGACCGCGCGTTCGAACTCTACGCCGTGGGTCTGCAGAAGTACGCCCGGCGCGAGTGGACGGCCGCGCTGGCCGGACGCGACGCCGATACCCAGCGGCTTGCCGTGGACCTGGCCTTCCGCAAGGGCTGGTACGACCGCGCGGTGTTCGCGCTGTCGTCCGGCGATGCCCTGCGCCTTTACGAGCAGCGCTTTCCGTTGGCACGCCAGGACGGCGTGGTCGAACAGGCCAGCCAGGCGGGCATCGAGGCGCCGTGGGCCTACGCGATCATCCGCGCCGAGAGCGCATGGATGACCGACGCACGCTCGGGCGCCGACGCACGCGGGCTCATGCAGCTGCTGCCCGGCACGGCCTCGCTGGTGGCCAAGCGCAACGGACTGGCCTGGAACGGCGGTGACAGCCTCTACGAGCCCACCACCAACATCATTCTCGGCACGCGCTACCTCGCCCAGATGGCCGCGCGCTACAACGGCGCCCCGTGGCTGGCCAGCGCCGCGTACAACGCCGGACCCAACAAGGTCGACCAGTGGGTGAGCGCCCGCGGCACCCTGGACCCCGACCTGTTCGTCGCCAGCATCCCTTACAAAGAAACCCGCGAATACGTCGCTCGCGTCATGGCTTTCGCCGTGATCTACGACTGGCGCCTGACCGGCAACGCCCTTCCCATCGGCTCGCGCATGACCCGCTTCGGCAGCACGTATGCGCTTCCGTCGGCGGGCGCCGTCCGCAAGCCGGTGGCCTGTCCGGCACCCGCGGTGACACACCCGACGCCACCGACAGCCCCGGCCGTCTCACAGCCGGCACCCGCCGAGGCGACATCCGCCCCGGCCCCTCAGGAACCCCAGAGCTGATCCGCTTGGCGTCGAGCGCCAGGCGGCCTAGGCTGAACTCATGAACGCTCAACGCATCGTCATCCTCGGTGGCACCGGCTTCGTCGGCGGCACGCTGATTCCCCGGCTCGCCGCCGACGGACATTCCCTCCTGCTGCTCTCCCGCAATCGCGAGGCACGCCGTCACAGCGCGGTGGGACGCCAGGTCACCACCGTCACGGCGGATGTCTACGATCCCGCCACCCTGCGGCGGCACATCGCCGGCGCGGATGCCGTCATCAACCTCGTCGGTATCCTCAGCGAGAGTGGCCGGCACACGTTCGAACGCGCGCACGTGGGGCTGACGCGGCTCGTCATCGAGGCCTGCCAGGCCACCGGCGTCCATCGCCTGCACCAGATGAGTTCGCTCAAGGCCGGCCAGGGACTATCGAAATACCTCCGCTCCCGCGGCGAGGCCGAAGCCCTGGTCAAGGCCTCCACGCTGGACTGGACGCTTTACCAGCCAAGCACCATCTTCGGGCCGGGCGACGGCCTGGTCAGCCGGTTCGATGCGCTCCTGCGCCTGGCGCCGGTCATTCCGCTGCCGCGGCCGCAGGCGAAAATGGCGCCGGTCTACGTCGGCGATGTCGCCGAGGCGATCGCCCGCTCGGTCGCCACGCCAGCCGCCAGCCTGCTGCGCACGTTCGAGCTGTACGGGCCGGAGACCTGGACCCTGATCGACATCGTCCGCGCCATCCGCGATGCGCGAGGCCGGCATCGCGTGGTCCTTCCCATGCCCGACAGCCTGGGTCGCCTGCAGGCGCAGTTCGCGCAGTTCGTTCCCGGCAAGCCGTTCACCCCGGACAATTTCCTCTCGCTGCGCACGGATTCCGTCGGCAAGGTCGACGGCCTGGCCCAGCTCGGCATCGCACCCCAGTCGTTCGCCGCCTGGTTGCCGCGGCTGCTGGGCCAACCCGTACGCCAGCGCCGGCTCGACGAAGCGCGCACCAAGCGCCGCCCCTGACACGCCCGTGGAGATCTACCTCGTCGGCGGCGCCGTCCGCGATCAGCTGCTCGGCCGCCCCGTGGTGGATCGCGACTGGGTCGTCGTGGGAGCCACGCCCGACGACATGCTCGCCGCCGGCTTCAAGCCGGTCGGCAAGGATTTCCCCGTCTTCCTGCACGGGCAGACGAAGGAGGAATACGCGCTGGCGCGCACGGAGCGCAAAACGGGCCGCGGTTACCACGGCTTCGCGTTCCATGCCGACCCCAGCGTCACCGTCGAGCAGGACCTCGAGCGCCGCGACCTGACCATCAACGCCATCGCCCAGCGCGACGACGGCAGTCTGGTGGATCCGTTCGGCGGGGTCGACGATATCCGCACGCTTACGCTCAGGCATGTCTCGTCGGCGTTCGCGGAAGATCCGGTCCGGCTTTTGCGTGTCGCGCGCTTCGCGGCGCGATATGCCCCACTGGGTTTCACGGTCGCCGACGACACGATGGCGCTGATGCGGCGCATGGTGGACGACGGCGAGGTGGATCACCTCGTGCCCGAGCGCGTATGGACCGAAACGCGCAAGGCGCTGGCCGAATCCCGTCCGTCGGTATTCGTGCAGGTGCTGCGGGACACCGGCGCGCTGCGCCTGCTGTTTCCCGAGGTGGATGCGCTCTACGGCGTCCCCCAGCGGCCGGAGTACCACCCGGAAGTCGATACGGGCATCCACGTGCAACTGGTGCTGGACGCCGCGGCGGCGCTGGCCCCGGGCGATGCGCTGGTCGGCTGGTGTGCCCTCACGCACGATCTGGGCAAGGCCCTGACGCCGTCGGATGTTCTGCCCCGGCACATCATGCACGAGCAGCGCGGCATCGCGCCCGTTCGCGAACTGTCTGCCCGGCTCAAGGTACCTGCGGAATACGCCTTCATGGCCGAGATGGTCTGCAAGCACCACCTCAACGCGCACATGGCGTTCGAACTGAAGCCGACCACCGTACTCCGCCTGCTGGATGCCCTGGGCGCGCTGCGCCGACCGGAGCGCCTGGAGACCTTCCTGCTCGCCTGCATGGCCGACAAACGTGGACGCGCCGGCAGTGCCGATGCGCCCTATCCGCAGGCCGACTTCCTGCGCAGCTGCCGCACCGCGGCCGCGGCCGTCACCTCACAGCCCTTCGTCGAACGGGGCTTGCAGGGCCCCGCCATCGGCGAGGCGATGAAGAAAGCCCAGGCCGCGGCCATCGCCGCCGTGCCCCGCCCTACCGCCTGACGCTCGGTCCGGCGAGACCTACAGACGGGAGCCCTGGTCCGCCGCCATCACCTCGGCCGGCAGCACGCCCGGGTCGATGTCCCTGGCGAACATCATCACCTGGAAGCGCTCGCCCATCTGGTCGGGCAAGGTCAGCTTCTTCACTTCCTGCGACAACCGGAAGCGCGCCGCTTCATCGGTCAGGCGCAGGTAGTCGTCCTCGAAAACGTCCTGCAAGCCGGCGGCGATCAGGAACCGCGCCTGTGACAGGTAGGCGGCCACGCCGAAACCCGCGTTGTTGCCCGCCTCCGCCAGCGCCGTGAAGTCCACCGATGCGGTCAGGTCCTGCAGGCCCGGCAGGTGGAAGGCGTCGTTATGGGCTCGGTGGCGGTAGAACGCGCGCAGCGTGCCGTCGGTGCGCTCGGGCAGGTAGAACTCCCCGCGGGTGTAGCCGTAATCGACGAAGAGCATCGCGCCGCGACGCAGGGTGCCGGCCACCGCCTGCATCCAGTACGGCAGCTGCGGCAGGATCTCGGTGCGATAGCCATCGGCGAAGTCGCGACCCAGGTCGCGTTCCACATGGCGCACGGCCCCGCGGACGAGGGCATCGGCCGGACGATCGCTGCGCATGAACCGACCTTCGCCATCGAGCACCACGTGCTCTTCGTAGATTTCGCCCTCACGGGCCGTGATCCGTGTGGTCGGCAGGGCATCGATCACTTCGTTGGCGAAGATCACGCCCTCCCACTCCGTTTCCAGCGGACCGTCCAGCCAGCTCACGCGTGCGGCCAAATCGGCCGGCAGGTTGGCTTGCAGCCGCTCGCGCTGTCGCTCGCGCAGGTCGGCGCTGGGTTCCAGGATCATGAACCGTCGCGGCGCACGGCCGGCGGCATCCAGGGCGCGCAGTGCCGCTTCGGCGAAGGCGCCGCTGCCGCCGCCGATCTCGAGCACATCGGCCTCCGGCCCCAGCGAGGCCAGTATGGGTTCGAACGCGCGGACGACACAGCGGGCGAACAGCGTGCCCAGTTCCGGCGCGGTGACGAAATCGCCATCCGCGCCGAACTTGGTCTTGCCTGCGCTGTAGTAACCCAAGCCTGGCGCGTAGAGGCACCGCTCCATGAAACGGGAGAACGGCATGGGGCCGTGGCTCGCGATCTCCTCGCGGAGCAGGGCGGACAGATGGTCGGAATGGGCGCGCTCGTCGGCGCCGGGATCGGGAAGCTTGGCGGTCATGCCTTCAGGATAATGGAAGGCACGACCGCATGGTCACCTCGATGCGAGGACTCAGAAGTCCTGCTGCAGCGAGAGGAACACACCACGGCGCGGCCCGAACTGCGGTGCACCCACGCCGATGCCCGAGCCGTCACGCAGCTGGTAGGTGCGATCCAGCGCGTTGACCAGGGCGAACTGCGCGTGTGTCGCGCCCACGCTGGTCAGGTTGAAGTCGTGCGCCACGCTCAGGTTGAGCTGGAAGTACGCCGGCATGGTGTCGCCGTTGGGGACGATGCCGTCGCGACGCAGGCCCGAGCCGAACAGGTAGTTCGCACCGATGCGCGTGCTGTCCGGGAACGCGTAGCTGATGCCGCCCGACGAGGTGTACTTCTGGTCGTGGTCGAGGTGGATGAAGTGGTCCTGGATGTAGGCCAGGTCGTCCGGAGCGAAGTTGTACTGACCTGTGATGATCCGCTTGCCGACGGAGCGGTTGTACGAGAAGTTGAAGTATGCGGTCAGCGCGCCACCGTCGTAGTTGACGGTCAGCTCGTCGCCCTTGACCTTGCCCTGGTCGTAGTTGAAGGTCGAATAGACGACAGCGGCACCGAACTGGCCTTCATCCTGGATGCGCGACACGTTGCGCCGGTAGCTGTCCAGGCCCACGGTCCACTGCGTGCCCAGCTTCTGCGAGATACCCACGTCGTAGTAGCTGCTTCGCTCGGCCAGCGGCGTGTCGTTGCCGTTGTCCGGCAGCGCGTTGGTCGTGCCGACGAACTTGGCGATCGACGTGGGACTGATCGATTCGCTGGCCGGCGGCGTGAAGTAACGCGAGTAGCCGGCGTGGATCGTGGTGCCGTCCACCGGCTGGTAGACCACGCCCAGGCGCGGGCTGAGCTGGCTTTCCGGCTTGAACGCGTTGTACTTGTCGGCGCGCACGCCGTAGTTCACCGTCCACTTGTCGCCGATGCTCCACTCGTCCTGCAGGTAGAGCGCGTACGTACGGGCGAGGATGCGGCTGCTGTCGAGGATGTTCAGCGGCGTGGTGGAGGTCTGGTTGCCGTCGCCGTCGGCCGGGAACACGAGGGCGTTGTTGGTCGACGTGGCGCGCTCGAACTCGCCGTAAACACCGTAGCGGAGGGTATGGCTGTCACCCAGCGGCGTGGCGAAATCCGCCTGTAGCGTGGTGGCGCGGTTCGCGCGGCGCACGTCGGAAGCGACGCCGTTGAACATCAGGTCACCGATGTCGTCGGGCGTGAAGTCCAGGCTGCTGTAACGCTCACCGGCCGAGACCTGATAAGCGGTGTCGCCCATCTTGCCCTGCAGGCTGAGCACGCCGAACCGGGTCTTTTCCTGCTGGCGCTCATCGAGCTGCGCGGAGTCGAAGTTGGTGACATCCAGGTAACCGAACTGCGCCGTCTGCCCCGGGTTGTTGGGGATCTCGAAGCGGTTGTTGGTCGCACCGAACATGAAGCTGATGCGCGTGTCGTTGTTGATCAGGTACGACACGTCGCCGAACGCCTTCACCTGGTTGGTGTGGTCGTGGATGGCGGTGCGGCTGGCGGTCGGGTTCTCGATGCCCACGTCGTTCTTGAGGTAGTTGGCCGTCAGGAAGAAGCTCCAGTCGTCCTTCTTGCCGAACAGCGTGGCATTGGGGTTCACCGTACCGAACTGGCCACCGGTGATGCCGACGCTGCCGCCAACCCCATCCTTCGGCGTGCGCGTGGTGATGTCCACGACCGCCGCGGTGCGATCACCGTACTGCGCGGGCAGCGCGCCGGTGAGCAGCTTGATGTTGTCGATCATGCGGGTGTCCAGCGTCTGGCCGAAACCACCGATGCTCTCGGGGATCAGCACGCCGTCGATCCGGTACTGCAGGTTGGCGTGATCGCCGCGCACGTGCAGCTGGCCGTAGGAGTCCTGCACCACGCCCGGCGCCTGGAGCACGACCTGGTTCAGCGGAGTGGAATCGCCCAGCGGCAACGCCTGGATCGTCTGGCGGGTCATCACGTACTGGCTGCTGCCCGTGTCCGGCGACAGGCTGTTACGGGCCTCGTCCAGGCGCGCATTGACATCGACCTCGCCCAGGTTCGTGGCTTTTTGCGGGGGCGCTTCGTCGGTGGCGAAGGCCGGCGCGGCGGAAAGGGCAAGCGCGATGCAGAAGGCGAGGCGAACAGGGGTCATCGGGGACTCTTCTTACGAATGTTATAACGTTACTGACGACAGGCGCAGCAAGGGGGAATTTCGGTGCGGCGACTATGGCGTTTCGACCTTTCAGACCGCTTTCGGCCCTGAGATTTGTCTCAAAGCATACCGCGAACCCGCTTCATGGACGACTCACGCCCCCAAGGCGACCATGGTCCCCTCGATTCCATGGAACCGCCCCGATGGCGAAGCACGACGCCACTTCCACCTCGAAAGAAATCATCGCCGTGGTCGCCGACCGCACCGAAAGCCCGGTGACCCGGGCCATCCTGAGCTTCGTCAGCCATATTCCGGAAAGCGATGTGGCGGCTGCCTCGCCCGCCACGGTGGAAGAGAAGTGCCAGCAGCTCGCCGCCGCCGCGGCCCGCAAGGCCGGCCTGACCGCAGGGTCGCTCGCCCTGCCCCCGGGCCCGGTCGGCTGGCTCACCGTGTTGCCGCAGCTGGTCGCCATCTGGCGCATCCAGGGGCAGCTGGTCAGCGATATCGCCGCGGCCTATGGCAAGACGGCCAGCCTGGGCCGGGAACAGATGCTCTGGTGCCTGTTCCGGCATACCGCCGCGCAGGCTTTCCGCGACATCGCCATGCGCGTCGGCGACCGCCTGGTGTTCCGCCGGGCCGCCGGGGGCGTGCTCCAGCGCGTGGCCGGTCGCATCGGCGTCAGCGTGTCCAAACGCGCCGTGGGCAAGGGCATCTCTCGCTGGCTGCCCATCGTCGGCGCCATGGGCGTGGGCGCGTATGCCTACTACGACACCAACCATGTCGCCAAAAGCGCCATGGAGCTGTTCAGCGGCGAGGTGCATGTCGAGGACGCCGAGCCGCCGATGGCACCGGACACCGACGGGAAGTGACGCCGCGCGGCGTTTGCGTCAAGCTCGCCACCGGCCGTACAGGGAGTGTCGTGTGAACCAGCAAAGCGTTGTTCTCGTGACCGGCGGCGCGCGTCGTGTCGGCGCAGCGATCGCGCGGCACCTGCATGCCGCCGGCTGCACCCTGGCGATCCACTACCACCGGTCCGCCGACGATGCCGAGGCGCTGTCCGCGGAATTCAACGGCGTGCGCGCGGACAGCGCCGCGACCTTCGCCGGCGCACTGGAAGACGATGCCACGCCCGAGGCGCTTATCGGCGCCGTGCTTTCCCGCTTCGGCCGGCTCGACGGCCTGGTCAACAATGCCTCGGCGTTCTACCCCACGCCGATCGGCCAGACCACGCCGGCGCATTGGGACGACCTGTTCGCTGCGAACGCGCGCGGACCGTTCTTCCTGGCCCAGGCCGCCACGCCGGCGTTGCGCGAGGCACGCGGGGCGATCGTCAATATCGTCGACATCTACGCGGAGCGCCCCCTGGAAGGACACACCGTCTACTCGATGGCCAAGGCCGCGCTGGTCATGCTGACGCAGGCGCTGGCGAAGGACCTGGCGCCGGACGTACGCGTCAACGCCGTGGCACCCGGCGCCATTCTCTGGCCCGCCTCGGGCAAGGTGGACGACGCCGTGGAGGCTTTACTCGCCAAGACACCCATGGCCCGCAAGGGCGAGCCGCTGGATGTGGCCGACGCCGTGCGTTGGCTGCTGCTGGATGCGCCCTACACCACCGGTCAGGTGATCCGCGTGGACGGTGGCAGGGCGCTGAACATCTGACGGGACTCGCGTTCCGTCACTTCTTCTGACGGAACGCCGACTCCAGCAACGCCCGGTCGAAACCCTGGCCCGGATCGCCTTCGGTAGCGAACCGATACAGCGCCGCGGAGTACACCCCATGCATCGCCGACTGGAACAGCGTGAGCGCGACCAGGGCGATCACGGCGGCGACGCCGACGGCGACCATCAAGGCCACCGAGTGCGTGGCGAACGCGCCGAAGAACAGCAGGCCGCTGGCGAACAACAGGCAGAGGGTGAGCACGCCGCCGGCCACGCCGATGCCGGCGTTGCCGATGAGGTTTTCGCCCCAGGTCTGCTTCAATAGCGAGGTGCTGCGCTTAACCGCATCCACCGGGCCGATGTCCTGTGCGGCCAGCACCGGCACGACGAGGAAGGTGGCGACCGTCCAGCCGAAGCCGAGGATGCCGGCGACGATGCGGCCGACAAAGCCCAGGCGCTCCTGCAAGGCGCGCAGGATCATGCCCACCGTGGCGGCGACGAGTGCGTAACCGATGATGTTGGGCAGCTTGCCGCGCGCCGCGCGAAGGCCATCGCCGAGCGTCGGGTTGCCGCCATCCAGGCGGATCATGGCGGCGGAGGCCAGCGCCACGTTGAAGAAGATGACCACGCTGTACTGCACGAAATAGAACGCGAAGCTGACCAGCATGAACAGCGGCGAGACATGCCGGCGCTGCCCTTCGAAGTCGGCATGGTGGGTGCCGATCATGGCGATGACCGGCCAGGCGAAGGTGGCGATCACCAGCAGCGAGGCGATGCCCGCGAACAGCGGAAACAGCATCAGTTCCTTGTCCTGGCGGAGGATGCGGGCGCTCGCCTTCATCAGCGCCCAACTGCGTGCGAACTTACCCATTGCCGTTCCTTATAGCCCCATAGGTGGAACGCGTTGTATCACCTTGCCCGGCCTGCTGCCACCGCGGGTGGTCAGGGCCCAGCGGATCGGGCACCCGCCTGGACCGCCGCCGTGCAGGCCTCGTCCCGCGCCAGCGGCTCGCGATCGGCAGGGAAGGCTGCCCATAACTCGCCCAGGGTGCGCCCCTCCAGCGGATGACGCACGGCCGGCGCGATATCGGCCAGCGGCTTGAGGACGAAGGCGTGGCGCAATTCGCCCCGCGGCAACTCGAGGTGCCCTTCTCCACGCATCACCCGGTCGTCGTAGAGCACGATGTCGACATCGAGCGTGCGGTCCGCGTAGCGCTTGCCGCCGCGGACGCGGCCGTGGCGATCTTCCAGCGCATGCAGCCAGTCGTTAAGGGCTTCCGGCTCGAGGTCGCTGTCCATCGCCACGGCCAGGTTGAGGAAATCGGGGCCGTCGAAGCCGACGGCGGCGCTGCGGTACACGGGCGAGACGTCCAGCGGACCGAACCGCGCGCGCAGTTCCCTCACCGCCGCGCCCAGCCAGCGGGCGGCGTCGATGTTGGAACCGAGGCTGAGGTAGGCACGGCCCATCAGTCGCCACCCGACGCGATGGCCGCCGCGGAGGATGGCCGCAGCGCTGCGAAGCCCTCCCGCAGGTCGCCACCGGAAGGCTGCTGGAACGGACGCAGCCCGAACTCGGGAAGGATGGCGATGAGGTGATCGAAGATATCCGCCTGGATGCGCTCGTAGTCGAGCCAGACCACCGTATTGGTGAACGCGTAGATTTCCAGCGGGATGCCGAGCGCGCCCGGGTCGCGCATGCGCACCATGCGGGTCATCCTGTCGTGCACGTCCGGATGGGCCGCGAGGTAGGCATCGGCATACGCGCGGAAGGCGCCGATATTGGTCTGCCGGCGGCGATTGACCGGCAGCTTGCCGGGCTCGCCAAGGGCCTCGTTCCAGCGTGCGATGTCCTCTCGCTTGCGTGCGAGGTAACCGGTGAGCAGGTGCATCTTGCCGAAGCGTTCGATTTCCGCGTCCTCGAGAAAGCGCACGCCTGCCGCGTCGATGAACAACTCCCGCTTGATCCGCCGGCCGCCCGATTCGGACATGCCGCGCCAGTTCTGGAACGACTCGGCGATCAGGCGCCAGGTCGGCACGGTCACGATGGTGCGATCGAAATTGCGCACCTTCACCGTGTGCAGGGTGATGTCGATGACGTCGCCATCGACGCCGGCCGAGGTCATGGTGATCCAGTCGCCCACGCGCAGCATGTCGTTGGTGCTGAGCTGGATACCGGCGACGAAGCCGAGGATGGTGTCCTTGAACACCAGCAGCAGCACGGCCGACATGGCACCGATGCCGGACAGCAACAGGCCGATGCTCTGGTGGGTGAGCTTGGTGATGACCAGCACCAGCGCGACGATCCACAAGGCCAGCTGCATCAACTGCACCACACCCTTGATGGAACGCTTGCCTGCGGGCGTGGCGCTATAGAGCGATTCGAACGCGATCAGGGCACGACCCAGTGCGGCGATCACGCAGACGATCATCCAGCACACGGCCAGGTTGCGGATGAAGGCGCCCATGTCGTCGTCGGCCACCGAGAGAAACAGGGCGATGCCGTAATAGACGACGATGGCGGGAAGCATCCGCGCCAGCCAACGGAACGCGCCGTATTCGTAGAGGGCGTCGTCCCAGCGCCAGGCGGTGTGACGGGTGGCCACGCGCACCACGCGGTGCAGGAACACGCGGCCCAGCAGGCCGACCAGCCAGGCTACGACGAACAGGCCGGCGACGAACGCCACCCGTTTCAGTTCGGGGGATGCGATGAAATCTTCCATGACGTTGAACGGGGTCTCCCTGGATATCATTCCGGTCGGGTGCCGCGTTCGATGCGCACACCCACGGCCCTGGCGCCGCGCACGGCACCGGGCTTGGACAGCTTCAGGCGCACCCAGGCCACGCCGAATTCCTCGCGGACGATCTGCGCGCAGCGTTCCGCCAGGGTCTCGACGAGGCCGAAGCTGGACGCCTCGACATAGGCCTGCAGGCGCTTGGAGACCGACTTGTAGTTGAGCGTCTGCTCGATGTCGTCGGTCGCGGCGGGCTTGCGGTTGTCGAAGGCCATCTCGATGTCGAACGACAGGGTCTGCCGGATACGGCGCTCCCAGTCGTAGATGCCGATGACCGCGTCGATGCGCAGGTCTTCGATGAAGACGATATCCATGCGGGTGTCTGGTGATGCGAAGGGCTTACAGGGTCGGCGACGGATGCCATTTGTGCAACCGTGCGCGACGACGCGTCACGCCGCGGGCAGGGTCTCCAGGCTCCAGCGCGGATGCACCTGGATGGTGGCGTCCTGCTGCTGGCCGGCGGCCAGGCGGATGGCACCGGCCAGGGCGATCATGGCGCCGTTGTCGGTGCAGAAGGCCAGGCGCGGGAAATACACCCGGAAACCGTCCTTCGCCGCGGCGTCCGCCAGCTGCTCGCGCAGGCGCGTGTTGGCGCCGACGCCACCGGCGATCACCAGCCGCCGGGCGCCGCTGGCTTCCAGCGCGCGCCGGCACTTGATCGCCAGCGTATCGACGATGGCCTCCTCGAAGGCCCGTGCGATGTCCGCGCGGGTCTGTGCCGTCTTGTCGGAGGCCTGCCACGCCAGCAGCACCTGTGTCTTCAGGCCGGAGAAGCTGAAGTCCAGCCCCGGCCGGTCGACCATGGGCCGGGAGAAGCGGAATCGGCCAGGCGTACCCTGCTCGGCCAGCTTTGCCAGTGCCGGGCCGCCCGGGTACGGCAGGCCCATCAGCTTGGCGGTCTTGTCGAACGCCTCACCCGCCGCGTCGTCCAAAGTATCGCCCAGGATGGTGTACTCACCGATGGCCTTCACCTCGACCAGCATGGAATGGCCGCCCGACACCAGCAGGGCCACGAAGGGCGGCTCCGGCGGGTCGTCTTCCAGCAGGGGCGCCAGCAGGTGGCCTTCCATGTGATGCACGCCGATGGCCGGAATGCCCAGGGCCCAGGCCATGGCACGGGCGGCCGAGGCACCCACCAGCAAGGCCCCGACCAGGCCGGGGCCGGCGGTGTAGGCCACGCCGCCCAGGTCCGCGGGCGCCAGCCCCGCATCCTTCAAGGCCTGGCGTACCAGGGGCACCAGCTTGCGCACGTGGTCGCGGCTGGCCAGTTCGGGCACCACGCCGCCGTATTCGGCGTGCAGGGCGATCTGGCTGAACAGCGCATGGGAAAGCAGGCCACGGCCCGGCTGTTGCGGGTCCCAGCGGAGCAGGGCCACCCCCGTCTCGTCGCAGGAGGTTTCCACGCCCAACACGGGCTTTGAATTTTTCGAATCGATCACGTTATAATCCGCGGCTCACCCGGGTAGACGGGTCAGTTTAAACAAGTGGAGTTTCCATGCCGAGCGTTAAAGTCCGCGAGAACGAGCCGTTTGAGCTTGCCCTTCGCCGCTTCAAGCGTACGTGCGAGAAGGCTGGCGTCCTGGCCGAAACGCGCAAGCGCGAATTTTACGAAAAGCCCACCCAGGAGCGTAAGCGCAAGCGCGCTGCTGCTGTGAAGCGTCACCTGCGCCGTCTGTCCCGCGACACGACGCGCCGGACCCGCATGTACTGATTGCCGGCCCGGCCGTCAGGTCGGGTGCTGGACCCGCGGCTGGCGCGTTCGCCCGCTGCCGCCGCAATCAGGCGGAATCCCGAGCCGGCTTCGCCGAAAGGTGAAGCCGGCTTTTCGTCGTCCCGGAGAAAAGACATGAGCCTGAAGGCAAAGATCACCGAAGACATGAAGGCCGCCATGAAGGGTGGCGAAAAAGAACGCCTGGCTGTTATCCGCCTGATGCAGGCCCAGATCAAGCAGCGTGAAGTGGACGAGCGCATCGAACTGGACGACGCCCAGGTGCTGGCGGCGCTGGAGAAGATGCAGAAGCAGCGGCGCGACTCCATCGAGCAGTTCGACAAGGCCGGCCGAACGGACCTCGCCGACATCGAGCGCTACGAGATGGGTATCATCGACGGCTACCTCCCGGCCAAGCTCAGCGAGGTCGAGTTGGACGCCGTGATCGCCGACGCCATCGCCGAGACCGGCGCCACCACCGCCCGCGACATGGGCAAGGTCGTGGCCCTGGTAAAGGAAAAGGCCGCCGGCCGCGCCGACATGGGCGCCGTGGCAGGCAAGGTCAAAGCCCGCCTCGTCTGACCGGCGGCTGGACCGACCGTGTAGGAGCGCGCGTGCGCGCGCGACATCTTTTCGCGATCACGCTGAAAAAATGGGGGCTTGCCTCGTTTTCGCGCTGTTGGCTTTTCGCGCACATCGTGCGCTCCTACGCACGGTGCCTTCCAGCCGTCAGGGGATGGGTGGGGGGTGACATCGGCGTGACACATTCACGGCAGCCCTACACATTTGTGAGCATTCTCCGCACCGCAGCTGGCGGGACCCTCCTCCGGCGCTCGACGGGAATCCCCAATGCTCAAGTACGCCATTATTTTCGGTCTCATCGCCCTCGTTACCGGCGCGCTCGGCTTCAGCCGCGTGTCGGGCGTTGCCGGCACGATCGCCAAGATCTGCTTCGCCATCTTCCTGATCCTGTTCGTGATCGCGATCCTGGCCGTGATCGGCGTCTTCCACCTGGCGTTCTGATCGCGCCCGTCGGGAATGCGGACGCCATACGGAGCCGGATGCATGGCATCCTAGGCGACTGATGCGCGGCCGTATTCCCGACAGTTTCATCGATGAACTGCTGACCCGCGTCGACATCGTCGACGTGATCGAGCGGCGCGTGCCGCTGAAAAAAGCCGGACGCGAGTGGACGGCCTGCTGCCCGTTCCACAACGAACGCTCACCCTCCTTCTATGTCAGCCCACAGAAGCAGTTCTTCCACTGCTTCGGTTGCGGTGCCCATGGCAGTGCGATCAAGTTCATCATGGACTACGACCGGCTCGAGTTTCCCGACGCCATCGAGGAGCTGGCCCAATCCGCGGGACTCAAGGTGCCCTACGAGGGCAGCCGCGACGACAAGCCGCGTGAAGACCGCAGCGACCTCTACACCCTGCTCGACGAGACGGCCAGCTTCTACCAGCGCGAGCTGGGCGGCAGCCCGGAGGCGAAGGCCTATGTCGATGGCCGCGGGCTGGACGACGAGATCGTCAAGCGCTTCCGCATCGGCTGGGCGCCGGCGGGGTTCGACGGCGTGCTCAAGGCACTGGGCACCAGCGACCGCCGCCGGCAGCTGCTGAACGAGGCCGGCATGGTCGCCAGCAACGAGCGCGGCAACCGCTACGACCGTTTCCGCGAACGGGTGATGTTCCCCATCCTCGATCGACGCGGGCGGGTCATCGCCTTCGGTGGGCGCGTGCTGTCGTCGGAACAGAGCCCCAAGTACCTCAATTCTCCGGAAACCCCGCTCTTCCACAAGGGCAAGGAGCTGTTCGCCCTGTGGCAGGTGAAGCAGGCGCACCAGCAGCTCACGCGGATCATGGTGGTGGAGGGCTACATGGACGTCATCGCCCTGCACCAGGCCGGACTGCCCATCGCGGTGGCCACGCTGGGCACGGCGACCACGCCCGACCACGCCGAAGTGCTGTTCCGCGCCGCACCCGATGTGTATTTCTGCTTCGACGGCGACCGGGCGGGCCGCGCCGCGGCCTGGCGCGCGCTGGAATCGGTGCTGCCGCGCATGCGCGACGGGCGCCAGGCGCACTTCCTGTTCCTGCCCGACGGCGAGGACCCCGACACGCTGGTGCGCAAGGAAGGCAAGGACGGCTTCGAGAAACGCATGAAAGAATCCATGCCCATGTCGGAATACTTCTTCGAGGAACTGGGCCGCGACGTCGACATCAGCCGCCTCGATGGCCGTGCGCGTCTGGCCGAGCGGGCACGGCCGCTGATCGCCAAGCTGCCCGATGGCGCCTTCCGCGACCTGATGGGCCAGGAACTGGAACGGCGCACCGGCGCCCGTGCCGTGCTCGAAGCGGAGCCGCCTTCCCGCCGGCCCGACAACGCGCGTCCGGCCAACGTCCAGCGCAGCCTGGTCCGCAGCGCCATCACGCTGCTGCTGGCCCAGCCGGAACTGGCCGCGGAAGTGGAGCCGCCCTACCCCTTCCTGCGCCTGGACCGCCCGGGCGTCGGCTTGCTGTCCGAGCTGCTGGACGTGGCACGGGCGCGCCCCGGCATCCGCCCTGCCGTGCTGGTCGAGCATTTCATGGAGCGCCCCGAATACGCCTCCCTGCAGAAGTTGATGGCCGCCGACGTGGTCGGCGAAGCCGACATGCAGCGCGTGGAGTTCCACGACGCCCTCACCCAGATGGAACGCCAGGCCACCATGCAGCGCCGCGAGCAGCTGATCGCCCGCAGCCGCGAGGGCATCCTCGACGACACGGAAAAAGCCGAGCTGCGCGTGTTGCTGGCGGCGCGGGCCGCGCCGGCCCGGGCGGCCGGCGAATGATGCGGCGCACCGTCGCCGTAACACGATCCATGGGATCATCCCCGCCTCGTTCTTCCAAGGGACCGGCCCCAGCCGGCTTCACGCGCCACTGATGGATCTACTCAACGACCTCGTCGACTTCTTCGGTCGCAATGGCTATGCCGCCGTTTTCTTCGCCCTGATGCTCTGCGGGGCGGGCGTGCCCCTGCCCGAGGACATCACCCTGGTCGCCGGCGGCATCATCACGGGCCTGGGCTACGGCGACGTGCACACCATGGTCGGTGTCGGCATGGCCGGTGTGCTGGTGGGCGATTCCACCATGTTCCTGCTGGGTCGCCATTTCGGCGCGCGGATCATGAGCTGGCGTGTGGTGTCCCGCCTGCTCACGCCGGAGCGCTATACGAAGGTGCAGGAAAAATTCGAGAAGTACGGCAATCGCATGATGTTCGTGGCGCGCTTCCTGCCCGGCATGCGTACCGCGGTGTTCATCACCGCCGGCGCCACCCACCGCGTGGGCTTCTTCCGCTTCCTGCTGCTGGACGGCCTCGCCGCCGCCATCAGCGTGCCGATCTGGGTCTACCTGGGTTACTTCGGCGCGCACAACCACGCCTGGCTGTCGATGTGGATCCGTCGTGGGCAGACCGGTATCTGGCTGGCCATCGCCGCGGCGCTGATCGCGCTGGCGGTGATCTGGTGGCGCCGGAAGAAATCCGCGGGCGACTGCTGACGTCCAGGCGCGGTCCCTCCGAACAAGACGCATGCCCTCCAGAGGACACGTGATGAATATCCTGACCATCGACACCGGCACGACCAACACCCGCGTCACCGCCTGGCAGGACGGCGAAGCCGTCGCCCTGACCTCGCGTCCGGTGGGGGTGCGCGACACCGCCATCACCGGCAGCACGGGCAAGCTCGAACAGGCGTTGCGCGATGCCATCGCCGGGGTACTTTTCGCCGCCGGTATGACCCAAAGCGACATCGGCCCCGTGCTGGCCTCGGGGATGATCACCTCGAACATGGGCCTGTGCGAGATACCGCACGTGCCTGCGCCGGCCGGCATCGACGAGCTTGCGGCCGCCATGCGCGAGGTGCGCATCGAGGGTGTCTGGCACGCGCCCATCGCCTTCGTGCCGGGCGTGCGCAACGCCGTGGGGCCCATCGGCCTGCACAACGTCGAAGCCATGGACATGATGCGCGGTGAAGAAACCGAGGCATTGGCCCTGGTCGAACGCCTTGCATTGACCGAACCGGCGGTCATCGCACTGCCCGGCTCGCACTCCAAGTTCGTCAGCATCGACCAGGAGGGTCGCATCGACGGCTGCGTCACCACCCTGGCCGGCGAGCTGCTGCAGGTGATCTCGCACGACACGATCCTGGCCGGGTCGCTGAAGGACGGTTTCGCCACGCACATCGATGCGGAGATGCTGCGGGCCGGCGCCGCCTCCGCCCACCGGGTCGGCCTGGGACGCACCTGCTTCAGCGTACGCATCCTCGACCAGTTCACGGACCACGACGCCAACGCGCGAGCCAATTTCCTGCTCGGGGCCGTGCTCGCCTCCGATATCCTCACCCTGAAACACTCCAGCGCGATCCGGATGCGCCCGGCTACACGCTTCGTCGTCAGCGGCAAGCCCATACTCCGCGAAGCGATCGCGCGGCTGGTCGAGGACGACGACTTCTTCTCCGGCACGCTGACGGTGGTCGGCGACGACATGCAGTGCGACCTGGCCGGCGCCGGTGCCATCGCCGTGGCCCGTCGCCGCGGGCTGGTCGCGTAATCCTTCAGGCCCAAGAACACAGGCGACACCGCTGATGACCGATTCGTTCAAACCCCTTTCCCCGCAGCGCCAGGCCCATGCCGAAGGCGTGATCTGGGACGACCTGACGGGCCTGGTCCGCTGGACCGATATCGCCACGTCGACGATCCACGACTACGACCCGGCCACCGGCGTGGTGCGCGAGCATGTGCTGCCTGCACGCGTCGGCTGCTTCGCGCTGACCCACGAGCCCGGCGTCCTGCTGCTGGCGATGGAGAAACAGCTGGGGCGGTTCGATACGCGCGATGGCCGCCTGCATGTCCTGGACGACATCGAGGCCGGCCTTCCCGGCACACGCACCAACGACGGGCGCTGCGACCGCGGCGGCAACTTCATCTTCGGCACGCTGAACGAGCGCGGCCCCGAACAGATCGCCTCGTTCTGGCGCTACACGAAGAACGGCCAGCTGGGCCGCCTGGCCCTGCCCAAGGCCGCGATCACCAACAGCATCTGCTTCAGTCCCGACGGGGAAACGATGTACTTCACCGATTCACCGACGGCTCGCATCATGGCCTGCGACTACGATTCGGACACCGGCGAGGTGGATCGCATCCGCGGTTTTGCCGAGGTGGATGCGGGCCACGAGCCGGACGGTTCCACCATCGATGCCGACGGTTTCCTCTGGAACGCCCAATGGGGCGCGTCGCGCGTGGTCCGCTACGCGCCGGACGGGCGCATCGACACGATCATTCCGCTGCCCGCGCGCCAGCCCAGCTGCGTCAGCTTTGCGGGGACGGACCTGGCGCAGATGGTGATCACCTCCGCGCACAAGGGCATCGACGAGGCCACGGTCCGCGACGAGCCGCTCAACGGCGCAATCTTCATCGGCACGCCGCCGCGAGGGCGTGGCCTGCCCGAGGCACGCTACGGCCACGAGGTGCAGTCATGAGCTGGCCCACCGCTCTGCCGCTCATCGCGATCCTGCGCGGTATCACCCCCGACGAAGTAGTCGGCCATGTCGAGGCGCTGATCGCCGAAGGCTTCGACGCCATCGAGATCCCACTGAATTCGCCCGACTGGCAGCGCAGCATCCCGCTCGCGGTGGAAACGGCCGGTGCACGCGCCCTGGTCGGTGCGGGTACCGTCCTGTCGCCCGAGGCGGCCGCCCAGGTGGCCGACCTGGGCGGCCACCTGATGGTCACGCCCAACACCGATCCGGCCACCATCCGCAAGGCGCGCGAGCGCAACCTCTATACCGCCATCGGCTTCATGACGCCAACGGAAGCGTTCGCGGCACTGGCTGCCGGCGCACAATCGCTCAAGCTGTTTCCATCGTCCATCCTCGGGCCCTCCTATATCAAGGGCATCCGTGCGGTGCTGCCGCCGGACGTGCCGTTGCTGGCGGTCGGTGGCGTTACCCCGGAAAACCTGGGCCAGTTCCTCGACGCCGGCTGCATCGGGGCCGGGCTGGGCAGTGATCTCTACAAACCCGGTCAGCCCGTGTCACGAACGCGGGAACGCGCCGCCGCCTTCGTCACCGCTTATCGCTCGGTCTGACGCGTCGGTTCGATGATCCGCACGGCCCCCGGGGCCAGGCCGTCGAGTCGGTAATCGCCGACGGCCTCGCGGATCAGGCGCAGCGTGGGCAATCCCACGGCCGCCGTCATGCGCCGCACCTGCCGGTTGCGCCCTTCGCGCAGCACGATGCGCAGCCACGCATCCGGCACCGTCTTGCGAAAGCGCACGGGCGGATCGCGTGGCCACAGCCAGTCGGGTGGGTCGATCGCCGCCACGCCGGCCGGCAGCGTGGGGCCGTCGTTGAGCGTGACGCCGCGGCGTAGCCGGTCGAGGGCGTCTTCCGTCGGCACACCCTCCACCTGCACCACATACGTCTTCGGCTGCTTGTGCTTCGGATCGGCCAGGCGATGCTGCAGTTTGCCGTCGTCGGTGAGCAGCAGCAGGCCTTCGCTGTCGTGATCCAACCGGCCGGCCGCGTACACGCCCTTGTGCGGCACGACGTCGGCCAGCGTGCGCCGGCCGGCGTCGTCGGTGAACTGGCACAGCACCCCGAAGGGCTTATTCAGCGCGACCAGCACGTTACTTCGCGGCGGCGGGCTTCACGAAGCGCAGGGTCATCCGGTCGGACTCGCCGATGGCCTGCCACTTGGCCTTGTCCGTGTCGCCCATGTCGAACGAGGGCGGCAGGGTCCACACGCCCTTGGGATGATTGTGGTCGTCCTTCGGATTGGCGTTGATCTCGCTTTGCGCGTCCAGCTTGAAACCGGCATCGGTGGCCAGCTTGATCACGTAGTCGGTCGGCAGGTAGCCGGAGTTGACCACGTCGTCGAGCTTCTTGCCGGCGTCGGCGCGATGGTCTTCCACGCCCAGCACGCCGCCGGGCTTGAGCACCGCGAACATCGCCTTGAACATGACCTCGGCGCTGCCGTCGGCGGCCCAGTTGTGCACGTTGCGGAAGGTCAGCACGCGATCGGCCGACCCCGGCGCACCCAGCACCGGCGCCTTGTGGTTGAACTCCATGATCTTCGCGTTGCCGTACTGCGCCGGAGCGAAGGAGAATTTCTTCTGCAGGGCCGCCGTGCTCTTGGAGCCCGCTTCCACCGCGCCGATATAGTGGCCGTTGTCGTGCAGGTAGGGCGCGAGGATCTCGGTGAACCAGCCACCGGACGGCCAGATCTCGATGACGGTCATGTCCGGACGCACGCCGAAGAAGCTCAGCGTCTGCTGCGGGTGGCGATACATGTCGCGCGCCTTGTTCTCCGGCGAGCGCCAGCTCCCGGCGACGGCCTTGTCGAGTTGGGCGGCGCTGGTCGCGTCGATGCCCGTGGACGATGCGGCGCGGGTCGGCTGCTGGGCGCTGGCAGCCAGGGCGGCGTGCGAAAGCGCGAGACCGAGCAGGCCGGCGCAGGCAAAGGCGAGTTTCTTCATGGCGACACCGTTTTGGGGGATGTGGCCCGGAAGGCTAGCACGGGGCATCACCACCGCTACACCGGTTGCAGTGCAGCATGCCAGGCCTCCCCGGGCGCCCGCCCCCGCAGGATTTTTGTATGTCGCAGTCCCCGTTCCGTCCGCTCGCCGCGGGCGTGCTTATCGCACTGGCGGGTACCACCTCCGCCCAGGAAGCCACCCTCACACCGGTGGTGGTGACGGCTACCCGCACCGCCCAGGCACCCTACGATATTCCCGCGGCCATCGACGTGGTGGCCACCCCGCCGGACGGCTCGCTGGACGTCAACCTGTCCGAACGGGTGCAGTCCATTCCCGGCATCGTGGCGCGCGATCGCCAGAATTACGCGCAGGACACCCAGGTTTCCATCCGTGGGTTCGGCGCGCGATCCACCTTCGGCATCCGTGGCATCCGCCTGTATACCGACGGCATTCCAGCGACGATGCCGGACGGCCAGGGCCAGGTGTCGCATTTCAACCTGGATTCGGCGGCGCGCGTGGAAGTATTGCGCGGCCCGTTTTCAGCCCTCTACGGCAATGCCTCGGGCGGCGTGGTGCAGGTGTTCACCGCCGACGGCACCGAGCCGCCGGAACTGCGATTCGGCGTTGCGGGCGGCAGCAATGGCAACCTGCGCACGTCCGTGAACGCGCGGGGCGTCGACGGCCCCGTGGACTACAACGTCGACTTCAGCCATTTCCGTACCAGCGGCTACCGCGACCACAGCGCCGCGCGGCGGGAATCGGGCAATGCCAAGGTCGGCTGGAAGATCGACGACGACACGAAGCTCACCCTGGTGGTCAACACGGTGGACATACCGGATGCGCAGGATCCGCTCGGGCTGACGAAGGCGCAGTTCAAGGCCGATCCGCGCCAGGTCGCCACCGTGGCCGACACCTACGACACCCGCAAATCGGCGGACCAGCAACAGGCCGGGCTGATCTGGGACCAGCGGCTCGACGCGGCGAACAGCCTGCGCGTCATGGGCTACTACGGGCAGCGTGGCGTGACCCAGTACCTGTCGATACCCAAGGCCACGCAGGTGGCGCAGCCGGGTAACTCGGGCGGTGTGGTGGACCTTGCCAACGAGTACGGTGGCGGCGACGCCCGCTGGACCTGGAGCGACACGCTGGCCGGCCGCCCCTTCGAAATCGCCGCCGGCGTCGCCTACGACAACCAGACACAGCACCGGCAGGGCTACAACAACTTCGTGGGCGGCACGCTCGGCGTGCGCGGTGACAAGCGACGCGACGAGATCGACCGCGTGTTCGACTTCGACCAGTACGCACAGGCCACCTGGCGCGTGGCCGACGACTGGAGCCTGATGGGCGGCCTGCGCCACAGCGAGGTACGTTTCCGTTCCACCGATCGTTACATCGTGGCCGGCAATCCCGACGACAGCGGCAGCACGACGTACAGCGCCACCACGCCGGTGTTCGGCGTACTGTGGCGCGCGACGCCGTGGGCGCACGTCTATGCGAACTGGGGTCGCGGCTTCGAAACCCCGACGTTCTCCGAGTTGGGCTATCGCGCCGACGGCGGCGCTGGCCTGGCCTTCGACCTGCGGCCCTCGCGCTCGCGCAACGGCGAGGTGGGCCTGAAGCTGCAGCCCTCGGACCACACGGAAGCCGGGCTGGCCCTGTTCCGCGCCGACAGCGACGACGAACTGGCCGTGGCGACCAACCTCGGCGGGCGCACCACCTACCAGAACATCGCGCGCTCGCGACGCCAGGGCATCGAGGCCTCGTTCAAGAGCGAGATCGCACCGGACCTGCACGTCGTCGCGGCCTATACGCGCCTGCAGGCGAGTTTCCGCACGCCGTTCCTCACCTGCGCGAGCACCGGCTGCGCCGCGCCCGATACGCCGGTGGCGGCCGGCACACGCATTCCGGGCGTGCCGCGATCCACCGCGTATGCCGCGCTGACGTACGGTGCCGAGCGCGGCTGGCAGGCGGGTCTGGACATGAATGCGATGGGCGCGACCTCGGCGAACGACCTGGGCACGGCCTCGGCGGCGGGCTACGCCCTGTTCGGACTGTCGGCGGGTTATGTCGTGGACGATGGCCCGTGGCGGATCAACACCTTCGCCCGTGTGGACAACCTTGCCGACCGGCACGTGGTCGGCTCGGTGATCGTCAACGACGGTAACGGGCGCTACGACGAACCCGCGCCCGGCCGCACGTTCCTGGTCGGCGTGGACCTGCGCTGGCGTTAGGCCGAAATCGCCAGGCGTTCGGAACGGTAGAGCAGGGCCGCGCCCAGCGTGGCCAGCAACGCGGCGGCAAACCCGCCGGCCAGGCAGGTGCCGATCTGCCAGGCGGGCATGCCATCGCCGCGCAGCAGCTGCACGATGCCCAGGTTCTGGCCCAGCAGCGGCACCGCATACATCCAGGGCTCCGCGCGTACCGGAACGACCGAGAGCAGCACGCTCGGCACGATGGGGATCATCATCAGGATGGACAGGTAGGTCTGCGCCTCGCGATAGCTCTTGGCCAGGGCCGACACCAGTGACTGCAACGCGGCCAGCAGCAGGATCAGCGGCAGCATAAGCAAAGCCACCTGGGCGCCGAAGCGCAGGCCCAGGTCGAGCGCGATACCGAGTTTTTCCGTCGGTATGAACCACGGCGCCGTCATGAACGCGGCGATGGTGAGGAACAGGCTGACCAGCGAGAACGTGCAGATCGCCGCCAGCTTGCCGGCGAGGATCTTCCAGCGCGCTACCGGATTGACGAACAGCGGCTCCAGCGACTGGCGCTCGCGCTCACCGGCGGTGAGGTCGATGGCCAGATACATGCCGCCGAGGAACACGGTGAGCGTGAAGAAGTACGGCAGGAACGAGAACATCAGCGCCGAGCGCGATTGCGATGTGGCCTGGTCGCGATCGGCCACCTGCACGGGCCAGGCCGTGGTGGGCGACAGGCCGCGCGCGATCAAGCGCATCGCCCCCTCGCGGCGGCCGTAGCTTTCCACCACGCTGCGTACGCGCAGCACGGGCGTGGACGCGTCGCGTCGCGAGGAATCGTAGATCAGTTCCACCTGCACGCTCTGGCCCTTGTTCCACGCCTTGGCGTAGTCCGGCGCGATGCGCACCACGACATCGGCGCGCTGTTCGCGCACGGCGTTCTCGGGATCGGCCATGCCGGGATCGGCGTCGATGCCGGCCCCTTTCAGCGCCGCCACCAGGTTGGGCGCCAACTCGGCGCCGATCACCGGCACGTCGATGTTGCGATCGGCCTTGGCCAGCTCGCGGTTGGTCATGACGTTCATCAGCATGATGAAGATGATCGGACCCAGCAGCGGCCCGGTGACCAGGGCGCTGACCAGCGTGCGCCGGTCGCGCAGGTTCTCGCGCACTTCCTTCCAGTACACTGCGGTAAACGCGCTCATGCGGCCAGTCCTTCGTCGGTACCGATGATCGCCACGAACGCATCCTCGAGCGTGGCCTGACCCGTCTGCGCCAGCAGCGCGGCAGGTGTTTCGTCGGCGACCACGCGCCCCTGCGCGATCACCACGATGCGATCGCACAGCGCGGCCACCTCCTGCATGATGTGGCTGGAAAACAGTACGCAGCGCCCCTCGTCGCGTAACTGCCGCATGAAGCGGCGCATGGCGCGCGTGGCCATCACGTCCAGGCCGTTGGTCGGCTCGTCGAGCAGGACGTTGCGCGGATCGTGGATCAGCGCACGGGCGATGGCCGTCTTGACCCGTTGCCCCTGGGAAAATCCTTCCGTGCGGCGATCGGCGATATCGCGCATCTCCAGCGCGTCGATCAGGACCTCGCGACGTCGCGCCAGCAGGTCGGACGACATGCCATGCAGCCGGCCGAAATAATCGATGTTCTCCGCCGCGGTCAGCCGTTTATACAGGCCGCGCGCATCGGGCAGCACGCCGAGGCGACGACGCACTGCGAGGGCATCGCGGTAAGCATCCACGCCATCCACCAGTACCTGGCCGGCATCGGGCCGCATCAGCGTGTACAGCATGCGCAGCGTGGTGGTCTTGCCCGCCCCGTTGGGGCCGAGCAGGCCGGTGATCTCGCCGTCGCGCGCGGTGAAGTTCACGCCGTTCACGGCGCGCACCGTGCCGAAGGCCTTGTGCAGGTCCCTTACCTCGATCATGGCGTGGCTCCGTTGAATCCGACGAACACCGGCAGCGGGCGCAGCCGCTCCAGGCACGTCACGTCCAGCGCCTTCGCGTCGGCCGTGTCGATGAAATGGTCGAGCACGCGTGGCATGCAGCCGCGCGAGATCACGTTGTGGCCCTGGCCCCGGAGCACCATGTGGCGGCCGTTGGGCAGACCCTTGAGCACGTCGTCGCCGTAGCGCGGTGGCGTGACCGGGTCGAACTCGCCGGACATCAGCAAGGCGGGCACCGCGCTCTTCAGCGGGTGGTGGAAGTCGGCCGGCATCGTGCCATGCGGCCAGACGGAACAGGCCGCGCGAAACGCCTCGATCATGGTGTCGCCCAGGATGGTGTCCTTGTCCTGCGGACGCGATTGCAGGAGGTCGCCGTCTTCGCTGCAGATCACCGAATACTGCATGCCGCCGTCCATGGTGTCGCCCAGGTCGCCCGTGAGCAGCTTCGCCTGGCCCAACAGGGGCCCGACATCGCCCCGCGCGGCAGCGTCGATGGACAGGGGCAGCAAGGCAGCGGTTTCCGGCGAATAGGCGAACATGCGCACCACCGTGGCCAGGGCGTGCTCGCTCAGCACGCGCTTCACCGAGGCATAGTTCTGCGGATCGCGGAAGCTGACCATGTGCGGATTGGCGCGTAGCGCGTCGCGCAACTGGAACAGGGTCTGGTAGGGATCGCTGAAACGCGCCCGGCAGGCGTCGTCCGCCTCGCAACGAGCGAACTGCGCCTTCAGCGCCGCGTCGAGGTTGACCGCGAAGTCCTCGCCCAGCACCAGCGCGTTGGGGGCGATGCCGTCCAGCACGAGGGTGCGCAAACCGTCGGGGTGACGCATGGCGTACTGCTGTGCCAAGCGCGTGCCGTAGGACACGCCGATCAGGTCGAACGTCGGCGAGCCCAGCGCACGGCGGACATCCTCCAGGTCGGCCACGGCATCGGTGGTGGTGTAGAAGCGCACGTCGGCATCCTGCGACAGCTGGTCGAGGCAATGCTGCGTCTCGCGCCGCACCGCGCCGGCATCGAACCCGTGCACCTCCGCCGCGCCTGCCGGTGCGCCCGGCTCGTCGTCGCGGCAGCTCAGCGGATGGGAGGCGCCGGTGCCGCGCTGGTCGAGCAGCAGCAGGTTGCGATGGGCCAGCAGCGGGGCCATGGCCGGCGCGATGCCGGAGAAGCTTTCCGCCGCCGACTGGCCGGGACCGCCTGCGATGAAGGCCAGCATGTCTTCCGCCGGCACCTGGGCGCTGCTGCGCACCACCGCCAGACGCAGGGTGAGCATGCGACCGTGCGGCTCGGCGCGGTTTTCCGGCACCACGAAGGGCGCACACCACGCGGCGGTCGACAGGCCCGAGTGTGGCTGCGGCAACTCGCACGGCTTCAGCTCGACGGAACCGAGGCGCCAGACGCGCGGCGGCGCGGGATTGGTGGCCGCTGGCACCGCGGTGTGCGTCGCCGCCGGGGTGGAGGCATGGGCATCGGACGCGTCATGCCGGGACATCACCATGTGCCGCCCCGCCATCGCCGTGGCGAGCAGGACGACGATGATGGCGATGCGTGGGGGACGTTTCATGCCGTCATTCCTCGGGGACGAAAATGGATTCGATGGGCAACGCGAACAGGCGCGCGATCTTGAAGGCCAGCGGCAGGCTGGGGTCGTACTTGCCGGTCTCCACCGCGTTCACGGTCTGCCGCGAGACGTCCAGCTTCTCGCCCAGGTCGGCCTGCGACCAGCCCAGCGCGGTGCGCAGTTCACGGACACGGTTATGCATCGCCGCGATAGTGCCAGCGCACGGCGCATTTGGTGATGCCGAACAGCCCCATCAGCACGGGCAGCACCCAGATGGCGATGGCTTCGGCTGGCGGTGCGGCGATGACGTGCGCATGCAGCAGCATGCCGAACGTAAAGAAGCCGAAGCCGCCGATACCGCCCGCCATCGCGATAGCCTCCAGGTCGATGCGCCGTTCGAATTCGTCCTGGTCGCGGATCACCCGGACCATGGCGCGGATGACGAAGGCGATGGGCAGGGTCGGCAGCAGGGTGACGATCGCCCGGGCCGCCGTGCCTTCCAGTGTCTTCAGCCAGCCGACCGAGACGAACAGGATCACCACATAGGCGACCATCGCCGGGAAGAACTCACGCAGGTAACGCTTGTGTACGGCACGCATGGCCATCGCCCGGTCTCCCGTCAGTGCGCGCGGATGAAATCGGCGAGCGCCACGATGGTGTCGCGCCCTACCCGGATGCCGCCGGCCAGGCCCGGGATCAGTACGGCCATAGCGGGCGCTGCAAGGCGAAACGTGACGTGGTGCGACATGACGAACCTCCCGTGAGACATGGAGCGTGTCAAGCACGCTTGACACGCATCCTGGGCCGACACTGCGATCATGTCAAGCAAACTTTACATATCCATGGACGCTTTCGGCATCGTCAGGTCGTTCCGGCACGTGATGGCGTTCTTCACGCCTACGGGAGCTTTGCTTCCCCGATCCTTGCAACCTACGGGAGCACATGCCGGCAAGCGCCGATAAAACGACGCGTCGCACCGCCCCAGGAGAGCACCATGTCCTTCCGCCTCATTGCCACCACCGCCACCCTGCTGGCGCTTTCCGTCGCCGCCGCCTCTGTGCACGCCGCCACGGCGACCACCACGTTCAACGTGCGCGTGACCATCACCGCGGCATGCGACATCAGCACCACGGCGCCGACCGACGTCAACTTCGGTACGCAGCCGTCCACCGCGACCAACACCGACAACCAGGGTGCGCTCAACGTGAACTGCACGCCCAGTGCGCCCTATACCATCGCGCTGGACAACGGCCAGAACGGTACCGACGCCAACACCCGCAAGATGAGCAGCGGCACGGCGCAGGTGCCCTACCAGCTGTACCGCGCGGCCACGCGCACGTCCGCGGATGTCTGGGGCAGCACCACGGGTACCGGCGGCAATACCTACGCCGGCACCGGCAGCGGCACGGTGCAGACCGTGCCCGTGTACGGCCGCGTGCCCAGCAGCAACTTCCCCGCCGGCAGCTACGCCGACGTCATCACCGCCACCATCACCTATTGACGGTGCGCCCTTGGCCATTCCGCGTGGCGATAGCCGGCGCGCTGGCCTCGATGGCGTGCGTTATCCACGCGAGTGGCCTGCAGGTGTCGCCCATCGGACTGCGGCTGGCCACCTCGACACCCGCCGAAGCCCTGTGGCTCACCAACACCGGCACCGAATCGCTGCATGCGCAGGTGCGTGTGTTTCGCTGGACCCAGGCGGACGGCAAGGATGTGCTGACGCCCTCTCGCGACCTGGTCGTGAGCCCGCCGATGGTGACTATCGCCCCCGGCGACCGCCAGCTGGTGCGCGTCATCAGACAGGTCGCCCCGGCGGCGGACGGCAGGGAAACCGCCTACCGCGTGATCGTGGACGAACTGCCGGTGGACGCCAGCGACAAGCCGGGGCTGAAGTTCGTGTTGCGCTACTCCGTGCCGGTGTTCCTGGCGCCGGTGGGCGACCCGACAATGAAAGCGGCGCTGCATGCAACGTGGGAGAGCGACGCGGACGGTCCTCACCTGCGCATTCACAACGGCGGCAACGGTCATGCGCAGGTCGCCGACCTGGCGTGGCAAGGCAGGCAGGGCCATCGCACCCCGCTGCTGCCCGGCCTGGCGGGTTACGCACTGCCCGGGGCGACGATGCGCTGGAAGCTCCCACCGGACGCGCGGCACGCGGATGGTCTCCTGCGTGCGAGGATCAACGGTGAGCCGTCCGAGTCGACGCTGGCGGTGGACACGGACGGCCACTAGCATGCTGGTCCTGGCCGCTGGCAGCGCGAACGCGGACGGGCATGCGACCGCGCCCGGTGCCCTGCCGCCGCCCGTGGCGACGCGGGAGAGCGGCGCCGGCGAAGACCTCTACCTGGAAGTGGTGCTCAACGGCACGCGGACCGAGGCGCTGGTGCATTTCATCCGCCGTGGCGAGGCACTCTGCGCCCAGGTCGCCGACCTGCGTGGTCTGGGCTTCGTGCTCCCGCCCGGCAGCGATCCACGCTGCCTGCCGGACATGCCCGACGTACGCTACACCTACGATGTCGCCCAGCAGCGCGTGAACATCGACGTGCCCACCGGGCAGCTGAACCTGCCGATGCAAGTGCTCAACGTGCCCGAGCGCCGTGCGACGCGTGCCTCCAGCGGGACCGGCCTGTTGCTCAACTACGACGTGTATGCCGCGCACGGTGGCGGCGCGAGCAACGTCAGTGGCCTGGCCGAGCTGCGTGCGTTCACGGACGGCCTGGGCGTGCTGAGTACGACCTCGCTGAGTCGTCGCTACCAGACGTCCGGCGTCGGCTGGCAGGGCGATACCGTACGCCTGGATACGCAATGGCGGTTGTCGTTCCCCGACCGGTCGCAGACGCTGACTATCGGCGACACCTTTACCGGCGCCCTGTCCTGGTCGCGTGCCACGCGGATCGGCGGCATCGCCTACGGCACGGACTTCGCCTTGCAGCCCTATCGCGTGACGACGCCGCTGCCGCAGTTCTTCGGCCAGGCCACCGCGCCGTCCTCGGTGGAGCTCTACATAGACGGCATCCGCCAGTACAACGGCAAGGTGCCCGCCGGCCCGTTCCAGCTCACCGCCGTACCCGGCGTGGACCAGGCCGGCCAGGCGCAGGTGGTGCTCACCGACGCGCTGGGCAGGAGCAGCACGGTGACCTTTCCTTTCTACGCCGCGCGTCAGTTGTTGCGTGCCGGCCTGTCGGACTGGTCGGTCGAACTGGGCACGGTGCGCGAGGCCTACGGCATCGATTCGTTCGCCTATGGGAGCGAACCGGTCGCCAGTGCCACCTGGCGGCGCGGCATCACCGACCGGCTGACGCTGGAGTCGCACACCGAGGCGGGCGACGGACGCGGCACGGCAGGCAGCGGCCTCGTCTGGAACCCGACCGGGGCGCTGGTGTTGAATGGCTCCTATGCCCGATCGCGCGGTGGTGGCGCCCAATACGGTGCGGGTCTGTCGTGGAACGGCAGCCATGTGAATGCCTCGATGGACACGCTTCGCGGCAACGCACGTTACGACGACGTCGCCAGCGGCTACGGGTCGCCGCCACCGCGTGCCAGTGACCGTGCCCTTCTCGGCTTCAACATCCACGCATCCAGTTTCGGCGTGAACTATGTCCGCCTGCGCTACGACGGACAGCCGGCCACGCGCTATGCCGGCATGTTCCTGCTGCGCAACATCGGCCGCGGCATCTCGTTGAACGCCAGCTACAACCAGAACCTGGACATCGCAGCCGACCGCAGCTTCTTCATCGGCGCGACCATGGCGCTCGACCAGCGCACGACATGGAGTACCTCGGTGCAGCGCGATCGCGACCGCACCTTCGGCATCGTGGATGCCAGCCGGCCGATCGACGGCGACGGTGGTTTTGGCTGGCATGTGCAGGGCCGCAGCGGATCGACCGGCGGCGGCCTGGCGGAGCTGGGCTGGCTGGGCAACCGTGGCCAGCTGACCGTGGGCGCCAGCAATTTCGGCGCCGCATCCTACGCGTATGCCGACGCCAACGGCGCGCTCGTGTTGATGGGCGGCCACACCTTCGCCGCACGCCGGATCGACGACGCCTTCGCCCTGGTGACGACGGAAGGCACACCGGATATTCCGGTGCTCCTGGAAAACCGGCGCACCGGCGTGACCGACAGCCGGGGACTGCTGCTCGTGTCGCGACTCATGGCCTACCAGGACAACCGGCTGGCGATCGATCCGATCGACCTCCCGGCCGACCAGCGCGTGCAACGCGTGGAAACCATCGTCGCGCCCTCCGATCGCGCCGGGGTCGTGGTGCGTTTTCCCGTGAAGCGGGTGCGCGCGGCGTCGGCGATCCTCGTCGACGAGGCAGGGCAGCCGCTGCCGGTGGGGGCAAGCGTGGCGACAGGCGATGCATCGTCGCCTGCCGTCGTCGGCTACGACGGCCTGGTGTACCTCGACAACCTGCAGGGCGGTGACACACCGCTCGACGTGACCCTTCCCGGCGGTGCGCGTTGCGGTGCGACGCTCACCTATCCGGCGCAGGCACACGACCTGCCGCAACTCGGTCCGCTCACCTGCAAGGCGGCCATGCCATGAAATGGCTTGCCGTCATGCTGCTGGCCTTCGCCGCCCTGCTTGCCGCGCCGCGCGCCGATGCGACGACGACGTGCAGCATTACCAGCATCAGCAACCTCGCGTTCGGCCCCGTGGACCCGACCGGCACGTCCGTGACCACCACGGCGACGCTCAACTACAGTTGCACCTATTCCGGCGTGCTCGGATCGTTGTACGGCAGCTACATATCCGCGTGTGTCAGCCTGGGAACGGACGACCTGGCGAATTTTTCGCCCCGTACGATCGTCAACGCCAACAACGATCGCATGCAATACCAGGTATTCAAGGACGCGAGCCTCACGTCGATATGGGGGCGGGTAAACCATGCGACCTACACGCCGCAGGCTTTCACGCGGCAGATCGGCATCCTGTCCAACGGCGCGACGCTCACCGGCAGCCTCACGATCTACGGGCAGGTACCGGCGCTACAAAGCACGTTGTCGCCCGGTAGCTACAGCGGCAACCTGCTCGGCTCGCTCACAGGCAACTCCTTGACCTGGAGCTACAACGAAGCCTTGCTGACCATCGGCACCTACCCCGCCTCGTGCAGCGCTGGCGGCACCGTCGCCGCGCAGACGGTGGCCGCGCCGTCCATGACCACCACGGCGAACGTCGCCGCCCGCTGCACGTTCGGCACCGCCACCGACCTCAACTTCGGCAGTGTGCCCGGGCTGTTGCGCACCGTCACCGACCAGACTTCGCTGCTGCGCGCCACCTGCACCAACCGCGCCGCCTACCAGGTGGGCCTGGACAACGGCAGCAACGCATCGGGCACGACGCGACGCATGACCGATGGCACCCGCTTCGTCACCTACGAACTCTACCGGGACACCGCACGCACGCTGCGCTGGGGCGCATCCCTCAACACCGATACCGCCACGGGCACCGGCACCGGTGCCGAACAGACACTGACCGTGTATGGCCGCCTGCCCGTACAGACGGCGGCGCGGGCAGGCACCTACAGCGATATCGTCACGGTCACCATCACCTATTGACGGCGGACCGGCACGTATTCAGAACGTCATGGCCAGTCCCACGCGAAGTGCCAGGCCGGACTCTCCGGCACCGCCGACCGCGACGCGTCGATCGATATCCACGGAGAGGGTGATGTCGCCGCGTAGTTCCGCCGACATGCCGGCGGCAAGGTCGACCTGGCGGCCGCCCCCGCCCGTGGCGAAGCGGATGCCGGAGAGAACGGCCTGTGTACCGGTGTCGCGCGTGGTCGCATAGCCCGCATACACGTGGGCGGACCAGGCCGACAGCCAGTAGCCGTGCGGTACGAAGGCCAGCGCGGCGCGCATGCCGGCACGAAGCGTCAGGCGTTCCGGCGCCCCCAGGCGGACGACGATGCCGTCGCGGTCCTGCGCGGAGGTAAAGCGCTGGCGCTGCCACAGCAACGACGCCCCTGGGTCCAAGGCCAGATACGACGTGGGCGACCATAGCAACGTGCCGGCCAGCGATGCATCGTTGCCGTTCGCACGCAGCCGGGCGAGGGCCTCGCCCCGCGGGTGGCTACGTACCGCCACGCGATGGTGACTGACCGCGTAGGCCGCATCCACGCGCCAGCCTGCGTCAGCGCGCAGCGCATAGGTGAGGGCCAGAGCGTGGCTCTCCGAACGCGCCGAGCCGACGCCGTCGACCGCGCGCGGCGCGATGCGTGCACGCCCGACACTGGCGACGATACCGGCACGCGTGTGCGATGCATCGGATTCGATGGCGACGAGGTCGCCCGCCACCTGCACACCCGTGTCGCTGCGCTGGCTGTCGACGCCGAAGCGGTCGAAGGGCAACGTACTCCGGTAGCGCGTATGACCACCGAAGCCGCGTACGCGCAGCGCGGCATCGTGCGCGGCGGCGAGATCGTCCGGGTGCGCGGCGTCGAGGGATGCACGCGCATGGCCGAACAAGGCTCCCGCCAGCGCCAGGTAGGCAGGCACCTGCGGCGCAAGGGCGGCGCGCGAGACTGGCAGGTGCGATGCATCGTCCACCGCGTCGACCGGCAACGACCGCCCGAAGAGGCCGAAGGCGCGGCCATGCCGGTCGATCCGCGTACTCTGCAGGCGAAAATCCCAGTAATCGCTGCCGTTGCCAGCGACACGCCGTTGCGAGGCATCCGCCTCGCCAGGAGCGTACGCGTGCAGGCCATAGCGCCAGGGCCCGACGACGACGTAATCGCCGGCCAGACGGAACGATGCCTCGCTGGCCGCACCGCCCACCTGCGCGACGCTGATGCCGCCACCCGCACCCGGCGCGGTCGCGGCGCCACGGCCACCGGCAGGAACGATGGCCAGTCGCGTGGTGCCGAGGGCATCGCCCTGGACGAGAAGGCGATCGGTGGCCTGGCGTGCCATCGCGCCACCGGCATCCAGCCGTGTACGCAGGCGCACCGTCGCCTCGCCGCCGGTGCTGTCGAGGCGACCGACACGCAGGCTGGCGAAGCCGGTGCCCGCTTGGGCGAAGGCCACGGTGGACGCCCCCGCCAGTGTCAGTTGCCCGACATCGGCCTCCCCGGTGACGGACCAGTCGCTGGCGTCCAGGCGCAGGCGATCCACACCCGTAGCGCGACCCATCCAGCGCGACCGCGTGAGCCCGGCATCCAGCTCACCCGTGCCGCGGCGGTGCATGTCACCGACCAGTTCGCTGTCCTCCATCCGCAGCAACAGCGCGGCACGGCCACTCTCGACATGCCCCAAGGCGCGGGAACCCTCCATCAGGTGCACGCGCAGTGGGTCGGCACCCGGGCCCCGGCTACCGAAAACCCCGCCGGCGCCCTCCAGCCGGGTGGCATGGAGCCGGACCTCGCCTCCCGTCCCGGTGATCGCCCATGCCTGTTCGCCCTGCGCCGTGATGCGGCTACGCCGGGCGGTGAAGGTCGATCCCATGCCATCCACTACCACGGCACCGACATGGGTCTGCCGCGTGAGCACGCCGCCGTCGCTGATGCCGACGTGAGCGCCGCCACGCACCAGTACGGCGGTGCTGTCCGTCCCCGTCACCTCGATGCGTGTGCCCTGCCCATCGATGTCGGCACCGCCGACGGCCGCGATGCCGAGGCTGCCGTTGCCGGCGGTGGCGATGTCGATATCGCGGAACACGGCACGCGAGGCGCCCTGGACCTGCACGGCCACCGCGCGATCGCCGAGCATGGTGATCGCGCCGCCCTGCATGTCCGAGTCGCTGCCGTCGAAGACGAGCAGGCCGTAGGCATAGCCGGCCGGGTTGCCGCTGGTGCGGTTGCTGACGGTGGCACCCGTGGCGTCGAACGAGGCTCGCGAGGCGACCGTGATGGCACGCCCGGTGGCCGTCCCGCTGACCGACACGATGTCGCCCGAGGCGAGAGACAGGGCCGAACCGCTCTGGACAAGGATGCCGTACGGAAAATCCGCCGCCGCTGCGGGCGTGGTCAACGCGGTGAACAGCGCGGCCGCCAGCGCATGGCGCCGGCCGTGGGAGACGATCATGGACACTTCCTTGCTCGCGATGAGAGGAAGTGAACTTATTCAGTGGGTGGAGCGCTGTATGTCGGTTGGACGCGCTGCGAAAGTCAGCCTTAGTTGTCGCCGCGTCGCCACTCGCCGCGTTTGGGCTTGCCGGCGGGCTTGGGCGCGGCCTTGCGCTTCAGCCGTGCCTCGAGCGTCGCCGCCTGTTCCTCGCGCTCGTCGTGGAGCTTGAGGAAATTGCGCCAGCGCTGCGGCGAAAGCTCACCGGACGCGAGCGCCGCCTGGATCGCGCAACCGGGTTCGTTGCCGTGGCCGCAGTCGGCGAAACGACACTGCGCGGCAAGCGTTTCGATATCGGCGAACAGGTCGAGGTTTTCCTCGCCGGTCAGCTTCAGTTCGCGCATGCCCGGCGTGTCGATCAGGCAGCCGCCGCTGGGCAGGCTGAGCAGGGCGCGATGCGTGGTGGTGTGGCGACCGCGACTGTCGTGCGAGCGCACCGCATTGGTGGCCATGCGCTGCTCGCCGAGCAACGTGTTGGTGAGGGTGGACTTGCCCGCGCCGGACGAGCCGACCAGCACGGCACTGGAGCCCGGCCCCAGGTAGGACGCCAGCAGGGGAACCGTGGCCGGGTCCTTGGCGTTGATCGCGTGCACGGAGGCGTCGTCCGGCAGGCGGGCGACGAGCGCCGACACCGCTGCGCCGACGTCCACGCCCGTGTCCGCCTTGCTGAGCAGCACCACCGGCCGGGCGCCGGAGCCTTCCACCAGCGTGAGGTAGCGCTCGATGCGCGATGGGTTGAAGTCGCCGTCCAGGCCGGTCAGCACCAGCACGTAATCGATGTTGGTGGCGATGATCTGCCGTTCGTAGCGCTCGCCGGCGGCGGCCCGCGTGAGCACGGAGCGGCGAGGCAACACCTCCTCGATCACCGGGTGCGTGGCGCGGTCGAGGAAGACAAAGTCGCCGACGGCCGGTCGCAATGACGGATCCAGCCCGCGTTTCAGGAAATGCCCGGCCGGCTGCGCGTTGAACGCGGACGAGCCGTCGTGCATCTCGTAGCCGGCACGATGCTGCGCCACCACGCGGGCGAGGCGGCGCGGGTCGGCGGGTAGCGTGGCCTCGCGCCAGCCGATGCGGCGCAGGGAGGTCAGGTCCGGGGTGTCGGTCATGCCGCGATTATGCCCGCTTATGGCCCGAAGTCCGTCTCGCGGCGTCGTGCCGACGCTGTTAGGATCGGGTGACGACGGCGGGAAACGGCCCGCCGCACGCACCGGAAGTCGTCAGCAGTGTCCTCGATCAAGCCCAGCGCGCACCTGGCGGAAGTGCGCTACGAAATCCGCGGCGCCCTCACGCGGCGCGCTCGCGACATGGAAGCGGCCGGCCAGCCGATCATCAAGCTCAATATCGGCAATCCCGGTCGCTATGGCTTCGCCACGCCGCCGCACTTGAGCGAGGCCATCCGCAACCATCTGGGCGACAGCGAGGCCTATGGCCACGAACAGGGCCTGGAGGAAGCACGCGAGGCCATCGTGGCGCAGCAGCGCGCCCGTGGGGCCATCGGCGTCGACATGGAGCGCGTCTTCATCGGCAACGGGGTCAGCGAGCTGATCGATATTTCCCTTCGCGCCCTGCTACAGCCGGGCGACGAAGTACTCCTGCCCAGCCCGGATTACCCGCTGTGGAGCGCGGCCACCATCCTCAACGACGGCAGCCCGCGCTATTACCGCTGCCTGGCCGAGAACGCGCACCTGCCCGACCCGGAAGAAATCGAGGCACTGATCGGCCCGCGCACGCGCGCCCTTGTCCTGATCAACCCGAACAACCCCACCGGTGCGGTCTATCCCAAGGCCCTGCTCGAGCGCATCGTCGAGGTGGCGCGCCGCCATGGCCTGCTGCTGCTGTGCGACGAGATCTACGACGAGATCCTCTACGACGGCACGCCGTTCCAGCCGCTGGCCGCCGTCGCGGGCGATCACCCCTGCGTCAGCTTCGGGGGCTTGTCCAAGGTCCATCGCGCCTGCGGCTACCGCGTGGGCTGGATGAGCCTCTCCGGCGACCCGAAGCGCAGCACCGAGTACCGCGACGCCCTGCAACTGCTGGCGGCTCTGCGCCTGTGCGCCAATGTCACCGCGCAGTGGGCCGTGCGCCCCGCGCTGCTGGACAAGCCCACCATCGGCGTACTCACCGCGCCGGGCGGCCGCCTGCACCAGGCGCGGCAGGTGGTGCTCGACGGTGTGGCGGCCAGCCCGTTCCTCGATGTGGTGGCCCCCGGCGGCGCCATCTACGCGTTCCCGCATATCCGTGCCGATGCCATCGCGCACTTCGACGACACCGCGTTCGCACTGCGGCTGCTCGAAGAGGAAAGCGTACTGGTCGTGCCGGGCACCAGTTTCAACCTGTCCGCCAGCCGGCATCTCCGTCTCACCCTGTTGCCCGAGCCGGCGCAGTTGCAGGAAGTGTTCGTGCGTATCGATCGGGTGCTGCAGCGCATGGCCCGTGAGTCCGTGCCCGCGGCCACCTCCAGCGCCGTCGCCTGAACCATGGGCGAGGCGAGCTTTCTCGCACTGGGTGATTCGTACACCATCGGCGAGGGCGTGGCGGACGCCGGGCGCTGGCCGATGCAACTGGCCGCGTGCCTGCGCGAACTCGGCATCGCCGTGGGCACGCCGCAGGTCATCGCTACCACTGGCTGGACGACCGACGAGTTGTCCGCCGCCATGGACACCAGCGTCCTGCGCGATGCCTACGACATGGTCACGCTGCTGATCGGCGTGAACGACCAGTACCGCGGTCGCGGCGTGGATGCCTACCGCCAGCCTTTCGTCCACCTGCTCGAACGCGCCATTGCGCTGGCCGGCGATCCCCAGCGGGTGGTAGTGGTGTCGATTCCCGACTGGGGTGTCACGCGCTTTGCCGAGGGCCGCGACCGTGCGGCCATCGGGCACGAGATCGACGCGTTCAATGCCGTCGCGCGTGACGAGGCTGTACGCGTCCATGCACGGTGGGTGGATATCACGCCCGTATCGCGGCAGGCCGGCGAACAGCCCGGCATGCTGGTCGACGACGGCCTGCATCCCTCGGCGACCCACTACGCCCGGTGGGTGGCATGCATCCTGCCCGTCGCGGTCGCCGCCCTTCGCGAACGGATGACCGCGACGGATTGACGGCAACCGCAGCCGGCGATCCACGCGCAACAGCTTTGCAACACCATCGCCATGCGGCGGTTACGCCGCAGGCCGAGACTGGGCAACCGGGACCCTCCCGGAAACCGTTCTCATGGCCAGACTCATCTGCCGCGCCGCCTTCATCTCCGACGTGCATCTGGGCACGCCCGACTGCAAGGCCGGCTATCTGCTGGATTTCCTGAAAAGCCTCGACTGCCGGCAGCTCTACCTCGTCGGCGACATCGTCGACCTGGAAGCGCTGGCCCGTCGCCAGTGGTGGCACCCCGAGCACAGCGCGGTGATCGCCGAGTTGGTGGGCATGGCTGCGCGCGGTGTGGAGGTCATCTACCTGCCCGGCAACCATGACTACCAGATGCGCGGCCTGGCCGGATCCACCATCGCCGGTATCCGCGTCGAGCTGGATGCCGTGCACGAGGGTGCCGACGGTCGTCGCTACCGGGTCAGCCACGGTGACGAATACGATCCCGAGCATATCGGTCGCGCGTGGATCACCTGGCTGGGCGACACGCTGCATCGCTTCATCTGCTGGGCCAACCGCCGGGTGCACGCGGTGCGCAAGCGGCTCGAACTGCCGTACCTGCCGCTGTCGATCATCCTGAAATCGCACGTCGGGGCCGCCCTGGCCTACATCCGCGATTACGAGCAGCGCGTCGCCAGCGATGCGCGCGAGCGCGGTTTCGACGGCCATATCTGCGGGCATATCCACTTCGGGCACATCCGCAGCGTGGAGGGCGTGCTCTACATGAACGACGGCGATTGGGTGGAGCACTGCACGGCGCTGGTCGAGGACATGGGCGGCGCCATGGAGCTTATCCACTGGACCGAGCAATGCACGCCCCTGGGGCGGGCCAGCCGGGAGACCGTGCTGCCCTCGGCAGAGGCCGTGCTCGGCTTCGCCCCATTGGCCGATTGCCGCGCGGACCTGGGCGAACTCCATGCCGGAACCTCCCTGGCCGGTTGAAAGCGAGCGGCGCGGGGCCCATCTGCGAGGGATGCCGGTAAACTGGCTCCCTCTCCTACCCGCGGTGACCCCATGGCCCTCGAAACACCCACACGCGAGCGCATCGAATCCCTCCTGGCCCAGCACGAGGTCGTGCTGTTCATGAAGGGGACGCGCCAGCAGCCGATGTGCGGTTTTTCCGCCGCGGCCACGAACACGCTCAACGACATCATCCCGGCCTACCACACCGTCAACGTGCTGGAAGACCCGGAGATCCGCGAGGGCATCAAGGAATACGGCCAGTGGCCGACCATTCCGCAGCTGTACGTGAAGGGCGAGCTGGTCGGCGGGTCCGACATCATCCGCCAGATGTACACCAGCGGCGAGCTCTACACGCTGTTCGGCGCCAGCCCGCCGGATCGCACCCCACCCGAGATCGCCATCACCGACAAGGCCGCCGAGGCCATCCGTGGCGGCATGGCCACGGCCCAGGGCATGGCCTTGCACCTGGAGATCGGCCCGGACCACAGCGCCGGCTTCCAACTGGCCCCGGCCGGCGACTTCGACATCGTGGTGGTGGCCAACGGCATCGAGGTGCACTTCGATCCGGGCAGCGCCGCGCGCGCCAAGGGCATCACCATCGACTGGGTGAGCACCGTGCAGGGCGAAGGCCTCAGCCTGAAGTTCCCCGGCGCCGTCGACATCGCCTCGATCACCGTGCACCAGTTGAAGGACAAGCTGGCCGCGGGCGGCCTGACCCTGGTCGACGTGCGTCCGGCGCACGGCCGTGCCGCGGCGGCCCCGCTGCCCGGCGCGCGCATTCTCGAGGACGAGGGCTACGAGGCTTTCGCCGCGCTGCCCAAGGACACGCCGATCGCCTTCATCTGCCACCACGGCATTTCCAGCCAGGCCGCGGCCGAGCGCCTGGCCGCCCATGGCTTCACGAACCTGTTCAACGTGGAAGGCGGCATGGATGCCTGGGCACGTGAGGTGGACCCGACGGTGCCGCGTTACTGAGTCCGGCTGTTTCTCGAGGGAGAAAGGCGCCCACCGGAGGGCGCCTTTTTTTTGGGTACTTCACGCGTGACACGGGGGCCTCTCCCGAAGCCAGAGCCAGAGCCCGTCGCTCGTAGGGCGCGGGGAGGAGGCGCTGGGTGGTCATCCTCTGAGCGAGTTCGGCCGCTTGCGGCCGCTGCCCGAGCGCAGAGGATGACCATCCGACGCCTCCTCCCCGCAGAGAAGCCGCGTGCCGATACCGACGCTTCACGACTGCGACCAACGCCGCAATCGTTCATTAATAAACTCACTGGTATAGTTACGACGCTACACAACCTCTGTTTCCTGGAAGCTTTGTGACCGCCCTCATTCCCCACCCGTCGCACGCCCTTCAGCGTCACGATCAATCGCCCCAGTTCCGCGAGGGCCGCTTCACCAATTCGAAGCCGCGCCCCGCCATGGGCCTGTGGGAAGGGCTGAAGCTCATGTCGCTGTTCCTGCGCGGCAAGCCCGCAGGTACCGTGCCGGACCGGCCGATACCGGTGCACGCGATCGACCGCGCGATGCTCGACGCCGCGCCCGACCGCAGCCTGTATCGCCTGGGCCACTCAACGATGCTGATGAAATTGCGTGGACGGTTCTGGCTGACCGACCCGGTGTTTTCCGAGCGGGCGTCGCCGGTCATGTGGGCCGGGCCGGCACGCTTCCATGCACCCCCGATCGGTATCGACGACCTGCCGCCCATCGCCGGCGTGATCCTCTCGCACAACCACTATGACCACCTGGACCGGGCCGCGGTGTTGAAGCTGGCCGGCAAGACCGCCCGCTTCATCGCGCCGCTGGGCGTGGGTGACCAGTTGGTGGCCTGGGGCATCGACGCGTCGAAGGTCGAGCAGCTGGACTGGTGGCAGTCCATCGAGGTGGAGGGGCTGCGCCTGACCGCTACTCCCGCGCAGCATTTCTCCGGCCGCGGGTTGCGCGACGGCGATCGCAGCCTGTGGGTGTCCTGGGTGATCCAGGATGACGACCTGCGCGTGTTCTTCAGCGGCGACAGCGGCTATTTCAACGGCTTCAAGGCGATCGGCGATACCTATGGCCCGTTCGATCTCACGCTGATGGAAACCGGTGCGTACGACAAACGATGGGCCTTCGTGCACATGCAGCCGGAAGAAACGCTGCAGGCGCACCTGGACCTCCGTGGCCGCTGGCTCCTGCCGATCCACAACGGCACGTTCGACCTCGCCCTGCACCCCTGGGAAGAACCCTTCGAGCGCATCGTCGCCCTGGCGGCCGCTGCGCAGGTGCCGCTCACGACGCCGATGATGGGCGAACGCGTGGACATGCGCTCACCCAACGGCATGACCCCGTGGTGGCGCGCGTAGGCGGTAGCGATCGCGCCAACGCAGGCACGGGCGTTCCACCATGTCGTGCAACAGCGCACCGCCGAGCAACGTGGCGGCGGCAAAGATCACGAAACGCAGCAGGGGATGCTCGGCCAGGCTGTCGCCCAGCAAACCCTGGGTAAGGTGGGCCATGCCCTTGTGGCTCAGGTAGAGACTGTATGACACCGCCGCCAGCCAGCGTGCGCCGGGCAGGCGCAGGCGCGCCAGGAACGTAGGCCCGCTGAAGGCGACGACAAAGCCGGCCATGGTCAGCGCAAGCAACGGAAACCCGACCACGCACGGCCAGAACTGCATGCGCGCCTCGTCGAACAGGCCAAGGCATACGCACAGCAGCACGAACGACAACACGAGAACCCGGCCCACGCGCCGGTGCAGCCACGCCATCCAGGCGGGGCGATGCACGGCACAGGCGGCCAGCGCCACGCCCGCCACCAGGCCATCCAGCCGCGACCACGTCGGGTAGTAGAGGTTGTGCAAGTAAACCAGCCCGGGCCGGCTATCCGTGTCCAGCGCCGGCCCCATGCGGTCCGACCACAGCCACGCGCGCAGCAGTATCCCGCCCAGCACGAGCGCCACGCCGACGATCGTACCGGCGCGCAGGGACGGCCGCCGCGTCAGCAGCCAGGCCAGCCAGGGAAAGACGAGGTAGAAATGCTCTTCCACGCATAGCGACCACACATGCGAGAAAGCGTAGTTGTCCGGATTGTCGAACAGCAGGTTGAAGGTGAAAGTGGGGAACTGCCATAGCGGCTGCATGCCGGAGGTCTCCCGCCACGCGGGCACGCAGGCGTACAGCGCCAGCACCACGAGGAACGCCGGCAGGATGCGCACGGCACGACGCAGGTAGAAGTCGCGGGCATCCAGCGTGCCCGTGGTCTTCAGCGCCGACAGTACCTGCGTACCGATCAGGTAACCACTGAGGACGAAGAACAGGTCGACACCCATCCATCCCGAGGCCTCGAGTTTGCCGAAGCCGTCGCCCAGTCCACCGACGAGATAACTGTGGAACAGCATCACCCACACGATGGCGATCGCGCGCAGTGTGTCGAGGCCGGGTGTGCGATGCATGCTGGTGGTCCCCCTGGATACCGGGACTGTGCCGGAGCGGGCGGGCCGATGCGCGACCGGGATATGGCAATTCGCGGGCGAGGAGACGGTCCGTCGTGTCGAACGACGAGTCCGCCGCTACCTTGCGGGTAGCGGCGGAGCACGCGACGCTTGTGTGGGTCAGCGGATCAGAGACAACCGACCAGGCCGTCGTACACGGAGTATCGCGAACCCGGCAGCTTCGCGTTGAGCGGGTCGTCACCCTTCATCGCTTCGTAGAAGGCTTCCACCGGGGTGTCCTTCGCCAGCAGCAACTTGCACTTGTACAACTTGCCACCGGTCTGCACGGCGCCGGACTTCGTGTTGACGGCGGCGCGGGTGCCGGCGAAGGTCCACAGGCACTGCTTGATGCTGCTCTTCGTGGTGTCGACCGAACAGGTGAGTTGCGTGGGCCGCAGGTTGTGGTATTCGCCTTCGCAGAAGGTATCGCCACAGATCTTGTCGAAGCCGGCGTTGAGCGCGGCCTCGGCACCGGCGAAACGGTCGAGGCCGGCTTCGACGGTCGGCCAGTGGGCGATGTCGACGTAGCGGTCGGTGGCGGGCGGGGTCTGCGCGAACGTCGCCAGCGGCAGGACCAGCAGGGCGGCGACGGAGGTGATTCGAAGCATCGTGGTGACTCCTTGGTTGGGGAGGTCACATGACACCGGTTTCGCCGCGGCGGGTCTGTCCCGTCGCGCCCATGCGGCAACGTAGCCGCCGGGTGCCGTCCGCTGTGGGAGCCCTCTCCCAGGCAGCGGACGGCCATGCCAACTACAGCCAGTGGCCGTAGCGGCGGATGTAGATCGTCTTCACCACCTGGGTCAACACGCAGTAGCACGCCAGCGTCAGCGCCAGCCAGGCGAAGTAGATGCCGGGCAGCGGCTGCATGCCGATGCGCGAACCGATGGCCGAGTACGGCACCAGCATGCCCACCACCATGATCAGGCCCGTCAGCGCCAGCACCGGCGCCGAGGCCACGCTCTGCAGGAACGGGATGCGCCGCGTGCGGATCATGTGCACCACCAGCGTCTGCGACAGCAGGCCCTCGATGAACCAGCCCGACTGGAACAGCGACTGGTGCGCCACGTCATTCGCGCCGAAGTAGTGCCACATCAGCCAGAACGTGGTGATGTCGAACACGGAACTGACCGGGCCGATACAGACCATGAAGCGACCGATGTCGCCGGCATCCCACTTGCGCGGCTGGCGCAGGTATTCCTCGTCCATGCGATCGAACGGGATGGACAACTGCGACAGGTCGTACAGCAGGTTCTGCACCAGGATCTGCAACGGCAGCATGGGCAGGAACGGCAGGAACGCACTGGCCACCAGCACGCTGAACACGTTGCCGAAGTTGGAGCTGGCGGTCATCTTGATGTACTTCATGATGTTGCCGAAGGTCACGCGCCCTTCGAGCACGCCCTCTTCCAGCACCATCAGGTTCTTCTCGAGCAGGATGATGTCGGCGGATTCCTTGGCGATATCCGTGGCCGTGTCCACCGAGATACCCACGTCGGCATCGCGCAGTGCCGGCGCATCGTTGATGCCGTCGCCGAGGAAGCCCACGGTGTGACCGCGCCGCTGCAATGCCTTGACCACGCGGGCCTTCTGCACCGGCGACATCTTCGCGAACACCGTGGTGCGCTCGACCATCGCGTCGAGCGTGGCATCGTCCATCTGCTCGATGTCGCGACCGAGCACGGATTCCTGCACGTCCAGGCCGACCTCGGTGCAGATCTTGCGCGTGACCGCCTCGTTATCGCCGGTGATGACCTTCACCGCAACGCCGTGGTGGTTCAGCGCGCGAATGGCGGTGGCGGCGGAATCCTTCGGCGGATCGAGGAAGGCCAGGCAGCCCACGGCGGTCAGGCCGGTTTCATCGGCCACGCCGTACGCGCGATCCCCCGTCGGGTCGCGACGCATCGCCACGATCAGCACGCGCAGGCCGTCCTCGTTGAGGCGGCCGGTCATCGCACGGATTTCGGCGCGCTTCTCCGGCGTGAGGGGCTCCACCACGTCGCCGATGCGCGCCTCGGTGCAGATCGTCAGCATCTCTTCCACGGCGCCCTTGCAGACCAGCAGCTGCTCGCCCTGGCCGTCCGCCACCACCACCGACATACGGCGACGCTGGAAGTCGAAGGGAATCTCGTCGACGACGTGGAAGCGCCGCGCAACCGCCTCCATGTCGCGATGGGCCAGCACCGCCTTGTCCATCAGGTTGCGCAGGCCGGTCTGGAAACGGCTGTTGAGATAGCCGTATTCCAGGGCGTCGTCGGAATCGTCGCCGTTGAGGTCCACATGGCGCTCGAGCACGATCTTGTCGAGCGTCAGCGTGCCGGTCTTGTCCGTGCACAGCACGTCCATGGCGCCGAAGTTCTGGATCGCGTTCAGCCGCTTCACCACTACCTTGCGCTTCGACATGGCGATGGCGCCCTTGCCGAGGTTGGCGGTGACGATCAGCGGGAGCATCTCCGGCGTCAGGCCCACGGCCACCGACAGGCCGAACATGAAGGCGCCCAGCCAGTCGTGCTTGTCGAAACCGTTGATCAGGAACACCACCGGCACCATCACCGCCATGAAGCGGATCAGCAGCCAGCTCACCGAGGAGATGCCTCGATCGAAGCTGGTCTGCACGCGTTCCCCCGAGAGCGTATGCGCCAGCGAGCCGAGGTAAGTGCGTGCGCCGGTGGTCATCACCACGGCCGTGGCGGTGCCCGACACGACATTGGTGCCCATGTAGCAGATGGTGGGCAGGTCGAGCGGGCCGTTGGCATCGCCCAGGGTCAGCGTGCCGTTGGGCGCCATCTTCTCCACCGGGAGGGATTCGCCGGTGAGGATCGCCTGGCTGATGAACAGGTCCTTGGTGGCGAGCAGGCGCAGGTCCGCGGGCACCATGTCGCCGGCGCCCAGGTGCACGATGTCACCGACCACCAGCTCTTCCACCGGCACCTCGATGCGCTCGGCGTGTCCGTCCTCGGCACGGCGGGTCACCGTGGACGTATTGCGGACCATCGCCTTGAGACGACCGGCCGCCTGCGACGAACGGAACTCCTGGGTGAACGAAAGCAGCACGCTGATGCCGACCATCACGCCGATGATGATCGGCCCGGTGAAGTCGTCGTCGGTGAACAGCTGCACCACCGCCAGCACCAGCAGCACGATGATGAACGGGTTGCGGAAGGCATGCAGCAGTTGCACGGACCAGTGCGGCGGCTTCTCGTGCCCCACCTCGTTGATGCCGTCGCGATCGAGCCGCTCCGCGATGGCCTCCTCGTCCAGGCCGTCCGCCCGTGTATCGAGGGCGTGCAGCAGTTCGTCGGCCGGACGGAACGCGTCCGCGGCCACCTGCTGGAAGGTCTTGGCGGCAACGGCCGCCTGGGAGGTCTGTTTCTTCATGGCTCGCTGCCTTTCCGGACGTGACGTCCGGTAGGGCGCGGGCGGCCCTCAGCTGTCAGCTGAAAGCGTGCGCGCCGGCGCGGAGCCGACGTTCGGTGTTCCGGGTGGACGTAACGGACGGCGGATGCCGCGCCGTAGTGTCTATGTCGCTGTTCATCGTTACGGGAGTTTGACGCCGGCCGGTTTCCCCTGGCTTTCCTGCGCATCCAGCGGACGGGGAACGGTGATGGTGCGCTTGGCGGGAACGGTGGAAACGGCGCGGCGACGGGCGATGGCGAACGCCAGACGGCGGCCGAACATGCGGGGACCGGTCTTTTCGAGCTGCAGATTCATGGCTCAATCCTCGGGTAGCGGAAGCGCACGGCTTCCGGGCCGGGAGAGCCGGACTTTCCCTAGCGGAGGAAAGCGCCGGCCGACCGGGAACGGTCGCCGTAGGCGTTGATGTTTGCCAGCGCCGGGACCCGATGCGTGCGGGAGCCGGCGCGTCGACTAGGGTAGACGTCCATATGCCTGGGTAAGCTAAGAAGGGTGCCAGCCGGACCGGAAGCGGTTCGGTAGCGCGCGGATTGTCGCGCCGCAGCGAGGATCGGTCAAGGGGAAAGCGACGATCCGTCGGCAATGCCGGCTTCGTATTCGCGAGCCTCGCCCAGCAGCCATTCGCGCACGCGGCCCACGCCGGCGTGGGTCTCCGAGCGCTTGGGGTAAACGAGGTAGTACGCCTCGGCCACCCGCAGGCGTTCCTGGCACAACACGGTAAGCGCGCCGCACTCGATCAGGGAGCGCGCCATGACCAGCCGGCCCAGGGCCACGCCCATGCCTTCGAGCACGGCGCGTTGCAGGTGCTCGGTGTTGTCGAAGCGGGCCACGTAGCGTGAGGGCAGGGGCATGCCGAAGGCCTCGGCCCAGTCGTTCCAGCGGCCGGACGGATCGCCCAGCAGGGGCCAGCCGGCCAGCGAGGTGTCGGGCAGGCCGCCCATCTTGCGTACCAGCGAGGGGCTGGCGATGGGCACGATGTATTCGCCGAACAACCGGTCGGCCTTCGTGCGCGGCCACGACCCGAGGCCGTAGCGGAAGGCGACGTCGATGGTCGGCTCGCGATCGAAGTCGACCAGCGAGGCGGACGACGAGAGGCTGAGTTCCAGTTCCGGGTGGGCACCGACCAGCCTGGGCAGTCGCGGCACCAGCCAGCTGGACGCCACCGAGGGAAGGACGCTCAGCGTGACGGTGTCGTGGTGCCGGCAGGCATAGCGGTTCAGGGCGTGCTCGATGCCCTCGAAATGGTGCCCGATCGCATCGAGCAGGTGGGTACCTTCCGCCGTGAGTGTCACGCCACGCGGCCCCCGATCGAACAACGAACGGCCCAGGCGCTCCTCCAGGTTGCGCACCTGGTGGCTGAGCGCGCTCACGGTCAGGTTGAGCTGTTCCGCAGCGCGGGAGAGCTTGCCCGTGCGGGCGACCAGGACAAACCCCTGAAGCTGACCGAGCGGCAGGCGGGACATGTGAATTAACCTCAAGGCGGGCTTGCAAACATATCGCTTTTTAAGCCTTGGCGGAACATACACCCTTTAGCTCACCGACAGTCGCAAGGCTTTGCGACACGCGTTCACAGGAGCACCGCCATGGCATCGATCCTCACCGGCCTCGCCTTCATGCACGGCCATATCGTCGACCGTGAGCTCGTCCTGCGCTTGGGCCGCCTGCCGACCCACACGCCGTCTGGACCTGGCATCGGCCATCCTGCGTGTCTCGCCCTCATCGGAGACACGCATGATGCTTCGTCAACTGGGACGCTCGTCCCTGCAGGTTGCGCCGCTGGCGTTCGGCGGTAACGTTTTCGGCTGGAGCGCGGACGCATCCCGCTCGTTCGCCCTGCTGGATGCCTTCGTCGACCACGGCCTCAACCTCATCGACACGGCCGACGTCTATTCGCGCTGGGTGGAAGGTAACGAGGGCGGCGAGTCCGAGGCCATCATCGGGCGCTGGCTGAAACAGTCCGGCAAACGCGACCGGGTGCTGATCGCCACCAAGGTGGCCAAGTGGGACCGTTACCCGGGTCTGTCGCCGACGAACATCAGGGAGGCCGTGGAGGATTCCCTCCGTCGCCTGCAGACCGATCATATCGATCTCTACCAGGCCCACGAGGACGATCCCAAGGTGCCGCTGGAAGAGACCCTGCGCGCGTTCGACGACCTGGTGCAGGCGGGCAAGGTGCGCGTCATCGGCGCGTCCAATTTCGAGGCCACACGGCTGGACGACGCACTGAAGACCAGCCGGTCCGCCGGCCTCGCGCGTTACGAATCCCTGCAGCCGGAATACAACCTGATGGATCGCGCGGGCTTCGAGAAGGAGCTGCAGCCGCTGTGCGTGAGGGAAGACGTGGGCGTGATCAGTTACTACTCGCTGGCCAGCGGCTTCCTCAGCGGCAAGTACCGCAGCGAAGCCGACCTGGCCAAGAGCAAGGCGCGCGGCGGCAAGGTCAAGACGTATCTCACCGACCGCGGCGACCGTGTGCTGGCGGCGCTCGACCAGACGGCGGAGGCACACGGCGCCACGCCGGCCCAGGTGGCCCTGGCGTGGGTGATGGCGCAGCCGGCCATCGCCGCGGCCATCGCCAGCGCCACCACGGTCGAACAGTTGGGCGAGCTGGCCAAAGCAGCGACCCTACAGCTGACGACGGACGACCTGAGCCGACTGGATAGCGCCAGCAGCGAGTGACGCCCGCCGCGGCTGGCATCGGTCGCAACCGTCGTCGGCGCCATGCCTAAGGCGTAAGACACATCGTGCAGGACTTGCCCTGCATGATGTGTCGGCTCACTCCGGCAGTCGTGTGGGCGCTGGGCGGGAAATATGTGAGGTGCCGGGCAGCCAGCCCGACGTCCTTTCCCCTCACAGGAGTTACCCATGTCCACGACCGGACGCCCGCTCATCCTCGCCTCGCTCGCGGCGCTTGCCGCCACGCTGACCCTGCCCGCGCAGGCCGCGCCCTTCGGCGAAAGTACGACCGGACTGCGCTGCCACTACCGCCTGGCTTCCGATCCCCACGGCACCGCGACCGCTTTCGCCAGGGCGGATGTGCCGCTGCGTGGCTACTGGCGCAGCTCCAGCGTCCTGCCCTCGCGAAGCCTGTTCTTTACCGACATAAGCCCGGCCAAGGCCCGACAAGCCTGCGAGTCCAAGATCGCCACGATCAAGGGCGCCCTCGGGCTGGTCGCGGTAGGCGCCGCCGATAGCGATCGCAGCTACAACTACGAGATCTGGTACAACGGCGATCTGGCGCCTGGCAAGCCGGTCGAGCGCATCGTGTCGTTCGGCGACAGCCTGAGCGACACGGGCAACATGCACAACGCTTCGCAATGGCAACTGCCGGGCTCGTCGTGGTTCCTGGGCCGTTTCAGCAATGGCCCGACCTGGATCGAGCACCTCGCTTCGCGTACCGGACTGACCCTCAACAACTGGGCGATTGGCGGCGCGCAGACGCGCGACGCGCACCTGGGCCTGATCCATGGCATGGACAAGCAGATCGATGGCTTTTTGAGCTACATGAAACACGCCAAGGGTTACGACCCGTCGCGCACGTTGTTCACCTTCCTGGCCAGCGCCAACGATTTCGTCAACGACACCAAGACGGCGCCGCAGATCGTCGCCCAGCAGGAGGCGTCGCTCCGGAAACTCATCGCCAAGGGCGCACGCAAGATCCTCATCGTGAACCTGCCGGACGTCTCGGTGGCCCCCGTGTTCAAGTACCGCGCGGCCGATGTACACACCGTGGTCGGCAAGGTCGAACACTATAACCACCAGGTCAGGCTCATTGCCGAGCGCCTTTCGGCCACGACCGGTGCCGAGATCCGCGTGGTCGACGCACGGGCGGCGTTCGACGAGGTCATCCGCCGGCCGAAGCGCTTCGGCTTTGTCAACACCACCGACTCCTGCCTGCAGATCGACAGCCCCAGTTCGCTGAACTACATGAGGAAGCAGAAGCTGCGTGTCGGCTGCGATCCGTCCGCCTACGTGTTCTGGGACACTCTGCATCCAACCACACGCACGCATGCGTTGATGGCCGGTTGGGCGATCGAGGCGACGCCGGCATCCTGGGGTCTGCGGCATTGAACGAACCAGATATTCCCGGCAATACCGTCGGGAATCTCACGGTGGGTACGGAACGACACGCCCTACGAAGGGGGCTTGAGCTAACGGGAAGGGGCCGCGCATGCGGCGCCTTCCTCGTCCACCGTCCGCCTGCCCGTGGCCAGGGCTTCAGCGCGACGCGTTCAGCACGTCCAGCGCCGCATTGAACGTCGGGCTCGGACGCATGGCCGCACTGACCCGCGCCATGTCGGGATGGTAATAGCCACCGATCTCGACGGGCTTGCCCTGCGCGCCGTTCAGCTCGGCGACGATCGTCGCCTCATTGTCCGCCAGCGTCTTCGCCACCACGGCGAATTTCGCCCTCAGGTCGGCATCGTCCTGTTGCGCGGCAAGTGCTTCGGCCCAGTACATCGCCAGGTAGAAATGGCTGCCGCGGTTGTCGATCTCGCCGACCTTGCGCGCCGGCGACTTGTTGCTGTCCAGGAAACGGCCGGTAGCCTGGTCCAGCGTTTTCGCCAGCACGCGGGCATGCGCGTTGTCGTAGCGTTCGCCCAGGTGCTCGAGCGATGCGGCCAGCGCGAGGAACTCGCCCAGCGAATCCCAGCGCAGGTAGCCCTCTTCGACGAACTGCTGCACGTGCTTGGGGGCGGAGCCACCGGCACCGGTCTCGAACAGTCCGCCACCGGCCATCAGCGGCACGATGGAGAGCATCTTCGCCGACGTGCCCAGTTCCATGATGGGAAAGAGATCGGTGAGGTAGTCGCGCAGCACGTTGCCGGTGACCGAGATGGTGTCCTTGCCCTGGCGGATGCGCTCCAGCGACAGCCGCGTCGCGGCGACCGGGTCGAGCACACGGATATCCAGGCCGGCGGTGTCGTGGTCCTCGAGGTAGCGCTCCACCTTGGCGATCACCTGGGCATCGTGCGCACGCTGGCGATCGAGCCAGAACACCGCCGGGGTATCCGACAGGCGCGCACGCTGCACCGCAAGCTTCACCCAGTCCTGGATCGGCGCATCCTTGGTCTGGCACATGCGCCAGATATCGCCCTGCTCCACCGTGTGTTCGAACACCACGGCACCGTCGTCGGCGACGACACGTACCGTGCCGTCCGCCGGGATCTGGAAGGTCTTGTCGTGCGAGCCGTATTCCTCGGCCTTCTGCGCCATCAGGCCGACGTTCGGCACGCTACCCATGGTGGCCGGATCGAACGCGCCGTGGGCGACGCAATCCTCGATGACAGCCTGGTACACACCGGCGTACGAGCGATCGGGGATGACTGCCTTGGCGTCCTGCAGCTTGCCTTCGGCGTTCCACATGCCACCGGAGTCGCGGATCATCGCCGGCATCGACGCATCGACGATCACGTCGCTGGGCACGTGCAGGTTGGTGATGCCCTTGTCGGAGTTGACCATGGCCAGCGCGGGACGCTGCGCGTATTCGGCGGTAAGGTCGGCCTCGACGGCAGCACGCGTGGCGGCGTCGAGCTTGCCCAGGCGCGCGTACAGGTCGCCGATGCCGTTGTTGGCGTCGAAACCGATCCGCTTCAGGGCGTCCGCATGCCGGGTGAGCGTGTCCTTGTAGAACTCGCGTACCGCAATGCCGAACATGATCGGGTCGGAGACCTTCATCATGGTGGCCTTGAGGTGCAGCGAGAACAGCACGCCCTGCGCCTTCGCATCGGTCAGCTGGGCGTCGATGAACGTGGCCAGCGCCTTGCGGCTCATGACGGCGGCGTCGACGATCTCGCCGGCCTTCACCGCCACCTTGTCCTTCAGCACGGTCGTGCCACCATCCTTGCCGGTGAACTCGATGCGCAGGCTGCCTGCCGCGGCCATCGTTGCCGAGGCTTCGCTGCCGTAGAAGTCGCCGCCATCCATGTGCGACACGTGCGACTTCGATGCCGCCGACCACTTGCCCATGCGGTGCGGATGCTTGCGTGCGTAGTTCTTCACCGAAAGCGGGGCGCGGCGATCGGAGTTGCCCTCGCGCAGCACCGGATTCACCGCACTGCCCATGGCCTTGGCGTAGCACGCGTTGCTTTCCTTGTCGGCGTCGCTGGCAGGCGCATCCACGTAGTCGGGGATGGCGTAGCCCTGCGCCTGCAACTCGCCGATGGCGGCCTTCATCTGCGGCACGGAGGCGCTGATGTTGGGCAGCTTGATGATGTTGGCTTCCGGCCGGGTGGCCAGCTCGCCCAGTTCGGCCAGGTGGTCGCCGATCTTCTGGGACGCGGTGAGGCGATCCGGGAACTGCGCCAGGATGCGCCCGGCCAGCGAGATGTCGCGGGTCTCCACGGCGACGCCCGCCGTGCCGGCGAAGGCCTCGATGATAGGCAGGAAGGAGGCGGTGGCCAGGAACGGCGCTTCGTCGGTGAGCGTATAGATGATCTTGGGCGTGCTGGACATGATTCGGCGAGCCTTATGCTTGAGTGGGCCAGGTCATGGGGCTGGCCGGCGCAGGCCGCAAGGGGCGCACCGGCGGGCAGAAAACCCGCCCATTGTCGCCCGATTGCCCCCCGAGGGGTAGGAGCGCACGATGTGCGCGAAAAACCGACAGGGCGGCGATGCGGTACCCCCCATCGCGGCAAGCCCGATCGCGCACATCGTGCGCTCCTACACAGCGTCGTTTGCAGTTTGCGCCGTGATGGTCACCGTTACGCGGGTTTGTTCAGGCGGAGTGCGCGTTTTTCGGCACGACGGGCCTTGCGCGTCTTCCAGCGTTCGGACAGGCAGGCGAAGATCACATAGAGCGCCGGCGTGGACAGCAGGGTGAGGCTCTGCGAGATCAGCAGGCCGCCGATCATCGCGATACCCAGGGGGCGGCGCAACTCGGAACCCTCGCCGAGGCCGATCGCCAGCGGCAGCGCCGCCAGGATGGCCACCATGGTGGTCATCATGATCGGGCGGAAGCGCACCAGGCAGGCCTCGCGGATCGCTTCCTTCGAGGTGAGGTGATGCTCGCGCTCCGCCACCAGCGCGAAGTCGATCATCATGATCGCGTTCTTCTTGACGATACCGATGAGCAGCACCAGCGCGATCATCGCCACCACCGACAGCTCGGTATCGGTGATGACCAGCGCCGCCAGCGCGCCCACGCCGGCGGCCGGCAGGGTCGAGATGATGGTCACGGGATGGATCAGGCTCTCGTACAGCATGCCCATCAGCAGGTAGACCACGACGATGGCGGCGAGGATCAGCAGCGGCATGTCGCTCTGCGACTGCTGGAAGCGACGGAAGTCGCTGCCCGCATCCAGACGGATGTCACCGGGCATGCGCATGCCGTCGATGGTCTTCTGGATGATAACCATGGCCTCGCCCATGCTCACGTTGGGCGCGAGGTTGAAGCTGACGCCCATGCTCGTGTACTGGTCTTCGTGCACGATCTGGCTAGGCGCCAGGCCGGGCTCCTGGCGTGCTACCGCGGACATGGGCACCATGGCGCCGCTGTCGGAGCGCACATAGATCTGGTTGAGCGATTCCGGCGTGGCGGCCATCTGCGGCAGCGCGTTGACAATGACGCGGTACTGGTTGATATCCGAATAGATGGTGGACACCGCACGCTGGCCGAACGCGTTATACAGGGCGCCGTCGATGTTGCCGATGGACACGCCCAGGCGTGCGGCGGTGTCGCGGTCGATCACCATGTTCTGGCGCAGGCCCTGCGCGTCGATATCGCTGCCGACATCGGTCAGCATCTTGTTCTTCTTCAGCGCGTCCACCAGCTTCGGCAGCCACGTCTGCAGTTCGACGATGTCGTTGCCCTTGAGCGACACCGAATACTGGCCACCCTGCGACGAGCCGCCGCCACCGCCCGTGGGCAGGTCCTGGATGGGACGCAGGCGCAGGTTGAGGTCGGGGTACTTGTTGGCCGCCGCCGAAAGGCGATCCAGCACGTCGAACGTGGTGCCCTTGCGCCCTTCCGCCACCGTCTTCAATTCGATGTTGAACTGCCCGGTGGAGCCGGTGCGGCTGGTACCCAGGCGCGAGCCGACAGCCTTCACCGCCGGATCGGCCAGAAGCATGTCGGTGAGCCGGGTCTGGCGCGCCTGCATCTCGTCGAACGACACCGTGGAACTGGACGTGGCGCGCGCGCCGATCAGTCCGGTGTCCTGCGGGGGGAAGAAACCGGCCTTGATCATGCCGAACAGCACGATGGTGATGCCGACCAGCACCAGCGGCGTGAGCGCCATCAACAGGGCATGGCGCAGGGTCCAGTCGAGCGCACGGCGATAGACACCGACCATGCGCTCGTGCATGCGTTCGAGCGCGCGGCCGAACTTCGATTCCGGTTCGTCGTTGGCGTGCGCGGTGAGGAAATGCGCGCACAACGACGGGGTGAGGGTCAGCGAGATCACCGCCGAGACCAGGATGGCCGCCACGAGGGTGACCGTGAACTCCTTGAAGAACATGCCGATGACGCCCGGTGCAAGCAGCAGCGGGATGAACACCGCCACCAGCGAACCGGTGATCGAGACGATGGTGAAACCGATCTCGCGCGCGCCCAGCAAGGCCGCCTCGAACCGCGGGATACCCTCGTCCATGTGGCGGATCACATTTTCGATCACCACGATCGCGTCATCCACCACGAAGCCGATGGCTATCACCAGCGCCAGCAGCGTCAGGTTGTTCAGGGTGTAACCGAAGGCGTACATGACCGTGAACGCACCGGCCAGCGACAGCGGCACCGTCAGGCCGGCGATCACCGTGGGCGCAAGGCGGCGCAGGAACAGCGCCATCGTCATGATCACCATCGCCAGGCTGATCAGCAGTGTGGCCTGCACCTCGTGCAGCGACGCGCGGATGGTCGGCGTGCCGTCGAAGAACGAATGCAGCTGCACACCGGCCGGCAGCCAGGTCTGCATGGTGGGAATCTGCGCCTTGATCCGGTCCACCGTGTCGATGACGTTGGCATCCGACTTGCGGAACACGTACATCAGGATGCCGGGCTTGCCGTTGAACCAGGCAGCCTGGAAGGCGTCCTGCTGGCCGTCGTACACCTTGGCCACATCGGACAGGCGGATCGGCACGCTGTTGTTCACGCCGATGATCAATTTGGCGAATTCGTCGGCGGTATGCAGCGAATCCGTGGCCGTCACCGCCATGGTCGTCTTGCCGTCGGAAAGGAACCCCTGCGGCGAGGTGACGTTGGCGGCGGTGAGCGCATTACGCAACTGATCCGGAGACAGGCCCATCGCGTTCAGCGCGCGCAGGTTGACGTCGACGCGGATGGCCGGCGTCGCGCTGCCGGCGATGTCCACCGAGGCAATGCCCTCCTGCTGGCGCAGCCGCTGCGCGAGGATGGAGTCGGCCACGTTGTACAGCGCCGTGGGCGCCACCGTGTCGGAGGTGAGCGCCAGCACGATCACCGGATCGTCGTTCGGGTTGGCCTTCTCGTAGGACGGGGCGTTGAGCAGGCCACTAGGCAGATCGGGCTGCGCCGCGTTGATCGCCGACTGCACGTCGCGCGCCGCCGCGTCGATATTGGTGCCGTTCTGGAAGAACAGCAGGACGAAGGCGCTGCCCTCCGAGCTGTTCGAGCGCATGGACTCGACGCCGGGCACCTGGCCCAGGTGGCGCTCCAGCGGGGCCGCTACCGTGGAGGCCATGGTGCTGGCGTCCGCGCCGGATTGCTGCGCCTGCACGAAGATGGCCGGGAACTGGATGGCCGGCAACGCCGCCACGCCGAGCAGCGAGTAGCAGATGACGCCGATCACGAAGATGCCGATGGCCAGCAGCGACGTGCCGATCGGACGGCGGATGAACGGACCGGAGATATTCATGTCGGGAAACGCTGCATCGTGCTCGGATCGGCGCGGAATGATTCCGTCCTAACGCACCATCCGGAAAAAGGTTTCGCCGGACGGGGTGCCGTCCGGCGAAAAGGGGTGGTTCCAGGCATGACTGCGGCTGGCGTCATCGCCCGGTGGGCCGGGGCAGTGCCGCCTCGTGGGCCAGGGCGCGCTGCCGTTTGCGTTCCGCCAGCCAGTCGGAGAACCGCTCCATGTAGAGGTAGATCACCGGCGTGGTGTACAGCGTGACCAGCTGCGACAGCAGCAGGCCGCCCACGATGGAGACGCCCAGCGGCTTGCGCAGCTCCGAACCGATGCCGTTGCCCAGCGCGAGCGGCAACGCGCCCAGCAAGGCCGCGGCCGTGGTCATCATGATCGGCCGGAAGCGCAGCAGGCATGCACGGCGGATGGCGTCGTGCGCATTCAGGCCGGTGCGCTTCGCCTCGATGGCGAAGTCGATCATCATGATCGCGTTCTTCTTCACGATGCCGATCAGCAGCACGATGCCCACGATGCCGTCGACCGACAGGGTCATGCCGCACAGGAGCAGCGCAAGCAGGGCGCCCACGCCCGCGGGCGGCAGGGTGGAAATGATCGTCAGCGGATGGATGTAGCTCTCGTAGAGCACGCCCAGCACGATGTAGATCACGATGATGGAGGCCAATAGCAGGAGCACCTCGTCGCCGACCGAGGAAGAGAATTCCGCCGCCTTGCCGATGAACTGGCCGCGCACCTGCGGCGGGAAGTTGAGTTGCTTCTCCACTTCGTGGATCGCTTCCACGGCCGAGGACAGCGACTCGCCCGGCGCGAGGTTGAACGACACGGTGACCGCCGGCAGCTGCTGCAGGTGGGTGACCACCAGCGGCGCCGTGGTGACGACCGCGCTGGCCAGCGCGGCGATGGGAATGTTGCCGCCGCCACCGACCTGGAAGCCGACATTGCCGCTGTTGCCGATGCCGGAGGGCGTGGCCGAGTTGCTCGACGCCAGCTGGCCGAAGCTGGTGGCGTTGGAGCCGGTCAACGCACCGTTGCCGTTGCCGCGCACCGTCAGCTTGTTGAGCAGGTCGGCACTGTTGCGGAACTCCGGCGCCACTTCCAGCACCACGCGGTACTGGTTTAGCTGGGTGAAGATGGTGGAGATCTGCCGCTGCCCGTAGGCGTCGTAGAGGGTGTCGTCGATGGTCTGCACCGGCACGCCGAGACGGCTGGCGCTGTCGCGGTCGATGGTCAGCTTCAGCGCGGTGCCCTGGTCGGCCAGGTTGTTGTCCACATCGGCCAGTTCCTTGCGCTTACGCAAGGCGGACGTCATCTGCTGCGCATAGCCGGCCAGCTCGGTCGAGTTCACGTCGGACAGCGAGTACTGGTATTCGGTGGCGGACACCTGGGTATCCAGCGTCACGTCCTGCACCGGCTTGAGGTACAGCGCCACGCCGGCGATGTTGGCGACGGCCTTCTGCAGCCGCGGCAGCACGGTGTCGAGGTCGTCGCGATCGCCGCGATCCTTCAGCACCAGCGACAGCTGGCCCTGGTTGAGCGTGGGGTTGATCGAGCCGGCGCCGATGAAGGCGGCGACACCGGCCACCGCCGGGTCCTTCGCCAACGCGTCGGCGACGGCCTTGGTACGGTCTTCCATCTGCGGGAAGGCCACGTTCTGGTCGGCCTGCACCACCGCCGTGATCATGCCGGTGTCCTGCTCGGGCAACAGGCCCTTCGGGATCACGATGTAGAGCACGACCGTGAGCGCCACGGTGAGCGCCGCGACAATCATCGTCAGCGGGCGATGGTCGAGTACCCAGTCCAGGCTGCGACCGTAGCCGTCGACCAGCCGCGACCAGGCCGTGTGCTTGCCGGACGCCGTGGCGTGCTCGTGGGCATCCTCCGCTTCCGGCAGCTGGTCGGCCTTGAGCAGGTACGCGCACATCATCGGCGTGAGCGTCAGCGAGATCAGCATCGAGATGATGACGGCGATGGTCAGCACCCAGGCAAACTCGTGGAACAGGCGTCCGGTGACGCCCGGCATCAGCAGCAGCGGCAGGAACACGGCCACCAGTGAGACGGTCAGCGACAGCACCGTGAAGCCGATTTCCTTCGCGCCCACCTCGGCCGCGGTCTTGGCGTCCTGGCCCTGCTCGATGTAGCGGACGATGTTCTCGATCATCACGATGGCATCGTCGACCACGAAGCCGGTGGCCACCGCCAGCGCCATCAGCGAGAGGTTGTCCAGCGACATGCCGGCGAACGCCATGACGCCGAACGTGCCCATCAGCGACAATGGCACCGCGACCGACGGGATCACCGTGGCCCACAGGCGGCGCAGGAAGACGAAGATCACCGCCACCACCAGGCAGATGGTGAGGATCAGCGTGAACTGGACGTCCTCCACCGACGCGCGGATGGTGATGGTGCGGTCGGAGAAGATTTTCAGGTGCACATCCGCCGGCAGCACCTTCTGCAGGTCGGGAATGGTCTGCCGGATCTGCTGTACCGTCTGCACGATGTTCGCGCCGGGCTGGCGACGGATATCCAGCAGCACCGCCGGCTTGCCGTTGGCCCAGGCGGCCAGCTGGTCGTTTTCCACGCCGTCGATCACATTGGCCACGTCGGACAGGCGCACGGGGGCGCCGTTCTTGTAGCTGATGATCGTGCCCTTGTACTCGACCGCATCGGACAGCTGGTCGTTGGTGCCGATGCTGTAGGACTGGGTCTTGCCGTTGAGCGTGCCCTTGGGCGCGTTGACGTTGGCCTGCGTGAGCGAGCTGCGCACGTCTTCCATGGTCAGGCCGAGGTTGGCCAACTGCGCGGGATTGACCTGGATGCGCACGGCGGGACGCACGTTGCCGGCGATCGAGACCAGGCCCACACCCTGCACCTGCGCCAGCTTCTGGGCGATGATCGAATCGGCGTAGTTGTTCACGTCACGCAGCGGCAGGCTGTCGGAGGTGAGCATCAGGGTCATGATCGGCGCGTCGGCCGGGTTCACGCGGTTGTAGACGGGCGGATAAGGCAGGTTGTTCGGCAGCGTGCCGCGCGCCTGGTTGATCGCCGCCTGCACGTCCTGCGCGGCGATGTCGATGTCGCGATCCATGTTGAACTGCAGGACGATCGTGGACAGGCCCGCCGAGGAATCCGAACTCATCGAGCCCAGGCCGGAGATCTGGCCGAAGTTGCGCTCCAGGGGCGTGGTGACCAGGGCCGCCATGGTGGATGCGCTGGCACCGGGATATTGCGTGGTGACGACCAGGCTCGGGGCATCGATTTCCGGCAGCGCCGACACCGGCAACTGGCGGTAGCCGAGGATGCCGAGCAACAGCACCGCCACCATCAGCAGCGAGGTAGCGATCGGTCGGCGAATGAAGAGTGTCGAAAAACCCACGGGTAAGTCCTGGTGTCGGGACCTTGCGGTCCGGTGGCGGCGCGCCCGTCATGGGCGCGCCACGCCTTGTCAGCGGCGACCGCCGCCCTGGCGACCCTGCTGACCGGTCTTGGCCTTCTGCAGCTCGTCCGCCGTGGGCGCGGCGGGCACCTGGCCCGGGGCGAGCGGCTGCACCTTGGAGCCGGGCTTGAGGCGGAACTGGCCCTCGGTGACGATCTTGTCGCCCAGCTTCACGCCCTTGCTCAGCAGCACGTGGCTGTCGCCCACCTCGCTGGCGGTTTCCACCGTCTGCATCTTGACCGTGTTGTCGCCCTGCACGAGGTAGACATAGTCGCCGTCCGGCCCGCGCTGCACCGCCTGCGACGGCACCACCAGGCCGTCCTTCACCGTGCGCACCTTCAGCTGCACGTTGACGAACTGGCCCGGCCACAGCTGGGTCTTGTCGTTGTCGAACAGCGAGCGCAGGCGGAAGGTGCCCGTGGTGGTATCGATGGTGTTGTCGATGACGTCCAGATGACCGGTGGCGATGGGGTGGGCATCGACGCGATCCAGCGCGGAGACCTCCAGCTGCGACAGGCCCTCGCCACCGACGGAGCTGCGCACCATGTCGAGGTTTTTCTCGGGCAGGTAGAACATCACGTAGATGGGATGCAGTTCGGTCAGGGTGACGATGGCGTCCGTGGTGGACACGATGTTGCCCGCATCCACCGAGCGGATGCCCGCCAGGCCGTCGATCGGCGCGATGACCTTGGTGAAGCTCAACTGCACCTGGGCGGCACGAATGGCGGCCTGGTCGGCGTTGGCCGTGGCCGCGGCCTGGTCGAGGCTGTTCTTGAGGTTGTCCAGGTCCTGCTTGGACACGTACTGCTGGCCGCCCTTGCTGACCAGGTTCTGCGAACGGTCGAGGTTGTTCTTCGCCGTGGCCGCGAGCGCCTGGTCCTGCTTGAGTCTCGCCACCGCCTGATCGTAGTTCGACTGGATGGTGCGCGGGTCGATCTCGGCGATCACGTCGCCCTTCTTCACTTCCTGGCCTTCCTGGAAGTTCAGCTTCATCAGCTGGCCGCCGACCTGCGGGCGCACGGTCACCGTGTTGCGCGCCTGCACGGTGCCCAGCGCGGTCAGGTAGACCGGGACATCCTGGCTGACCACGGGAACGACCGTGACCGGCACCGGTGGCTGGTCCTTGCCCTGCCCCTCGCCGTTGGCCTGCGCACTGGCGGTGGCCGAGGAATCGGCTCCCTTGGCCCGGTGGTGGCGAGCGACGAAGAAGCCCGCGATCAGCACGACGACGACGACGGCCAGCGCGATTTTCCAGAAACGCGACATGAAACACTCCCAGGTGGATAGCCGGACGACGGGTCGTTGCCGTCCGTTCGCGCGAAGATAAGGTTCGACGACGACAATATAGGGTTACGGGAACGGCATTGAACAATGCCGGTTGACAGGGGTACAGCATGACTGACGGCACGGTTTGCCCCTCGGGGCCGTGGCCGTCGGCCCGCGAAGGGGCATATCCGGGACCGCTGACACGTGCGGAGGTTCCGTTATACTCGCCCGGTTAGCGCCGCAACGCGGCTTGCAGGCACGCCGGAGCCCGGGGAGGGGGACGGCACACCCAAATCCAGTGGAGTGAATGCGTGAGCGGTTCTCCAAGCAAGTCCGACCAGAACTTCATGCGTCAGTTTTCGCTGCTGACGGCCGGCCTGAGCGTCCTGGCCCTCGTCCTGATGGTGGTGGCCTACATCATCTATAGCCACATTCCCAAGGACCAGGACCCGGCGGTCGCCAAGCGCACCGAAGCACGCATCGCGCCCATCGGGGCGGTCTACGCGGGCGACACCGGCCGCGCCGCCATGCAGGCCGCGCAGGATGCCGCCGCCAAGGCCGCCGCGGCCCAGGTGGCCTACGGTGGCAGCACCGACGGCAAGACCATCTACGACAACCTCTGCCACAGCTGCCACACCGCCGGTGTGGCCGGTGCGCCGAAGCTGGGTGACAAGGCCGCCTGGTCGGCCCGCCTGGCCGAAGGCATCGCCACGCTGACCAAGCACGCGATCGAGGGCTACACCGGCCCCGATGGCAACCACATGCCCGCCAAGGGCGGTAATCCGTCGCTGACGGACGAGCAGGTCACCAACACCGTCAAGTGGATGACCGACCAGGCCAAGTAAGGCCATCCACCGCCGGGGTTCCCGCCGCTCGCTCGGCTACCCAGTGCGCCGCAAAAGCTCGCAACTGCGGGAAGAACCTCTCGAAGGTGGCCTTCAGCACCTCGTCCTCGGCCAGCAGCAGCGGCATGGCCTCGGCCAGGGGATTGGTCCGCGACAGCCGCTGCGAGATACCGCGCAGCGCTTTGCCGATGGCCGCGGCATCCCGGTAACCCGCCGGCAGGTCATTGGCGTCCATGTACCCCAGGAAGCGCTTCAGGGCGTCGGGCAGCAGGGGCCCGGCATCGTGGAGTTCCCTGCGCAGCCCCCTGGCGTATCGATCCAGCGGCTGGTCGGACCAGCGGTCGAAATCGCGCGCCAGGCAGTGGTCGAACCACATGTCCAACAGGATGCCGGCATAGCGCCGGAACGGCGGCGGCATGCGCTCACGGGCGGCGCGCACCTCGGCGTGTGAGTCGGTGAAGCTGTCGATGGCCCGGTGCAGGTAGATGCCCTGCCGCACACCCGGCGGCAGGTGGTCGCCCGGCGTGCCGTGCACGAAGTCGCCCATGGCGCCGCCCAGGCGCAACGCGGTGTCGTTACCCGCCAGCAGCGCGTGCGCAAGCACGTTCACGAGCGCAACCCACCGCGTCGTGAACGGCCACCGGTTATCATGGAGGGCATGAGCGTACTTCTACCTACAGCGCCGGAGCATTTTCCGGACGAGACCCTGAGCTTCGCGCTGGCCGGCCCCGCAGGCAAGCTCGAATGCGAAGCCAAGCCTAGCGACGCGGAACATCGTCGCCATGCCGTTGCCGTCATCTGCCACCCGCTGTCCACCGACGGGGGCAGCATGCACAACAAGGTGGTGACCATGATCGAACGGTCGCTGCGCGAGTCGGGCGTGGACACGGTGATCTTCAATTTCCGCAGCGTCGGCGCGTCCGAGGGCCCTTTCGACAACGGCATCGGCGAGAGCGACGACCTCGCGGCGGTCGTTGCCTGGGCGCGTCGGGCCCGCCCGGGCGCCACGCTGTGGCTGGCCGGGTTCTCCTTCGGCAGTTATGTCACCCTGCGCAATGCCGCACGCCTGGACGCCGGTGCGCTTATCAGCATCGCCCCGCCGGCCGCCGGTCGTGGCTGGGATTTCTCCGACCTGGAGCTCCCCTCCTGCCCGTGGCTGGTGGTGATGGGTGACGCCGACGAGATCGTCGAGCCCCAGGCCGTCTACGACTGGATCGACGGCCTTCCCGAAGACCGTCGGCCACATCTGGTGAGGATGGAAGACACCAGTCACTTCTTCCATCGCCGGCTGATGGATCTGCGCGGCGCGATCAAGAACGCGGTGAAAGACTGGCCGCCGAGGCCGGACGCCGCATGAACTGCACGGCGTTGACACCCGGCGAGCGCTACCGGGACGGCATCGCGGGCCATCGCTGGGAATCGGACCCCGCCCAGTTGCCCGTAATCGCCCAGTTCGACCGCCTGCATGCCGCACTGTGCGCGCCGGCGCCCGTCACGGGGGGCGGTCTGTTCGGCCGCCTGCGCAACATGCTGGCCAGCGAACAGCGGCAGGCGGTGTCGGGACTGTACCTGTGGGGCAGCGTGGGCCGTGGCAAGACCTTCCTGATGGACCTGTTCGTCTCCAGCCTCGCGCCCGGCCTGGCGCTTCGCCGCCATTTCCACCGTTTCATGCTGGAAGTGCACGGCATGCTGCGCGACCTGGGCGAGCGCCAGAACCCCCTGGACGAAGTGGCCGAACGGATCGCACTGAAATGCCGCGTGCTCTGCCTCGACGAGTTCCTCGTCTCCGACATCGGCGACGCGATGATCCTCGCCGGCCTGCTCGACGGCCTGTTCGCGCGCGGAGTCGCGCTGGTCACCACCTCCAACACGCCGCCCCCGGGCCTGTACCGCGACGGCCTGCAGCGTGCCCGCTTCCTGCCCGCCATCGCGGCCATCGAGGCACATTGCGTCGTGCACGAGATGGTCTCGCCGCGCGACTGGCGCCTGCGCGCGCTCAGCCAGGCCTCGGTGTACCTGGTGCCCCCGGGCGTCGAGGCCGAGCTTTCCATGGCGCGGATCTTTTCCACGCAGGCGCAGGGCGACACGGTGGAAGGGGGCGACATCGCCATCAACGGGCGCGACATTCCCGTGCGCAAGCGCGCCGACACCATCGTCTGGTTCGATTTTGCCGCCCTGTGCGAGGGCCCGCGCGCCGTCGCCGATTACATCGAACTGGCGAAGACGTATCCCACGGTCATCCTGTCCGGCGTGCCGCAGTTCACCGTGTTCACCGAGAACGAGGCCAAGCGTTTCGTGCTGCTGGTCGACGAATTCTACGACCGCCACGTCAAGCTGGTGATCTCGGCCGCTGCGCCGATCACCGAGATCTACGATGGCGCGAAACTGCGTGCGGAATTCGGGCGTACCGAGTCGCGGCTGATCGAGATGCAGAGCGAGGACTACCTTGGGCGTGACCATAAGCCCTGATACGCCGTGGACAGCGACGGCTGGAAGGCCGCATGCTTGCAGCTTCATGCTTTACGGGCGGGCATCCCGCGCCACCTGACGAGGAACGCCATGGACCATTGCGAACTGATTCCGGGTCGCGGCATTCGCCGCGGCGACACCGATATTTTCTTCGGCATGCCACGCAAGAAGCTCCGCGAGGCCCTCGGCTGGAAGGCCGGCGGCGAAGCCCTCTGGGACGACGAGGACGAATACACCGATACCGGCGGCACGGAATGGGTCCGCCTGCGTTTCCTCGACGACAAGCTGTGCGACATCGAGGTCATCGGCGGCACGCTCACCCATGAAGGCATCACGCTTTTCCCCTCCGACATGCCCACGCTGCGCGCCGCCCTGAAGGACGCACACATGGACCTGGAGAAGACCGAATGGCTTTCCGAGGGCCACGATTGCGTCGACCTGCACATCGTCGTCGCCTCGAAGAACGACGTGGGCGACGTGGGCGACGAAATCGAGTGGGTCATCACCAGTAGCGATTTCCGCACCGAATGATCCACCGCAACCGCCTCGCCAGGCACGCCCGCACTCTAGCGGGCGTTTCGCTTGCCCTGCTGCTCACCGCCTGTGCCGGTGCACCGACCGTCGCGCCGCAACGCAGCGCGCTTGCCCACTGGACGCCTTCGCCGAACTTCAACGTGCGCAAGGCGCAGCTGATCGTCCTGCACCACACGTCCATCGGCGATGCCGGTGCGGCGTTGCGTGTGTTGCGCACCCGCAACAGCGAGGGTCCGGTCAGCGCCCACTACCTGGTGGAGATGGACGGGCGTATCGACCAGCTCGTCGACGAGAGCCGGCGTGCCTGGCATGCGGGCGCGGCCCGCTGGGGCGACATGACGGACATCAACTCGTCGTCCATCGGCATCGAGATCGACAACGATGGCGTGTCGGCTTTCACGCCCGCCCAGATTCAGGCGTTGATCGCCCTGCTGGGCGACATCACGTCGCGGCTGGGTATCCCGCAGCAAGCCGTGGTCGGCCATGGCGATATCGCGCCCGGTCGCAAGAACGATCCCAGCGCGCTGTTCCCCTGGGCCACGCTGGCGCGCTACGGCTTCGGCCTGTGGCCCGATGCCACCCTCCTGCCGGCGCCCACGGGCTTCGACAGCCTCGCCGCCATCCGGCTCGTGGGCTACGACGTGTCCAATCCCCGCAACGCCATCATCGCCTTCCATCGCCACTACCGCGGCATGGAGTCGCCCGCGCTGGACGCCACCGATGCGGCCATCCTCTATTCGCTGCAACGCAAACTTATGGCGCCGCGTCAGTAGTCGAAGTCCGCGAACGCGGCAATGGTCCGCTCGACATCTTCGTCGTCGACGTCCAGATGGGTCACCAGGCGGACCGAAGGCAGGTAACCGATGCTCAGCCGTATACCCGCCCTGGCCATGTGCGCGGCGAGACCCTTCAACCGATCTGCCGGAACGTCGACGAACACCATGTTGGTATGGCAGCCCGTGACGACAAGCCCTTCGACGGCACGCAGCCCATCGGCAAGACGGGCTGCGCGCATGTGATCCTCCGCCAGGCGGGCCACGTGGTGGTCGAGCGCGTACATGCACGCGGCGGCCAGCATGCCGGCCTGGCGCCAGCCGCCGCCCGCGACCTTGCGCCAGCGCCTGGCGCGCTCGATCAACGCGGCGTCGCCGAGCAGCACCGAACCCACCGGCGCCCCCAGGCCCTTGGACAGGCAGACGGACACGCTGTCGAAGCCCCTCGTGACCTCACGGGCGGCCCGGCCATAGGCAATGGCAGCGTTGTAGAGGCGTGCACCGTCGAGGTGCAGGCCGAGATGTCGGCGAGTCGCCAGCTCACGCGCCTGCGCCAGGTAATCGAAGGGGAGCGCGCGGCCATGCCAGGTGTTTTCCAGCGCAAGCAGCCGCGAGCGGGCGAAGTGCGGATCGACCGGCTTGATCGCGGCCTCGACCCGATCCAATGGCAGCGTGCCGTCGGCGGCCTGGGGAATGGGCTGCGGCTGGATCGACCCCAGCACGGCCGCGCCGCCACCTTCGAAACGATAGGTGTGGGCGTCGGCGCCGACGATGTACTCGTCGCCGCGCTCGCAGTGGCTCATCAGCGCGAGCAGGTTGCTCTGCGTTCCGGTCGGCACGAACAGCGCGGCGGCAAAACCCAACTCGCCGGCGAGGCGTTCCTGCAGCGCATTCACCGTGGGGTCTTCCCCATAGACGTCGTCGCCGACCGGTGCGCGCCACATGGCCTCGCGCATGGCCTCGGAGGGCTGGGTAACGGTATCGCTGCGCAGGTCGACGGTTTTCATGAGCAAGGTACGCAAGGAGATATCGGGCTCCCGATGGTACGCGAGCCGTTCACGAATCCGTAGCCGGCACCGCGGCATCATGGCCGTATGATCACCATCGTCATGGGCGTCTCCGGCAGCGGCAAGAGCACGATCGGCGAAGGCCTGGCCATGCGGCTGGGCCAGCCGTTCGTCGATGCCGATGCGCTTCACCCGCAGGCCAATCGCGACAAGATGGCACGCGGCATTCCCCTCGACGATGCCGACCGCAAACCGTGGCTGGAAGCGATCGTCGCCACGATGGACCAGCACCGGGCCAGCGGCGAGTCGATGGTGCTGGCGTGCTCGGCCCTGAAGCATCGCTATCGCGATGTCCTTCGCGGGACGCATGGCGATGTGCGCTTCGTCTACCTGCACGCATCCCGCGCCCTGCTGGCCGAGCGCCTCGGCCACCGCAGTGGCCACTTCTTCGATCCGACCCTGCTGGACAGCCAGCTGGCGACGCTGGAAGAACCCTCGCGGGAAGAAGCCCTGTGGGTCGACGTGGGCCTGCCGCCCGCCGAGGCCATCGAAGGCGTGATCCGGTCGGGATGCGACAGCGGCGCGGGCGCCATCGGCCGATGAGCCGGCCCGGCCTTCAGGCGCGGTAGAAGGTCGGCGGCCTGCCGAGCGCACGGCGGAACATCGTCGAGAAACTCGCCGGACTTTCGTAGCCCAGGTCCAGCGCCACGGCGGTAACGGCCTCGCCTGCGCCGAGCCGGGGCAGCGCGGCCAGCAGGCACGCCTGCTGTCGCCACTGCGCGAAACTCATCCCCGTCTCGCGACGGAACAGCCGGGTGAAGCTGCGCCGATGCATGCCGAGCCCGGCAGCCCAGTGGTCGATGCTCTCCGTCATGCGCGGCTGCTCCAGGAAGTGCGAGCAACGTGAGGCGAGTCGCCGATCGGTCGGCAAGGGCAGCGCCAGCGGGATGGTCGCGGCGCGCGCCACCTCGGCCACCAGCAGTGCCATCAGCATGCCATCCCGACCGTCGAAGTCGTACGCCGGGGGAACGTCCACCGCGGCGACCAGCAGCGCGCGCAACAACGGGGATACGGCAATCACGCGGCACGTATCACCCAGCGGCTCGGCGACCACGCGGTCGACATACACGCTGCGCGTGCTGACCGTACCGATCATCCGGACGGCATGGGGCGTGGTCGCCGGAATCCACACGGCACGCTCCGAGGGGGCCAGCCACGACCCCTGCGGCGTGGTGACAGCCAGCGTGCCCGTGGAGGCATAGAGCAGCTGGCCGCGCCGATGGCGATGCGCCTGCAGTTCGTACGACGACGGGTAGTCGTGGCCCCGGGACAGGACGGGGCGCGATGCCTCGTCGTGGAAGTCCCGATAGGGAATGTGCGGATTGTCCCGATCTCCACTATCCATGACCCATATCCTAGCGCGGGCCACCGGGATGGCGTGTTCTCATGGCGTTTCCCTGTTCCCAGGACCACCCATGCAAGCGCCTGCCCGTGCCGCGTCGACCTCGCCGCGCACCGATCCGACCGTCTACGGCGTCATCTTCGCCATCAGCTTCTGCCACCTGCTCAACGACATGATGCAGTCGCTGCTGCCCGCCATCTATCCGGGCCTGAAGGCCGGTTTCCACCTGGACTTCGGCCAGATCGGCCTGATCACCCTCACCTACCAGATCACCGCCTCGATCCTGCAGCCGCTGGTGGGCCTCTATGCCGACCGCCGGCCGACACCCATGGCACTGCCCGGCGGCACGCTGTTCTCCCTCGCCGGGCTGCTGGTGTTGTCCGCGGCGCACACGTACCCGATGCTGCTCGTCGGTGCCGGGTTGCTCGGCATGGGTTCATCGGTGTTCCACCCGGAGTCGTCGCGGGTGGCCCGGATGGCCTCGGGCGGACGCCATGGGCTGGCGCAGTCGCTGTTCCAGGTGGGCGGCAACGCGGGACAGGCGCTGGGGCCCCTGGCAGCGGCGATCGTCGTGGTGCGCTGGGGTCAGTCGAGCCTGGCCTTCTTCGCGCTGCTGGCCCTGCTTTCCGGTGTCGTATTGTGGAATGTCGGGCAGTGGTACCGGCACCACGGACTGTCGCGCCTGACGGCCGGCGGGCGCACGCCCACATCGATCGCCGCGAGTAGCGCGGATGCGCGGCGGGGTATCGCCGTGCTGCTGGCACTCATCTTTTCCAAGTACGTTTACCTGGCCAGCCTGACCAGCTACTTCACCTTCTACCTGATCCACCGTTTCAACGTGTCCGTGCAGAACGCGCAGCTGCACCTCTTCGTGTTCCTGGCCGCGGTGGCGGCGGGCACGTTGCTGGGCGGCCCGTTGGGCGATCGCTTCGGGCGCAAGCGGGTCATCTGGTTCTCCATCCTGGGCACCCTGCCCTTCACGCTGCTGCTGCCACACGCCAGCCTGTTCTGGACCGCGCCGCTCACCGTGGCGATCGGGCTGATCCTGGCGTCGGCGTTTCCGGCGATCGTGGTGTTCGCGCAGGAACTGGTACCGGGCAAGGTCGGCATGATCTCCGGCCTGTTCTTCGGCTTTTCGTTCGGGATGGGTGGCCTCGGCGCGGCCGGGCTGGGCGAACTGGCCGACCATATCGGCATCGAGGCGGTCTACAGGATCTGCGCGTTCCTGCCGCTGATCGGCCTGCTGGCGGCCTTCCTGCCGGACCCGCGGAAAGCGAGCGCCACCACGGCGTGAGGCGATGCATCGGTCGCTATCGAACAGATAGCGGCCGATGCATCGACACGGGGTTACTTGGGCAGCGCGTAGGCGATGACCCAATCGCCCTGCTTCGTACCGAGCGAACCGTGACCGCCGGCGACTACCAGCAGGTACTGGCGACCGCTGCTGTCGGCATAGGTCATCGGCGTGGCCTGGCCACCGGCGGGCAGGCGCGACTCCCACAGCTTCTTGCCGGTGCGCACGTCGTAGCCGCGCACGTAGTAGTCCAGCGTGCCACTGAGGAAGGTCACGCCGCCTGCGGTGGTCACCATGCCGCCCAGGCTGGGCACGCCCAGCGGCATGGGGATCGGCAGCGGTGCGCTGTCGACGATCGTGCCGTTCTTGTGGCGCCACATCATCTTGCCACTGCGCAGGTCGACGCCGGCGACATAGCCCCACGGCGGTGCCTGGCACGGAATACCCAACGGCGACAGAAACGCCGAGAGCTCGATGCCGTAGGGAATGCCCTTGGCCTGCTTGACGCCTTCGGTCTCGCTCTTGGCCGGGCCCAGTTCCATCTTGGCCAGTTCTTCCTTGGGAATCAGCTTGGACTGGAAGGCCATGTAGCTGGGATTGATCAACATCAGCTGCCGCGTCGGGTCGACCGACACGCCGCCCCAGTCGAACACGCCGAAGTTGCCCGGGAACACCAGCGAGCCCTGCAGCGACGGCGGCGTGAACATGCCCTCGTAGCGCAGCGAGCGGAAGCGCACGCGGCACCAGAGCTGGTCCAGCGGAGTGGTACCCCACATATCCTGCTCGCGCACCTGCGGTGGGGCGAAGTTGAGGTCGGACAGCGGCTGGGTCGCCGCGGTGTGGTCGCCCGGCACCGCACCCTGCGGACGCGGCACTTCCTGGATCGGCACGATCGGCGTGCCGTCGCGGCGGTCGAGCACGTAGATGCTGCCCTGCTTGGTCGAGGCGACCACGGCCGGCTTCATGCCATCGGCCGTCTGCAGGTCGACCAGGGTCGGCTGGCCGCCCACGTCCATGTCCCACAGATCGTGATGGGTGAACTGGTAGTTCCACTTCACCTTGCCCGTGGCGACGTCGAGGGCGACAAGCCCGGCGCTGTATTTTTCCGACGTGGGGGTGCGACCGCCGCCGAACTGGTCCGGCGTCTGGTTACCCATCGGCAGGTACACGATGCCCAGGCCTTCATCGACGCTGAAGAGCGACCAGACGTTGGGCGAGTTGCGCGTGTAGACGCCATCCGGACCGATCGGCGTGGTGTCGTCGGGCTTGCCCGGGTCCCAGTTCCAGACCAGGTGGCCATCATGCACGTCGAAGGCACGGATCACGCCGGACGGCTCGTTGGTCGATTCGTTGTCGGTGACATGGCCACCGATGATGACCAGGTCCTTGGTGACCGCAGGCGGCGAGGTGGAGTAGTAGCCGCCCGGGGTGAAGGGGCCGACGTTGGCGCGCAGGTTGACCGTGCCACCCTGGCCGAAGTCGCCGCAGGGCTGGCCGTTGTCCGCATTCAGCGCGATAAGGCGGGCATCGGCGGTGGGCAGGAACAGGCGGCGGGGGCAGGTGGCGGTGGCGATGGCCGACGGGGGCAGCGGCGCCGTCGACGCGACCGCGGGAACGCCCGCCGCCGTGGTGGCCGGGGCCGGGATCACGGCCGCCGCATAGCGGGCATCGTCGTGGTACGACACGCCTCGGCAGGTCATGTGTTCCCAGTGCTTGAAGCCGACCGGGCTCTGGATCTTCGGATCGAATTCCCAGCGTTTTTCACCGGTGGCGGCGTTCACCGCGATCACCTTGCTGTGCGGCGTGCACAGGTATACGGTGTCGCCGATCTTCAGCGGGGTGTTCTCGGAGGTGGTCTCGGTCGGATCGTCCGGGCCCGGGCGATCGCCGGTCTGAATCTTCCAGGCGACCTGCAGCTGGCCGACGTTGTCGGGAGTGATCTGGGTCAGCGGCGAATAGCGCTGGCCGTAGGGCGAGCCGCCGTAATCGGTCCAGTCGCCGTCCGGCCGCGCGGCGCGGTCGCCCTGCGGTCCGGACACATCGGCCATGGGCAGTTCGCCAGGCATGTCGTTGGATACATGCATCGCGCCGACGATGCCGACGACGGCCACGATGAGCAGCGATACGAAGAGGAAGCCGCCGCCGGTACCACGCGAACGGCCATCGAAGCGCTCACGGCCGAGCCCGCGACGCGGCCAGGGCAGCAGCAGCCAGAGGCCGAGCGCAAACCAGATATCCAGGCGGGGCAGCAGCTGCCACCAGTCCCAGCGCACTTCCCACACGGCCCAGCCCGCAGTCGCGATCAGCAGCAACGCGTAGATCGGCACGGCTAGGCGCACGCGGAACAGCAGCAGGGCCGCCACGAGCAGGGTGACCGCACCGGATGCGAGGTAATAGACAGAGCCGCCCTCACCGAAGAGTCGGATGCCGCCCAACAGCATGACGGTGCCCCAGAGGGCAAAGACCAGCGCGCTGAACAGCGTCGCCGGGTGGTATCTCCTGACTCGATTCATCCGAACTCACTCAATTGGCGTGGGTCCTCCCCCAACCCTTAGGGTCGTGCAGCGGCCGTGAATCCGAGGTGCAGGTAGCGCCCTGCATGCCCCTACGAAGCCGTGGTCGCCGCGCCCCGTTCGGCCAGCATGGCCTCGCGCATGAGGTATTTCTGCACCTTGCCGGTGACCGTCATGGGGAACGCATCGACGAAGCGCACGTAGTGCGGCACCTTGAAGTACGCCAGGTGCTTGCGGCAGTAATCCTGTATCGAGGCAGCCGTCGCCGGCGATCCCCCACGCAGGCGGATCCATGCGCATACCTGCTCGCCCAGCCGCGCATCGGGCACGCCGAACACCTGCACGTCCTGGATGTCAGGGTGGCCGTAGAGGAATTCCTCGATCTCGCGCGGGTAGATGTTCTCGCCGCCGCGGATGATCATATCCTTCAGCCGGCCCACGATGGTGCAATAGCCCTCGTCGTCCAGCGTCGCCAGGTCGCCGGTGTGCATCCAGCGCGCGGCATCCAGCGCCGCCTGGCTGGCCGGCTCGTCGCCCCAGTAGCCGCGCATCACCGAGTAACCCCTCGTCAGCAGTTCGCCCGTGGTGCCACGCGGCACTACCCTGCCCTGCTCGTCGACGATCTTGACCTCCACGTGCGGATGCACGCGGCCCACCGTGGCCACCCGCCGGTCCAGCGGATCGTCGGGGATGGTCTGGAAGCTGACGGGGCTGGTCTCGGTCATGCCGTAGGCGATGGTCACCTCGCTCATGTGCATCTCGCGCACCACGCGGCGCATGACCTCGATGGGGCAGGGCGACCCGGCCATGATGCCGGTGCGCAGCGAGCCGAGGTCGAACTCGTGGAACCGTGGATGTTCCAGCTCGGCGATGAACATGGTGGGCACGCCGTGCAGGCCGGTACATCGCTCCTCGGCCACCGTCTGCAGCGTGGCCAGCGCATCGAAGCCCTCGCCCGGAATGACCATGCACGCGCCGTGCGTCACGCAGGCCAGGTTGCCCAGCACCATGCCGAAGCAGTGGTAGAACGGCACCGGGATGCACAGACGATCCTCCTCGGTCAGGCGCATGGCCTCGCCGATGAAGAACCCGTTGTTGACGATGTTGTGATGGGTGAGCGTGGCGCCCTTGGGCGCGCCGGTGGTACCGGAGGTGAACTGGATGTTCACCGGGTCGTCGAAACCGAGCGCCGGCTCGATCGCCGCCAGCCGCGCACGCGCCGCGTCGTCCGCCCGCAGGTCCGCCCAGCACAGGGCGCCGGGCGCGGCCTCGTCGTCCAGCAGGATCACGTGGCGCAGGTCGGGCAGGGCCGCGGCGCGGAGCCCGCCGGGAATCGCCGTGGCCATCTCCGGCGCGAGCCCCGCCAGGATATCCAGGTAATGGGAGCTACGGAACACCCGGGGCAGGATCAGGGCGCGGCAACCCACCTTGTTGAGCGAGTAGGCCAGCTCGTGCGAGCGGTACGCCGGGTTGATGTTGACCAGGACCAGGCCCGCCTTGGGCACGGCGAACTGCGCGACGACCCACTCCGCCCGGTTGGGCGCCCAGATGCCGACGCGGTCGCCCGGTTCCAGGCCGAGCGCGAGCAAGCCGGCGGCCACGCGGCTCACCTCGTCATGGAACGCGCGGTAGTCCCAGCGCACGCCTTGCTGGCGAACCACCAGTGCCGGCCGCTCCGGCCAGCGGGCGACGACGCGATCGAGCATCGCGCCGACGGTCTCGCCCAGCAGCGGCGTGGCGCTGGCGCCGTGGACATAGCTGGGGTTGGATGCCATGGGAGTCTCCCGGTGGTGACGTGAGCCAAACCATAACCTACCCGCGCGTCGGCATACCCAGGTGGCACGGGATGATCAAGGCGCGACCATCCGGTGCCGCCCCGAGCCGAGCACCACGTCGGGGCGCCCGGGCAAGGTCACCACGGCTTCGGCACCCACGGGCACGCGCACGTCGAGGATCAGCGTTCCGCCTTCCTTGTGCCAGGCCACCGCGGCCTCGCCGTAGGGCGTCATGACCGAGGCCGATGCGTGCGCCAGCCATGCAGTGAGCGCGGGCCGCACTCCGATACGACGCCAACCCGGCGCCAGCGGGCGCAGGCCAGCCACGTCACCGAACAGCCAGTCGTCCACGGTGCCGAGGAAATAGTGCCCACGCGATCGCGAGGCCGGCTTCCAGTGTTCCCACAGGCTGGTGGCGCCGCTGGCGCGCCAGAAACCCCAGCTAGGGAAGGTGGTCTGGGTGGCGATACGCCAGGCCTCGTCCGCGTGTCCCGTGGCTGTCAGCACGGGAAGGATCGTTTTGGTCGCGAGCGCTCCGGTGTCGAGATGGTCGCCACGTACCCTGGCATCGTCGGCGATGCCTGCCGCGATGCGATCGCGCAGCTCGTCCGGGACGAGATCGAACCACAGCGCCAGCAGGGCATGGGCCTGGCGATAGCCACGATCGCCCATGCCACGATAGCGACCCGCGGCACGATCGAGGAACCGGGCGTTGAACGCCTCGCGCACCCGGGCGGCCCTCGCTTCGAACGCGTCGGCAGCGGCCGGCCGGTCGAGCAGGCGATACATCCGGGCCACGGTGCGCTCCATGCCATACAGGTAGGCGGTGGCGGCGATGCGCTTGTCCTCCGGCGCGTTCTCACCGCCGGGGTCGGTTTCCGGGCTGACCCAGTCGCCCAGCTCCGTGTCGGCCACCCCGCCGGGGGAGCGTGCATCCTCCATGGCTACGTAACGCGCCATGCCGGCCAGGTGCTCCTCGATCGGCCGGCGGTCGCCCGCATGCATCCACAACGACCAGGGCACGAACACATACGCCGCGTGCCAGGTGGGCGCTCGCACATGGCCCCATCCCGGATTGGGCGCGATCAGCCACGGCGCGCCGTCCGCGCCACGAGTGTCGGCAATGTCGCGCACCCATTTGGCCAGTAGGCGGTCGGTATCCAGGTTGCGCAGGAACATGTCCGCCCCGAGCATGCCGTCGCCGGTCCAGCCGTTCTTCTCGTACATCGGGGTATCGGTGGGAATGCCGTGCAGGTTGTTGAGCAGGGTGTCCACCGCCGCGCGATGGATCCAGTCGAGCAAGGCATCGCTGCTGTCGAACCGGCTGGTCTCGGCGACGTCGGTGTGCACGACCTGCGCCGTGACCGCGTCGATCGGCGGCTTCGTACCCGGCCATCCATCCACCTGCACGTAGCGAAAGCCCTTGTACGAGAAACGTGGATGCCAGCGTGTGCGTACGCCTGCCAGCACCAACCGGTCGGTCTGGAAGCCGTTGCGGAAATAGTGGTGCTCGTCGCGAGCGTCCACGGTGCCGTCGGGCATCAGCTTCTCGCCGTAGTGCGCGACGACCGTGGTACCCGCCGGCCCGCTGACGTCGAAGGTGGCCCACCCGGCGATGACGCGGGGAAAGGCGAACACATACGTGCCCGGGCGCGGCTCGGTCACCGCCGTGGCCTTCAGCGTGGCCACCGCGCGGATCGGTTGCTCCGTCTGCGCGACCAGGGTGCCTTTGGGTGCGGGAAGCTCGCTGGCTGCACGCCATGCCGCCGGCGCCGTGGCACGCGCATCGAATGTCTCACCGCCGTAGAGGTCGTCGAGTCGCGTGGGTCCGTCGGCGAGCTGCCAGTCACGGTCGCTGACGATGTCCTGTCGCCGCCCATCGGCGTACCGGATGCGCAGCAGCGCGCGGAGGCGCGGCTGGCCATGCCAGGGCGCTTTTTCCCAGTGCCAGACATTCGGATTGGTCATGCCGTAGAAGCCGCGCCCGAGTTCGGCGCCCAGCACGTGATCGCCCGGCGACAGCGGTACATCGGTGGCCACCACTTCCACCCGCTTGTCGTAATCGGTGAAGCCTGGCGACAGCACGGCATCGCTCACGGGCCGGCCGTCGATGGACATGTCCGCGTAGCCACCCGCGGCAACGTATAACGTGGCACGCGCCACGTCGGTATCCACACGGAATGCACGGCGCAACAGCGGTGCCGGCAGGCTGTCCGCCTTGGCCTTGCCGATCCAGCGCGCCCCGTGCCATCCGCGCTCGTCCAACGCGGTATCGAAGTGCGACGCGACATGGCCTTCGCCATCCGTGGTGTCGACATCGGCATGCCACTCGTAGCGCTCGCCTGGCAAAAGGGCTGGCCCCGCGTAATCGATATCGAACGAGGCCGGTGAACGCACCGAGCCGCTATCCCACACCACCTTACCCACATGAGTCACCACGAGGTGATAGCCGGTCTGCACGGTGTCCTGCCGATCGCTGTCGATGACCCAGGCGAAGCGGGGTACAGGCGTATCAACGTAGGTCGGCGTGTCGGTGCGCTCGGTCCGGGGTGTGTGCACCACGACCGCGGCATCGGCGATCGGCGCGAAGCAAGCCAGCAGGAGGGCGAGCCGGTGAAGTGCGTGCAAGGGGCAGGCCTCGGTACGACGACGGGTGAGCATATCGCGGAAAGGGAAACCCGAACTGACACCGTGTGGACGGCGCATGGACGTCCGTGACCGTAAACCTTGTGGCTCCCCATCCCGACGAGGACTCCCCCATGGCCGACGCCGTAAACGATCCCTATGCCATGCGCGATCCGCGCACGCAGTACCCGCAGCCGGAGTTTTCCCGGCAACCGCAACCGCAGCCGGGCCTGGCCACCGAGATGTCGCCGAGGCCTGACCATGGCGAAACCAGCTATCGCGGCAACGGCCGCCTGAAGGGGCGCAAGGCGCTGGTCACCGGCGGCGACTCCGGCATCGGCCGTGCCGCCGCGATCGCCTTCGCCCGTGAGGGCGCCAGTGTGGTGATCAACTATCTGCCTTCCGAACAGAAGGATGCCGACGAAGTGGTCGCCTTGCTCACCGGCGAGGGCCACAAGGTGGTTGCCGTACCGGGCGATCTGGCTGACGAGGCGTTCTGCAAGGAGTTGGTCCAGCGAAGCGTGAAGGAGCTGGGCGGCCTGGACATCCTTGCCAACATCGCAGGCCGCCAGCAGTTCAGCGAGTCCATCGACGACCTGGACAGCGCGTCGTTCGAGGCCACTTTCCGCACCAACGTGTTCGCCCTGTTCTGGCTGACCAAGGCCGCCGTGCCGCACATGCCGCCGGGCGCGGCCATCGTCAACACGGCGTCCATCCAGGCCTATCAGCCATCCGACATCCTGCTCGACTATGCGCCGACCAAGGCGGCCATCGTCGCCTTCACCAAGGCGCTGGCGAAGCAACTGGCCGAGAAGGGCATCCGCGTCAACGCCGTGGCGCCCGGCCCCGTGTGGACCCCGCTCCAGCCCAGCGGCGGCCAGCCGCAGGAGAAGGTGGTGGAGTTCGGCAAGAACGTGCCGCTGGGCCGCCCGGGCCAGCCGGTGGAATGCGCGCCACTCTACGTCCTGCTCGCCAGCCAGGAAGCCAGCTTCATCACCGGCGAGACCTACGGCGTGACCGGCGGCAACATGCTGCCGTAACAGACGCATCGAAAAGCACCCGTCGACGCGTCGGCACGCCCCGTGCCCGCGTCGAGGGACAAGCGTCTATCAACGACGCGCGATGCGCCCCAGTGCTTCCATCAGGTCGGCCACTCCGTACGGCTTGACGATGATCGCCGTGCGATCGTCGCGGACCACGCCATTGGCGGTGTGGTCGCCTGTGGCGTAGATCACCGGCAATTCCGGCTGGGCCTCGCGCAGCCGCTCGGCCACATCCACCCCGCTCATGCCCGGCAATCCCACGTCGGCCAGCAGCACGTCGATGGCCTCGGCACCGTGGACGCGAAGCGCTTCGTTACCGTCACCGGCCTCGAACGCCACGTGTCCGCGGCTCTCCAGCATCTCGGTGATCGACATACGGATCAAGGCGTCGTCTTCCAGTACCAGTACGCGTAGCGGCACGGCAACGGCCGGGGCCGGCGACTGAGCCTGCGGAGGCGTCGCCACCTCGGCGATCGTCCGGGGCATGCGGGCGCCCAGCACCTGGCGGACCCGACGTGCCAACTGCTCGCGCGTGTACGGCTTGCTGAGCAATTCGACGCCCTCGTCCAGGCGACCGCCATGCACGATGGCGTTCTCGGTATAGCCCGAGGTGAACAACACGGCCAGGCCGGGCTGGCGCTCGACCGCCTTGCGCGCGAGCTCGGGGCTGCGCAGGGGGCCGGGCATCACCACGTCGGTAAACAACAGATCGATGGCGATACCGCTTTCCACGATCGACAGCGCGCTCTCGGCATCGCGTGCCTTCAGGACGCGGTAACCGAGTTCGGCTAGCATGCCGACCACGGTTTCCCGCACGGCTTCATCGTCCTCGGCGACGAGAATGGTTTCGTCACCACCGCGAATGGCTTCCTCTTCGACGACCACGATACGATCCTCGCTCTGCATGGACCGGGGCAGGTAGATCTTTACCGTCGTACCTTCACCCGGCTCGCTGTACACCTTGATGTGACCACCGGATTGCTTGACGAATCCGTAGACCATCGACAGGCCCAGACCCGTGCCGCGGCCCTCGGGCTTGGTCGTGAAGAACGGGTCGAACACCTTGTCCAGGATATCCGCCGGAATACCGCATCCGGTGTCGGTCACCGCAAGCATCACGTACTGGCCGGGACGGAGGTCACCGTGGGTTTTCGCATAGTTCTCGTCCAGCAAGGCGTTGCCTGCCTCCACGGTGAGCCTGCCCTGGCCGTTCATCGCGTCACGCGCGTTGATCGCCAGGTTGAGCAGGGCGTTCTCCACGTTGGACGGATCGACGAGCGTATTCCACAGACCACCGGCGATCACGGTCTCCACCTCGATCGCCTCACCCAGCGCGCGGCGGAGCAGCTCGTCCATGTCACGGACGAAGCGGCCGACGTTGACGACCTTGGGCGCCAGCGGCTGGCGCCGGCCGAAGGCCAGCAGTTGGGCGGCTAGCTTGGACCCGCGAGTGACGCCCGCCATGGCGTTGGCCACGCGACGCTCGGCGCGTTCGTTACCCGAGACATCGATGCCCAGCAGTTGCAGGTTGCCGCTGATCACCTGCAGCAGGTTGTTGAAGTCGTGCGCCACGCCACCGGTGAGGTTGCCGATAGCATCCATCTTCTGCGCCTGGCGCAGTTGCTCCTGGGCCAGGTCCAGTTCCGCGTCGCGGGCGCGTTCGATCGTGACATCGCGGGCCACGGCAAAGATCATGCCTTCGCTGGGCACGGCCCGCCAGGACAGCTGACGGAAGCCCCCATCGGCCGTGCGGTAACGATTCTCGAAGCGCAGCGTGGCCACCCCGTCGGCCAGCTGCCCGGTTTCCTCACCGGTACGATCGGTGTCGTCGGGGTGCACGAAATCCAGGTAGGACCGTCCCAGGGTCTCGCGCTCGCTCCAGCCCAGGATCGCGGTCCACGCCGGATTGACCGAGAGCAGGCGCGTATCCGCATCGGCCACGAGCAGGATGTCGCTGGAGAGGCGCCAGATACGGTCGCGCTCGAAGGTGCGCTCCGCCACCTGTCGCTCCAGGCTCTGGGCGAGTTGCTGCAGCTCGGCTTCGGCGCGGCGCCGCTCCACGGCGACGCGCGTACGATTGGCCACCTCACGGACGAAGGCGATCTCCTCCTCCGGCCACTCGCGGGGCCCCTCGTGGTTGAGGTAGAGCAGCGCCACCACGCCGCCCCTCTCGGTCACCGGCATATTGATGAAGGAGACGGCGCTGATCGCCGCCAGCGCATCGGCGGTGCGTTGGGTGCGCGGATCCTGGTAGGCATCGGTGACGACGGCGGTGCGACCGGCTTTGATATCGTCGATGTACGATCCGTAATCGCGGAAGTTCAGCACGCCGGCCAGCGTCAGGATGCCGGGGGCGTTCCAGTCGCGTTCGACGCTGATGGTCTCCGCCACGGTGTCCACCGTGCCGTAACCGGCCCGGCTGATCCGGAGCGTGCGGCCCAGCACCTCGGCGACGCAGTAGGCGATGTGGGCCGGATCCTCGAGGTCACGGAGCAGGTTGCCCACCTCGATGAGGGCCAGGCGCCGATCTTCCGTATCGCCGGCCGTGGCGGCGGCATCGCCAACGGGGGGGTATACCGCGACCATGAAGACCGCCTCGCCAGCCACCGGGGCGCGCCACAGCTCGACCGAGACCCGCCAGGCGGTGCCGTCGACCGCCGTGAGCGCAAGCTCACGGACGCCCTCGATCCCGCCGGTCAGGAGCAGGGTGCTCAATCGCGCCCGGCTGTCGTCGGTCCACCAGGTCAGGAAACCCTGCCCCGCCCCGTCACGAAGCCGTGCGGTCATCCAGGCATTGGCGTAAAGGAGCTCCCCTGTCGCCGACACGGCCGTGAAGCCGAACGGCAGTGCGTCGAACGCATGGGTGACCAGGGCGTGTTCCTGCAACGCGAACGTAGATGGCATCGAGCGAGCGGTCATGGGGCGGATCGCAGATGTTAAAGGTTCGAAGCCCTGCAATTTGTGTAGGCCATCTTCACGAAACGGTCATGTCGCGATGCGGAAATCGGTCCACGGGGGGTTGTAAAAAAATGACTCCCGGCGGATCAAGCACATAGCGCATTTACCCTATATCTTGTGTTGACGGTACCGGGGACCAGCTATATGGTGTGTCCCGTTGGTGTCCGAAGAGGCGCGACTGCCCGTCGGACTTAATAGGGAATCCGGTGCAAATCCGGAACTGCCCCGCAGCGGTAAGTGGAAACGAACCCGTCACACGCACTGGCCCCCCCGTGGGATTGGGAAGCGACGGCTAGGCCGGACCCGAAAGGCGTCCCCGTCCACGAAGTCCGAAGACCTGCCAACAGCTGTCGCCCCGCCAGGCGGCGGTTTTTGTGGTGACGGCTTCCGCGGGGAGGCACGTCGCGGTCCGGAGCCCCCGATGGCGTGCTCCGACGCGATCTTTTTCCGCCGGCCCACCGCTTCGAGCCCCGTCCGAGGGAACGGGAGTTTGAACCGAGCCCTGGGGCACGCCTGACATGACCACGATGGAATCCGCCGCGCGCGAGCGCACCGAAGCAGCCGATACGGCCGTCACCTCCCCCGCCCCGGCGGACAAGGCACCCGCTGCCGGTTACCGCAACGAGCCGCCGCCGGCCTTCGCGCTGACGCCGCCGCACAACCCCGGCCAGATGCGCGTCACCAAGCGCAACGGCGGCCAGGAAGCCGTCGACGTGAACAAGATCGTGCGCGCGGTGACCCGCAGCGCCGATGGCCTGTTCGCGGTCGACCCGATGCGCGTGGCGCTGAAGACCATCGGCGGCCTGTACGACGGCGCCACCACGCAGGAGCTGGACCAGCTGTCGATCCGCACCTCCGCGGCGCTCACCGCCGAGGAACCGGAATACGGCCAGCTGGCCGCGCGCCTCCTGGCCGCCTTCGTCGACAAGGAGGTGTCCGGCCAGGACATCCAGTCGTTCTCGCAGTCGATCAGCACCGGCTTCGAGCTGGGCATCCTCAACGAGCGCCTGCGCGACTTCGTGCTGGTCAACGCGCGCAAGCTCAACGATGCCATCGACACCGCCGGCTCGCGCCGCTTCGAATACTTCGGCCTGCGCACGGTCTACGACCGCTACCTGCTGCGCCACCCGACCCGGCGCTTCGTCATCGAGACGCCGCAGTACTTCTTCATGCGCATCGCCTGCGCCCTCGGCGGCAACGACGTGGCCGAGACGCTCGAGCTGTATCGCATGCTGTCGTCGCTGGAATACCTGGCCAGCTCGCCCACCCTGTTCAACGCCGGCACCGCGCACGAGCAGCTGTCGTCGTGCTTCCTGCTGGATTCGCCTCAGGACGCGCTGGAGTCCATCTACGCCAAGTACGGCGACGTGGCCCAGCTGTCGAAGTTCGCTGGCGGTATCGGCCTGGCCTATTCGCGTATCCGCTCGCGCGGCTCGCTGATCAAGGGCACCAACGGTCATTCCAACGGCCTGGTGCCGTGGCTGAAGACCCTGGATGCGTCGGTGGCCGCGGTGAACCAGGGCGGCAAGCGCAAGGGCGCCGCCTGCGTGTACCTGGAAAGCTGGCATGCGGACATCGAGGAATTCCTCGAGCTGCGTGAGAACACCGGTGACGATGCGCGCCGCACGCACAACCTCAACCTGGCCAACTGGGTGCCGGACCTGTTCATGCGCCGTGTCGAGACCGACGGCGACTGGTCGCTGTTCGACCCGAAGATCGTGCCGCACTTCGTCGACACGTGGGGCGCCGCCTTCGAGACCGCCTACGAGAAGGCCGAGGCCCAGGGACTGGCCGTCAAGTCGATCAAGGCGCGCGAGTTGTACGCCCGCATGCTGCGTTCGCTGGCGCAGACCGGTAACGGCTGGATGACATTCAAGGATCGTTCCAACGCCACCAGCAACCAGACCGCGCGTCCGGAAAACGTCATCCACCTGTCCAACCTGTGCACCGAGATCCTGGAAGTGACCTCGGAAGGCGAGACCGCCGTGTGCAACCTCGGCTCGGTGAACCTGGCACGCCACGTGGTCGACGGCCAGTTCGATTACGACAAGCTCGCCACCACGGTGCGCACCGCCGTTCGCCAGCTGAACCGCGTGATCGACCTCAACTTCTACCCGATCGCCACAGCGAAGACGGCGAACATGAAGTGGCGTCCGGTCGGGCTTGGCGTCATGGGCCTGCAGGACGTCTTCTTCAAGCTCCGCCTGCCCTTCGATTCCGCGGAAGCGCTGAAGCTGTCCTCGCGCATCCAGGAAGAGATCTACTTCCACGCACTCTCGATGTCCAACGAGATCGCTGAGCGTGACGGCGCCCATCCCGGCTTCGAGGAAACCCGCGCCGCCAACGGCGAGCTGCAGTTCGACTACTGGCCGGCCGCCACGCCGACCGACGTCGACGGTCGCTGGGCCGAGCTGCGCGAGAAGATCAAGGCGAAGGGCCTGCGCAACTCGCTGGTCATCGCCATCGCGCCGACCGCCACCATCGCCTCGATCGCCGGCTGCTACGAGTGCATCGAGCCGCAGGTGTCCAACCTGTTCAAGCGCGAGACGCTGTCGGGCGACTTCCTGGTGGTGAACCGTTACCTGGTGGACGAGCTGAAGACGCTGGGCCTGTGGACCGCCGAAGTGCGCGACCAGATCAAGCTCGCCGAAGGCTCCGTCCAGGGCATCACGTCCATCCCGGCCGCACTGCGCGAGGTGTATCGCACCACGTGGGAACTGCCGCAGAAGGCCCTGATCGACCTGGCCGCCTCCCGCGGCGCCTACATCGACCAGAGCCAGTCGCTGAACCTGTTCATGGAAAACCCGAACATCGGCCAGCTGTCGTCCATGTACATGTACGCCTGGAAGTCCGGCATCAAGACGACGTACTACCTGCGCTCGCGTCCCGCCACCCGCATCACCAAGACCACGGTCAGCTCGTCGTCGGCCGCGCTGCCGACGCCCGCCGCGCCGGTCGTCGCCGATGCGCAGGAGCAGGCGGAAGCCGCGGTGTTCTGCTCGCTCGAGAACCCCGAATACTGCGAAGCCTGCCAGTAACCGACCACGCACGACGATCCATGTAGGAGCGCACGCTGTGCGCGAAAACCAACAACGCGACGACGCGGCAACGCTGCGGATCGCGCTGCATCTCCGCTTCGTTGGCTTTTCGCGCACAGCGTGCGCTCCTACACGTGCCACGCTACACGCGCCACGGTGCCGCCGTGCCTGGCGCCATCCTTTCTGAGGTAGCCCCGATGTCCGCTTTGCCCGTCGCCCGCGACACCCATATCCTCGATCCCGGTTTCGAGCTCACCCTGCGGCCGATGAAGTACCCGCAGTTCTATGAGATGTACCGCTCGGCCATCCGCAACACGTGGACGGTGGAGGAAGTGGACTTCTCGCTCGATACCAGTGACCTGAAGTCGAAGATGTCAGACGCCGACCGGCACCTGATCCATCGCCTGGTGGCCTTCTTCGCCACGGGCGACACCATCGTGTCGAACAACCTGGTGCTCAACCTGTACCAGCACGTGAACTCGCCCGAGGCGCGCATGTACCTCTCGCGCCAGCTGTACGAGGAAGCGCTGCACGTGCAGTTCTACCTCACGCTGCTGGACACGTACATTCCGGAGCCGAGCGAGCGCAACAAGGCCTTCGACGCGATCGAGAGCATTCCCTCGATCCGCCAGAAGGGGGAGTTCTGCTTCAAGTGGATCGACTCGATCCAGAACCTCAACCGCCTGGAAACGCGCGAGCACCGCCGCCAGTTCCTGCTCAACCTGATCTGCTTCGCGGCCTGCATCGAGGGCCTGTTCTTCTTCGCCGCCTTCGCCTACGTCTACTACCTGCGTTCGCGCGGCCTGCTGCACGGCCTGGCCTCGGGTACCAACTGGGTGTTCCGCGACGAGTCGGGCCACATGGCCTTCGCCTTCGAGGTGGTGCGCACCGTGCGCGAGCAGGAGCCCGACCTCTTCGACGACCAGATGCGCCAGGAAGTGGAAGCCATGTTGGAAGACGCGATCGCCTGCGAGACCCAGTTCGCGGCGGATGTGCTCTCCGGCGGCGTGGCCGGCCTGTCCGTCACCGACATGCGCCAGTACCTCGAGTATTGCGCCGACCAGCGTCTGGTCCAGCTCGACATGCCGAAGAAATACGGCGCGAAGAACCCGTTCGACTTCATGGACCTGCAGGACGTCCAGGAACTGACCAACTTCTTCGAGCGCCGCGTCTCCTCGTACCAAGTGGGCGTGCAGGGCGAGGTCGCCTTCGACCAGTCGTTCTGAAACAAGAACCCTCGTTCAAAAAACGAGGGTGTAGGAGCGCACGCACGTGCGCGAACCCTCTCCACGGCAAGGACAACCGATGCCATACCGCACCAGGCGAGGGAGCGTTTCCGTGAGCCTGGTACGCGATACCGGATGAACGGAAACGCTCGCTGGTTTAGGCGGTCGGCTTCTTTCGCCTCAGTTAGAGGCTGAGGGTTCGCGCACGTGCGCGCGCTCCTACCCCCCCGCCCCCAAAAAAACGATTCGGTAAGTGCGGCACCCGCGTCCCGTACCGTACGTGCGGACGTCCTGTAAGATGCATGCTGCACTGCAACAGGAAGCGTCCCCATGACCGAGATCGACCGTCCCATCGAGGCCCGCGTCCTCGAAATCGTCTTCCCCGACCATACCAATCACCTCGGCACGCTGTTCGGCGGGCAGGCGCTGGCGTGGATGGACAAGGCGGCCTTCCTTGCCGCTTCGCGTTACTCCCGACAGATCGTCGTCACCGCCCGCTCCGAGCAGGTGGATTTCCACGTGCCGGTGCGCAAGGGCCAGATGGTGGAACTGATCGCCACCGTGGTGTCGGTCGGCCGCACCTCGATGAAGATCGACGTGGCGATGTACACCGAGGACCTGATCACGGGCGCCCGTGAGCTGTGCACCCGCGGCACCTTCACCATGATCGCGCTGGACGCGGAGCATAAGCCGACACCGGTCGCGCCGCTGCCGGTCGCCACCGCCGACCACTGACACCACGGAAACCGCACGCGCCGCTGGCGGTTTCCCGAGTAGATGAAAGCAGGCCGGCGCAGCCTCCAGCATCGTTCGCAAGCTGGCCGGCGCAGCTTGCTGTGTCGCTTGCGAGCAGGCCGGCGTGGCTCGCGTCGTCGCTCACCCGCCGCCCCTACCCAACGGACCGCAGCTCAGTCGAGCTTGTAATCGAATGTCAGGAACACTTCCCGTCCGTTGTACTCGGAGGCCGTCTGCCCCGTGGTGACGAACTCGAAGCCGCCGGCGTAGTAGGGAATCGCGCCGACCTTGTTGAAGATGTTCGATACCGTGAGCTTCAGGCGCGTGTCGGGATTGATCTGCACGGCGGCGGAGCCGTTCCAGGTGATCCAGACGGGGGTGTGGCCCTTGTAGGTCGTATCGGCCACGGTGACCTGGTTGCCGTCCTGGGTGACCTGGCACACACCGGTGGCCAGCTGCTGCCCGCCGTTGGGCACGGTGACCATGCCCGGCTGGATGCCGTTCGGCAGCGTGTCGCAACCGTCGTAGTTCGGCGCGCGCATGCTGCCGGCGCGCGTGCCGGAGATCGACACGTTCCATGCGCCCCTGTTCCATTCACCGATCCACGTGACCCGGCTGGCGACGTTCTGGTAACGGGTGTTCTGCAACTCGTCGGAGGCCAGCACGCGCTGCTTGTACGACAGGTTGTCGGTGTAATTGATGCCCGCGCGGAAGTCGCCGTAGCCGTCCGTATGGAACTTGTAATCCAGCGACGCGTCGATGCCGCCGACGTAGAGCGAGGCCTCGTTGATCGGGCCGGACTGCACGGTAAGGATCTGCCCGGTGGCATCGCGCTTCACCATCTGCGTGACCATCTGGCAGTAGGCCGAACCCGCTACGTGTGCCGTATAGGGCGACAGACCGGACGTGCCGTTGGGCTTGGTGCCGGTCAGGCAGCCGGCTTCGTCATTGAGCACGGTGCCCTGGTCGAGGTACTGGATGGCGTTGTCCACGCCCATGTGCCAGTAGTCCGCCGACACGGACAAGCCCTGCACGCCCGGTACCTGCCACACGAAACCGTAGGTCCACGAGTGGCCGGTCTGCGGCAGCAGCAGGCGGCTGCCGTTGGTGAACAGCGTGTAGTACTGCGAGGTGGGCCGCTGGACCTGATTGCACCATGTGCTGTTGTTCTGGCCCGCCTTGATCGCATTCACGCACTGCAGCGGGTCGATGTAGTCGCCCACCGGCGAGGTGGAGCCGGTCAGGTAGATGGCCTGCATGTCCGGCGCCTTGAAATTGGTGCCGTAACTGCCACGCAGCAGGAGCCCGTCGTACGGGCGCCATTCGATACCTGAGCCCCAGGTGCGGGCGACGTCGGCACTGCTGGCGTCGTTGTACTTGTCCAGGCGGCCGGAGAGCGTCCAGGTCACCGAATCCAGCAGCGGCACGCGGAACTCCGTGCCCAGCGAATACCGCTGGCGGGTGCCGCCACCGGTGAGGTACGCACCGAACGGGTTCTGGAACGTGGCCGGGTCCTGCGCGCGTGCATCGGGCGAAAGCTTGAAGGTGTTGTGCGCCGCTTCCAGCACCGCCGCCCAGCCCACCGCCTCGTCCACCCACGGGAACTTGAACAGGTCGCCGTTGAGGCGCAACTGCGCCTGGTCGAGCGACGACGACGAGGTGTTCTCGCCGTTCACCGCGAACTGGCTGTACTGCTGCGGCGTTATGGGATTCCAGAACTGCTGCCAGTTCATCGCGTAGATGGGCAGCCCGTCGGCCGTGGTGCCCTGCTGCTGGCCGAGGAAGAAGCGGCTCATGGCCTGCGCGTTGTAGCCGGTGAAGTCTTCGCGCACGATGTACTTCTGGCTATTGAGATTCAGGTCCCAGTTGAACCTGCCGTCGAACACGGTGCCGCGCACGCCGGTCTGCAGGTTCCAGTTCTGTTCGCGATCGTGCGTGTTCGCCGAGGTGCCGATTTCCTGCGCGGTCAACTGGCGGATCGCCTGGTTGATCACCTGCCCGGTCGTCTGGTCGTAGAACGGTCCGGAGCCGAACACGTTCAACTGCGTATTGGAGATGCCGACGGTTCGGTACAGGGCCGCGGAGCCGTACAGCTGCATGCCGTTGCTGAAATCGTATTCGCCCGACACGTAGCCGTTGTTGCTGCGGCTACCCGGCGTCAGTACCCAGTTCTGGAACAGCGCCGGCTGCGCGCAGTACGAACCGTTGTTCGTCACGCCGGTAATCTGCGTGCCATTGGTGGACACGGTGTGCGACTGGGCCAGGCGCGAGTTGCTGAACTTCTCGCACGTGCCCGCAGGCGGCGCGATGTACTGGCCGTTGCCGTTCATGACGGACAGGGCGATGGACCCGGCGGCGTCGTACTGGTAGCCGAACATGCGCGATGCCGGGCTCCATGAGCCGTAGCCCGCATCGGCCACGGAATCCTGGTAAGGCCGATCCATGCCCCACAGGGCCGTGCGGTTCGACTTCTCCAGGTTGTAGACGACGCGCCAGTTTTCGCCCGACCGGCCGCCGAAGAAATTGATGTCGCCGTAGGCGCGTCCGCCCCGCGTGGCGCCACCGCCGGTCACCTGAAGCTCGTCACCCTTGTAGTTCTTCTTCAGGATCACGTTGACCACGCCCGCCACCGCGTCCGAGCCGTAGATCGACGAGGCGCCCGAGGCGAGTACCTCGACATGGTCGATCATGCCGGTGGGCAGGTTGTTGTAGTTCTGGAAGTTGCTTTGCTTGTTCAGCGGCTGCGGGTAGTCGACGATACGGTGGCCGTCGATCAGCAGCAGGCTGAAGCCCGGGCCGAGGCCGCGAAGATTCACCGAGCGCGCATTCACCGAGCTGGAACCCCAAGCCGCGGAGTCGGATATCTGCTGGCCGACCTGCGGCAACGAGTCGAGGAATTCCCACAGCGTGGTGTAGCCCTGCTGCTTGATCTGCTCGCCCGTGATGGTGACCACCGGCGCAGGCCCTTCCACCTCCACGCGGGGAATCATCGAGCCGGTCACCGTCACGGCCTTCAGTTCGACGGCCTTGTCGGGCTTATCGGTGGTGCCGGGTGGCGGCGTAGCCGACTGCGCAAAAACGGCTGGCGCCCAAAGCGCGAGCGCGATGGAACTGGCGACGATGCTGCGCCGCAAACCGACTGTGTTCATCCCTTGTTTTCCCCGTGCGAGCGTTTGGTCAGGTGGATACCGACCGGCGCCAACCCCCATTGGCGCGCGACGGTTTATATACGCATCAAAGATTCATATATGCCCGAATAGCCTTATAAACCGAAATTCCCTCGATGCAAGTTGCGGCGCAGCAAGCCAGCGCATCGGCTTTTGTCTTGTCTGCCGGGACGCTTGACCTCGAGTGCACTCGAAGGCGTAGGCTTTCGGCATGACCACGACCCTGACCATCGCCGAGGCAGCCCTCGCCACCGGCCTGACCGTGCACACGCTGCGCTACTACGAGCAGATCGGCCTGATCGATCCCGTACCGCGGCGCAGCGGCCAGCGGATCTACGGCGAGAACGAACTCGCCATGCTGCGTTTCGTCGTCCACATGCGCGCCACCGGCATGTCGATGCGGACGCTGCAGGAGTATTCCGAACTGCGCCGCGAAGGCGAGACCCCGCAAAGCATCCGCCGCCGCGGCGACCTGCTCGCCCGCCACGCCGCGTTCCTGCGCGGCGAACTGGTCACCCTGACCGAGACGATCGCGCGGCTGGACACCAAGATCGCCATGTATCGCTCGGCCTATGGCGAATCCGGCGCCGCGTTCCCCGACAACATCCCCTCCCCCTCCGCAAGGAAACACGCATGAAGACACGCAAGCTTGGCAAACACGGTCCCGACGTTTCGGCCCAGGGCTTGGGCTGCATGGGCATGAGCGAGTTCTACGGCCAGGGCGACGAGAAGGAATCGGTGGCCACCCTGGAGCGTGCGCTGGACCTGGGCATCACCTTCTGGGATACCTCCGACGCCTATGGTCCGCACACCAACGAGGAACTGATCGGCCGCTTCCTCACGGGGCGCCGCGATGACGTATTCCTGGCGACCAAGTTCGGCATCGTGCGCGACCCGAACGACCCCGCCAAGCGTGGCATCAGCGGCCGGCCGGAGTACGTGCGCGAGTCGGTGGAAGGCAGCCTGCGCCGCCTGAACACCGATCACATCGACCTCTACTACCAGCACCGCGTAGACGCCGGCGTCCCCATCGAGGAGACGGTCGGCGCCATGGCGCGGCTGGTCGAGGAAGGCAAGGTGCGTTACCTGGGCCTGTCGGAGGCCTCGGCCGAGTCGATCCGCAAGGCCGCCGCCGTGCACCCGATCGCCGCGTTGCAGAGCGAATACTCGCTGTGGACGCGTGACCCGGAAATTACCGGCACCCTGGCCGCCTGCCGTGAGCACGGCATCGCACTGGTCGCCTACAGCCCGCTGGGCCGGGGCTTCCTCACCGGAGTGATTACCCGCCCCGACGACTTCGCCCAGGACGACTACCGGCGCCAGAGTCCGCGGTTCATGGGCGAGAACTTCGACAAGAACCTCGCCATCGTCGAGAAGGTGCGCCGTTTCGCCGCCGACAAGGGCTGCACGCCCGGCCAGCTGGCCCTGGCGTGGGTGCTGGCCAAGGGCGAGGACATCGTGCCGATCCCCGGCACCAAGCGTGTGAAGTACCTCGAGGAAAACGCCGCCGCCGACGCGGTGGTCCTGTCTGCGGACGAGGTGGCCGAGATCGATGCGGTATTCCCGGCCGACGCAGCGGTGGGCGACCGCTACCAGACCAGCATGATGGCCTTCGTCAACGCCTGAATGGCGGGACAGCCGCGCCGCGGGCCGGCACGGGCCGGGGGCGGCTGTCCTTTATAATGGCGACCTGTTTCCTGCCGTGGTCGCCATGTCGTCCCCCGAACACTCGCCCCTGGGCAAGTCCACCGTGTACGCAGACCGCTACGACGCGGGCCTGCTCTTTCCCATTCCCCGCCAGGGCAAGCGCGACGAGATCGACATCGCCGCTGGCGCGTTGCCCTTCCACGGGGTGGATGTATGGAACGGCTACGAGCTGTCCTGGCTGGATACGCGGGGCAAGCCGGTCGTGGCCATCGCGGAATTCCGCTTCCCGGCAAGCACGCCCCACATCGTCGAGTCCAAGTCGTTCAAGCTGTACCTCAACAGCTTCGCCCAGGAACGCCTGGCTGACGCAGACGCCGTACAGGCCATCCTGCAGCGCGACCTGTCGGCGGCGTCCGGTGGCATGGCCGACGTGATCCTGCGCGCGCCCGGCGACCTGGACGGCACCGCGCTGGCCGAGCCGAAAGGCACCCTGCTGGATAGCCTGGACATCGCCATCGACTGCTATGGGCCGCCGCGTGCGGATTTCCTCGCCACCACCGGCGAGGGCACCGTGGACGAGGTGCTCGTCTCCCACCTGCTGCGTTCCAATTGCCCGGTCACGGGCCAGCCGGACTGGGGCAGCGTGCAGATCGCCTACCGCGGCCCTCGCATCGACCAGGCCGGCCTGCTGCGCTACCTCGTGTCGTTCCGCAATCACACGGAATTCCACGAGCAATGCGTCGAGCGCATCTTCATGGACATGACGGCGCGTTGCGCCCCGGAAGCCTTGTCCGTGTACGCGCGATACACCCGCCGCGGCGGCCTGGACATCAACCCCTTCCGCAGCACCGATCGAAACGCCGTGCCCGGCAATCCGCGCGGCGCGCGACAATAATGAATGCAGCATTCATGCATTCTTCATTGGTCTTGCCTTTAGTTGTGTAGCCTGTACTCTGCGGCGGCCATGGGGATCGGCCCCGACGCCGCCTCCGTTCGAACCTGACTCGTCATTCTCGGAATCCATACATGAAGCTTTCCTTCCGTTCGTCCGCCCTCTGCACGGCTACCGTTGCCGGCCTGCTGATCCTCACCGCCTGCGGCAAGAAGGAAGACCAGCAGAACGCACCTGCCGCTGCAGCCACCGCCCCGGCCCCGGCCGCCACCGCGCCGGCAACGGCTCCGGCCGCCTCGGGCACCGCCGCTGCCGCTCCGGCCGCCGCACCCGCCGCCCAGCCGGCCGCCACCCCGGCCGCTCCCGTCGCCGCCAGCGAATCGCTGAAGGTCGGCACGGTCACCCTGGGTAGCGCCGTCGGCGCCGACAAGAAGGTCGCCAAGGCGAAGACGGCCTTCGCGCCGAACGACAAGACGATCTACGCCTCGGTTGCCACCGAAGGCACCACCGCCGGCGCCACGCTGAACGCCAAGTGGACCTTCCAGGACGGCGAGACCGCCACCACCGTGAGCGACATCAGCCAGTCGATCAGCACCGATGGTCCGGCCGTCACCACGTTCAAGATCCAGAATCCGAACGAGTGGCCGGAAGGCAAGTACAAGGTCACCATCTCGCTCAACGGTCAGGCCGTGGGCAACGAGGCGTTCGAGGTCAAGAAGAAGTAATTCTTCCCCTCCCTACACCCGTCAAAAAAAGAGAGCCGCGCAAGCGGCTCTCTTTTTTTGCGTGTACGCCATGCATAGACGCGGTGAGCCGTCGACTCACCTGTCGAAGACATCGGTTTCAGGAACGCGGTGGTCGAATACAACCCGACTCGACGCGGCGATGGACGCCCGGCGGGGCGCCTTATAGAAACCCGCATCCCGGAGAATCATCATGCTGCATTGGGCCGTCATCTTCTTCGTCGTCGCGATCATCGCCGCGATCTTCGGTTTCACCGGTATCGCCGCGGGCGCTGCGAGCATCGCGAAGATCCTGTTCGTGGTGTTCCTGATCCTGTTCATCCTGTCGCTGCTGTTCGGCGGCCTGCGTCGCGGGCCGCGCATATAAGCCGCGACATATCCAGGTAAGAGGAACGACGCCCCGGCCCCAAACCGGGGCGTCGTTCTTTGTCTCGTCGACAAAAGCATCCGTCTTCCCCTCAGAGGCAACCCGCTCATGACCCGAATCCTTACGGCACTGCTGTCGCTGTTCCTCGCGGGCACGGCTGCGGCACAGGCGGTCAAGACCACGACCGCGGACACCGATTTCGTGCGACGCGCCAGCAGCGCCAGCCTGACGCAGATCGCGCTCGGCAAGCTCGCGGCGGAGCAGGCATCGTCCAAGGACGTGAAAACCTATGCGGCGAGCATGGTCGCCGACCACACCCTGGCCAACGACGCGCTGGCCAGGCTTGCCGGGAGCAAGGGCGTGCAGATCGCCATCGCCCCGGAACCGGCGCAGCAGCAGGAGATCGACCGGATCAAGGCGCTGGACGGCGCCGCGTTCGACCGTGCGTACTCGGATGCGGTGGTGCGCGACCACAAACAGACCACCGGGCTTTACCAACTGGAAGCCGAAAAGGGCGATGACGTGGAGATCCGCGACTATGCGCGCGCGCAGCTTCCGCTGCTGAAGGAACACGAGAAATCAGCGGGAAGCTTGCCGCCGTTCTGAGGGAAGATGGTGCGCCTGGAGGGATTCGAACCCCCGACCAATGGCTTCGGAAGCCACTACTCTATCCGGCTGAGCTACAGGCGCTGATGCTGCGGTCGGGCATTGTAGCGGGAATCGCCGGAGTGGCCTAGCCTTGCGATGCAGCCCGCGCCGCCAGCGGTTCGGTGCCGCCGGCGGCGGCCCGCACACCTTCCCGGTAACGACGGCTGCACGGCAGCACGGTGCCGTCGGCCATGTGCAACCGGGCCTCACCGGCCTCCAGCGGCTCGATCGAGGTCACCTGCCGCAGTTGCACGACGTAACTGCGGTGCACGCGTATGAACACGGTCGGATCCAGCTTCGCCTCCAGGGCCGCCAGGGTGGAACGCAGCGGGTAGTCGCGACCGCGCACGCGCAGGTTGACGTAATTGCCCGACGCCTGCGCCCATTCGATATCCGCCGTGGCAACCAGGAAGTCGCGGCCCAGCTTGCGGACGAGGAAACGCTCCGGCCGGTCGACCGGCTCGACTGCTGCCCCTTCGTCGGGGGCATCCAGCAGGCTGGCCTCGCCCTTGAGGTGCCGGCCGAACCACTCCACCAGGTGACATACCGCCACGATCAGGAAGAACGTGCGCACATCCTTGAGGTATTCGTAGATCGCCTGCGTCCACAACGAGCCCGGGCTGTAGTCCGCCCCGCCCAGGGCATACCCGAGCCAGCGCAGCAGGTCCATGCCGGTGATGTGCCCGGCGCACCACATGAAGCTTCCCGCCACATACAGCGGCAGGTAACGGCGCCAGGTGTCGACGTGCAGGGGCCAGCGATCGCAAGCGCGCAGCAGCAGGGGCAGCATGGCCAGCGAGACGAGCATGCTGCTGAACTCGTTGACCGCGATCTGCCAGGTCGCGACAGGGACGCCATAGCGCTCCGCGTCGATCCGGCCGGTCAGGAGATTGCCAACGGCGCCGCTGCCGAACGCCAGCAACCAGAAGGCGGTCATGAAGACGCGCCGGCGGCGGTGGGCGAGGTCGAGTGCCTGGCCGGGCGGTGTGGGTCCTGTATCCATCGGACGGATGATAGCGTCCGCGCAGGCCCGAGGAGCTCGACAGGGACGGTCGTTCGTCCCACAGGGCCCACCGTTCGTCCCTCATCGCCTCTGCTACGACCCATCATGCTGGCCCCGCGGTGCCCCCGCGACCCAATCTGGCTGTACATCGCCACGGACGCCATGCCATGACCACCCGCCGCCACGACATCGACGCCCTGCGCGTCATCGCCTTCGGGCTGCTGATCCTCTACCACACCGGCATGGCCTACGTGGCCGACTGGGGTTTCCACATCAAGAGCGCCCACACCGCCGAGTGGCTGCAGTGGCCCATGCTTTTCATGAACCGCTGGCGGATGTGCCTGCTCTTCATGATCTCGGGCATCGCGATCGCCCTGGCCGCCCCCGAGGGTCGGCTGTTGCGCTTCGCGGGTCAGCGAACCTGGCGGCTGATGCTGCCGCTGGTCTTCGGCATGTTCGTGGTCGTACCGATCCAGCCCTACTGCGAAGGCGTGGCCAGCGGGCACGTCGTGCCGGGGTTCGGCGAATTCCTGCTTCGGTACTGGCAGGTGCGCCCGTGGCCGCCGCACAGCTTCACCGGCTGGGAGCATGGCATCACGTGGAATCATCTCTGGTACCTGCCCTATCTGTGGGCATACACGCTGATCCTTGCCGCATCGATGCCGCTGCTGTCGCTGCCGTGGGTGCGCAGTGCGTTGGCGGCGTTCTGCCGGGCGCCCGCCGTCCTGTTCATCGGCGCGCCCACGGCCGTCCTTACCGGCTTCCTGTTGTGCCTGCATCCGCTCTACCCGGACAGCGGAGCGTTCTTTGGGGACTGGTACCAGCATGCCAAGTACGGCTTCGTCTTCCTCGCCGGCTACCTGCTGGCCCGTGAGGGCACCTTCTGGGATCGCGTGGTGTCGATGCGGAAAGGCATGTTGGCCACGGCGATGATCGCTGTAACCGTGTGGCTAGGCTTGCGCCTCGCGGGTCAGCTGTTGCCGCCGGACGCCATCGCGTATCGCATTCCGGACAGCTTCTGGCACCCCTTCGCCGCTTCCGTGGAGACGCTCTACCTGTGGACCATGCTGCTGGCGATCCTGGGCTGGGGTAAGGTGTTCCTCGACCGTCCGTTCCGCTGGCTGCCCTACGCCACCGAGGCGGTGTACCCGTGGTACATGCTGCACCAGAGCCTGATCGTCCTGCTGGTGTTCGTGCTGAAACCGATGGGCCTGGGTGCCTGGCTGGAACCCACGCTGGTTATTGGCGGCACGGTGGCGGGGTGCGCGCTGCTGCATGAGCTGGTGATTCGGCGCGTGGCGTTCATCCGGCCGCTGTTCGGGCTGAAGGCAAGGCCGGGGGAGGTTTCGAGGGGCAGCTTTGGCACAGGAGTGGCAACGCGTTGAAAACCCGGAAGATGTAATCATCGACGAGGGTCTATCCGCCTGGGTAGAAACGAGCGGCTCGCTCTATGCTGGGGATGCGCTATCCGGTGCTGATGATTACGACATGGAGATGCAGGCATGAGCGGCGAAAAGACCCCCATCGATCCGAATGATGAGAACTACGCAAAGCTTGTGAAATGCGTTGTCGATAAAGTTTCTTCTGAAAGCGACGGTTCACGGAAAGTGGTCTCGGCGAAGCTGATCTCCGGGACGTCGCAAGTGATCACGGGCATTGCGTACGACCTGAAACTGGAAATCACTTTTGACGATGGAGCGGTATATGAATATATCGCTAGATTGCACGACATTCCCTGGCTCGGAAGCATCACAGTAGACAGGCTTTACGTTGACAATATGGCGTGAGACGACCACGCGGCCTTTAGTTTCGTGGCGGGCCTGGCAAGCGATTTCGCGCACATCGTGCGCTCCTACCCTGAAGGGGCGGGAGTCATAAGCGTCGAAGGAGATGGTTGCTGCGAGCACCAAAGGAGAAGGGCCCCTTGCGGGGCCCTTCGATCGTTCACTTGGTCTTGTAGAGTTCGCCCAGCCAGTCGGGCTTGCTCTTGTCGCGCTCCAGGTGGGGATACATCAGGCCACCGTGGTAGTCGATCTTGATCGTCTTGTAGGTGTCGAAGTTCTTCACCAGCAGCTCGATCGGGGCGGACGTACCCTTGGCGGCGGTGACGGCATCCTTCAGCGCATCGCCGTCGAATTCCTTGCCGTTGACCGCAACGATGTGCATGCCCGGCGAGAGGCCGGCGTTGAAGGCGGGACCGTCCCAGCGCACGTCGGAGATATCGCCCTTGGCTGACACGGCAAAGCCGGCCGAGTAGGTCATGTCGGTGAAGTGGCGACGTGACTCGTACGCCTTGACCGCTTCGGAGGGCTTGTCGTTGTAGACCAGCTTCCAGCCGCCGCGCTCGATGCCTTCCAGGTCGTTGCGGTTGCCGTCGATGCGCTCGTGCAGGTAGGTGGCCCAGTCCATCGGCGCGATGCCGTTGAGGGTGGAGACCACGTCCTCGAAGGTGTACGGGTTGACCTTCCAGTCACCGTCCTTCATGCCGAAGAACGCCTTGGCGAAATCATCCAGGTTGCGCTTGTTCTTCGTCAGCTCACGCAGCTTGGTGTCCACGTCCAGCCACACCATCTGGCCGCCCGAGTAATAGTCTTCGCTCATCTGGTAGTTGCGGTACGAGAGCGGGCGACGCTGCGCGATGGTCGGATCGTTGGTGGTGTCGCCGATGCTGCGCCACGACAGGCCCGGACGGTTCTTGTCGTAGGTGGCCGCGACCATGGCCAGCAGGTCGCGCGCCTGGTCCTGCGAGACCAGGCCGGAACGGGCGGCCACGACATTGCCCCAGAATTGGGTCTGTCCTTCATAGACCCACAGCAGGCTGTCGCCCATGGGCACGTTGAAACTCGCGGTGGACAGGTCGGCACCGCGACGGTACTTGCCGTCCCACGAATGGTTGTATTCGTGCGAGAGCAGGTCGCGACCGAGCCAGCTCTTGTCCCACTCGGTGAAGTAGTTGGGATCGGCGCTGTTCTCGGAGGAGCGGTGATGCTCCAGGCCGATGCCGCCCAGCTTGTCGCTCAGCGCCAGGAGGAAGTCGTAGTGGTTGTAGTGGCGCGCGCCGTAAAGCTTGTCCATCTGCTGGACGAGCTTGCGGTGCGCCTCGAGCCCCTGGGGCGTGATTTCCAACGCCTTGGCGCTGTCGGCCACGATATTCAGGTGCACGGGCGAGCGACCGTTGGGATCCAGGTCCACACGCTTGAAGTAGCGGCCGGCGAACACCGGCGAATCGACCAGATCGTCGTAGTCGATCGTCTTGAAGGTGACCGTGTCGCCGCTCTTGCTCGCCTGCTCCAGCGCGGAGCCGTACTGGAAGCCGGCGGGGAACTTGACCGAGGCATCGACCTGGATGCGATCCGCGCGGTAGCCCGCCGGATACAGGGACACCTGGTTCCACTGCACATTGACGATGTCGGGCGTCATGACGATCCGACCCTGGCGTGTGTCCTGCGGGGTGAGCGTCTGGAACTCGACGTCCACCGAGGAAGCGCCGGCCGGCACGTCCACATGAAACGCATAGACGTTGAACTCGTCGCGTTTCCAGGCCAGGCGCTTGCCGCCAGCGGTGACGACGAGGCCGGCGAACTGGTCGATCGGACCGGTGGGCGAGTGGTGGCCCGGGATCCATTCGGGGAACAGCAGGGTCAGCGGACCGGCCTTGGCCGGAATCGATTCCTTGACCCGGAAGATACGGTGGTCGGTGTCGGTGGCGTCGACGACGAGCTTGAGCGTGCCGTCGAAAGCGACGTCGGCCGGCGGCGGCACATCGTCTGCGCGGGCGGCGGTGGCGCCGACGCTGGCCAGGGCGGCCAGCAGCGCGGAGGCGAGGATCGTGGATTTCAATGCATTCTCCCGTGGAGCGTGTGGGTCGCCCTGCCATCCCTGCGAGCGGGTCGGCGCGGACCCCTGGGGTCCGCGCAAGCCCTCGATGCTAAACGGCATCCCCGGGAGCGCCCTATGCCAGAGGTCACGGTTGCCGGGCGGGAATCTTCAGCCCACGCTCCACGCCGGGACGGGACATGCCCCGTTCCAGCCAGTCGGCGACATTGGCGAAGTCGTCGAAACCGACCAGCTCACGGGCGCCGTAGAAGGTCAGCAGGGTGTTCACCCAGCCAAGCGTCGCAATATCGGCGATGGTGTATTCGTCACCGACGATCCATGCCTTGCCGTCGAGCTGGCGATCGAGCACGCCGAGCAGGCGCTTCGCTTCGGCGACATAGCGCTCCAGCGGGCGCTTGTCCTCGTACTCGCGGCCGGCGAACTTATGGAAGAAGCCCACTTGGCCGAACATCGGGCCGATGCCGCCCATCTGGAAGAACAACCACTGGATCGTCTCCCAGCGCTTCGCAGGATCCTGCGGCAGGAAGCGGCCGGTCTTCTCGGCCAGGTAAAGCAGCATGGCACCGGATTCGGACAGGGCCAGCGGAATGCCGCCGGGGCCGTCCGGGTCGATCATGGCGGGGATCTTGCCGTTCGGGTTGAGCGATTCGAACTCGGGCAGCTTACTCTCGTTCTTCATGATGTCGACGAGATGCACTTCGTACGGCAGGCCCAGCTCCTCCAGCATGATCGACACCTTGACGCCGTTGGGCGTGGGCAGCGAATACAGCTGGATGCGGTCGGGATGCTGCGCCGGCCACCGGGTAGTGATCGGAAACGCGGACAGATCGGACATGGGGCTTCCTCCAGGCGGGATGCCCTGAAGGTAGGGGGTGGCGACGGCCGATTTCAATGCCGGACGCGCCCCCCCCCTGTCGATCAGAACGTGTAGCGGGCCGTCAGTTGCAGCGACCAGCGCGACTGCGCGCGATCGTCCTCGCGGACGAAGGCGCCGGGGTTGTAATTACCCTTGGCATCGACCGGCAGCGCGTAGACGTACTTGCCGCTCACCGGATCGACACCCGCGAAGTTGGCCAGGCTGCGGTTGTACGGGTAGGCGATGTCACGCACCTGGCCCCACCGCTTGTTGATCATGTTGGTGAGGTTGAACACGTCCAGCCGCAGCTCGCCCTTGTTGCCCTTGAACAGGCCCGGGATCTCCTGCCGGATGGCCAGGTCCACCTCGTTGACCCACGGCGAATGCGCGCCGTTGCGCTCGGCCACGCTGCCCTCGCGCCCCTTCAGGTAGCTGTTGTTGCCCATGTACGCGTAGAACTGGTCGATCGTGGCCTGACGGGTGCCGGCCTGGAACAGCACGTCGCCGGGCTTGGGAATGTAGGCCAGGCCCAGCGGCGCCGACGTGCCCGTGGAAGCGATACCGCTGACATCGTTGCCGAACACCCAGCTGTACGGCTGGCCGGTGTGTCCGTCGTAGAACGCCGAGACCGAGGTGGTGTAATCGCCGAAGAAGCGATGCTGCCAGCTCAGCGACGCGATGATGCGGCGGCTGACCTCGAAGTTGCTGTGGCCCGTGGCGTCGGCATTGGGGTTGAACACGGCGTCGTTGGCCCAGGTGCTGGCCGCCACCTTCTCGTTACCCGAGCTGACGTCCTTCGAGCTGCCGAAGACGAAGCCCACCGAACCCGACCAGTCGGAGTCGGCGGTGAACGGCTTGGACAACTGCAGTGTGCCGTAGCTGGCCTGGCCCTTGCTGGTGTTGCTGAGGTAGATGACGTTGCCGAAGCGCGGATCGCGGTTGGCGCGCGGCGCCGCACACACGCCGTTGGCGGTGGCACAGATGTTCTGGCCGCTCGCCGTCTTGCCGACGCTGCGGAACGCACGCGGGTCGGTGGTGGTCCAGTAGCTGGCGCGCCCATCCGGAAGCTGGCCGGTCACGGCACCGAGGTTCAGGTCCTGGAAGCGCACCGCATCCTTGGTTTCCAGGTGCTCGACCTCAGCCGTCAACACCAGGTTGGACCAGGGCAACTGGTGGTCGAAGCCCAGGCTGGCCTTCCACACCGTGGGCATCCTGAAGCCGCCATCGGTGACATCCACCTCCGGTGAGCCGCCACGGCGCGCACCAGCGGGAATCAGCGGGTTGTTGGGGTCGGCGGTGAAGCCCGTACCGTTGGACGCCGAGTAGCTGGTGAGCGAGCGGCCGTTGTTGGTGTACGGATTGGACAGCCACACGCCCGGGGGTGCGCCTTCCGAGAGGCCGATGCCGCCGCGCAGCTGCGTGGCCCGCTCGGTATCGAAGGCGTAGTTGAACGACGCGCGCGGTTCGAGCACACCATTACCGTCGATGGTCGCGTTGTTGGGATAACCCGGGTACGCCGCGTTGAACGTGGGATTGGCCAGCGGTGCACTGCTGACCTTCGGCAGGTCGTAACGCAGGCCGTACTGCAGCGACAGGTTGCCGAGCTGCCAGGTGTCCTGGGCGAAGAAACCCCACTGGGTGAGATCCCATTTCGCGGCGATGCTGTCGAGGTTGCCGTCGGTGGGACGATAGACCGAGTAGCTGAAGTAGTTGCGGTTGGCGAACGCGTCGATGCTGGGGAACACGTACGCACCGAACTCGGTACGACCGAACAGGTTGTAGAACTCGTCGCGCTGGTAATCCACGCCGGCCTTCACCGAATGATCGCCGACGTTCCACGTGCCGGCGAAGAAGCCGTTGTACGAGCGGATACCGAGGATGTTGTAGTGGCGGAATTCCTCTTCGCCCAGATTGACGAAAGGACCGGTGATCGTGCTGCCGGTGACCACACCGTTGGTGTACACCTTCACCTGCGGCTGCTGCGTCTGCACCGAGGGCGTGGCGTCGTACTTGGAATACGAGAACGATGCCTCGGTGGAGAACGAGTCGGTCCAGTCGTCGTACCCGTTGAGCACCCACTGCGAGTTCTCGCGGTGCTTGTCGAACCAGTAGCTCGACAGGCTGAGGCTGGGCGAGGTGGACGACGTGCTGTAACCGTTGAGGTTGGGCTGTTCGCTCTTGGTCTTGTCGTAGCGCAGGCTGACGCGATGGCCATCGGCGATGTTCCAGTCCAGCTTGAACAGGCCGCGCTTCTCCTGCTGATCGGCGCCGGCGGCGGTGGTACTGCCGGGGGTCATACCCAGGCCCGACGCGATGCTGGTGATGCGATCGAGGTCGGTCTGGCTGATCGGGATGATGTTGCCCTTGCCCGAGCCGATGGCACCGAAGTCGGGGGCCGGTGCCACGGTCTTCGATTTTTCCAGGCTGACGAAGAAGAACAGCTTGTCCTTGATGATCGGGCCGCTGAAGGTCGCCCCGCCCGTCCACTGGCGCGTGTAACCCTTGAACGCGTTGCCTGCGCGATCGTCGCCCACCATGTCCGAAGCATTGCGATAGACGTAGTACGTGGAGCCGTGGAAGTCGTTGGTGCCGCTCTTGGTCACGATGTTGATATTGGCGCCGACCGCGCGCTTGTTGGCCACATCGTAGTTGGCGGTCGAAATGTTGTACGCCTCGATGGCATCCAGCGACACCGGCTGGTTCAGCGCGGGCAGGCCGTTGTCTTCCAGGCCGAACGAGTCGTTGGTGGGCACGGAGTCGATCGTGATGTTGTTGTAGCGGCTGTTCTGGCCCAGCGCCGATATCTCGCCCTTGCTCTTGTTGGTGATGGTGATCGCGGGATTGAGGCGGGCGATGTCCTGGATGGACCGGTTCGGCACCGGCAGCATCTTCAGCTGCTGCTGCGACACCTGCGTGCCCATACCCTTGTTGTCCGGCTGGAATATCTGCGCCATGGCCATGTCGGAGGCGTTGGCATGCACCTGCACGCCTTCCATCTGCGTGGCGGCGGCACCGGACGATGCGGCCACCGCCAGGTCCAGGCTGGTGTCCTGCGCCAGCTGCAGGAACACGCCATCGCGCTCCGCCGTACCGACGGCCGTGGTGGCGGTGACGTCGAACGGACCGCCGACGCGCAGGCCCTGCGCCTTGTAACGGCCGTCCGCATCGGTGGTAACCACGCGCGTGGTACCCGAGGGCACGTGCACGATCTGCACCGTGACGCCCGCGGCGGGTGCGCCGTCGGCAGTCAACACCTTGCCGCTCATGGACGACGACGTGTTCTGCGCATAGGCCGTGCTGGCCGCGAGCAGCGAAGCGATGGCGACGCACAGCCAGCGCCGTGCGATAGGTCCCTGCATGTCATTCCCCTTGATCTGGCATCAATGCCGTGTTCCGGTCCCGGAACGGACTGCGCACCTTAGCGAGCGAGGATGACGAAAAAACGACAAGGGAACTGTGCGCTGGCGAGCAGTCCGGGCCGCCCGTACAGCGTTCGCTGATGCCGCCACCCGACGACCTCGGCGCCGCCGGGTTCCGCAGACGCCCGGGAACGAGGCGCGATTCCTAGGAATCGGCCTCGCAAATAAATAGCAATGCGGACGTCTAAACCTCTATACATCGCTTTTCGTTTTCCGTATAACCGATAGCAAGTGCTGCGCCGCAGCACCCTGTTCGACAGAACGGAAGCACCGCGCCCGCGCGTGTACCAAGCGGAGCGCCATGTCCCCCGGCACCTGCAGATGCCGGCCGACAGGGCGTTATCCAGGGGTTTTGCCTTCATCACCGAATCCAGGTTTCGCCACCGCGAAGCCCGTGCATGCCTGTGGCGCGAACCACGGCCAAGGAGACGTTCCATCATGCCCAGCACCAAGCCGTTGACCCGAACCGCCCTTGCGCTTGCCCTCGGCCTTGCCGTGTGCCCCGCCGCGTTCGCCCAGTCGACCACAGGCGGCGTCTTCGGCCAGGCACCGGCCACGCCCGGCCAGTCCGTGGTGATCACCAGCGACACCGGCCTCAGCCGCGAGGTACCCGTGGACGAGCGGGGTCGTTACTCCGCCGGGCAGCTGCCGCTGGGCACCTACACGGTGACGCTCAAGGCCAACGGACAGGCCGTGGACACCCGCCAGAACGTCGTGCTCAAGGTGGGCGCAGGCACCGAGGTGTCATTCGCAGCGGCGGCGGGCACGGCCACGGCCGCCCAGGACATGAGCGGGGTGTCCGTCTCCGCGTCGGCGCTGGCAAAGATCGACGTATCCACCATCGACTCCCGCACGGTGGTGACCTCCGAGCAACTGGCCCGCCTTCCGCTGGGCCGCAACGCCGAAGCCATCGCGCTGCTGGCCCCCGGCGTGGTGAACAACGGCGGCAGCTTCAAGGGCCCCACCGGCAAGTCGTTGGTGAGCTTCGGCGGTTCGGCGGCCAGCGAGAATGCCTACTACGTCAACGGATTCTCCACCACGGATGCCCTGCTCGGCTTCGGCGGATTGTCGCTGCCGTACGGCGCGATCGATCAGCAGGAGGTCTATACCGGCGGTTACAGCGCTCAGTACGGGCGTTCCGACGGCGGCGTCATCAACGTCGTGGGCAAGCGCGGCACCAACGAATGGCACTTCGGCACGCAGGTGCTGTGGGAGCCGGCGTTCGCCCGGGCCAACCAGCGCAACCGTTACTACGAGAGCGGCCTGCCGTCGTCGCCGCGTGCCGGCAACCTCTACGCGCCGGACGGGCAGAACGGCACCGACAGCACCACGGTCAGCGCGTATGCCGGCGGCCCGCTGATCAAGGACAAGCTGTTCATCTTCATCGCCGGTGAATACCAGCGACAGCAGGGCAACACGGTCAACCCGGTCAGCGGCTACACCAGCACCAAGCCTTACGTGGATTACACCTATAACTCGCCGCGCTGGTACGGCAAGGTGGACTGGAACATCACCGATAACCACATCCTCGAGCTGACCGGTGCCTCGGACAAGTACGAGACATCGGGCAGCATCTACAACTACGACTACGTGGGACGCACACGCCAGGCGCGCATCGGCCAGGACGACGACATCAAGACCGGCGGCGACCTCTGGTCGGCCAAGTACACCGGCTATATCACCGACAACCTGACCATCAGCGCCCTGTACGGCAAGCAGCACACCACGGCCTACGACGCACCGGGCGGCTACGATCCGACGCTGACCTACGTCAACAACCAGGTGAACCAGAACCCCGCCCTCAACGGCGGCACCGCACGCGGCAACAGCCAGACCGTGGCCAGCCTGACACCCGCCGGCCGCGGCGGTCGCACCACGAATACGCGTTTCGACATCACCTACAAGATCGGCGACCACACGATCACCGCCGGCATCGACAACCAGACCGGCACGGCGATCGATCAGGGCAACGTCACCTCCGGGCCGGGGTATTCGTGGGAATACGGCGTGGCCGACCCGAACACACCGATCTCCACCGGCCTGGGCGTGCCCGCCACGGCGGGTTTCCCCAATGGCGCCGGCGGCTACTACGTGATCCGCAACATCAACAGCAGCCTGGCCACCGTGCGCTCCGCGCAGCGCGCTCAGTACATCGAGGACAAATGGCAGATCAACGACCAGTGGCTGCTGTCGGCGGGTATCCGCAACGACCAGTTCCAGAATTTCAATGCCAACGGCGATGCCTTCATCACCCAGCACAAGCCGCAGTGGGCCCCTCGGCTGGGTGCCAGCTGGGACGTATTCGGAGACGCGACGTTCAAGGTCTACGCGAACGCGGGACGCTACTACCTCGGCCTGCCGCTGAACCCCGCGCTGAACGCAGCCGGCGGGGCGCTGACCACATCGCAATACTTCACCTACGGCGGCATTGCGGCTGACGGCACGCCCACGGCGCTCACCGCCATCTCGCCTCCCGTGGCCGCCAACAACACCTTTGGCCAGTTGCCCGATCCGAAGACGGTGACCACCCAGGGCCTCAAGTCCGAATACCAGGACGAGTTCATCCTCGGCTTCACCAAGACGCTGGGCACGGACTGGGTCTACGGCGCCAAGGCCACCCAACGCGTCCTGCGCAACGCGATCGACGATTACTGCGACATCGACGTGGTGCTGGCCAAGGCCACCTCGCTGGGCTACGACGTGACCGACCAGAGCAACCCGGTCAGCTGCTGGTTGTTCAACCCCGGCAAGGCCAACACGTTCAACCTGGTGGACACCAGCGGCAACTATGTGAAGGTGCCGCTTTCCAATGCGGAATTCGGCTTCGATCGCCTGAAGCGTCGCTACTACGCCCTGGAGACCTTCCTCGAGCATCCGTTCGCCGATGGCTGGTACGGCAAGGTCAGCTACACGTTCTCACGCAGCTACGGCAACACCGAAGGCCAGCTGCGTTCCGATCTCTACCGCGAGTCCCGCGGTACCGGCCAGACGGCGGTGTCGACCACGCAGGACTGGGACAACGCGTACATCATGGTCAACACCAACGGCGTGCAGAACAACGACCACAAGCACCAACTGAAGCTGTTCGGGTATTACCAGTTCAGTCCCGAGTGGCTGGTCAGCGGCAACCTGAGCATGATCTCCGGCGCGCCCAAGCCGTGCCTCGGCTACTTCGGCCCGGATCGCACCGACCCGGCGGGCTACGGCAACAGCTACCACTTCTGCAACGGGCTGCCGTCGCCTCCGGGAAGCCACGGCCGCCTGCCGTGGGTGCGCCAGGTGGACCTGGGCGTGACCTACCGCCCGGCCTTCGCCGATGCGAAGCTGGCGTTCAACGCGAACGTGTTCAACGTGCTGAACGAACAGCGCACGATCGGCATTTTCCCGAACTCGGAGCAGAGCCCTAACCTGGCCAACCCGCTGTACGGCACGCCGACGTCGGTGCAGCAGCCGCGGTATGTGCGGCTGAGCGTCAACTACGACTACTGAGACCATCGACGCCGGCGTGCAGACTCAGGAAGTCCAGTCGACAAGCAGAATGCCATGCATCTGCAGGTTGCCGCCAGACCACGTGAAGCCGAATACATACTCATTCATGTTGAAAAACATCCAGTCGTATCCCTCCGGCACGTCTTCGGACAGACCTAGAGGCTTGCCTTTACGGCCCAGCAACTGGAGGGTTGGCACGGGCGTGCCAGGTGTGCGATGGACAAGAAATCCGATCGTCGTACCCTGCCTCGCTCCGCGCACATTGCCCAGGACGTTAAGATCGTCAGGCTTGTTCGCCGTGATATATCGCTCACCCGGCGCGCCCTCGACAAGGAAAGCGGCCCCGTTGTTATCGCTGATCACAAAGTTATCGGTGAGTACACTCGTGCCACCAACGGCCTCTTCGAACGTCTCATCCCAGACCCTGCTACGGGCACGGCCGTCCGGATGTTTCAATCCGGATGCGTCAGCGAGTGCCCGCGCCCCCTTGTAACTGGCGAAGGCGGTTACTTCCGCGCGGTGTTCCGACTTTTTCATGATGTGCTCCCTGCGTGATGTGGAATGTGACGCCACCGGCGCCACTTCCGAGTAGAGCGCATGTGGCGCGCAACGCCATACCACCAGAAGACGTAAGCAGCGAACGAAAGGCTTGCCTACTCGCACACTTGGAACACGCCTGCCGATTCGGCTCGATGCATGAGCCCGTGCACACCCCGGCGCCAAGCCGCGTGCACAGGGACGTCATGACATCCCTGAAAGAACACAGGGTGCGTCGAGACCATCGCCACAACCACGGACACTCAATCGCGATTGAGCTTGCTGTGCTTTATGCCGTAGGTGAAGTAGACGATCAGGCCAAGGGCCATCCAGATGGCGAAGCGCTCGAAGGTGATGGCCGGCAGGCCCCAGATCAGCGCGAGCGAGAACAGGATGCCCAGCGGCGCGACGAACCACACCGCCGGGGTACGGAACTTGCGCTCCAGCTCCGGCTTGCGCACGCGCAGCACCAGCACCGATGCGCAGATGAGGATGAAGGCGCTGAGCGTGCCGATATTGACCAGCTCGGCGACCTCGCCGATGGGCAGCAGGCCGGCGACCACGGCGGTGAAGATGCCCAGGATCATGGTCGGCCGGGCCGGCGTGCCGTAGCGCGGGTGCACGCGGGCGAACCAGGCCGGCAGCAGGCCATCGCGTGCCAGCGCGAACCAGATGCGCGCGGCACCGAGCATGAAGGCGAACAGCACGCTGATCACGCCGATGACGGCCGCTACGGCGATAACGTTGCTGAGCCAGGGCAGGCCAATGGCGTTGAACGCATCGGACACGGAGGCCTCGCCGTCGAGCGTGCCGTAGGGCACGATGCCGGTGAGCACCAGCGATACCGCGATATACAGCACCATGGCCACGGCAAGCGACAACAGCACCGCGCGCGGCAGGTCGCGCTGCGGATCACGCGCCTCCTCGGCCGCGGTGGTCAGGGTGTCGTAGCCGAACACGGCGAAGAACACCACGCTGGCACCGGTCAGCACGCCCTGCCAGCCGAAGTGGCCGATGCCCTTGGCGTCGACGATGCGCTCGGGGATGAACGGGTGCCAATTCGCCGTGTTGATGAAAAATGCGCCCACGCCGATGACCAGCGCCACGCCGATGACCTTGATGCCGACAATGAACGTGTTCAGGCGCGCACCCCACTCGGTCTTGACCGAGAGCAGGACGGCGACGAACAGCGAGATGCCGGCGGCGATGATGTTGAAGCGATGCCCGTCCGTCGGACCCGGCAGGGGCCGGCTGACCGACAGGCCCATGCCCAGCTTCGCCTGCTGCCAGTAGTAGGCCATGGTGTCGGCGCTCATGCTCTTCTGCGCCCACTCCGGCAGGTGCACGCCGGCCGAGGCCAGCAACACCTGCACGTAGCCGGACCAGCCGATGGCGACCACCGCCACCACCAGGGCATATTCCAGCAGCAGGTCCCAGCCGATGATCCAGGCCGCGCCCTCGCCGAGCACGGCGTAGCCATAGGTATAGGCGCTGCCGGTGACCGGGATGAGGCCGGCGAACTCCGCGTAGCACAGCGCGGCGCACGCGCTGCCGAAGCCCGCGATGATGAAGCTCAGGGCCACGGCCGGGCCCGCGTTGAGCGCCGCTTGCTGGCCGGCCAGTACGAAAATGCCCACGCCGATGATGCCGCCGATACCGATGGCGGTGAGCTGCCACAACCCCAGCACGCGCCTGAAGTCCTTGCGCAGGCCCACTTCGGCCTGCAATTGCTCGACGGACTTATGCCGGAGAAACCTGGCTAATGACATCGGATAATCCCTTATGACTGGCTGAGCCGGGATCATAGCGGGGCAATCCACCGATGTCTGTCAGGCAAACGGCCTCAGTGAGCGTCCAGTGCCTTGCGTCCCAGCGCCGGATCGTCGGTGAAGAACGCATCGATGCCGGTGGCCAGGTAGGCGCGGATTTCCGCCACCGACCCGGCTTCGTTGCGCGCCGCGTCGCCGCCAGCGTCGCGGAAATCGGCCGCAAGGAAGTGGTTTTCCGGCCGGAAGGTGTACGGGTGTACTTCCAGTCCGGCCGCGTGCGCGTCGTGGACCAGCGGTGCGACCGGTGCCAGCCGGCCGTCCTTCGTCAGCGGGATGATGCTGCGGGTGGACGGCCCGATGGCATCCGCATACGCGGCCACCGTCTTGAGCCCCGCCGGCGTCATCATGGCGCCGTAGGTCAGCGAGGCATCGTCGGCGGGGTGCTTGTCCGGCGCGTCCATCAGCTGCAGCAGGCGGATGTTCGGATGGGTCTTGCCCAGCTTGCCACGCAGGTAGCGGAGGTTGCCCACCTCGAACGACTGGATCTCCACGGGCGCCGTGCGCGTGTAGGCATGGGCGGCCAGCATCGCCAGCAGCTTGTCCTCCATCGGCAGGCCGATGCCGTGGAAATAGGTGGCGTGCTTGATCTCGGGAATCAGGCCGATCACGCGGTGCCGGGCCGAGGCTTCGGCGGCGACGAACTCGATCATCTCCTCGAAGGTGGGCACGGTGAACTGGCCGTCGTAGGCCGTGTTCGCCTTGCGGATGTCCGCCAGGCGCTCTCGCGCCCTCAGCGTCTTCAGCTCGGCCAGGGTGAAATCCTCCGTGAACCAGCCGGTGATCGTCTCGCCGTCCACCACCTTGGTGGTGCGGCGCGCCGCGAATTCCGGATGGGACGCCACGTCGGTGGTGCCGCCGATCTCGTTCTCGTGCCGGACCACCAGCACGCCATCCTTCGTGGAGACCAGGTCGGGCTCGACAAAGTCGGCCCCGTCCGCGATGGCCACGGCATAGGAGGCCAGCGTGTGCTCGGGGCGCAGCGCGCTGGCCCCGCGATGGCCGATGACGAGCACCCTGGCGGCGATCGGCGCGGCCGGGGCGACGGCAGGGACCGGGGCGGCGGGCGTGGACATCGGCAGCGCTCCAAGCAACAGGACCAGGGCGGACGAGGATAGAACAAGCGCCTTCATCAGAAATCCGCCGATAGGGTGACGAAGGTCTGCCGCGGTGCACTGGCGTGGAAGGCGAGCGAGCGGCCTTGCGCGTCGGTCGCCCCGAACGCGGACAGGTTGCTGGCGTAGCGATGGTCGGTGAGGTTGGTGACATTCAATGCCAGGGTCAGCGCCTTCAGGCTGCCCATCGCGCCGAACGCGTAGGCCGCGCCGAAGTCGAACGCCGTGGCGCCGGCTACGCTCTGGTCGTTGGTGTACGTGTAGTAGCGCTTGCCGGTGTACTTGCCACGCAGGCTGGCCGACCACGGGCCATAGGTGTAGCTGACTTCGCTGGCGAACATGCGCTTGGGCGTATCCACCGTGGTCTTGTCCTTCACCGGCACGACCACGCCATTGGCTACGTAGTTGTCGTCGTATTTCGAGGTGTTGAACGAGGCCGAGTTGTACCACTCGAAACCGCGGATCGGTTTCCAGATGAAGGTGAACTCCGCGCCGCGGCTGGACACCGAACCCACGTTAACGAACGCGGTGTTGCAGCCCGGCCGCGTGCCCTGCTCGATGCTTGAGCACGGGTTGAGCGACAGCAGGCGGTTGTCGAACTTCACGTCGTACAGCGCCACGGAAGCCTCGTACGCCTGGCCGACACTGCGGAAGCCGCCGTCGATCGAGCGCGACTGCTCGGGCTTGAGGTCGGACTTCGACCCGTCGAACGCGGCCTGCCCCACCGCCAGCGGACCACCGGCACCGCCGCCCTGGAACGCGGCGATGTTCTTCGCGTACGACAGGAACAGCTCCTGGCCCGGCGCCAGCTGGAAGGCCAGGCCCGCCTGCGGCAGCAGCGCCTTGTCCGCCTTCAGGGTGCCGTTGGCATAGGGACTTTCCACGCCCGGGCCTTCCACCGCCTTCATCGTGGTGTGCGGGCTCTTGACGCCGAAGTCGACGGTCAGCCGATCGTCCATCGCCTTGAAGCTGTCCTGCAGGTAGGCCTGCCGGGTGGTGATCGTATAGTCCTGGGAGAACAGGCGGCGATCCGGATCCGACAGGTAATAGTTGTCGCTGACCGGCCCGTCGATGTAATAGAAATTACGCTCGACATGGTGGTCGTTCTTCTCGTACCACACACCGCCTTCCACATGGTGGCCGCCCAGGTCCCACGCCAGCGAGGCGATGGCGCCGTTGCGGTTGATCGTGTAGTTGGTGCTGCGGATGGAGATCGGCAGTTCCTCGGCCGTGCCGGGGTTGGAGCGCTGGCCCGGCGACCACCAGTGGCCCTGGCCGGCGTTCTCGTGATGGTATACCTGCGTGTGCAGCGTGGCGCCGTCCACCACGGCGAAATCGCCGGCCAGGTAGTAAAGATCATCACGGCGCAGGGCACGGCTCTGGTAGTACGCGTCGTCGATGTTGTCCACGCCGCCGGTGAAACCGCAGCGCGGGTCCTTCACGCCGCCCTTGGTGTAGATCGGCGCGCAGTACGCCGCCGCCAGAGCGCGGTTCCAGTCCGGCGCATACAGGTTCCAGTCCCAGCCCAGGCCACGCTGCAACCCGCTCTTGGACAGGTAGGCGTAATCGGCCTGCGAGGTGCGCGAGGTGTCGGCGAAGCCGGTGATGCGATTGCCGTCGCCGAACTCGTACACGGCCTTGCCGTTGAACTGTTTGGTGTCCGTCTTCGAACCGGGCTGCGCCCACATGTCCGCATCGGCCCTGGCGCCGGACAGGTACATGGAGAAACCCTTGTAGTCACCGGAATCCAGGCGGACATACGTGCGGCGGTTGTGGTCGCTGCCGAAGGTCTGTGCCACCTTGCCGCCGAAAGTCTTCGACGGGTCGGCCGAGAAATACTGGATGGCGCCGCCCAGGTTGCTGGTGGACGCGGTGCCCAGCGCGCCGATGCCCTCGGACAATTCCACCGTGGCCATGTTCTCGGCGATAAGGGCGCGCGAGATGTTCAGGCCGTTGTAGTTGCCGTAGGCGTTGTCGCCCAAGGGCAAGCCGTCCAGCGTGTAGCCCAGGCGCGTGGCGTTGAAACCGCGTAGGGTGATCGTCTGCGACTCCTCGTTGGCACCGAACGCGTCGTTGGACTGCACGGACACGCCGGGAAGGCGATTGAGGATCTTCTGCGGGCTGGTGCCGGGCGGCAGCACCTTCTGGTCGTCGGGCACGATGCGCTGCACCTGGCGCGTCTCGCCCTGGCCGATCACGGATACCGCGTCCAGGTCCTGGGTTTTCGGCGGCGGCGTGTCGTCCGCGTGGGCCTGCATGGCAAAGGCGGAAGCGAGGGCGAGGAACAGGGCACTGCGGCAGGGCTTCATCGATGGTGGCTCGTCGAACGGAGGAAGCCGCCAAGCGTGACCGCGCACTGTGTACATTTTCTTACGAAACCAAGACGGTGCCGCGCACGGTGACGATCGTCACGCGGGGCGGCGCGGTACCGATATTGCAACACGCACGCCTCACCATGGCCCGTTTTACCCTCACGCGGAACTGATCCATGCATCCTCTCGCCCGACTCGTTGCCCTTCCCCTGGCCGTACTGGCCATGCAGGCCCACGCGGCGCATCGCGTCATCGTGTTCGTCTGGGACGGCATGCGGCCGGATGCCATCAGCGAGGACGACACGCCGCACCTCGCGGCACTGGCGAAGCAGGGCACGTTCTTCGCGGACAACCACGCCACGTACCCGACCTTCACCATGGTCAACGCGTCCAGCTTCGCCACCGGCTCCTTCCCCGGGACCATCGGCTTCTTCGGCAACCGCTTCTGGGCGCCCGGCGCGAATGGTGCCGATGCCAAGGGCGCGCCGGTGGACTTCAGCGTGCCGATCTTCACCGAGGACTACGCGATCCTGCGCGACCTGGACGACCACTGGCACCACGACCTCCTGCAGGCACCGACCCTGCTGGAACGGGCGCGCAAGGCCGGGCTGAAAACGGCCGTGGTCGGCAAGTCGGGCCCGGCCTTCCTCCAGGACATCCACGAGGGCGGCCTGATCCTCGACGAGAACGTGGCACTGCCGCTCGCCTTCGCGCAGAAGCTGCAGCGCGCCGGGTTCGCGTTGCCCGCCAACACGGTGCATGCGTACGATCCCGACCACTTCCACTTGGAGCCGGACAACGGCACGCCCACCGCGCAGTTGCCGCTGGTCACGCTGAAGGACGGCGTCACCTCGGATGCCTCCGACGGGGCCGGCGCGCCGCCGACGCCCTCCAACGCGTTCCTGATGAAGGCCTTCCTGGACTACGTGCTGCCGGTCGAGAAGCCCGACGTGAGCTTCGTGTGGCTACGCAACCCGGATGCGACGCAGCATGCCTACGGCGTGGGCTCGCCGAACTTCCACCTGGCGCTGCGTGCGCAGGACGAGCTGCTGGGGCAACTGCAGGATCGGCTGCAAACCCTCGGCATGACAGCCGACACCGATCTGGTGATCGTCTCCGATCACGCCCACAGCAACGTCGCCGGCCCGGCGGATCTTTTCCCGCTGCGGCAGATCGCCGACGGACGGGTCGGACGCATCGATCCGGAATGGGGTTTCTCCAGCGCGGGCGCGATTCGCCTGGCTGACGAGATGACGCGTGCCGGGCTGCCCGCCTTCGACGGCATGGGCTGCATCTACGCACCGGTGATGGCCGGCGTGAAGGCCGACGGCACGCCGCTGCGACCCACCCGCTTCGACGACGACGGTCGCGTCTGCGGCAAGCCTGGCCCATACACCACGCCGTCGTACAAGCTGCCCGCCGACGGCACGGGGAAGGCGTTCGTCCTCGCACCCAACGGCGGCAGCGAATACCTCTACCTGCCCTCGCACGACCGCAACCGCATCGAGGACGCCGTGCGCTTCCTGCAGAGCCACGAGATGTTCGGTGCGATCTTCGTCGACGCACGCTACGGGAAGATTCCCGGCACGCTGCCGCTGGCTACGGTACACCTGGAAAACACCCGCTCGCCCGACATCGTGGTCAGCTACGACTTCGATACGGAAGCGACGGTGCAGGGATTCAAGGGCACCGAGTACACCAGCATGTCCAACGAGCGCGGCATGCACGGCAGCTTCAGCCCCATCGACGTGCACAACCTGCTGCTGGCCAGCGGGCCGGATTTCCACAAGGGCCTGCGCAGCGAACTGCCCAGCGGCAATGTCGACCTCGCACCCACGCTGGCCGCCGTGCTGGGCGTGAAGCTGGGCAGTCCGGACGGGCGCGTCCTGCGCGAGGCGCTCGAAGGGCATGAGGCCGGCCGGTTGAGTGTGCGCCCGGTGGATGTCACCACCGACACCGCGCATGGCCTGGACGTACGCCGCGTGGACGGTAGCGCGATGCAGCGCTCGGCCTATCGCTTCGTGCTGAAGACCAAGCAGCTGGACGATAACGGCAAGGTCTACACGTATTTCGACCAGGCCAAGGCCGAGCGCCTGCCCTGACCGCCCGCGTTTCTGCTAGCGTGCCGACCGCACTCCCGATTCCACACGGACCTTTCCGATGCTCAAGTCCCTCGCACTGGCCACGCTCTCGGCCGCCCTGCTCGCCGGCTGCACCACGGCGCAGAAAGCCGATACCGTCACGCCCCGTTCCGGCAGCGTCGCGAACGGTTCGACGCTGGATCTGGCGATCCTCGAAACCACCGATATCCATTCGAACATCCTTTCGTACGACTACTACAAGCAGAAGAACGACCCCAGCTTCGGCTACGAGCGCTTGGCCACGTTGATCCGGCAGGCGCGCAAGGAGTTCCCGAACACCGTGCTGTTCGACAGCGGCGATACCATCCAGGGCTCGGTGCTGGCCGACTACCAGGCGATGGTCAAGCCGGTGGGCTGCGACACGGAGCTGGGCATCTACGCGGCCATGGACGCGATCGGCTACGACGGCGGAACGGCCGGCAACCACGAATTCAACTACGGCCTGCCCTTCCTCGCGCAGGTGACCAACACGCCGATGAACGTGGATGGGGTGAAGCCCACGGCGTGCGCCGGTCCGAAGTTTCCGCTGGTGCTTTCCAACGTCTACAGCGCTCGCGACAAGCAGCCGATCTTCAAGCCGTGGACGATCGTGAGCAAGACGGTCGAGGTGAAAACCGCCGACGGCAAGACCGTGCCGACCACGTTGCGCATCGGCATCATCGGCTTCACCCCGCCGCCCATCCTCGACTGGGACAAGCGCAACCTGCAGGGCAAGGTCACCGTCGACGGCGTGGTGGAAGCCGCGCAGCGGTACATGCCGGAGGTGCTGGCACAGAAGCCCGACCTGGTCGTCGCCATCCTGCATGGCGGCCTCAACACCGCGCCGTACACGCCGCAGATGGAGAACGGCGGCTGGTACCTCGCCGGCGTTCCCGGTATCGATGCGTTGCTGCTCGGCCATTCGCATACCGAATTCCCGGGGCCGCGCTACATGGGCATGAAGGACGTTGACGCGAAGCGCGGCATCGTGCGCGGTGTGCCCGCCGTCATGGGTGGCTTCTTCGGCAAGGACCTGGGCATCATCAACATGTCGCTCACACGCGAGAACGGCCGCTGGGTGGTGCAGAAGGACAAGAGTCACAGCCAGGTCCGGCCGATCTGCCCGAAGAAGAACGAGTGCGTGCCCGTCGATCCCACCATCGCACCCATCGTGACGCCGGCTCACGAGGCCGCGGTGGCTTACGTCAACACGCCGATCGGCGCCACCGACCACGACCTGACCAGCTACTTCGCCGACGAAGGCAACATGAGCGCGCTGGCGGTGGTCAACGCCGCGCAGGCCGACTACGCCCGCGACGAGATCGCCCGCGCGCATCCGGAACTGAAGGACATACCGGTGATCTCGGCGGCCTCCGCCTTCCGCACCGGCTTCGGTGGCCCCGACGACTACACGGACGTGCCTAAGGGCCCGATGACGATCCGCAACGCGGCCGATCTGTACTTTTATCCGAACACGCTGGCGGCGGTGAAGATCGACGGCGCGGCGGTGAAGGCGTGGCTGGAAAAATCGGCCACGCGTTTCAACCGCATCGATCCGACGAAGGAAGATGAGCAGACGCTCACGGGCAAGCTGGTGCCGTACAACTTCGACCAGATGCAGGGTGGCATCACCTACACCATCGACATCACCCAGCCGGAAGGGCAACGCATCGGCGACCTGCGCTACAAAGGCAAGCCGATCCGCGCCGACCAGTCCTTCATCGTCGTGACCAACAGCTATCGCGCCAACGGTGGCGGCGAGTTCCCGGGCATGAACGGCGAGTCCGTGGTGCTGAACGCGCCCGACGGCAACCGCGAGGTGGTGATCCGCTGGATCCAGGCGAAGAAGACGATCACCGGCAAGGACGTCGACCCGCGCTCGTGGCACTTCGTGCGCGTCAAGACGAAGGGTCCGGTGACCTTCACCGCCGCGTCCGGCAAGCAGGACATCGCGGCGGCACAGGGCCTGGCGATCACGCAGGTGCACGACAACGGCGACGGCACGGCCGTGTACGCGCTGGACCTGTCGAAGCGCTGAAGGTGCGTGCCTCGGTTTCCACCCGCCATCATGGCGGGTGGAAACCCGATTCAAACCGCTTGACAGCCGCTATCACGCGGGCATAACGTCGGGCTCATGTCTTCCCTTGCGCCCGCGCTGCATTTCCTTACGGCCTCCACGGCCGGCACGCGTGCGTCCGTGACCACCACCGCGACTACAACGACTACGACCATTACCATGGTCGGAGGATCGGAGTTCGCGCGCGCCTAGTTCTTGTCGCTGCCGGCCCCGACCTCCCGCAGGACGGGACCGGCGCCGGAACTTCCAGCCGACACCCTCCCTCCTGATGTGACCAAGGGCCTCTTACCGGAGGCTTCGATCGTGTCCATCGCTGTCGCGTTACCCCGCTCGCCCTTACGTGCCGCGCCCGTACGCGCCGCCGTCCAGCCCCTCGTCGTGCATGTGGGCGTCGTTGGACCCGGCAAGGTCGGCAGCGCACTGCTGAACCAGCTACGCGGCGCCGCACCGCGCCTGCGTCGCGACTTCAACCTGGAGCTCAGCCTGCGCGGCGTCAGCGACAGCCGCCACATGTGGCTGGATTGCGACGACGACGCCCTCAACGCTCGGCAGCACGGCGCCCAGACCTGGCGCCCGGTGGAACTGGACGAATTCGCGGCCTATGTCGCCGGCGACGGCAGCCATGTGGCCATCCTGGCGGACTGTAGTGCCAGCGACCGGGTAGCGGACCACTACGCCGGCTGGCTGGGTGCCGGCATCCATGTGGTCACGCCCAACAAGCGCGCGGCCAGTGGTCCGCTGGAACGCTGGCGACAGATCGGCGCCGCGGCCGAGGCCAGCGGCGCCCACCTGTATTACGAGGGCACGGTGGGTGCCGGCCTGCCGGTGGTGCAGACGCTGCGCGACATGATCGACACGGGCGACGAGCTGACCGCCGTCGAGGGCATGCTATCCGGCACGCTGGCCTGGCTGTTCAACCGGTTCGACGGCTCCGTGCCGTTCTCGGCGCTGGTGCGCGAGGCGCATGCCATGGGCTATACGGAGCCCGATCCGCGCGACGATCTGTCCGGCATGGACGTGGCACGCAAGGTCGTCATCCTCGCTCGCGAGGCCGGTCTGGCGCTGTCGCTGGAGGATGTCGCCGTGCGAAGCCTGATTCCCGCGGAGCTGGCCGAGGCCTCCCGCGAGGCCTTCATGGACCAACTCGCCCTGATGGATGCCCCGATGGCCACGCTGCTGGCCGATGCGCGGTCGGCAGGCGGCGTGCTGCGCCATGTCGCCCGGCTGGACGGCGGTCGCGCCAGCGTCGGCGTGCAGGTGGTCGAGGCCGACCACGCCTTCGCCCATTCGAAGCTGACCGACAACGTGCTGCGTTTCGCCACGCGCCGTTACTGCGACAATGCACTGGTCGTCCAGGGGCCGGGTGCCGGCCCCGAAGTCACGGCCGCCGCGGTGTTCACGGACCTGCTGCGCGTGGCCGGCGCCATGGGAGTAAAACGGTGCGCATGCTGAACGAAGATTCCTCGCCTCTGGCCCGCGCGGATGTCGCGGTGGCGGAGGCCTATGCCAGTGTCGGCAATGTCGGCATCGGCTTCGATATCCTGGGCCACAGCGTAGCCGGCGCGGGCGATCGCGCCGAGGTGCGCCGCATCGCCGAGCGCGAGGTGCGCATCGCCGCCATCCATGGCGTGGTCACCGACCTGCCGCTGGCCGCCGCGGACAACACCGCCGGCGCCGCGTTGCTGTCCATGATGCACGCCCTGTCCCTGCCCTTCGGTTTCGAGCTCACGCTGCACAAGGGCATTGCGCTGGGCTCGGGTATGGGCGGATCGGCCGCATCGTGTGTCGCCGCGTTGGTCGCCGCGAACGCCCTGCTCGACGAGCCGCTGCCGCGCGAGGCGCTCTATCCATTCGCGCTGGACGGCGAGGTGGTGGCCAGCGGCAGCCGGCACGGCGACAACCTGGGGCCGATGCTACTGGGCGGCCTGGTGCTGTCCACCGACACACGCCTGGTGCGCATTCCCGTGCCGGCGGCATGGCACTGCGCGCTGGTGCATCCACACGTGGTACTGGAAACGCGCCGGGCGCGCGCCGCGTTGGCCGGGCACTACGCCCTGGGCGAGTTCGTCGCGCAGAGCGCCCACCTGGCCCTGGTGCTGGCAGGCTGCTATCGCGGCGATGCCGCCCTCGTTCGCGAAGGCCTGTCCGATGTGCTGGTCGAGCCGCGCCGTGCGCCCCTGATCCCCGGCTTTGCGCGGGTCAAGCAGGCCGCCCTGGACCACGGCGCCCTCGGGGCCAGCATCTCCGGCGCGGGACCCAGCGTGTTCGGCTGGTTCGAGGATCGCGCCTCGGCTCAGGCCGCGGCACAGTCCATGCGCGCGGCGTTCGCCGCCACCGGCCACGACAGCGACGTGCTGGTGGCACCGGTGGACGGCCCCGCGGCGAGGGTGTTGTGACCATGCGCTACGTCAGCACGCGCGGCGATGCCGCGCCCGTTCGCCTGAGCGATGCGATCGCCGCAGGCATCGCACCCGACGGCGGCCTGTATGTCCCGGACGCCATGCCCTCGGTATCGCCGCCACCGCGCGGTGGCACGCTGGCCGATACCGCGTCGTGGATGCTGCGGCCCTTTTTCGCGGGCGATCCGCTGGAAGCGGCGCTACCGGCCATTTGCGCCGATGCGTTCGCCTCTCCGGCGCCACGCCGGGCGTTGCCGATCGACGGCGCGCACGTGCTAGAGCTGTTCCACGGACCGACGGCCGCCTTCAAGGATTTCGGCGCGCGGTTCCTCGCCGCCTGCCTCAGCCGACGGCGTCGCGAAGGCGACCGCCCGCTGACCATCCTGGTCGCCACCTCGGGCGATACCGGCGCAGCCGTGGGCGCGGCATTCCACAACCTGCCGGGCGTGCGCGTCGTCATCCTCTATCCGGACAACCGTGTCTCGCCGCGCCAGGCCCACCAGCTGGGCAGCTTCGGCGGCAACGTGCGCGCGCTGCGTGTCGAAGGCAGTTTCGACGATTGCCAGCGACTGGTGAAAGCCGCGCTGGGCGATCCCGCCCTGCAGGCAGACGTGCCGATGTCTTCCGCCAACAGCATCAGCCTGGGCCGCCTGCTGCCGCAGATGGCGTACTTCGGCCATGCGGCCATCCATGCGGACGAACCGATGAATACCATCGTGCCCACCGGCAACCTCGGCAACGCCGTGGCCGCGTTGTGGGCTCGGCAGATCGGGCTGCCCCTGGGCGAGGTGGTGTTCGCCTGCAACGCCAACGACACCCTGCCGGCCTTCTTCGGCGGCCAGCCGTATCGCCCTCGCGATGCGGTACCCACCATCGCCAATGCCATGGACGTGGGCGCGCCGAGCAACTTCGAGCGCCTGGTTCACCTGTTCGGTGGCGAAGACGCGGCGCGGGTCCACGGCCATGCCGAGGGCGTCGACGATGCCCAGATCCGCGACGTGATCCGCCGGCATGCCGCCAACGACGGCGAGGTGTTCTGCCCGCACACGGCCACCGCCATGCGCGTGTTCGAGCGCCTGCGCCTGGCAGGCGATCGTCGCGCGTGGACCCTGGCCGCCACGGCCCACCCCGCCAAATTCGAGAGCGTGGTCGAACCCCTGATCGGTCGCCTCGTCGCCGTGCCCGAAGCACTGAACGCCATGCTGACGCGGGAAGCCCACGCCGAACCGCTGGCCGCCGACGGCCGCCTGTTCGCCGACTGGCTGCGCCAATGGGCGCACGGGTAACGCAGGGCACACCCGTAACCCAGGCGCGGCGAGGCACCGCGGCCCCGAGGGTAGGAGCACACGCACGTGCGCGAACCCTCAGCCTTACACTGAGGCGAATGAAGCCACCCGCCAGACCATGCGAGCGCTTCCGTGCATCCGGCGTGCGCTTTTCGGACGCACGGAAACGCTCGCATGGCTGTGGGGGGACGGCATCGATCACCTTTGCCGTGGTGAGGGTTCGCGCACGTGCGTGCGCTCCTACGCCCTTATTGTGCGGATCCGTCACCCGGACGGATCCGCACTGTCGATATCCGCCCACCCGTACGTGTCAGGGTGCGGGGTTGTCCAGCAGCGCCCTGATCGATTCGCCGGCACGGGTCACGGCGCCTAGTGCGCCGGTGGACGACGACGCCGGCAGGGTCTGGGTCGCGCGACGAAGAAGCGAATCCAGTCGCCCCTCGGGGTCGTAACGGCCCTGGCGATCGATCGAGGTGCCATCGGCTCCACGCGCCGCCTGGAGCGTGCCGTCCGCGGCGTAGACCAGCGTCACCGCATCGTCGAGTATGACCACCCGGTCGTCGCTGACCAGGAAACTGGACGTACCGAGGGTGGACATCGCCCGCACATGCCGGCCGTCCGCTTCCGGGGTGACGGTCCAACGGACCGTTTGCTCGCCTTCGGTCACCTCGCGCACGGCCAGCTCCCCCTTGTCGAAGGTATCGACGATGGCCAGCCGGGGAGCACGGGCGGACGGATACCCGCCCGCCTGGCAATACACGGGAAATGGACCACCCAGATCGATGCTGCGGTTGGCGTAAGGGCCCAGCGGCATGCCGAACGCGATCTGGTAAAGGGAAAAGCCCGCCGGGCAGGAGTACACGCCGGGGCCACCGTCTTCGAAGCGCATCCACTCGGCGTCGCCCCCGGGACGATCGTGCAGGTACTGGTAGATGTAGTCGTAGCCCGAGTCGGTGGTACGAACCACCAGCAACTGGCATTGCAGGTAGCCGCTGTTGTCGCAGTCCTGCCACATGGCGCGCATCGAGGCTTCGGCCGGGTCGCGGTAATACTGGCCTGCGGCGCGGTACTCGGCGAAAGGCGGCGGTGCGTCGTCCGCCTGGGCCAGAGGAGAGATCGCGAGGAAAGTGCATGCCGTGAGCCGCGCCATGCTGCGCGCTCCGACCGTCCGTTGCTTGGTCATGGAATCATCCTTTTGGGGAGACATCGTAGGAACGTGGCCATTCTGGTAGGCGGAAATCCGCACGGTCAATGCGGCCCATGCGATGCCCGTCACACTCCGAAAAGTTGGCCGTTTTTCTCATTTTCGAGGGCATACCACTTTGTCGCAGGCCGCAGTCCCATGCGCCTGGACGCAACGGACCACAGCCACGGGCGTCTAGCCGTCCAAACATCCGCGCAAGAATGTTTCATCCGAAAGTGTTGACACGACGATCAGAACTGGCATACGTTCGATCGCATGACGCAGCGCACCACCCATGGCCGCTTTGACCTGTCCCGCCTCCCGGCGGTAGACGGCAAGCTGCGTCTCGGTGGCGGCCTCCTTCTCCTTAGCCTTGTACTTATTACCTGCGGAGGTGCGGGCTGAGGGCAAGTGTCCAGGTGAAACAAGCAAAACCTGAAGACTCCTGAAGAACCCCGCACCCGGCAACGGATGCGGGGTTTTTTATTGCCCCCGACCCGCCTCTTCCACGAGCGGAGCCAGACATGAATCCAGCAACCCAGGGCAGCAACGACACCATCGAGAGCGACGTAGGCGACCGCGTGCGTATCTTCGACACCACCTTGCGCGACGGCGAGCAAGCCCCCGGCTTCTCGATGGATCGGCGCGCGAAATTGCGCATGGCGCATGCCCTGGAAGAGCTTGGCGTGGACATCATCGAGGCCGGTTTCCCCCAGGCCTCGCCCGACGATTTCGCCGCTGTGGCCGAGATCGCCCGCGCCTTGAAGGCACCCACCGTGGCCGCGCTGGCGCGGTGCCAGGCAGGTGACATCGACAGCGCGGGCCGCGCCCTGGAAGGGGCCCACCACGCACGCATCCACCTGTTCCTCTCCACCAGCCCGTTGCACCGCGAATACAAGCTGGGCAAGAGCAAGCAGGAAGTGATCGATATCGCCGCCGCGGCGATCCATAGGGCAAAGGCACTCGCCCACGAGGTGGAGTTTTCCGCCGAAGACGCCCTGCGCACCGAGCCGGAGTACCTGGCCGAGATCTTTTCGGTGGCTGCCGAGGCAGGTGCCACCATTCTCAACGCACCGGACACCGTGGGCTATGTGACGCCGGACGAGATCACGCGCATGTTCACCTACCTGCGCCAGAACGTGAGAAACGCAGACAAAGTAGTGTTCTCGACGCACTGCCACGACGACCTCGGCCTGGCCGTCGCCAACTCGCTGGCCGCCGTCGCCGCGGGTGCCCGGCAGGTGGAATGCACCATCAACGGCATAGGCGAGCGTGCGGGCAATGCGGCCATGGAAGAGATCGTCATGGCGCTGCACACGCGCCGGCCGCTGTTCCAGGTCGACACGGGCATCGTCACCCGCCATTTCTATCCCACCTCGCGCCTGTTGGCCGAAGTCACCGGGCAAACCGTGCCGCGCAACAAGGCCATCGTCGGCGACAACGCCTTCGCGCACGAATCCGGCATCCACCAGCACGGCATGATCCGGCATCGCGGCACCTACGAAATCATGCGGCCACAGGATGTGGGCGCGAAGACCTCGCTGGTGCTGGGCAAGCATTCCGGACGCCACGCGCTGCGCCAGCGCCTGGAAGAGCTGGATTACGACCTGGACGAAGCGACGCTCGATGCCGTCTTCGACCGGTTCAAGGTGCTGGCGGATCGCCAGCGCTCCGTCACCAACGACGACCTCACCACCCTGATGACCACTCCCCCCGCACCCACCCCCACCCAGGCCGCGTGTGTCGCGGTCGAGTCCTGAGGAGGAACCATGGAAGCCCCGAAACATCTCTGGCACAACGGCCGTATCGCATCCTGGCAGGACGCCACGGTGCACGTCGGTGCCCACGCACTGCATTACGGCTCCTCCGTGTTCGAAGGTATCCGTGTGTATGCCACGCCAGAGGGTCCACGCTACTTCCGTCTGGAAGAACACACCGAGCGCCTGTTCCACTCGGCACGCGTGTACGACCTGATCATTCCTTACGATGCCGCCACCATCAATCAGGCCTGTCGCGAGGTGATTACCGCCAACGGGCTGGAATCGGCGTATGTGCGCCCCATCGTGTTCCGCAGCGGCTTCACCTTCAGCCTGGCGCCGTCGCTGGATACCAAGGTGGACGTCTCGATCATCGCGCTGCCCTGGGGCGCCTACCATGGCACCGACGCCCTGGAAAAAGGGGTGGACGTCTGCGTTTCCTCGTGGAACCGCGCGGCGCCGAACACCTACCCCAGTGGCGCCAAGGCCGGTGGCAATTACCTCAACAGCCAGCTGATCGCGCGCGAGGCCATCAACGGCGGCTTCGCCGAAGGCATCGCCCTGGGCACGGACGGCTTGCTGAGCGAAGGCGCCGGGGAAAACCTGTTCATCGTGCGCAAGGGCACGATCTATACCCCGCCGGCGGCGTCCTCCATCCTGTGCGGGATCACGCGCGATTCCGTCCTGACGCTGGCCCGCGAGCGCGGATTCGACGTGGTCGAGCAGCCGCTGCCACGCGAGATGCTGTACTTCGCCGACGAAGTGTTCATGACCGGCACCGCCGCGGAAATCACCGCCGTGCGCTCCGTCGATCGCAAACCGGTCGGCAGCGGCCATCCCGGTCCGGTCACCCGCCAGTTGCAGGCCGATTTCTTCGGCCTGTTCGACGGCCGCACCGACGATCGCTGGGGCTGGTTGTCAGCCGTGACCGAAACAGAACACGGGAGGGTCGCCGCATGAGCGCCCGCACCCTGTTCGACAAGCTGTGGGAGAGCCATCAGGTAAAGGCCGAGACGGCCAGCACGCCCGGCGTGCTCTACATCGACCTGCACCTGGTGCACGAGGTGACCTCGCCGCAGGCCTTCGACGAACTGCGCTCCCGCGGCCTGAAGGTACGTCGCCCGGATCGCACGCTGGCCACGCTGGATCATTCCACGCCGACGCTGCCGGCCGATGCCGATGGCAAACGTCCTTACTACACCAAGGAAGCCGAAGCGCAGGTCGTCAAGCTGGAGTCCAACGTACGCGAGTTCGGTATCGACCTGATGGGTTGGGACAGTCCCCAACGCGGTATCGTCCACGTGGCTGGGCCGGAGGTGGGAGCGACCCAGCCGGGCATGACCATCGTCTGCGGCGACAGCCACACCGCCACGCACGGTGCCTTCGGCGCGCTGGCCTTCGGCATCGGTACCACCGAGGTGGGCCATGTGCTGGCCACCCAGTGCCTGCTGCAGCGCAAGCCGAAGTCGTTCGCCATCCGTGTGGACGGCGCCCTGCAGCGCGGCGTCACCGCGAAGGACCTGATCCTGCACGTGATCGGCACGATCGGCATCGGCGGCGGCACCGGCTACGTGCTGGAGTACACCGGCGAGGCGATCCGCGCCCTGTCGATGGAAGAGCGCATGACGGTGTGCAACATGTCGATCGAGGCGGGCGCCCGCGCCGGCCTGATCGCCCCTGACGAGACCACGTTCGCCTGGCTGAAGGGCCGCGAGCGCGTACCGAAGGGCGACGCCTGGGACCGCGCCGTCGCCGCATGGCGTGACCTGCCCACCGACGAAGGCGCCACCTACGATCGCGAAGTGCGTATCGACGCCTCGGCGATCCAGCCGTCGGTCACTTACGGTACGCACCCGGGCATGGTGGTGCCGATCCACGGCAATGTTCCCGCCGCCGCGGATGCGATGGAACAGCGCGCGCTCGACTACATGCAGGTCACCGCCGGCAAGCCGATGTGGGGCGAGAAGGTCGACGTGGTGTTCGTGGGCAGCTGCACCAACGGTCGCCTGTCCGACCTGCGCGCGGCAGCGGGACTGCTGCGCGGTCGCAAGGTCGCGGAAGGCGTGCGCATGCTGGTGGTGCCCGGTTCCGAGCAGGTACGTCGGGATGCCGAGCGCGAGGGCCTGGACGAGGTGTTCCGTGCCGCCGGCGCCGAGTGGCGCGAATCCGGCTGCTCGATGTGCATCGCCATGAACGGCGACCTCGCCCAGCCGGGCCAGCTCGTCGTCGCCACCAGCAACCGTAACTTCGAGGGACGCCAGGGCAAGGGCGCCCGCACTGTCCTCGCCAGCCCCCTGGTCGCGGCCGCCTCCGCCATCGCCGGCCATGTGGCCGATCCCCGCGATTACATGACCCAGGAAGTTGCCGCATGAGCCAGACCAGCCGACCGCTCGCCTACGTGCATTCGCGCACGGCGGTGTTGCGCAACGAAAACATCGATACGGACCGGATCATTCCGGCGCGCTTCCTCACCACCACCGAACGCACCGGACTGGGCAAGCACTGCTTCCAGGACTGGCGTTACGCCGCCGACGGCAGCGACGACCCGGCGTTCCCCCTGAACCAGCCGGAAGCACGCGGCTGCGCGATCCTGGTCGCCGGCCACAACTTCGGCTGCGGCTCGTCGCGTGAGCACGCCCCCTGGGCACTGCTGGACTACGGCATCCAGGCGGTGATCTCCAGCGAGATCGCGGACATCTTCCGTGGCAACTCGCTGAAGAACGGCCTGCTGGCCATCGTCGTCGGCACCGCCGAGCACCGCTGGCTGCTGGACAACCCCGGCGTCGAACTGCGGATCGATATCGCCGAGGGCACCATCGCGCTGCCCGAGGGCGGCATCACCCGTTTCGACATGGATGCCTTCTCGCGTCACTGCCTGCTCAACGGCGTCGACCAGATGGGCTTCCTGCTGCAGCACGAGGCGGATATCGCCACCTTCGAAACCCACCGGGAGAAAGCGGCATGAAGGCGTCCATCGTCGTATTGCCGGGCGACGGCATCGGCCCGGAAGTGGCCGCCGCCGGCGTGGCCGTGCTGACCGCCATCGCCGATCGTTTCGGCCATGCATTCACCTTTACCGAGCATGCCATCGGCGGCGATGCGATCGATCGCTTCGGCGATCCGCTGCCGCCCGCCACGCGCGAGGCACTGCTCGCCGCCGACGCCATCCTGCTGGGCGCCGTGGGCGGCCCGAAGTGGTCGGACCCGAACGCGGCCGTGCGCCCGGAACAGGGCCTGCTGGCCATGCGCAAGCTGCTGGGTGTGTTCGCCAACGTGCGTCCGCTGAAACTGCATCCGCGCACCGCCGCGCTGTCGCCGCTGAAACCCGAGCGCACCAAGGGCGTAGACCTGGTGTTCATCCGCGAACTCACCGGCGGCATCTATTTCGGTGCGAAGACGCGCAGCGAGACGGACGCCACGGACGAATGCCGCTACAGCGTGGTGGAGATCGAGCGCGTGGTACGTCATGCGTTCGAGCTGGCTCGCACGCGGCGGCGCAAGGTCACCTCGGTGGACAAGGCCAACGTGCTGGAAACCTCGCGCCTGTGGCGTTCGGTGACCGCCCGTGTGGCCGCCGAGTATCCCGACGTGGCGCTGGAACACCAGCTGGTGGATTCGATGGCCATGCACCTGCTGACCCGACCCGCCGACTACGACGTGATCGTGACCGAGAACATGTTCGGCGACATCCTGACCGACGAAGCCTCGGTGCTGGCCGGCTCGCTGGGCCTGTCGCCGTCGGCGTCGCTGGGTGGCCCGGGCGCCGGCGTCTACGAGCCCATCCACGGTTCCGCGCCCGACATCGCCGGGCAGTCGCTGGCCAACCCCCTCGGCACCATCCTTTCCACCGCGATGCTGCTGCGCCACTCGCTCGGCTTGGCCGCCGAGGCCGCCGTGGTGGAAGCCGCGGTGGACCACGTGCTCGAGCACGCCAACCTCACCCGCGACCTGGGCGGCAGCGCAAGCACGCATGACGTGACCCGCGCTGTCCTGGACGCCTGTCATACCGAAGCGGAGGCCCTGTGAACACCAAGAAGATCCCCATCCGCACGCTGCGCAGCGACGCGATCAAGACCGGTCCGGACCGGGCCCCGGCACGCGCCATGCTGCGCGCCACCGGCCTGGACGACGAGGCCATCGCGCGGCCGATGGTGGCCATCGTGCACAGCTGGTCCAACGTCTCCCCGTGCAATCTCAACCTGCGCGACCTCGCCGAGGCGGCTGCGGACGGCGTGCGCGCGGCGGGCGGCACACCGGTGGAGTTCAACACCATCGCGGTCACCGACGGCATCGCCATGGGCACGAGCGGCATGCGTTCGTCGCTGGTCAGCCGCGAGATCATCACCGACTCCATCGAGCTTGCAGTGGACGGCCATTGCCTGGATGCCATGGTGGTGCTGTGCGGCTGCGACAAGACGATCCCCGCCGCGGCCATGGCCCTGGCACGGCTGAACATACCCGGCGTGGCGCTGTATGGCGGCAGCATCGACCACGGCACGCACAACGGCTGCCCGATCACCGTGCAACAGGTGTTCGAGGCGGTGGGCGCGCACGGCGCGGGCAAGATCGACGACGCGGAACTGGATGAGGTGGAACGCCACGCCTGCCCCGGTGCCGGTGCGTGCGGTGGCCAGTACACCGCCAACACGATGGCGATGGTGCTGACCACGCTCGGGCTGTCCCCGGTGGGACTGAACGACATTCCGGCGACACACCCGGCCAAGCGCGACGCCGCTTTCCGTTGCGGCGAACTGGCCATGGCCTGCCTGGAAGCCGACCGCAAGCCGCGCGACATCATGACCCGCGCCGCCTTCGACAACGCCGCACGCATGGTCGCCGGCACGGCGGGCTCCACCAATGCCGTGCTGCACCTGCTGGCCATGGCCAACGAAGCGCGCGTGCCGCTGTCCATCGAGGACTTCGAGCCGGCCTCGGTGCACACCCCGGTGATCGCCGACCTCATGCCCGGCGGCCGGTTCAGCGCCGTGGAACTGACCGCGGCCGGCGGCACCACCATCGTCGCCCGCGAGTTGCGCAAGGGCGGCATGCTGGTCGATACGCCCACTGTCACCGGACGCAGCCTGTTCGCCGAACTGGATGCCGCACCTGCGGCGACCGAAGGACAGCAGGTGGTGCGCCCCGTCGACACGCCGTTCAAGCCGCGCGGCGGCTACAGCATCCTCTACGGCAACCTGTCGCCGGAGGGCTGCATCCTCAAGCTGGCCGGCCACGGCCGCACCAGCCATGCCGGGCCGGCGCGCGTGTTCGAAAGCGAGGAAGACGCCTTCGCCGCGGTCAAGGGCGGCCGTATCCGTGCCGGCGATGTCCTGGTCATCCGCAACGAAGGCCCGGCCGGCGGACCGGGCATGCGCGAGATGCTGGCGGTCACCGCCGCGCTGATCGGTCGCGGTCTGGGCAACGACGTGGCGCTGATCACCGACGGCCGTTTCAGCGGCGCCACCCACGGCTTCATGGTCGGTCACATCGCGCCCGAAGCCGCACGCGGCGGCCCCATCGGCCTGATCCGCGAGGGCGACGCCATCTTCATCGATGCCGCCAGCCGCGAACTGCGTACGGACGCGGACCTGGCCTCCCGCCGCGCCGCGTGGCGACCGGGACCGCCGAAGGTGGCGCGCGGGGTGCTCGCCAAATACGCGCGACTGGTCGGCTCCGCCGCCGAGGGCGCCGTGACGCAGGCCTTCGACGATGCGCCCGCCACCGCCGCCGAATCCACGCGCCGCGAATTCGCCGAAGCGGACTGCACGCAGGAACTGATCGGCAACTGATCCACCTTTTCCCCTTTCTTTCGAACATCCACCTGGAGACACCCCGTGACCGACAAGCAAGCCACCACCGCCCCGCTGCAGAACGCCCGTATCGCCGTGCTCGGCTACGGTAGCCAGGGCCGTGCGCACGCGCTCAACCTGAAGGACTCCGGCCTCGATGTCGTGGTCGGCCTGCGTCCGGGTGGCCCGTCGTGGAACCGTGCATATACCGATGGCTTTGCCGTCGCCGAACCCGCCGAGGCCGTGCGCGACGCCGACCTGGTCGCCGTGCTCACCCCGGACATGACCCAGCCGGGCATCTACAAGGACGCGATCGAGGCCAACATGAAACCCGGCGCGGCGCTGCTGTTCGCCCACGGCTTCAACATCCACTTCGGCCAGATCACGCCGCGCAAGGATATCGACGTGGTGCTGGTGGCGCCGAAGGGCCCGGGCGCGCTGGTGCGTCGCGAGTACGAGATCGGCCGCGGCGTGCCCTGCCTGTACGCCGTGCACCAGGATGCCACCGGCCACGCCACGGAGCGTGCCACGGCCTACGCCGCCGGTATCGGCGGTGCACGCGCCATGCTGATCGAAACCGACTTCAAGGAAGAGACCGAAACCGACCTGTTCGGCGAGCAGGCGGTGCTGTGCGGCGGCGCCTCCGAGCTGGTGCTCAAGGGCTTCGAAACGCTGACCGAGGCGGGCTATCGCCCGGAGATCGCCTACTACGAGGTGATGCACGAACTGAAGCTGATCGTCGACCTGTTCTACGAGGGCGGCATCGCCCGCATGCTCGAATTCGTGTCCGAGACCGCGCAGTACGGCGACTACACGCGTGGCCCGCGCGTGATCGACGACAGCACCAAGGAACGCATGAAGGCGGTGCTGAAGGATATCCAGGACGGCACGTTCGCCCGCGAATGGACGGCCGAATACCAGGCCGGCCTGCCCAACTACAAGGCGTTCAAGCAGCGCGACCTCGACCATCCGATCGAAAAGGTCGGCGCCCAGCTGCGCGCCCGCATGCCCTGGCTGCAAGCCAACCAGCCGCAGCCCGCCAAGGCCGCGGAATGATCCATATCCCCACATGATCCCTGTCCCAACATGATCCCTTTCCTCCACACGATCCCTTTCCCCCACATGTAGGAGCGCACGATGTGCGCGAACCCTCAGACGGTACTCGGCGAAGGATGCATGGCGCTTGCACCGGGCCGGCTGTCCGGTCTTACGGGGCGGCGGTTGGATGTAGGAGAGTCTAAAACCGCTCCTGACGATGCCGTGCATGGCTTCGTTCGCCGCTGGCCAGCCTGAGGGTTCGCGCACAACGTGCGCTCCTACACAGTCATCTCATTAAAGGAATCTTCGACACCGTGAACGCGCAACTGGACACCGTCGGCGCACCGCGCCGCGTCACCTCGAACCACCCGCTGGCCGGCCAGACCATGACCGGCGCCGATATCGTCGTGCAGGTACTTGCCGACGAGGGTCTCGACGTACTCTTCGGTTACTCCGGCGGCGCCATCCTTCCCGTTTACGACGCCGTGTTCCGCTACAACGCGCTGCATACCCGCGACGACGGCAACGAACCGATGCCGCTGATCGTTCCCGCCAACGAGCAGGGTGCGTGCTTCATGGCCGCCGGCTACGCAAGGGCCTCCGGCCGTGTCGGTGTCGCGCTGGTGACCTCCGGTCCCGGTGCCACCAACGCGGTGACGCCCGTGCGTGACTGCATGGCCGATTCGGTTCCCGTCGTGGTCGTCTGCGGGCAGGTACCCACCGCCGCCATCGGCACCGATGCCTTCCAGGAAGCCCCCATCAGCACCATCATGGGTGCCTGCGCCAAACACGTGTTTCTCGTGACCGATCCCTCCACGCTGGAGGCCACCCTGCGCACGGCGTTCCACATCGCCCGCAGCGGTCGCCCCGGCCCCGTGGTGGTCGATATCCCCAAGGATGTCCAGAACGCACCACTAACATTCGAGGGCAGCCGCGAACTGGCTGTGCGCGGTTACCGGTCGCGTCTGCATGCCGTGGAGTCCGCGACCATCGACGACGCCCACTGCGCCGCCTTCTTCGATCGCCTGGCCCGGGCGAAGCGTCCCTTGATCTACGCCGGTGGCGGCGTCGTCGCCGCCAGCGCCTCGGCGGTGCTCCGCGAGTTCGCGCATGCCTTCGGCATGCCCGTCGTGACCACGCTGATGGGCATTGGCGGTTTCGACACCACCGATCCGCTGGCGCTACACATGCTGGGCATGCACGGCACGGCCTATGCCAACTACGCGATGGACGACAGCGATTTCGTTTTCGCGCTGGGCGCACGCTTCGACGACCGCGTGGTCGGCGTGCCGGCCCGCTTCGCGCCGAGTGCACGCACCATCGCGCAGATCGACATCGATCCGGCGGAGATCGGCAAGGTGAAAGCCGTGGACTGGCACCACGTCGGTACACTGGATACGTCGCTGCAACGCTTGCTGGATTACGGCAAGTGCATCGGCTTCACGTCGGACCTCACCGATTGGCACGCCCATGTTGCGGCACTGAAGACCACCCACGCCATGGACTTCTGTCGCGACAGCGAGAGCATCCAGCCGTGTGCGGTCATCCAGGCGATCAACCGCATCACCGATGGCCGCGCGATCATCAGCACCGGTGTGGGACAACACCAGATGTGGGCTGCGCAGTATTTCGATTTCCGCGAGCCCCGCCGCTGGCTGACCTCCGGCTCCATGGGCACGATGGGCTTCGGCCTGCCCGCCGCCATCGGCGCCCAGTTCGCACGACGCGACCTCACCGTGATCGACATCGACGGCGATGCCAGCATCCGCATGAATATCGGCGAGATGGAAACCGTCACCACGTATGGCCTGCCGGTGAAGGTGGTGGTACTGAACAACAGCGGCGACGGCATGGTGCGCCAGTGGCAGAAACTGTTCTTCAAGGGGCGGTTCTCCGCGTCGGACAAGAGCCTGCACAAAAAGGACTTCGTACGCGCCGCCCATGCCGACGGTTTCGAATGGGCGCAGCGCCTCGACGATCCCGCCGCCATCGAGACGACGATCGCCGATTTCCTGGCCTTCGACGGCCCGGCGTTCCTCGAGGTGGTGATCGATGCGGAAGCCGGTGTCTACCCGATGGTCGGACCGGGCGCCACCTATGCCGAGATGATCACCGGCGACTGGATCGCCAGCCGTACGGCACCGACGATCACCACTGCCGAACCCACAGGGATGTTCTGACCATGCGCCACCTGATCTCCATGCTGTTGCAGAACGAAGCCGGCGCCCTGGCGCGCGTGGCCGGACTGTTCGCATCGCGCGGTTACAACATCGAGTCGCTCACCGTCGCCGCCACGCACGACGTGGATGCCTCGCGGCTCACCTTGGTAATCTTCGGCGACGACGAGGTGATCGAACAGATCATCAAGCAGTCGGCCAAGCTGATCGACGTGCTCGAGATTGCCGAACTGACCCGACGCGACTATGTGGAACGGGAGCTGCTGGTGGCGCGCGTCGAGGCGGACGACGACGCCACCGACCTCTGCCTGGCCCGATTTGGCGGGCGTCTGTTGCAGCGCGCGGCGGGGCAGTCGGTGGTGGAATACACCGGCCGTGCCGACGAGGTGGACGCGTTCCTCGATGCCCTGCGCCAGGCCGGTGAGATCGTCGACCACGCGCGCAGCGGCATCGCGGCGCTGGAGCGGCCGGTGGCGCTGGCTTGACACGCCATCGGCACTACCAGACCTTGTAAACCCGCCCCGTCTCGCGACCTTCCACCGAACGCGAAAACGCACGTGCGGCACTGGCGGCGCTGACCGGCTCGAAGCCACGGAAGAAGGGGCCGTACGCTTCCATGGCTTCCGTCAGCACGCTCGGGCTCACCGCGTTGATCCGGATACCGCGGGGCAGTTCGATCGCCGCACCACGCACGTAGCCTTCCACCGCGCCGTTGACCATGCTGGCGCAGGTGCCGGCCAGGATCGGTTGCTCGGTCAGGATGCCGGTGACGAGCGTGAACGACCCGCCGTCGCCGAGCGAGGCGACCCCGGAGCAGACCAGGCGCACCTGGCCCAGCAGCTTGTCGTGCAGACCTTCGAGGTACTTCGCCTCGGTCAACTCGCCGAGCGGAGCGAAAGGCACCTTTCCGGCCGCGCAGACCACCGCGTCGAGCGGACCGGCCTCGCGGTACATCGCGTCCACGCTCGCGCCGTCACGCAGGTCCACGCGCAGATCGCCGCTGGTGCGGCCGGCCGTCACGATATCGTGGCGGACGCCCAGCTCCGCCGCGACGGCCCGGCCCAGGGTGCCGCCGGCACCGACGATGAGGATCTTCATGGTTTGCTCCTTGGAGGTTGCAGACCGCGCAGGGTACTCTCGGCGCCATGAATCGTCGCGCCGCCCTTTCGCTGCCGCCGCCCATGGCCGATACCTCGGCGCTCGGTCGTGAGCAGGACCTGCTCGGCCTGTCCGACGAGCCGTCCATCCATTACCTGGAACACGGCTCGCGCAGCCGGCTGATCCGCTGGCATTACCACCCCGCATATGAGCTGCACCTCATCGTCTCGACGGAGGGTACGGCCTACGTCGGCGATTACGAGGGCCGCTTCTCGCCCTACACCCTGATGCTCACGGGACCCAACGTGCCGCACAACTGGGTGACCGACGCGCACTGCGAACCATCGGCCCTGCGCGACCGCGTGATCCTTTTCTCAGAGACCTTCGTGCGCCGATTCACCGAGTTCTTCCCCTCGGCACGTCACGTGAAGTCGTTGCTCCTGGAAGAAGCGCGCTATGGCATACGTTTCTCGCCCGAGCTGGGACGGCAGCTGGAACCGCTGTTCCGCCGTGTGTCCGATCATCCGGGCCTGCGCCGCGTGGCCAGCTTCTTCGAGATGGTGGAGGCGCTTTCCGAGGATGCCACGCGCTGCCCGCTGAGCAGTCGTCCATTCCAGGCATCGGCGGACCCGGGGCAGTCGATGAAACTGCACCGCGCCGTCGCCTTCATCGACCGTCACTACGCCGGCGATGTATCGCTCAAGGCCGTGGCCGGACGTCTGGACATGTCTGAGTCGGCGTTCTCGCGGTTTTTCCACCAGCACACCGGGTACCGCTTCATCGACTACGTGAACCAGACACGCGTGCAACACGCGTGCGAGAAATTGTCGGGCTCAGCGGTGTCGATCACCGACATCTGCTACGAGGTCGGCTTCAGCAACCTCTCCAATTTCAATCGTCGCTTCCTCGCCCTGACCGGCATGACGCCGCGTGACTATCGCATGCGACATCGTGAGGCGAGCGCCGAGGCGTGATGCGGCGGCGCATCATGATCACGCCCGCATCAAAGTCGATAGCCTCTCTTTACGTACTTTATTGATGAAGCACGTCATGCTGCAACGCGTCATTATGGCGCACTTGTCCAGCATTTTCTAACGCCCGCACCGTCTCTACGATCAAGAAAGTACGTATTTTCACCGGAAACCGACACCTGACGTATTGGTGAGCCGCACGGCATAGAACCTATAAACGCACATCCGTTTCGTACGCGCCGCCCTACGACGTCGCGCCGGGACATGCCACCCAGGGAGGCACGATGAGCGATTACCGGAACCGGCTCGGCACCCTCGCCGTCTCGGCGCTGTTCGCGGCGGCAGCGGCACCTGTCGCCCTCGCGGACACCACGCTGACCATCGGCACCGTCAACAACGCCGACATGGTGCGCATGCAGGCGCTGTCGCCGGAGTACGAGCGCCAGCATCCCGGCGTGCATCTCAACTGGGTGGTGCTGGAAGAGAACACCCTGCGCCAGCGGCTGACCACCGACATCGCTACCCACGGTGGCCAGTTCGACGTGATCACCATCGGCGCGTACGAGGCGCCACTGTGGGGTAAGCAGCAGTGGCTGAAGCCGCTGGACAACCTGCCCGCCGATTACGACGGCAACGATCTGATGAAGAACGTGCGCGAACAGCTGACGGTGGACAACCACCTGTACGCGGTGCCGTTCTACGCCGAGGCCAGCATCACCTACTTCCGCACCGACCTGTTCGCCAAGGCCCACCTGACCATGCCGGCCGAGCCGACCTGGGAGCAGGTGAAGGGCTTTGCGCAGAAGCTGCACGATCCGGCCACCGGCGTATACGGCATCTGTCTGCGCGGCAAGGCAGGCTGGGGCGAGAACATGGCCCTGCTGGGCACCATCGTCAACAGCTACGGCGGACGCTGGTTCGACGAGCAGTGGCACCCGCAGATCGATACGCCGGAATGGCACCAGGCCGTGAACTTCTACGTGGACCTGCTGAAGACATACGGGCCGCCCGGCCCGTCCGACAACGGCTTCAACGAGAACCTGGCCTTGTTCGCCGCGGGCAAGTGCGCCATGTGGGTCGATGCCAGCGTCGGCGGCGGCACCGTTACCGATCCGAAGGAAAGCAAGGTGGTCGGCAAGGTCGGCTTCGCGCGCTCGCCGCACCAGCTTACCGATCGCGGCTCGTCGTGGTTGTGGGTGTGGTCGCTGGCCATCCCGGCCAGCTCGCGCCAGACCGACGCCGCGCGTGACTTCATCCTCTGGGCCACGTCCAGGCCCTACCTGAAGATGGTCGCCGACAAGTACGGCGAGCAGGCCACGCCACCCGGCACGCGTGAATCGACCTACGCCAACGCCGCCTACATCGCGTCCGCGCCCTTCGCGAAAGTGACCTACGACTCGCTCAAGGCCGTCGACCCGGCGCACCCGACGCTCAAGCCCGTGCCCTACAAGGGCATCCAGATCGTATCGATCCCCGAGTTCCAGGCCGTCGCCACGCTGGTCGGCCGGCAGATCGCCGGGGCACTGGCCGGCCGCGGGAACGTGGACGACCTGCTGCACACGGCGCAGGACGCGGTGAGCCGCACCATGAAGCGTGCCGGCTATTACGACAACAAGCCCGTCATCCAGAAGGAGTCGCCGTAATGAGCGCGCGTATCCGCAAACGTCCGGAGCGGCTGCTCGCGCAGCCCGCCATCATCATGCTGCTGGCCTGGATGATCGTGCCGCTGGCGATGACGCTGTACTTCTCCACGCAGTACTACAACCTGCTGTACCCGGGAAAGTCAGCCTTCGTGGGCCTGGAGAATTTCGCCTACTTCTTCGCCTATCCCAGCTTCTGGACGTCGATCCTCAACACGATCCTGCTGGTGGGCAGCGTGCTGGTGGTCACCGTGGTGGGCGGGGTGCTGATATCCGTACTGGTGGACGAGACGTTCCCCGGCCAGGGCATCGTGCGCATGCTGCTGATCTCGCCGTTCTTCATCATGCCGACCGTGGCCGCGCTGGTCTGGAAGAACCTGATGATGAATCCGGTGTCCGGTTTCCTCGCCTGGGTCTGGAAGCTGTTCGGCGCCACGCCGGTGAACTGGTTCGCCGACTGGCCGTTGCTGTCGGTCATCATCGTGGTGTCGTGGGAATGGCTGCCGTTCGCCATCCTGATCTTCGTCACCGCGCTGCAATCGCTCGACCGTGAACAGATGGAAGCGGCCCGGATGGACGGCGCACGCGGCCTGGCCATCTTCCGCTACCTCACCCTGCCCCATCTCGCTCGCCCCATCGCCGTGGTCGTGATGGTGGAGGCCATCTTCCTGCTCAACATCTTCGCCGAGATCTTCGTCACCACCAACGGTGGTCCAGGCGATGCGACCACCAACATCCCGTACCTGGTCTACACGCAGGCGTTGCTTGAGTTCGACGTGGGTGCGGCGTCCGCCGGCGGCCTGGTCGCGGTGGTGCTGGCCAACATCATGGCGGTGGTGCTGATCCGCCTGATCGGCAAATCGCTGACCGAGAAGGCATGAGGAGACAGCCATGGCCAAGACCCACCGTAACCCGCTCGCCCGCACGCTGCGCATCGTCGCCTCATGGATCGTCGCCCTAGTCGTGTTCTTCCCCATCCTGTGGATGGTGCTGACCAGCTTCAAATCCGAGCTGGATGCCTTCAGCATGCCGCCGCATTTCCTGTTCGCGCCCACGCTGGAAAACTACGAGCAGATCCTCGCACGTGCCAACTACCTGCACTACGCGTGGAACTCCATCGTCACCGCCGGCGGTGCCACGATCCTGGGCATGCTGGTGGCCGTCCCGGCCGCCTATGCGTTCGCCTATCACCCGACCATGAAAACCAAGAGCGTGCTGCTGTGGATGCTCTCGACCAAGATGCTGCCGAGCGTGGGAGTACTGGTGCCGATCTACCTGATCTGCCGCGACCTGAACATGCTCGATTCCAAGGCCGCGCTGATCGTGATCTTCGCGCTGATCAACCTGCCGATCATGGTCTGGATGATCTACACCTACTTCCGCGACATTCCCTACGACATCCTGGAAGCCGCGCGCATGGACGGCGCCAGCACGACGCAGACGATGTTCCGGGTGCTGATTCCCGTGAGCCGCGGCGGCCTGGCCTCCACGGCGCTGCTGTGCCTGATCCTCTCGTGGAACGAGGCGTTCTGGTCGCTCAACCTCACTACCACCAGCGCCGCGCCACTGACGGCACTGGTGGCCTCGTTCTCCAGTCCCGAGGGGCTGTTCTGGGCGAAGCTTTCCGCCGTGTCCACCCTGGCCTGCGCACCCATCCTGGTGCTGGGCTGGCTGTCGCAGCGCCAGCTCGTCCGCGGTCTCACCTTCGGCGCAGTCAAATAGGAGTCGCCCATGTCCCGTCTGGAAATCCGTCAGCTGCGCAAGTCGTTCGAAGGCGTCGATGTCATCAAGGGTATCGACCTGGTGGTGGAAGATCGCGAGTTCTGCGTGTTCCTCGGGCCGTCCGGTTGCGGCAAGTCCACCACGTTGCGCCTCATCGCCGGACTGGAGGAAGCCGACGACGGGCAGATCCTGCTCGACAGCGACGACATCACCGATAAGCCGGTGGACAAGCGCGACCTCGCCATGGTGTTCCAGAGTTACGCGCTGTATCCGCACATGAGCGTGCGCGAGAACATGTCGTTTGCACTGAAGCTGGCGAAGATGGACCAGCGCGCCATCGACGAGAAAGTGGCAAGGGCGACGAAGATCCTTGCGTTGCAGCCCTATCTCGATCGCAAACCCTCCGCGTTGTCGGGCGGGCAGCGCCAGCGAGTAGCCATCGGCCGGGCGATCACCCGCGAGCCCCGCGTGTTCCTGTTCGACGAGCCGTTGTCCAACCTCGATGCCGCCCTGCGCGCGGCGACACGCCTGGAAATCGCACGCCTGCATACCGAGCTCAACGCAACCATGGTTTATGTCACCCACGACCAGGTGGAGGCGATGACGCTAGCCGATCGCATTGCGATCTTCAACGAAGGCCGCATCGAGCAGATCGGCAAGCCCATGGCGCTCTACCACAAGCCCGTGAACCTCTTTGTCGCCGGCTTCCTCGGCATGCCGCAGATGAATTTCTTCCGTGCCACCGCGCAGGGCGGCACATTCCGCCTGCCCGGCGGCAACGCGCTGGCGGTGCCCGGCGCCGAGGCGACCGGCGAGGTCACCCTCGGCATCCGCCCGGAACACCTGCGCGTGTGCGACGACGACGGCACGGGCCACACCGTGAAAGGCGTCGTGTCGGTGGTCGAAAGGCTGGGCAGTGAGACGTATGCGTATGTCGATGTACCGAACGTCGGTTCGGTCACAGTACGCGCCGAAGGCGATTTCGAGCGCCGGGCGGGACGCGAGATCTGCATCCGGCTCGACCCGACCCACGCGCATGTGTTCGACGCCACCGGCGTCGCCATCCATCATCCGGCAAGAAACTGACCATGGCCGTCTCCCTCCACCCCGCTTCGCTCGACAGCCTTCCCCAGGGTGTCGATGCACCTTCGTTCGATCGCTCGCAGGTCACCGCCGGCATCGCGCACATCGGCGTCGGCGCCTTCCATCGCGCACACCTGGCGATGTACACCCATCACACGCTGTCCGATCCGGCCATGCATGCATGGGGCATCCTCGGCATCAACCTGCTGGAACATGATCGCCCGCTCGCCGAGGCACTCAAGGCGCAACAGGGCCTCTACTCCCTCAGTGAGTTCGATCCACGTGGCAAGCGCCGCACCCACGTGGTCGGCACTATGGTCGAGTACCTCTACGCGCCGGACGACGGCGCCCGGGTGCTCGAACGCCTGGCCGATCCGGCCATCCGTATCGTCTCGCTGACGATCACAGAAGGCGGTTACCTGATCGACGAGCACGGCACGTTCCGCCTCGACGACGACACGGTTGCCCACGATCTCGCCCATCCGGACACGCCCCGCGGCGTGTTCGGCTTCCTCGTCGGCGCCCTGGAAAAGCGTCGCGCGGCCGGCGTATCCGCCTTCACCGTCATGTCCTGCGACAACCTGCGCCACAACGGTGCACAGGCGAGGAAAGCCGTGCTCGCCTTCGCGCGGGCCCGCTCACCGGAACTGGCGGCGTGGATCGACCGCGAGGTGGATTTTCCCAACGGCATGGTCGATCGCATCACCCCCGCCACCACGCCGTCGGTGCGTGACGAACTCAACGCCGCTACCGGCCTGGACGACCGCGCGCCGGTGGTCTGCGAGGATTTCATCCAGTGGGTGCTGGAAGACCGCTTCCGCCAGGGGCGCCCGGCGTGGGAGAACCACGGGGTGCAGATCGTGGATGACGTGTCCGCGTACGAAGACGCGAAGATCCGCCTGCTCAACGGCTCGCACCAGATGCTGTCGTACCCGGCCTTCCTCTCGGGACATCGACAGGTGGACGTGGCCGTCAGGGACCCGCTGTTCAACGCCTACCTCACCGATTTCCTCGACGAGGACGCCGGCACCTGGCTGACGTCGCTGCCCGGCATGGACCTTGGGCCTTACAAGAAGAAACTGCTGGACCGTTTCAGCAACGCATCCATCGCCGACCAGCTCGACCGTCTGTGCCTGGACGGCGGGTCGAAGATCCCCGGCTTCCTCGGCCCCACGATCACGGCCTGCCTGGAGAACGGCAAGGACGCGCGCCGCCTGGCCTTCGCGCTGGCGGCGTTCGATCGGTATGTTCGGGTCGGCAAGGACGATAACGGCGAGGGCTACCCCCTGCGCGAGCCGAACGCGATGCGCCTGGTGCAACCCATGATCGACAGCGGCTCGAAGGACACTCTGATCGAGAGCGTCGAGCTGGTGGGGCCGCTGCCCGCGCGGGATCAGCGTTTCCGTCGCCAATACGACATCTACGTGGACGCGCTGGAGCAGCAAGGGGTGCGCCGTACCCTGAAGCAGCTGGACGCCCTCGTCGACTGAGGGTTCATGGCGCACTCTCGGTGGCTTCACTTGGCCAAACCTACCGTGGATAGCCTTATCCGTCGCGAAGTGGAGTCCACCATGCCCTACACCCCGACCAACCCGCAGCCGCCGTTCGCCGAGCCGGGCAAGAACCGTCCCGAGGACGAGATCCGCCAGCCGGGCAGCTACAAGCCCGAGCGCGATGCGGACCCGGAGCCGCCGGTGAACGACGACCCGATCGAACCGCTGGAACGTTGACGATACGAAGGCGCCGTGAGGCGCCTTTTTTTGGGTCTTCGCGCATGACCCAGGCGCTTGCCGAAGCCGAAACCAGAGCCAGAGCCGCGGTGGCTCGCATGGTGCCGCGATGAGGAGCTGGGTGGTCACACTCTGCGCTCGAGCAGCGGCCGCAAGCGGCCGAACTCGCTCAGAGCGTAACCACCAGCTCCTCTGCGACGACAGAGGCCATCTGTGGGGAGAGCAAAACGTCAGCGACCTCGTACGTTACGGCCCCGCCCTGGATATTCGGAGTCGGGCGAGTCTGCGAGCGTCTCTCTTCCCGCCCGACGCCTCCTCCCCGATATCGCACGAGCAGCTGCTTTAAACCCAATTACCACGCCACCCTCCCGCGGTTAGGCGTGAACAGCCTTTTTCCGTTTGTGATCGCTAGACTTCTCTTATGAGCCCTTCCTCCAAGAAACCCACGGCGCGACGTAAGGCATCGCCTGGCATGCGGCCCGCGAGCAGTCCCACACCCGCGCCCGCCGCGCGCCCCGCGGATGCCTCCACCACCGCCGAGCGCGTACTGGCCTTCCTGCTCAAGGGCCTGCCAACGGCACGCCGCGAGAAGGTCCACGCCTACCTCGTACTCACACGCATGGATCGGCCCATCGGCGCCCTGCTGCTGCTGTGGCCGACCTGGTGGGCACTGTGGCTGGCGGCGCGCGATTTCCCGCCGATCGGCCCACTGGTGATCTTCACGCTGGGCGTGTTCGCCATGCGCTCCGCTGGCTGCGCCATCAACGACTACGCGGATCGCAAGCTCGACCCGCAGGTGGCTCGCACCGCCGGGCGGCCCATCGCGAGCGGACGCGTGACGCCTCGCGAGGCGCTTTACGTGTTCGCCGGGCTGCTCGTGTTCTCGTTCGTGCTGGTGCTGTTCACCAACACGCTGACGATCCTGCTGTCGTTCGGCGGTGCCGCCCTCGCGGCACTCTATCCCTTCACCAAGCGCTACACCAACCTGCCGCAGGTGGTGCTCGGCGCGGCGTTCGGCTGGTCCATCCCGATGGCGTTCGCCGCCGTGACGCACAGCGTGCCGCCCGTGGCCTGGCTGCTGTTCATCGGCAACATCCTCTGGTCGGTGATCTACGACACCGAGTACGCCATGGTGGACCGCGAGGACGACATCAAGGCGGGGGCCAAGTCCACGGCGATCCTGTTCGCCGACGCGGACCTCGTCATCATCGGCATCCTGATGGGCACGTTCCTGCTGGCCATGCTTCTGGTCGGCACGCGCTCGGGGCTGGGCTGGCCGTACTGGCTGGGTCTGGCGGTGACCGCCGGCCTGTTCGCCTGGCAGCAGTGGACCATGCGCCATCGCGAGCGGCAGGCCTGCCTTACCGCGTTCCGCCAGAACAACTGGGTCGGCCTCGCGCTGTGGGTGGGCATCGTGCTGGCGCTGGCCTTACGCGGGTAAGGGCGTTCGCGCCAGCGCCCAGACATCCACCCGGGCCACACCGGCATCGGTCAATGTGCGCACGCATTCGCCAAGAGTGGCGCCGGTGGTCATGACATCGTCGACCAGGGCGACATGGCGCTGGGACGGCACGCGCCTTACATGGAACGCACCGCGGATGTTCGCCGCACGCGCGGCCGCATCGAGGTCGGTCTGCGGCCGGGTCTTCTTCACCCGTTGCAGGACGTCATGTCGCACGGGTATGGAAAGCCGTCGACCCAGATGACGCGCCAGCTCCATCGCCTGGTTATAGCCGCGCGAGCGCAGGCGTGAACGATGCAGCGGCATGGGCAACAGCAGATCGGGCGTCGTCGGCGGGCATCCGGTGTCGAGCCAGCATTGCGACAGCACGCGTCCGGCGACGAGGCTGCCTGCGAACTTGAAGCGTCGCTCCAGCTCGTCCAGCGGCCAGGTGTAGACGAAGGGCACCCAAAGGTCCGCCCAGGGGCGATCACCCTGCAGGCACGTGGCGCAGGCCGGAACGGCGGTGGGAAGGGGCTGCGCGCAGCGCCCGCAGCAACTGTCGTTGCGCACCAGGCCGGCATGACAGGCCCGGCAGAGCGCGCGTGCGGTCTCGCTGGGCGCCTCGCAGACCAGGCATCGCGGCGCCAGCAGGAAGCGGTTCGCCGCGCTCAGCCAGGGTCGGAAATGGGACGCGTCCATGCGTCGGACGCCATGTCAGTCGCGACGGCGGAACATGGCCGCGTCGACGATGGACCACAGGTGGATGATCCAGCCGAGCCAGATGATCCAGAGCACCGCGGCCAGCACGAACATGATCAACGCCTTGAAGACACGGCCCTGGACGAGTTGGCCCAGGCCGGGAATGAAGAAACTGCAGATAGCGGCAAGGACGTTGCCGCCGCTGCCTTGACCGGTGCTCATGGGAAGGCCTCCTGTAGGAATGACACCATGGTAGGCGGGTTGTGTGAGGATGGGTTGAAGGCGCCGCCCCGCCGTTAAGCTGCGGCTTGGCCGCGATCATCGTCAACTTTACATAAGCCACTCTGGTTGACAGTAGGGGCAGGCCTTTCCACACTGCGCGCCTTCGCCCCTGGAAGCCACGCCATGACCGCAGCCCTTCGCCACGACTGGTCCCGCGACGAGGTCGAGCACCTCTTCGCCCTGCCCTTCAACGACCTGTTGTTCCAGGCCCAGGGCGTACACCGCCAGCACCACGATCCCAACGCGGTGCAGGTGTCCACCCTGCTGTCGATCAAGACCGGCGGCTGTCCGGAGGATTGCGCGTACTGCCCCCAGGCCGCCCGCTACGCCACGGGGGTGAAGGCCGAGAAGCTGATGAGCGTCGAGGCCGTGGTCGCCCGGGCGCAGGCTGCCAAGGATGCCGGCGCCAGCCGCTTCTGCATGGGCGCCGCCTGGCGCTCGCCGAAAGACCGCGATGTGGCCAAGGTGGCCGAGATCGTCGGCGCGGTGAAGGCCCTGGGACTGCAGACCTGCGCCACGCTGGGCATGCTCAGCCAGCCGCAGGCGCAGACGCTGAAGGCCGCCGGGCTGGATTTCTACAACCACAACCTGGATACCTCCCCGGACTATTACGGCGAGATCATCCACACGCGTGAGTACCAGGATCGCCTGGACACCCTGGAGAACGTGCGCCATGCCGGCATGAAGACCTGCTGCGGCGGCATTGTCGGCATGGGCGAATCGCGCGCGCAGCGGGCCGGCCTGCTGATGACGCTGGCCAACCTGCCCGAGCATCCGGAGTCGGTGCCCATCAACCGCTTGGTCCAGGTCCCCGGCACGCCGTTGGCCGGCACCGAGGCGCTGGACCCGTTCGAGTTCGTGCGCAGCATCGCCGTGGCGCGCATCCTCATGCCCGCATCGGTGGTGCGCCTGTCGGCGGGACGCGAGTCGATGGACGACGCGCTCCAGGCCCTGTGCTTCGCCGCCGGCGCCAACTCGATCTTCTATGGCGAAAAACTGCTGACCACGGGCAATCCGGACGTGGAACACGACCGCCGCCTGTTCGAGCGCCTCGGCCTGAAGCCGATGGAGGTGGAGATCGAGCCCGGCACGGTACACGCGGACATCGTCGAACGCGCCGACGCGGCGTGAGCCAGCCGCGACTCCTCGTTCGCCTGGAAGCCGCCCGCGCGGCGCGCGAGCAGGCGGGCCTGCTGCGGCGCACGCGCACCTGCGAGGTGCGCGGCGGCTCGCGACGGCTCGTCGACGGGCGCGTGCTGGACGACTTCTGCGGCAACGATTACCTCGGCCTGGCCGGTCACCGCGACCTGGTCACCGCCATGCACCGCAGCGCCCTCGCCGAGGGCGTCGGCACCGGGGCCGCGCATCTGGTCTCGGGCCATCGGGGCGAGCACGCGGCGCTGGAGGAAGAGCTGGCCGACTGGACCGGCCGCGAGCGCGCCGCCCTGTTTTCCACCGGGGTCATGGCCAACCTGGGCGCGTTACAGGCGCTGCTCGGCGCGGGAGCGATGCCTTCGCCCGGCAAGCCCACCGCCCTCTGCGTGCAGGACCGCCTCAACCACGCCAGCCTCCTGGATGGCGCCCTCCTCGCCGGGGCGGACCTGCGGCGATACGCGCACGGCGATGCCGCCTCCGCCGGACGTCAGCTCGACGCCTGTCCCGGGCTGCCGGCGTTGCTGGCCACCGATGGCGTGTTCAGTATGGATGGCGACGTCGCGCCGCTGGCGGACCTGGCGCAGGCCTGCCGGGAGCGTGGCGCCACGCTGTATGTCGACGACGCGCACGGCCTGGGCGTACTCGGTCCCGAGGGTGCCGGCTCCGTCGCCGCCGCGGGCCTGGACGCCAGCGACGTGCCGGTGCTGATGGGCACGCTGGGCAAGGCCCTGGGCAGCGCCGGAGCGTTCGTGGCCGGCAAGGCCGAGGTCGTCGAGGGCATCGTGCAGTTCGCCCGCTCCTACATCTACACGACGGCCATGCCGGCGGCGCTGGCGGCGTCCACGCGCGCCGCCCTGCGCCTGGTACGGCAGGATCCCGAAGGCCGGCGAGCACGACTGGAAGACAACGTCGCCCGGTTTCGTGAGGGCGCCCGGCAGCTGGGCTTGCCGGTGATGCCGTCCCGCACCGCGATCCAGCCTCTGCTGATCGGCGGCGCCGACGATGCCATGGCCGCCGCGGCCGCGCTGGAAGCCGCGGGCTTCCTGGTCGTGGCGATCCGCCCGCCGACCGTGGCCGCGGGTGCCGCCCGCCTGCGCATCACGCTGTCGGCAACCCATACGCCTTCGCGCATCGACGCCCTGCTGGATGCCCTGGCGGCGCTGCCCCGCGCGCGGGAAGACGTGGCCGTATAATGGACGGCCGCACGTGCCCTGCCATGCCCATGTCGATCCTCAATATCTCCGCCTACAAGTTCGTCGCCCTCGACGATACGGCGGCGTTGCGCGCGCGCTTCGTCGAACGATGCGACGCACTCGCGCTGAAGGGAACGATCCTGCTGGCGCCGGAAGGTATCAACCTGTTCCTGGCCGCACCGCGCGACGCCATCGACCGATTCCTCGCGTGGTTGCGCGAAGACACCCGCTTCGCGGACATCGTGCCGAAGGAAAGCCTTTCCGATGCGCTGCCTTTCAGCCGCATGCGCGTGCGCCTGAAGAAGGAAATCATCACCATGCGCGCGCCGGCCATCCGTCCCGAAGCCGGGCGGGCGCCGCACGTCATGCCCGCCGACCTGCGCCGCTGGCTCGACCAGGGCCATGACGACGATGGACGCGACGTGCTGCTGCTGGACACGCGCAACGACTACGAAGTGGCCGCGGGTACGTTCGAGAACACGATCGACTACGGCATTGCCAGCTTCACCGCCTTCCCCGAGGCCGTGGCCGCGGATCGCGCCCGCTTCGAAGGCAAGACGGTGGTGTCCTTCTGCACCGGCGGCATCCGCTGCGAGAAAGCCGCGATCCACATGGCCGGCATCGGCATCGAGCATGTCTACCAGTTGGAAGGCGGCATCCTGAATTATTTCGAGAAGGTCGGTGGCGCCCACTGGCGTGGCGACTGCTTCGTGTTCGACGACCGCGGCGCGGTGGACCCGACCCTGGCACCGAGCACGCCGGCATGACCGGCCTGCATATCGAGACCCGCGGCAGCGGCCCCACGCCCCTGGTGATGATCCACGGCTGGGCCATGCACGGCGGCATCATGGCGCCCCTCGCCGAGGCACTGGAAGATCGCTTCACGATGTATATCGTGGACCTGCCGGGCCACGGCTACTCCCGCGACGCCGATATACCGCTACAGCCGCTGGCCTGCGCGCGCGCCATTGCCGGGGCCACGCCGCCGGCCACGTGGCTGGGCTGGTCGCTGGGCGGCCTGATCGCCGTCACCGCGGCCCTGGAGTTGCCGGCACACGTAAGCACCGTGGTGCCGATGTGCTCGGCACCGTGCTTCGTGCGCAGCGCCGACTGGCCGTACGGCAACGATGCCGGCATGGTCCGGAAACTCGCCACGGATCTGGATGCCGACTACCGCGCGACGGTCGAACGCTTCATCGCCCTGGAAGCCATGGGCAGCCCGGACCCTAAGGCGGAAGCACGGCGTCTCAAGGACGAGGCCTTCTCGCGGGGCGAACCCGACCCACGTGTCCTTGGCGAAGGCCTGCGCGTGCTCGAGGCCACCGACCTGCGAGCACGCTTGCCCGACATGGTGCCGCCCAGCCTGTGGATCGCGGGCCGCCGCGATCGCATCGTCCATCCCGAGGCGATGCGCTGGTGCGCGGAAGCCGCCGGCGGCCAGTTCATCGAGATCGCCCACGCGGGGCATGCCCCCTTCATTGGTCATGCCGCCGCCGTGGCGGAGGCCCTCACGCACTTCACCGACGCGAATCCATGAGCGACTTCCACTTCGATCGACGCCAGGTACGCCGCAACTTCGGCCGTGCCGCGGGCACCTACGAAAAGCACGATGCCCTGCAGCGCGAAGTGCAGGCCACCCTGGTCGACCGGTTGGAGATGTACGAAGCAACGCCGAACATCGTGCTCGATGTCGGCGCGGGTACCGGCCGCGGCAGCGCCGCCCTGAAGAAGCGCTATCCGAAGGCGCAGGTGATCGCGATCGACCTGGCGCTGCCGATGCTGAAACAGGCGCGCCAGCATACGGGCTGGCTGAAGCCCTTCGGCCGCGTGGTTGCCGACGCGTATACCCTGCCCGTGCCTGACCACAGTGTCGATATCCTGTTTTCCAACCTCTGCTTCCAGTGGTGCGAGGACCTGACGCGACTGTTCGCCGAATGCGCGCGCGTACTGAAGCCCGGCGGCCTGCTCACCTTCTCCACCTTCGGGCCGGACACCCTCGGCGAGTTGCGCGCCGCCTGGGCGGCGGCGGACCAGCATGCCCATGTCGCCCGCTTCCTCGACATGCACGATATCGGCGATGCGATGCTGGCGCAGGGCCTGAAGGACCCGGTGCTGTTCGCCGAGCGCTACACGCTGACCTACCCGACGCCGCGTGCGGTCCTCGACGAACTCAAGGGCCTGGGCGCGAACAACGCCGACGCCGACCGCGTGCGCGGCCTCACCGGCAAGCAGCATTACCGGCGCATGATCGATGCCTACGAGGGCATGCGTAGCGAGGGTGTCATTCCATCCACCTGGGAAGTGGTGACCGCCCATGCCTGGGGCCCGCCCGCCGGCCAGTCGCGGCGCGAAGGCAGCGGCGAGATCGCCAGCTTCCCCATCGACAACCTTCGCGGCTCCCGCCGCAAAACGCCGTTCTGACACACGGCCTTTCATAGCAGCGCTGCCAGCGCCTTCGCATCCCGTGGCGCCTTGACCTTCGTGTCGTTGTCGAAATAGACATAGACATCGCGCGATGCCGGCTTCCGCGGCGGCTTGTCCGATATCCGCGCCACACCGGAGGGCTGGCTGCCGCGCTCCCAAGCGCGCAGGCACCGTGCCCATTCTTCCAACGCGGCCTCGGTGTACCCACTGCTGTAGAGCTTTTTGTCGCCATGCAGGCGCACATAGACGAAAGGCGCGGTAACGTCGAAGTAACGCGGAAACCTGCCCGCCGTGTCGGCAACGACGAAGGCCACCCCGTACCTGCGCAGCAGTGCGATAAAAGCCGGATCGCCAAAGCTGTCGTGACGTATCTCTACCGCGTGACGCAGGCGGTGATTTCGCCCGGCCTTCAGCCATGCCGGCCGTTTCAGGTGCGCATCGTGTCTGCGACCGAGTTCGACCGCCTGCTTCACGTTGCGCGGCAGCAGGGCCAGGAAGGCTTCGAACACCTCGGCATCGAAACGGAAGTTGGGCGGGAACTGCCAGAGGATGGGACCAAGCTTCTCGCGCAGCGCAAGCACGCCCGATGCAAAGAAGTTGGCCAGCGGTTTCTCGACGTTCCGGAGTCTCAGCGTGTGGGTAATGAACCGCGGCCCCTTGACCGAGAATACGAAGCCACGCGGTGTTGCCGCGTACCAGCCCAGGTAGCTTTCCGGTCGTTGCAGCGCGTAGAACGAACCGTTGATCTCGATGGTGGGAAACGCTCGCGCCGCGAACGGAAGCTCGTCACGCTGGACGAGGCCCTTGGGATAGAACGCGCCCCGCCAGGGCGCGTAGCGCCATCCCGATATGCCGATGCGATGCTTGGCCATGGACGAATGTCAGCGTGCCCGCCGTGGAACAACCGTGAAAACGCTGTCAGCGATAACGGGGACACCCGATCAGGTGATCGTTGACCATGCCTGTGGACTGCATGAGTGCATAGCAGATGGCCGTGCCGGCAAAGCGGAACCCTCGCTCACGCAACACGGTGCTCATGCGATCGGACACCTCGCTGCGCACCGGCACGTCATGGGCGTGACGACAGGCATGCATGCACGGAACGCCGCCGACGAAGGCCCACAGATAGGCACTCAAGGAACCGACCTCCTCGATGACCCTCATGCTTGCCCGTGCGTTGCCGCGAACCGAGGCCAGCTTGAGGCGGTGCCGGATGACACCGCGATCCGCCACCACGACGGCCATCTCGGCGTCGTCCATCGCGGCGACACGCGCGATGTCGAAACCGTGGAAGACGCGCCGGTAGTGCTCACGCTTGCCCAGGACCAGTCGAAGGCCCAGCCCGGCCTGCGCGCCATGCAGAGTCAGCCGTTCGAAGAGGCGACGGTCGTCATACAGCGGGATGCCCCACTCGTTGTCGTGGTACTCGCGCTCGAGGTCGCTTCGTTCGGCCCAGTCGCACCGCATGGCCCCACCTCACGCTTTTCCGGACGAAGCGTCAGCATACGAAGACGAACGGGCCGGCCGATGTCCGCGCCGCCTGTCACCCGCTGTGCGAAAGACGGCGGCGTGGCTTCCGTGGGCTGCCTAGGGGGACACGGGGCGTTTCCGTCAGCGTGTCGGCGTCATGGGCGGATTCGCGGGTTTACCAGGGCAACGCATCCAGGTCGACATTGCCGCCACTGAGCACCGCGCCGATGTGGCGCCCGGCAAAACGCTCCCGGTGGTGTAGCATCGCGGCGAACACCGTCGCACTGGACACTTCGACCACCAGGCGCAGCTCCGCCCACAGCAGCTTCATCGCAGCCACGGCTTCGGCATCGCTGACGCGCAGCACATTGACCTCGTGGGCGCGCAACACCTCCAGATTGGGCTCACCGACGAGCGTGCGCAGTCCATCACACACGGTGTCCGCCGTGAACGGCTCAGCCCGGCGCCCTGTTTCCAGCGAACGTGCCGTGTCGTCCGCGCCTTCGGGCTCGGCACCGAAGAGCACGATGCGTGGATCGATCGCATGCGCGGCGACGGAACATCCGGCGGCAAGCCCACCGCCGCCGACAGGGAAGATCAAGGTATCCACACCCGGCGCCTGGCGAAGCAGCTCGGGCACGAGCGTGCCCTGCCCCGCCATGACACGCGTATCGGCATAAGGATGCACGAGGGTTGCGCCGGTCTCCGCTTGCAGGTCGGCCGTCATCCGTTCCCGCGCCGCGGTGCTGGGTGCGCATCGATGGAGGGTGGCGCCGGCCATGCGGATGGCCTCGACCTTTGCCCGCACGGCGCCCTCGGGCACGACGACGTGGGCCGCGATGCCGCGCGTGCGCGCCGCCATGGCCAACGCGTTGCCGTGGTTGCCCGATGAATGCGTCACCACACCGCGCGCCGCTTCCTCGTCGGCCAGGGACCACACGGCGTTGGTCGCACCGCGAAACTTGAAGGCACCGCCGCGTTGCAGGTTCTCGCACTTGAAGACCACCGACGCGCCGAGCAAGGCGTCCAGCCGGTCGCTGCGCAGCACGGGGGTGATCAGCGCATGCGGCGCGATGCGTGCGGCCGCGTCGCGCACGTCGGCGAACGATGGCAGTCTCACGCGACGAACTCCACACCGCAGGCGAAGCGGCGTTCTTCGCCCGGCGCCAGCGTAATCAGTGGCGTGCAATCGTCGCGGTTGAACGCGTTGGGCATGCACTCCATCGGCTCGAGCGCCACGGACTTGCGCGCGTCGCGTTCGGCCGTATCGGCGGTGAAGACCAACATGACGCCACGCTCCTGCCATACCGCGATGCATGCGCCCGTCGCGGGGTCGCGCAGGCGTGTGCGTGAACGGCCATCGGTATCCCGCTGCAGGTCGGCATACGTGTGGTTCAACTCGGCGTGGCCGATCGGGCGCGCCTGACGGAAATCCAGGCTGCGATCGGCCTTGTCCATCGCCTGCCAGGCTCGTGTCCCCGGAAGGGGGATGAAACCCTCATCGGTGGCGATGATCTGCTCGGCCGGGACGTGCAGCTCCCAGGTCTCGATGGGGTTATCCGACAACCGGAAGTACGGATGCCAGCCGAAGAAGGTGGGTGCGGTGTCGTCGCCGACGTTCCGCGTGTGCGCTTCGACGCCGAGGCCATGCTCGTCGAGCGTGAAGGTGACGGTGAAATCCAGCGAGAACGGATAACCGGGTTGCAGGCCCGGGCGGATGACCTGCGTGCCCAGGGTGACCGAGGCACGGTCGTCGTCGCCACCTTCCCGCTGCACGTCGAACAGCACGCCGCGAAGGAAGCCGTGGCGGGCGGCGCGGTCTGCCCCGGTCACGCCCGGCTGCAGATCGTAGGGCGTGCCTTCGAACGTGTAACGCGAGTCGTCGATGCGGTTGGCGAACGGCGTCATGATCGCGAAGCGCGAGCCCTTGTGTCCGACCAGTTCGGCTTCGTCGCGGAAACCGTCGGCGATGTTGCGGTGTGCGTTGCCGGCACGCGTGTCGATCGAGAGCACGGTCGCACCCCGGCGCGCGATGCGGACCTCGCGATCCGCGTCGGCATCGACCAGCACGATCAGTTCCTGGGCGCCGAGGGCGGAGCGCGTCACGGTGAAACGGGGCATGGCAGGCTTCCTTTTGGGGGATCTGGCCGCATGTTAGCCTGCCTGTCTGACCAGAATATGTGTGTGACCTGCCATGAGCGATCGCCTGGACGCCCCCACCGCCCCTATCCGCCTCGCCGATTACCGGCCCCCTGCCTGGTCGGTCGAACACACCGCACTTTGTTTCGACCTGGGTATCGACCGCAGCGAAGTGACGGCCACCCTCGTGCTGCGCCGCCGCGCCGCCGAGCCCGTGCGGCTGGATGGCGAGGGCGTGGAACTCCTGGAAGTGTCGGTGGACGGCCGTGTACTCCACAAGGGTGAGTACACGCTGGCCCACGGCGTGCTCGAGGTGCCCGTCCAGGCAGACCATTGCACGATCGGCACGCGCGTGGCCGTGCGCCCGGCGCAGAACACGGCGTTCGAAGGGTTGTACCTTTCGGGCAGCCGCGAGAAGGGCTTCCTGCTGACCCAGTGCGAGGCGGAAGGGTTCCGGCATATCACCTTCTTCCCCGATCGTCCCGATGTCCTGTCCACCTTCACGGTGGAATTGCGTGCCGACAAGGCGCGTTTCCCGGTTCTGCTCGCCGGCGGCAACCCCGACGGCTCGGGCGACCTGCCCGACGACCGCCACTGGGCGCGCTTCATCGACCCGCACCCGAAGCCCAGCTACCTGTTCGCCCTGGTCGCAGGTCACCTGGAACGCATCAGCCACGACTACACCACGGCGGAAGGCCGTGCGGTGGCGCTGCACATCTGGGCGGAGGCCGATGTCATCGATCGCTGCGACTACGCCATGGATTCTTTGATCCGCTGCATGCAGTGGGACGAGCGCACCTACGGGCGCAACTACGACCTTGACGTCTTCCACGTCGTCGCCACGCACGATTTCAACATGGGTGCGATGGAGAACAAGGGCCTCAACATCTTCAACGCGAAATACCTGCTGGCCGACGCCGACTCGAGCACGGACGACGAATATCGCCATGTCGAGGCCGTGGTGGCCCACGAGTATTTCCACAACTGGAGCGGCAACCGGGTCACCTGCCGCGACTGGTTCCAGCTCAGCCTCAAGGAAGGCCTGACCGTCTTCCGCGAGCAGGGTTTCTCGGCCGACATGAACTCCGCGCCGCTCAAGCGCATCGAGGACGTGTCGCTGCTGCGCCGGGCCCAGTTCCCGGAAGATGCCGGCCCGTTGTCGCACCCGGTGCGGCCCTCGCAGTACAGCGAAATCAATAATTTCTACACCGCCACGGTGTACGAGAAAGGCTCGGAGCTGGTCCGCATGCTGGCCGGCCACCTCGGCGCCGACGGCTTCCGTCGCGGCATGGACCTCTACTTCGACCGCCACGACGGTCAGGCCGCCACGATCGAGGATTTCCTCACGGCGCTGGGCGAAGCCAACCACACGGACCTTTCGCCCTACCTGGCCTGGTACGGCCAGGCGGGCACGCCACGCCTGACCGCCGAAGGGCAGCACGACGCGGCACGGCGGCGCTACCAGTTGACCCTGCGCCAGCGCACACCGGTAGGCCCCGGCCAGCCGACCAAGCAGCCGCTCCCCATACCGGTGCGGCTGTCGCTGTTCGCCCGGGACGGCACGGCGCTGCCGTTGCGCCTCGACGGCGAGCCGGCGGCAGCCGGCATCGAACGCACGATGGTGCTGGATGGTCCGGAACAGGTCTTCGTCTTCGAGGACATCGACGCGCCTCCCGTGCCCTCGCTGCTGCGTGGCTTCTCGGCGCCGGTGATCCTGGAATGCGACTACGCGCCCGACGAGCTGGCGCTGCTGCTGCGCCACGACGCCGACGGCTTCAATCGGTGGGAAGCCGGCCAGCAGCTTGCGGGCCTGGCGTACGACGACGTCCGCGACAGCCGGCCAGGCGCCGCGGCGCTCGACGCCTGGACGGCGGCGCTTGCCGACCTGTTCCACGACGCGTCGGTGGATGACGCCCTGCTCGCCGAACTGCTGACGCCGCCGGGCGAGATCGAACTGGTGGAGCGCCAGCCCGAACGCGATCCCGACCGTATCCGCGCGGTGCGCCAGGCCATGTTGCACGCGCTGGCTACCCGCATCGGGCGCGACGCACTGCACGATCGCTACCGATCGCTGCATGCCGCCACCACGGCGGCGCTGGATGCACCCGCCCAGGCCGGCAGGCAGCTGAAGCGTCGCATGCTCGATCTGCTGGGGCTGGTCGATCCAGCCACCGCCACCGGCCTGGCCCGCGCGCAATACGACGAGGCACCGGGCATGACCGATCGCCTGGCCGCACTGACCACGCTGGCGACGCTCGACCCTGTCGCGGCGGAGCCCGCCCTTGCCCACTTCCGTCAGCGCTACGCGGGCAATGCGCTGGCACTGGACAAGTGGTTCGCGGCGCAGGCCCAGCTGCCGGGGGACGGCGCATTCGCGCGCGTGCAGTCCGTCGAGCACGATGCGGCGTTCACGCTGAAGAACCCGAACCGGGTGCAGTCGCTGATCGGAACGTTTGCGCGGGCCAACCCCTCGGGCTTCCATCGTGCCGACGGCGCGGCCTACCGTTGGCTGGGTGACCGGCTGGTAGCGATCGATGCCCTGAACCCGCAGGTAGCAGCACGGGTGGCCACGGCCTTCAACGGCTGGAAGCGACTGGAGCCGGTGCGGCGGGAGGCCGCCCATGCGGTGATTGCCGACCTGGCGGCGCGCAAGGACCTGTCCAGGGATCTGACGGATATCCTCGCCCGCATTGCGATGGGCTAGCCGACGGCGGAAGCGTGATCTGCGTCACAACCTGCGACAGTGAGGGTACAAGACTGACGCACTGCGTCACTCACTGCCGAATTAGAGCGCAACTTTGACAAAAAAATCACACCCGGGGCATGTTAACGGTGTAGATTCGCCTACAACGAAGAAAGCCGCAGCGGTCAGCTACGGCCTTCGTGCCAGTCATAAGGTTTCTGGCGCCCGGCAGCACGGTCATCCTGGATTCCCCCTGTTCCTGAGACCGCCGGGCGCCAGATCTCGTTCGAACCGAATGAGGCATCCTTGCCCACATCCCGCTTCCTTCTACCAGCACGCGACCAAACCCCTGCGTTCGGTCTCGGCGCGCGTCTGATCGCGCAGCGTCTGCCTGGTTGAAGTGCAAAAGTGAGAAAGCACGAGGCGTGCCAAACCCACCGAGCGAAGCTGACGTGCCGGCCGGCGCGGCGGCTCCACTCGGCGTAAAATCACGGCACGTCCCGCCCGAAACCTTCCCATGCTGCATTCAGAAATCTATGACGTCATCGTGGTCGGTGGCGGACACGCCGGTACCGAAGCCGCGCTGGCCGCCGCGCGCGCCGGCGCTCGCACGCTCCTGCTCAGCCACTCGATCGAAACCATCGGCCAGATGAGCTGCAACCCGGCGATCGGCGGCATCGGCAAGGGCCATCTGGTCAAGGAGATCGACGCCCTGGGTGGCGCCATGGGCCGCGCCGCGGATCGCGCCGGCATCCAGTGGCGCACCCTCAACGCGTCGAAAGGCCCGGCGGTGCGTGCCACGCGCTGCCAGGCCGATCGCACCCTTTACCGCGCCGCGATCCGCTCGATGGTGGAGACGCAGCCCAACCTGTCGCTGTTCCAGCAGGCGGTGGACGACCTGATTCTCGTCGACGGTCGCGTGGCCGGTGTGCGCACGCAGATGGGGCTGGACTTCCATGCGCCCGCCGTCGTGCTCACGGCAGGCACCTTCCTCGCCGGCAAGATCCACATCGGCAGCGCGCAGTACGCGGGCGGGCGCGCAGGCGATCCGCCGGCCTCCATGCTGGCCGCGAAACTACGCGAACTGCCCGTCGCCGCCGACCGCCTGAAGACCGGCACGCCGCCACGCATCGACAGCCGAAGCATCGACTTCTCGCTGCTGGCGGAACAGCCGGGCGACCAGCCCATGCCGCACTTCTCCTACATGGGCTCGGCCGCGGAGCATCCGCGGCAGGTCAGCTGCTGGATCACGCACACCACCGAAGCGACACACGAACTGATTCGCGGGTCACTGGATCGTTCGCCGCTGTACAGCGGGCAGATCGAAGGCGTCGGTCCACGCTATTGCCCGTCGATCGAGGACAAGGTGGTTCGCTTCGCCGACAAGACCTCCCACCAGATCTTCGTCGAGCCGGAAGGACTGGATACCTGCGAGATCTATCCCAACGGCATTTCCACCTCGCTGCCGTTCGACGTGCAGTACGCCCTGGTGCGTTCGATCCCCGGCTTCGCCAACGCGCATATCACGCGCCCCGGCTACGCCATCGAATACGACTATTTCGATCCGCGAGGCCTGCATCCCTGGCTGGAAACCAAGGCCATTCCGGGCCTGTGGTTCGCCGGCCAGATCAACGGCACTACCGGTTACGAGGAAGCGGGCGCCCAGGGCCTGATCGCCGGCATGAACGCCGCGCTGATCGTGCGCGGCGAGGCGCCCTGGTACCCGCGTCGCGACGAAGCCTACATGGGCGTGCTGATCGACGACCTGACCACCAACGGCACCATCGAGCCCTATCGCATGTTCACGTCGCGGGCCGAGTACCGCCTGCACCTGCGCGAGGACAACGCCGACCTGCGCCTCACCGCCCATGGTTACGCCAAGGGCGTGGTGCCGGAGGATCGGTTCCGCCGCTTCGAGGCCAAACGCGATGCGGCCGAGCGCGAGACCGCTCGCCTGCGCGGCCTCTGGGCGGCGCCCGCCAACGCGCTCGGTGCCGCCGTGCAGCGTTCGCTGGGCATTGCCGTCAGCCGCGAGACACATGCCCTGGATCTGCTGCGCCGCCCCGAACTGGACTACGCATTGCTGACCGGCGTGCCCGAACTGGGTCCACCCGTGGACGATGCCGAAGTGGCACTGCAAGTCGAAGTGCAGGCGAAATACGCCGGCTACCTGGAGCGCCAGCGTGAGGACATCGAACGCCAGCGCCGGCAGGAATCCACGAGCATCCCCGAGAGCTTCGACTACGATCGCGTCCGGGGCCTGTCGGCCGAGGTGCTGCTCAAGCTGAAGCGTGCGCTTCCCGCCACCATCGGCCAGGCCTCACGCATCAGCGGCGTGACGCCCGCGGCCATTTCGCTGCTGCTGGTTTACCTCAAACGCCGCGCGGCCTGACCTGCCGGGGCATCCATCTGGCATCATCGTCCCGTCAGCAAAGGCGGGATGAGCACAGCATGCAAGTGTGGATCGGACGTAACGGCGAGCGGTTCGGACCTTACACGGACGACGAAGTCCGTCAGTGGCTGAGGGACGGCACCTGCCGCCCCGACGAACTCGGCTGGCACGAAGGCATGACCGACTGGCGCCCCCTCGGCGAGCTCTTCCCCGATGAGCGCCCCGCCGTCGCGCCGGGCGCGGTGCCGCCTCCGCCGCCGCCCTTCCTCGGCATCAACGATGCCGCCGTGGAGCCCGAGCACGCCGGTTTCTGGCTGCGGCTGGGCGCGTGGGTGATCGACTACATCGTGCTGATGGTGCCGTTCACCTTCATCAGCATCATGATGGGCATGAGCGACGTCATCACCAGCACGTTCGCCCGGATGGAGCACGACCAGGCGGCGGCCATTACCGCCTATGTCGAAGCCATGCGGCCGATCTCCTACGTGCTGCTGGTGGTGGGTTTCGCCTACTACGTGCTGTTCGAGAGCTCGAAATGGCAGGCCACGCCCGGCAAGCTGGCCTGCGGCATCCACGTCACCGATACCACCGGCCAACGGCTGACCCTGGGCCGCGCCGCCGCGCGCAACGCCGTGCGTTTGTTGAACGCGGTGACCCTGCTGGTGCCGATGGTGTTCTACGTCACAGCGGCCTTTACCCAGCGCAAGCAGGGTGTGCACGACCTGCTCGCCAGCACCTACGTGGTCATGGGCCGCGTGGGCAGGCAGCCGCGCCCGGCCCCGCGCGGCGGTGTCGGCGGCAGCTTCAACGCCTGACCCGGCTGCCCCGCCCGGCCCCACGGCCGGGTGGCTCCCCGTGCTTGCTATCATCGGCGGCCCGGTCCGACGTTCCGGCCGGCTGAGCAAAGCACAGGAAAGCCATGCAGAGCATCGAACAACGTATTGCCCAGGACATCGCCGCCAAGCCCGAACAGGTGCGCGCGGCGGTGGAGCTCCTCGACGGCGGCGCCACGGTGCCGTTCATCGCCCGCTACCGCAAGGAAGTCACCGGCGGGCTCGACGACATCCAGCTGCGCCTCCTCGAAGAGCGCCTGCGCTACCTGCGTGAGCTGGAAGACCGCCGCGTGGCGATCCTGGACAGCATCGTCGAGCAGGGCAAGATGACCGACGCCCTGAAGGCCGACATCCTGGGCGCCGATACCAAGGCGCGCCTGGAAGATCTCTACCTTCCGTACAAGCCCAAGCGACGCACCAAGGCCCAGATCGCACGCGAAGCCGGCCTGGAACCGCTGGCGCTCGGCCTGCGCGACGACCCCACGCAGCAGCCCGAAACCGTCGCCGCCGGCTTCGTCGATGCCGACAAGGGCATCGCCGACGTCAAGGCCGCTCTCGACGGCGCGCGGGCCATCCTGATGGAAAGCATCGCCGAGGACGCCACACTGGTCGGCGAACTCCGCGACTGGCTGTGGGAAAAAGGCCAGATCCGTGCCGTCGTGGTGGCCGGCAAGGAAAACGAGGGTGCCAAGTTCCGCGACTACTTCGACCACACCGAAGCCGTCTCGCGCATTCCGTCGCACCGCCTGCTCGCGCTGATGCGCGCACGCAATGAAGGGGTGCTGGAAATAGACCTCCAGCCGGGAGTGGACGCCGACCAGGGCCATGCCGAGGGCGAAGGCCGCGTGGCGGCACGCGCGGGCATCGTCAACAAGGGCCGCGCCGCCGATGCCTGGCTGCGCGAGACCGTGCGCCTCACCTGGCGCGTGAAGCTGCACCTGCACCTGACGCTGGACCTGTTCGGCCGCGTGCGCGAAGGCGCCGAGGACGAAGCGATCCGCGTGTTCGGCGACAACCTGAAAGACCTGCTGCTGGCGGCGCCGGCCGGCGCGAAGACGGTCATGGGCCTGGACCCGGGCATCCGCACCGGCTGCAAGCTGGCCATCGTGGACGCCACGGGCAAGCTGGTGGCCTACGACACCATCTACCCGCACGAGCCGCGCAACCAGTGGGACCAGTCCATCGCCCGCATCGCGCAGCTGAGCAAGCAGCACGGCGTCAACCTGATCGCCATCGGCAACGGCACCGCCTCGCGCGAGACCGACAAGCTGGCCGCCGAAGTGATGCGCAAGCATGCCGACCTCAACCTGTCCAAGGTGGTGGTCAGCGAAGCGGGGGCCTCGGTGTATTCGGCATCCGAGCTCGCGTCGAAGGAATTCCCGGACGTGGACGTCTCCATCCGCGGCGCCGTGTCCATCGCGCGCCGCCTGCAGGACCCCCTGGCCGAACTGGTGAAGATCGAGCCCAAGGCCATCGGCGTGGGCCAGTACCAGCACGACGTGAACCAGGTGAAGCTGGCCCGCGCCCTGGACGCGCGCGTGGAGGACTGCGTGAACGCCGTGGGCGTGGACGTGAACACGGCATCCGCGCCGCTGCTGGCACGCGTGGCGGGCCTGTCCGGCAGCGTGGCCGAGAACGTGGTCAAGCACCGCGACGCGAACGGCCCGTTCCCCAGCCGCAAGGACCTGCTCAAGGTGCCGCGCCTGGGCGACAAGGCATTCGAGCAGTGTGCCGGCTTCCTGCGTATCAGTGGCGGCAGCAACCCGCTGGACGCCAGCTCGGTGCATCCCGAGGCTTACCCCGTCGTCGAGCGCATCCTCAAGCAGTGCGGCCGCGAGGTGAAGCAGGTCATTGGTGACACGTCATTCCTGCGCAACCTCAAGGCGGAAGATTTCACCGACGCAACCTTCGGCGTGCCCACGGTGCGCGACATCCTGAAAGAGCTGGAAAAACCCGGCCGCGATCCGCGTCCCGAGTTCGTCGCGCCCAGCTTCGCCGAGGGCGTCGAAGACCTGAAAGACCTGGCCGTCGGCATGGTGCTCGAGGGGCGCGTCACCAACGTGGCGGCCTTCGGTGCGTTCGTGGACATCGGCGTGCACCAGGACGGCCTGGTCCATGTGTCCGCCCTGTCGCACACCTTCGTCAAGGACCCGCGCGATGCCGTGAAGGCTGGCGACGTGGTCAAGGTGAAGGTGATGGAAGTGGACCTGCCACGCAAACGCATCGCGCTGAGCATGCGCCTGGACGACGTGCCGGGCGAAACCCGCGGCGGCCGCCCGGGGTCACGCGACGACACGGCCGGCCCCGGCGGCAACCGCCGTGGCGGACAAGGCGGCGGCAACCGCAACGCGTCCCCGCCCAAGCCGGCGGCCGCGCCCGCCAACAGCATCTTTGCCGATGCGTTGTCGCGCGCTCTTAAGAAATAACGCAACATACGCGCGCGCCTCTTCGGGGGCGCGCGACTCAGGGACAACCCATACGCAAGCCCCTACCGCGGCGCAGCATGCGCTCGCGTATGGCTTCGATTACCGTAACGTTTCTCTAACGCCCCACACACGGAGTGATTCCACATGCGTATTCGTCATCTCGCCGGCGCCATCGGCGCTGCCCTCCTCGCCAGTGCCGGGGCACACGCCGACGGTTTTACGCAGGTGGTGTCCTTCGGCGACTCGCTCAGCGACAGCGGTAACGTCTCCACGCTGCTTCGCTCGCCGGTCGCGCTGCGCTTCACCACCAACCCGGGCACCGTGGCCGTGGAGAACATCGCGGCAAACTACGGCCTGACGCTCACGCCGTCGCTCAAGGGCGGCACCGACTACGCTTACGGCAATGCGCGCGCCGCCACGGTGAACCCGGTTACCGGCACGCCGCTGACCGTGCCGCCGACCTCGACGCAGATCCAGACCTACCTCGCCTCCACCGGTGGCAAGGCCGACCCGAATGCGCTCTACACGATGTGGATCGGCGCGAACGACCTGCTCGCCGCCACGGCCAACCCGGCCACGGCCCAGGTCGTCGTCGCCACCGCGGCCACCAACGAAGTCGGCCAGATCAAGGCCCTGCAGGCCGCCGGCGCGAAGACCATCGTCGTCTTCAACCTGCCCGATGTGGGCAAGACCCCGGCCGCCCTTTCCCAGGGTGCCACGGCAGCCGGCCAGATCTCGCAGCTGGCCCAGGTCTACAACGGCGTCCTGTCCGGTGGCCTGACCCAGGCCGGTCGCGGCATCGTGCCGGTCAACGCCTACGCGATCCTCAACGAGGTCATCGCCAACCCCAGCGCCTATGGCTTCACCAACGTCACCGTGCCGGCCTGCACCACGGCCTCGTCGCTGACCTGCACGCCCGCCACGCTGCGCGACCCGAATGCGGCGTCCACGTACCTGTTCGCCGACGGCATCCATCCGACCACGGCCGCCCACGCGATCCTCGGCCAGTACGCCGTGTCGATCATCACCGCGCCGCAGAAGATCTCGCTGCTCGGCGAAGCCGGTCTCGCGTCCAACGCGGCCCATGTCCGCGCCCTTCGCGGCCAGATGATGGCCGACAACTTCGGCGCCGAATCGCGCGTGTTCGCCGCGGTCGATTACGGCCAGCAGAAATTCAAGTCGACCGACACCTCGCCCAAGACCGACAGCGACAACGTCAACCTGACCGTGGGCGCGGATGCCCGCGTCAACGACAACGTGTCGGTCGGTGTCGCGCTGGGCCTGTCGCAGAACAACGCCGACTTCCAGGGTGGCGGTGGCTACAAGATGCAGGATGTGGCCGGTTCCGGCTATGCGTTCTACCACCAGGGCGGCGGCTACGGCGGCGCGTTCGTCAGCTTCGGCCAGCTGAGCTTCACCGACATCGACCGTCGCATCGATCTCGGTGCCGCACGCCGCACCGAAACCGGCAAGACCGACGGCTCCCACGTAGGCGCAGGCCTGCAGGGCGGTTGGTGGTTCGGCAGCGATACGCTGAAGACCGGCCCGTTCGTGAGCGTGGAATGGGAACAGCTTCGCGTGTTCGGCTACACCGAGCGCAGCGACAGCAGCACCGCGATGACCTTCGGCCGCCAGACCCGCAACGCCCGCATCGAAACCGCCGGCTGGCGCCTGCAGGGTTCCTGGCAGGCTGGCAGCACGATGCTGCACCCGTTCGCCGAAGTGGGCTACAACCACGACGGCCGCGCCGACGATCGCTTCGTGTCGGCCGGGCTCAACAGCATGGCCGGCCGGTTCGACGTCCAGGGCTTCACCCCGGACAAGACCTGGGTCACCGCCGATCTGGGTGTCAGCGCCGACTTCAGCCAGCGCTGGAGCGGCTGGGCCAGCTACAGCGGCCGCTTCGCCGACGATACGCAGCGTTACAACAGCCTCAATCTTGGGCTGAAGATGGCGTTCTGATCCACGCCGTCATGCGATGAAAAACGCCGACCTCGTGTCGGCGTTTTTTTGGATACGTTGACGAAAAAACGCCGGCACATGCCGGCGTTCTTCATGCGCGGAAAGGACGGCTTACTTCTTGCCGCCGGCCTTCGCGTACATCGCCTCGGCCTGCTTCTTCAGGTCGTTGGCAGCGTCGTCGCTGAGCACGTCGACCTTGCCACCGGCCTCGTTCTGCTTGAGCACCAGCTCGCCGGCATCGTTCCAGCCCGCGCGCTCGGTGGAGGTCGGCTTGCCATCCTTGCTGGGCTTCTTCTCCTGGACGATCACCCAGGGCTTGCCATCCTTGTAGGCATAGTTGGTCGAGGTAAAGCCCTTGTCGCCGTAGTCGACCAGCTCGATGACGAACTGCACGTCGCTGCCCTTCTTGAAGATCTGCCAGCCGCGCGACTCGCCTTCCTTCAACGCGGTGCCCTGGGTCATCTTCAGGCCACCGATGTTCTTCTTCAGGCTGTTGAAGCCGTTGAGCTCCTTCTCGCCCGGCGTGGCTTCACCCACCATCTGGATGTTGGCAACGTTCTTGGCGCCCTTGGTCAGCACCGGGGTCTTCAACGGCGACGAATAGTGACGCTCACCGTCCTGAAGCGACGCTTCGACGATGTAGATGTCGTTCGGGTTGAGATCCGACGCGTTGAAATCGAGCTGGAACGACTGCGGCAACGTCACCGGCTGCACGGTCTTGGTGGCCAGGGGCTGCGAGCCCTCGGCGCTGACGTCCACCAGCTTGAGATCGAGCTTGGCATCCGGCGACAGTTGAGCACCCGCGTCACGCAGGGTGACGCTACCCGTGACGGCATTGGCGGGAGCGGCACTGTCGCTGCCACCGGCGGCGGCCTGCTGGCCGTTGTTGTCGGAGCCGCCACCGCAGCCGGCAAGCGCCAGGGCAGTCACGGAAGCGAGCGACAAGAAGATCCTGCGCATGGTCGAACCTCATAGGAAACGAAACGGATTTGGGTCGCGGACGATACGCGTGCGCATGGCGCGGCAACACGTCCCGGGGGAACCTTGGAGCATACCGGCAAAATCTCTCCTGTAAAAGTCAAGGGAGGAATTACCTGAGTTTTCGTAAAAGGAGACCCCGTTGGCATGTTTAAAGGCAGGTTTGCCGGAAACGGCCAGACTGCCAGCATGGCAGCGACCTGATCACCCTATCCCATGCAAAAAAAACGCCACCCGCGGGGATGGCGTTTTCTCGAGTGGATAGCCGACATGGAACGGCTATCCACGTTCGACGGAACGACGATCAATAGTCGTACGTGACACCGAAGCGGAAATACCGCGGGGTCTGGAACGCGATCGGCACGTTGTAAGTCGGCTCCTTCGCATCCGTGGTTGCGTAGTACGGATCGGACTGGGTCTTCTTCTGCTCGTTGAGCAGGTTGAAGACTTCCGCCGTGAACGCCAGCTTGCCTTCGGCAAACGCCGGACGGTAGGCGAGCGCCGCCGAGACGGTGTGCGTGACCGGGTTGCGACCCACCGCGCCCGGGGGCGACGGCTGGCCACCGCACCAGTGGTACGACTCGGTACCGTAACCGGCGTCGATCTGGTCGGGGCCGAAACCGCCGTAGCAGTTACGCGGCGCACCGGAGATGATCGCGATGTTACCCGAGAGCTGCCATTCCGGCGTGATCTCGTAGGCACCATACATCTTGAACGCATGGGTGTGATCGTTGGCGAGCTTGCCATTCGAGTACACCATCAGCGGGGCGTTATCCCATGCCTGGGTGACCGACGGATCGCTGCGCGTACCGGCATCGGAATCGGTCTGGCCTTCGCTGTTGCCGTAGAGCTTCGAGTAGACGTAGCTCACATTGCCCCACCACTTGCCATCACCCTTCTCGTGCTGCAGATGCAGTTCGAGCGCGTAGTAATGACGCTTCAGGTGCGGGAAGCCGAGATCGGCGTTGGTCGCATCGACACTGTCGAAGCCGCCGGTGGCATTGGGCGCCAGGAACGTGTTGGCACGACCCGGATTGAACAGGTAGCAGCTGACGCCAGCCTGCTTCAGGTCGACCGCGGAACCGCTTGCCGTGAACAGCTGCTGCAGGCGGCCCGCCGGATCGTCGCCCGTATCGCAATAATCGTCGATCGCGTTGCCGAGCTTGCGGTAGGTCGCCTTGGCGCCGTACACCCAGTTGTCACCCAGGGTCTTGTCGAAACCGAGGATGAACTCATCTTGGTACTCGGACTTCAGGCCCTTCGCCGTCACGATGCGGGGATCCTTCGCCTGGCCGTATTCGTTGTTCGTCGAGTACGGTTGGCCCGGGCCGTTAACCGTGTTGAGCGGCGTCAGACCCGTCGGGTAACCGTTGGTCGGATCGATACCGGTATAGGAGTAGTAGACATTGGTCTGCGTGGAGCCCGACGCACCACGGAGTGCCGGCGCCAGCGGCAGGGCGAGGTAGTAACGACCCGCGTTGCCGTAGACCTTGAAGGTGCTGTCGCCGAACACGTCCCACGTGCCGCCGAGACGCGGAGCCCACTGCGGCTTGGTCTGGGTGATGTACGGCTCGTTGCTGCCGTTGTAATTGGTGAACTGATCGTTGCGCAGACCGAGCGACAGCTTCACGGTGTCCGTGACCTGCCATTCGTCCTGGACGTACTGCGCGCGCTGGCGGACACGCACCGACGCGGCCGTCTGCTGGCGGTACTGGCTCACGTAGTAAGGCGTACCAACCGGGGAGTCGACGGCGCCGTTGGCGATGCCGCTACCCGCTGCCACCGTACCGTAGCTCCACATGTAACCGGCATCGGCGTACACCGATGCACCATCGTTCAGATCCTGCGAGTTCTGGTTGTCGACACCCACCGTGATGGTGTGATCGCCCAGCACATAGGCAAGATCGACGCGATAGTTCGACACCTTGCTCTCGTGCCTCGAATCGGGCACCGTCGTCAGGTTCTGGGCATTGGTGATGCCCTGCGGGAAGCCTGCGGTATAAGCCGGGTTCTGCTGCTGCGGCGAGATGATGTGGATGAGCGACGGATCGGCGCTGCCCGGCTTCGTGTAGAGCTTCGTGTCCTGCTTGCCGTACTGCGCGGTCAAGGTCAGGGCATCGGTGATGTAGCTCGTGTACTTCGCGATCCACATGCGCTGCTTGGTGTTCTCAGTCGTATCCTGCGACTGGAACGCGCCCGTGCGACGGGTATCGTTGTCAAAAGCGTAGACGTCGCCGCTGTAATTGTTCTGGTAGCTGGCGCCCGTCAGCTCGAGCAGGTTGTTGTCGTTGATATTCCAATCGAACTTGGCATACAGCTTCGGGCTTTTGTAGGTGTACTGCGTGTTGCGGTTCGACGAGCTGATTGCGACATTGTCGCCCTCGCGCTTTTCACCCTCGACAGCAATGAAGCCGAACAGGGTGTCCTTGATCAGGGGACCGCCAGCGTAAGCCGAATAGACCGCGTCCCAATCCTTGTTGAGGTTACGGTAACGGTAGGTCTGGCCGTCGTTGACCGAGCTGCCCGGATACTTGGCGTTGATCGGGTCGGCCTTGGCGAAGGCCGGGGTCCAGAGGATCTGGCCACCCGCATGGAAGTCATTCGTGCCGCGACGGCCGACGACGCTGATCACACCACCGTCAGAGCGACCGTACTGGGCGCCGTAGCCGCCGGTCAGGATTTCCTGCTGGTCAACGGCACCGTACGGCAGGGTCATGCCGCCATAGCCCGCCACCGGATCGGTGGTGTTCATACCGTTGATGTAATACGCGTTCTCAGTGACTGCCGAGCCGCCGAACGAGACGAGAGCCTGACCGGTGGGGCTGGCGAATCCGGTACCCGACGCACCCGGCGAGACGCCCGGAGCCAGCAGCGCGATCGCTTCGGCGGAGCGGCCGAGCGGCAGCTGCTTGAGCTGGGTCTGGGTGATGACGGTGCGCGAGTCGACCGACGACACGTCGATCGGCGGCGTGGAGGTGCCGACCACGGTGACGCCTTCGAGGTTCGAAGCGTTGGCGGCAGTGGCTGCAGCGCCCGCGTTGAATGACACATCGGTACCGGCGTTGACGCGGAGTTCCACGTTATCGCGCGAATCGACCGTCGCGCCACCCTTCATCAGGCTGACCTTGTACGTGCCCAGCGGAAGGTTGCTGAAGCCGTAACGCCCGTTCTGACCGACCGTGGCGGTACGCGTCACGCCGGAGCCGCTGGTGATCTGAACGGTGTCGCCGGCTTCGGCCGAACCGAACAGGCTACCGGTGGTGGCCTGGGCGAACGCGCTGCCCGTAAGGCCCATGCCCATGGCCAGCGCAAGCGCCAGCGACGAACGACGCAGGACGGAAGCCTGCCGGATGCTGCGAGAACTCATTGCAAATCTCCCCAGATCGACCCTAACAGGGCCCAAAAAAACGAGCAAAACCGACCAAAGGCCGGAAAAAATGGCCTTGTCCGTCGCTCGGATCCGAGGGGTGATACCAGCGTCCTACTCCTCCCAGAGAGAACGCCAACCCCTGACCAGCTTCTGACAAGCCCTGACGAAGAACCCACCCTTCGCCTTTCGCGGTTCACGAAAGGGTCAGTCAGGTATCGCCGATGCCGAACATAGGCGTGACCCGACTGCCGTGTCAACAAATTATTTACACGGGCTAGGTGTTTTTCCTAGTGCGGAACTCGTTCAGGTATGGCTGCCAACTCGCGGAAATCAGGAGATTTTTGCTTGAGAAATAAACAGTTCCGAAAAAAAAGCCCTCGTCCGGGAGGCGGAAGAAGGCGATCTGGGGAGCACGTTTCCTTACCGTCGGGGGGCAAAGCCTTGCCCCCCGCGGTCTTTTTCTTGTTGTGCGATACGCGGCGCGCTATCAGAAGTCGTAGCTGATGCCGAAGCGAGCGTAACGCGGCGTGGTCTGGTAGATGGGAACGCCGTACCGCGGGTTCAGCTGCTGCGTGGTGCCGTGCAGCGGGTAAACCTGCGTTTCCTTGCGCTGGTTCAGCAGGTTGAACACCGTGACGTTGAAGGCCAGCTTCTTGTCGGCCCATTCCGGACGGTATTCCAGGCTGCCCGTGACGATGTAGGTCCAGGGATTGTGGCCCGCTTCACCCGGGGGCGACGGCTGACCGTCGCACCAGTGGTAATAGGAGCCGTAGCCGAGGTTCGGGTTCGTCTGGTTCGGGCCGTAGAAGCCGAGGCAGCTCTTCGGCGCGCCCGAGGCGATGTTGATGTTCGCGGCAACCAGCCATTCCGGCGCCAGCTGGTACGAACCGTAGGCCTTGAACTGGTGCTTGCGGCTGTTGGCCAGTTCGCCGTTGGCGTACTGCATGACTTCGGCGTAATCCCAATCGACCGTCGCCGAGACCGTGTCCTGACGGATGTCCGAACGGACCTGGCCTTCCGAGTTGCCGTAGCTCTTCGAGTAGACGTAGTCGAAGCGGACCTGGTACTTGCCGTCCCAGGCATGGTCCAGGTACATCTCGAGACCGTAGTAGCTGCGCTTGTTGTGCGGGAAGCCGAAGTCCTGGTTGTTCATGTCGACGCTGTAGAAGCCGCCGTTGGTGTTCGGCACCAGGAACGTATTGGCACGGCCCGGGTTGAACAGGTAGCTGCCCTGGATGGCGCCGATGGTGTTCGGATCGATACCCGAACGGATCATCTTGGCCTCGATCGCACTGCTGTCGCCGACATCGTCGATCGAGTTACGCAGCTTGCGCACGGTGGCCTTGGCACCGTAGGTCCACTTGTCCGTCAGCGCGGCGTCGAAGCCGAGGATGAACTCGTCCTGGTACTGCGACTTGATGTTGGTGGCGGCGGCGGTGGCCGGATCGCGCGGGATGCCGTACTCGCGGTTGGCCGAGATCGGGCCGCCCGTGCTGCTGGCGATCGGCGTCAGGCCCGACGGAATACCGTTGGCGTCGATGCCCGTGTAGTTGAAGTACTCGCGGGTGTAGAGCGAGGCACCGGCGGAACGCAGCGCGACGGTCGCCGGCAACGCGAGGTAGTAGCGACCCGCGTTGGCGTAGATCTTCAGGCTGGAGTCGCCGTTGACGTCCCAGGTGGCGCCCAGACGCGGGGCCCACTGCGGCGTGGTCAGGCGCAGGTACGGCTGGCCGTCCTGGTTGTAGTTGGTGAACTGATCGTTCCGCAGGCCCAGCTTCAACATCCAGCGATCGTTGACCTGCCAGGTGTCCTCGATGTACTGCGCACGCTGCGTGGTGCGAACCGACGCGGCGGTGCTGTAGACGTAACGCGCGACGTAGTAACCACGACCACCCGGGGGAGCGACATAGGCGTCGTCGGTCGGCAGCGTGCCGATGATGGGCGTGCCCGCGTCGGTGTTCAGGTACTCCCAGGCGTAACCCGGACCCGTCGTGCTCTGGCCGTCATCGTTATCGGCCACTTTCTGGTTATCCAGACCGGCCACGATGGTGTGGTCGCCGATGTGATAGCTCAGGTCGACACGGAAGTTCGTGTTGGTCGAGGTATGGTTCGGATTGTTGGTCTGCGCCGCCGGGTTGGCGTTGCTGATCGCGGCACCGCCGGTGATCAGCGGATCCTGGTTGGTCGCCGTGATGATCGACGGCAGGGACTGATCGCCGCCCTCGGCGGTGTAGTACGTGCCCTTCATCTTGCCGTACAGCGCGGTCAGGGTAAGGTCATCGGTGATGTAGCTGGTGAACTTGGCGGTGTACAGATTCGCACCCGACTTGTTCAGCGGCGCGCCGGCGGTGTCCTTGCCGGTGTATGCACCCTTCTGCTGAGTCGCGTAGCTGTAGCTGTAGATCGACGCGTCGTAATCCTGCTTGTTGGACGCACCGGTCACTTCGAGGATGTTGCTGTCGTTGATGTTCCAGTCGACCTTGCCGTAAATCTTCGGGTTACGGTAGGACTGCTGGTAAACGAACGGCGACGCGATGCTGGTCGTCTGGTTGCCCTCGCGGCGCTCCTGCTCGGCGGCAAGGAAGATGTACAGCTTGTCCTTGATCAGCGGGCCACCGGCGTACGCGGAGTACGTCGTGCGCCAGTTCTTGTCGTTGCGGTTGTCGTCGTACAGCGCGCCGGCCTGCGCACCGACCTGGCGGTAGTAGTTGATCGGGTCGGCCTTGGTGCCCTTCGGCTCCCAGAGCACCTGGCCACCGAAGTGCCATTCGTTGGTGCCGCGCTTGCCGACCTGGCTGATCACGCCGCCGGACGAACGACCATACGCCGCGCCGTAACCGCCGGCGAGAATTTCCTGCTGGTCGATGGCGCCGTACGGCAGGGTGATACCACCGAAGCCGCTGAGCGGGTCGGTGGTGTTGAAACCGTTGATGTAGTACGCGTTCTCGGTGACGGCGCTGCCGGCGATCGAGACGAGGGCGTTACCGGTCGGGCCGACGAAGAACGAGCTGCCGCTCACGGCGCCCGGCGCCAGCAGCGCGATGGCTTCGGCGGTACGCGCCAGCGGCAGCTTGTTCAGCTGCTCGGAGGTAATGACGGTGCGCGAGTCGACCGCGCTGACGTCGATCGACGGCAGGGCGTTGGCCGAGACAGTCACGCCTTCCAGGCTGGTCGAAGCCGAGGTGCCGGAAGCGGCGGCGGCGTCGAAGGCCACTTCGGTACCGGCGCCGACGCGCAGGGAGACGTTGGAACGCGAATCGACGGCGGCACCGTCCTTGTTCAGCGTCACCTTGTAGCTACCCAGCGGCAGCGACGTGATGGTGTAGCGACCAGCGGCATCCACGGCGACGGTGCGGGTTACACCCGTCTCGTTGGTGGCGGTCACGGTCTGGCCCGCACCTGCCGGCACCTGGCCGAAGATGGAACCCGTGGTGGACTGTGCGAAGGCGGCACCGGACACGGTACCCAGGCCGATGGCGAGGGCCAGTGCGGTGCGACGTCCCATCATGGCGGCGCGGTTGTGGCGCGAATTCATCTTGCATCTCCCCGATTAAAAATTCCGTCAGCGCGATAAGTCGCGTCGAGCGGCAAGCCGACCCCGGCCCGGCTCGCGCCAGGCTTCTGAGAGATCGGAGGCTGAAAAAAATCCCCTTTCAACAGCAGAGCCCCCTACTAAGGACCCTGCACCCCGAAGCGCCACTGTCGTGGCTTGGCATTAGGTATATCCAAAGCTGTCATCGCTACGCAATACGAAAATCTCACGGAAAATTTACGTAGCTAGACAGCTATTCCCATAGCAAGTGATGGGCAACGCAAAAAACTGCGCCGTTACAATCAGTTACATATGTGACCTTTGGGCCTTGCAAGAAAACCCTTCCTTTTTCCTAGGAATCATTCCTAGAGAAAAGTCCGGATTTGCCGGGTGTGCGCGTAGGGTTTTGCGCATTCGACCACCCCGCGACGGGTCCGACTGAGCCGATTCGCCCTATAACGCATGAAATACCGATTGCAACGTTCCGGGGATCGGCGCGCACTCACCCGTGCCCTCGTACCGGCAGGCAAACATCCCAAGAAAGAACAGACGGTTAGGCGCCACCGCGATCGCACTGGCGAGTCCAGGGGCAGCGGATGGCGTTACCTAAGAAACTTCTCAGCAGAAAGGCTTTCGAAGGGAAGTTGCTGTACACCGAATACACGGTCCGCGCGTTGGATCGCGGAAGGCCGGGGGCCGATCCACTCAGACACGAGGTTCCAAGCGCATGAATTACAACTCAAGGGGCTCCGTCATGGCCGATGCGGCCGGCGAAAACGTAGAGTCCGCACGTATCGACGTCACGCCGGTCACGTCGTCGTTCGCCACCCGCGTGCGGGCAGTGATCAAGATGTCCGGCAGCGTCAGCGAGATTGCCCGACGCTGCGGCTTTTCCGAAGGCGTCGTGCGCAGCTGGCGCGACGGCAACACCGATCCATCGCGCGGGCGCTGCGTCACGATGGCCAAGACACTGGGCCTTTCCCTCGTCTGGCTCGCCGCCGGAGAAGGCCCGATGATGCTGGACGGCTCGGGCGACGATCCGCTCGCCCGTACCGACACCACGGAAAACGTGCGCGGCCGTGAAGGGCGCGAAGCGTCGGGCCCGGTGCCGTCCACGCTGGATGCCTCCCGCCTCGCGGCGGCGATGAAGCTCCTGCAGTCCGATATCGAGATGACCGGCAGCCGGTTTTCCCCCGTGCGCCATGCCGATCTGGTCGCCGAGATGTATTCCATCCTCGGTCGGTCGGGCGAAGTGGACTATGCGGATCGCATGATTGCCTTCCGTCATACGCTGATGTCGCGTGTGGCGGACGATCAGGCCACCGCCGCCTGATCGGCGGTAAGCGATAAGTAGGCCCCCGCCGCCAGTGGCGACGGGGGCTTGTGCGGGCTGGTATGGCTTACAGTCGCGAGATGTCCGCGATGGCGCCGAACGTAGCCTTGAGCTGGGCCAGCAGGGCGAGGCGGTTGCCACGCACCGCGGCGTTGTCGGCGTTGACCAGCACGTCGTCGAAGAACGTATCCACCGGCCCCTGCAACGCCGCCAGGCGTGCCAGCGTGCCTGTGTAATCGCCCGATGTCAGCATTCCCTTCGTCTCGGTGCGCGCCGCGTCCAGCGCGGCGTGCAGTGCGCGCTCGGCGTCGAGCTCGAAATGCGCCGGGTCCACCGTAGCGGGCACAGGCGAGGCACCGGCCTCTTCCGCCTGCTTGCGCAGTATGTTGGCCACGCGCTTGTTGGCCGCTGCCAGGCTGGCCGCTTCGGGACGTCGCGCGAACTCGCCCACCGCGCGCAAGCGGCGATCGAAGTCCGGCAACGTGACCGGGGACACCGCGATCACCGCTTCGAACTGGTCGGCCGAGAAGCCCTGGTCGGCGTAATAGCCACGCAGGCGCTCCAGCACGAAGGCTTGCACCTCGTCGCCCAGCTCGCGACGTCGGGCACCGATGTCGACAACCGGCGGCTTGCCGTCCTTGCCGGGCTTCACGCCGGCCACCAGGGCCGCTTCGGGAACCAGCTCGAAGGCTTCGCTGAGGGCGGCGCGCAGATCGATGTCGAGGCCGGCCTCGATCAGCGTGCGTGCGAGCCCGAGCGCCGCGCGGCGCAGGGCGAACGGGTCCTTGTTGCCGCTGGGCTTCAGGCCGACGGCGAAGATGCCCGCGAGAGTGTCCAGGCGTTCGGCCACGGCCAGCACCTGGCCGACCTTGCCGGCAGCGATGGCATCGCCGCCGAACCGCGGCTGGTAGAAGCTGTCCAGCGCGTCGGCGACATCCGCGGGCAGGCCCTGTCGCGTGGCGTAATAGCGGCCCATCACGCCCTGCAATTCGGGGAACTCGCCGACCATGCGGGTCAGCAGGTCGCACTTGGCCAGCGCGGCCGCCTGCGTGGCCTGCCCCGCGTCCACGCCGACGCGGTTGGCGATCACGCGGGCCAGTTCGGCCACGCGCACCGTCTTGTCCCACAGGCTACCCAGCGACTGCTGGTAGGTGACCGACTTGAGGCCTTCCTGGTGGTCGGCCAGCGGGGTTTTGAGATCGGCGTCCCAGAAGAACTTGGCGTCGGCGAAGCGCGGGCGGATGACGCGTTCGAAACCCTTGCGGATCTCCGCGGGATCGCGGCTTTCGATATTGGCGACACCGATGAAATGCTCGGTGAGGCGGCCGTCCTCGGCAAACACCGGCACGAACTTCTGGTTGGTCTCCATGGTGGTGACCAGCGCCTCGGGCGGCACGTCCAGGAACTCACGCTCGAACGTGCAGGCGATCGCCACCGGCCATTCGGTGAGGTTGGCGATCTCGGCCAGCAGGCCCTCGGCCAGTCGCGGCACGCCGCCGGTGGCCACCCGGGCCACCTCGTCGACCACGCGCTGGCGGCGCTCGGCCGGATCGGCGATCACGTGCGCCTGGCGCAACGTATCCAGCCAGCTGTCGGCATCGGCCACCGACACGGGCTCCGGATGGTGGAAGCGATGACCACTGCTCAGCCGCCCGCTGGACAGTCCGAGGACCTGGCCATCCACCACATCGGCGCCGTGCAGCATCAGCAAGGTGTGGACCGGGCGGACGAAGCTGTCCTCGCGGTTACCCCAGCGCATGGCCTTGGGAATCGGCAGCGCCTTGAGCGATTCGGCGACCACCTCCGGCAGCAGCGCGGCGGTGGGCTGGCCCGGTTTCACCGCACGGAAGACGAACCAGGCGCCCTTATCGGTCTCCAGTTTTTCCAGTGCCGCCACGTCCACACCGCAGGACTGCGCGAAACCGACCAGCGCCTTGCTCGGCGCACCGTCCGCACCGAGGCTGGCGGACACGGCCGGCCCACGGCGTTCCACGGTCTGCTCCGGCTGGGCGGTGGCCACATCGGGAAGATGGACGGCAAGGCGACGCGGCGAAGCGTAGGTTTTCGCGGCCTCGTAGGCGGCGGCCACGCCGCGCTTGCGCAGGCCCTCGACGATGCCCTGCGCGAAGGCACCGGCAAGGTCGTCGAGGGCCTTGGGTGGCAGCTCTTCGGTGCCCAGTTCGATCAGGAGGGGCAGGCGCTTATCGGCCATGGACGGCCTCCTTGTCGTTCTTCTTCAAGCCGGGAAACCCGAGTTTTTCGCGCTGGGCGACGTAGGCCTCGGCCACACTGCGGGCCAGCGTACGCACGCGCAGGATGTAGCGCTGGCGTTCCGTGACACTGATGGCCCGGCGTGCGTCGAGGAGGTTGAAGGCGTGGCTGGCCTTGCAGACCTGCTCGTAGGCCGGCAAAGGCAGGCCGGCCTCGATCAGCTTGGCGGCCTCGCCCTCGCACACGTCGAACCAATGGAACAGCTCGGCCACATTGGCGTGCTCGAAGTTGTAGGTGCTCTGCTCCACTTCGTTCTGGTGGAACACGTCGCCGTAGGTGACCACGCCATGCGGGGCGTTTGCCCAGACGATGTCGTAGATGCTGTCGACATTCTGCAGGTACATCACCAGGCGCTCGAGGCCGTAGGTGATCTCACCCGTGACCGGCCGGCATTCCAGGCCGCCGGCCTGCTGGAAGTAGGTGAACTGGGTGACTTCCATGCCGTTGAGCCAGACCTCCCAGCCGAGCCCCCAGGCACCCAGCGTCGGCGACTCCCAGTTGTCCTCGACAAAGCGCAGGTCGTGCACCAGCGGATCGATGCCCAGCGCCTTCAGCGAGCCGATGTACAGGTCGAGGATGTTGTCGGGGTTCGGCTTCAGCATTACCTGGTACTGGTAGTAATGCTGCAGGCGATTCGGGTTGTCGCCGTAGCGACCGTCCGTGGGCCGTCGACACGGCTGCACGTAGGCGGCCGCCCAGGGCTCTGGTCCGAGCGAGCGAAGGAAGGTCATCGGGTGGAAGGTGCCCGCGCCCACTTCGGTGTCGAGCGGCTGCACCAGCACACAGCCCTGGTCCGCCCAATAGCGGTTGAGGGTCTGGATCACGTCTTGGAAAGTGGGCGCGGACATGGTTCCCGAGTCCTTGAGAAAGCGGGCTAGTATAGCGGCGTAGTATTGAACACGGGGTTGGACCTGATGGCAGTCAATCCGCAGCACGCCGCCCTCCTGGGCCGCCGTGGCCGGCTGGAGCTCGACGAGGTGCTCGCCGCGCTCATGGTGGACGGCTATGTCAGTGCCGACGACGCCAAGCGCGTGCGCACCGGCTCCCGCAGCGGCAGATCGGCCATCGAACTGCATCCCCTGGTCGTGGTTTCCAGCGCGAAGCTGGACAACGGCCGCGACCCCGGTCGGCCGCTGAGCCTTGAGGCCCTGGTCGAGTGGCTGGCCGGCAAGGCGGACCTGCCCTACCTGAAGATCGACCCGATGAAGGTCAACGTGGCGCAGGTCACGCAGGTGGTCAGCAACGCCTACGCACAGCGCCACCGGATCCTGCCGGTCGCGGCCACCGCCAATGAAGTGACCTTCGCCACCGCGGAGCCCTTCGACACGAGCTGGGCCGACGATCTCGGCCAGATGCTCCGGCGCGACATCCGCCGCGTGGTCGCCAACCCGATCGACATCAACCGCTACCTGCTCGAGTTCTACGGCGTGCAACGCTCGATCCAGCTGGCGGTCGACGCGAAGGGCCAGGACTCTACCTCGAAGATCATCAACTTCGAGCAGCTGGTGGAACTGGGCAAGGGCGGCGAGCTGGGTGCGGACGATCGCCATGTCGTGCATATCGTCGACTGGCTGTTGCAATACGCCTTCGAGCAACGCGCCTCGGACATCCACCTCGAGCCACGCCGCGATGCCGGCCAGATGCGCTTCCGCATCGACGGCGTGATGCAGAAGGTGTTCGAGTTGCCTCCCCCGGTCATGACGGCGGTCACCGCACGGGTCAAGATCCTCTCGCGCATGGACGTCGCCGAGAAGCGCCGACCCCAGGACGGCCGCATCAAGACGCGTTCGGCCGGCGGCCGCGAGGTGGAACTGCGTATCTCGACCATGCCGACGGCCTTCGGCGAAAAGGTGGTGATGCGCATCTTCGATCCCGACCTGGTCATGAAGGACTTCTCGCAACTGGGCTTTTCGGCCGAGGAAGACCGGGTTTGGCGCGGCATGGTGGAGCGCCCGCACGGCATCGTGCTGGTCACCGGTCCCACCGGCTCGGGCAAGACCACCACGCTCTACTCCACGCTGAAACACCTGGCCAAGCCGGAGCTCAACGTCTGCACGGTGGAAGACCCCATCGAAATGGTCTCGCCCGACCTCAACCAGATGCAGGTGCAGGCCTCGATCGACCTGGACTTCGCGGCGGGCGTGCGTACGCTGCTGCGCCAGGACCCGGACATCATCATGGTGGGCGAAATCCGCGACCTGGAAACCGCACAGATGGCCGTCCAGGCCTCGTTGACGGGCCACCTCGTGCTGTCCACGCTGCACACCAACGACTCGCCCAGCGCGGTCACCCGCCTGCTCGACCTGGGCGTGCCGCACTACCTGATCCAGTCTACGCTCAGCGGCGTGGTCGCGCAGCGCCTGGTCCGTACCCTGTGCCCACACTGCAAGCAGCCGGCCGCCCAGGACCCGGACGAATGGCGCGTCGTCACGCGTGGCTGGGATATCCCGCTGCCGGAGCGCGTGTTCGCGCCCGTGGGTTGCCTGGAATGCCGCAAGACCGGGTTCCTGGGCCGCACCGGCGTTTACGAGATGATGCCGATGACCGGACGCCTGCGCAGCCTGATTTCCGCGGAACTCGACTTGGGCCGTTTCGGCGCGGCCGCCCTGCGCGAGGGCATGAAGCCCCTGCGGATTTCCGCCGCGGCACAGGTCGCCGCCGGCATCACCACCGTGCGCGAAGTGCTCAACGTCCTCCCCCCCAGCGACATCGAAGATACGTCCAACTCATGAAGCCCTTGATCATCGTCCGCACCGGCCGCGCGCCTGACGTCATCAGCGCGCGCCATGGTGATTTCCCCCGCTGGTTCCAGCTCGGCCTGCGCCTGCGCCCGTCCCATATCCGCGTCGTCGATGCGGAAAAGGGCGAGGCGTTGCCGGACCCTCGCGACATCGCGGGTGCGGTGCTGACCGGTTCCGCATCGATGGTGACGGAGAAGCTGCCATGGAGCGAGCGCACGGCCGGCTGGATTCGCAACGCCATGGACGTGGAGTTGCCGTTACTCGGCGTCTGCTATGGGCACCAGTTGATGTCGCATGCGCTGGGTGGGCGCGTCGACTACCTGCCCGGCGGCCGCGAGATGGGCACGATTCCCCTTACCTTGCGCGGCGAGGTGCAAGGCGACCCGCTCGCCGCGGCGCTGCCCAAGACCTTCGCGGCCCATGCTACGCACGAACAGAGCGTGCTGGAGCTACCGCGCGGCGCCGTCTCGCTAGCGGGATCCCAACGCGATCCGCACCATCTCGTCCGCTATGGCAGGCACGCCGCCAGCATGCAGTTCCACCCTGAGTTTTCGACCGAGGTCATGCGCGCCTATATCCGCCGACGCCACGATGTCCTCGACCAGGAAGGCCTCGCGCCGGCGCAGATGCTGGCGGCCGTGGTGCCCACGCCGCATGCGACGCGATTGCTGCGCGGCTTCGTACGCGAACACCTGCACGCATCGCGAGCGGAAGAGGAAGCCTCAGTTACGTAAGCGACGAACGATGGCACCGCGCGAGACGAACGCAAACACGATGCCGAAAAGGAAGCCGCCGATGTGGGTCCACCAGACCACCGCACCGTAGCTGGCGCCGGCATAGCTGAAAAGCAGCTGCACCAGCGCCCAGATGCCGATCAGCAGAAACGCGGGTACGCGGACGAACTCGAGGAACAGACCCAGCGGCAGCACGAGCCCTAGCTTGGCGCGAGGGAACAGCGTGACGTAGGCGCCGACCACGGCCGACACCGCACCGCTGCAGCCGATGATCGCCACGCGTGCGCCGGTGAGCGAGATGGCGCCGATCAGGTTCGCGACCACACCGCCGAGCAGGAACAACAGCAGGAAGCGCGGCGAACCGAGGCTGCGCTCGGCGGGTAGGCTGAAGATCACCAGGAACAGCAGGTTGCTGACCAGGTGCAGCCAGCCGCCGTGGATGAATGTCGCCGTCAACAGCCGCAGCAGGGCGGGATCGCTGATCTGCTGCCACAGCGGCAAGCCTGTACCGAACAGGTGTGCCGGGACCGTCCCCCAGTGCCGCATGATCAACGTACGTTCGTCCCGGCCGGCCAGTGCCAGGCCCACGAAGCTGACGACGCAGACCACGACGATCAGTATCGTCGCCCAGCACAGGCGCGACCGCCGACGTGTGTCCACGTGGACGAACATGGTCAAGGAATGCCGCGGGCGAGATGCGGACCTTCGGTTTCGAGCGACGACAGGGCGAACATGGTCTCCGGACCGACGACACCGTCGGCGGCGATACCAAAGCGCTGCTGCACCGCGAGCACGCGTGCCTGCACGCCGCGATCGAACGTGGTGGGTGCCGCCGTACCCTCCGTCGGCAGGTGGCTCAACAGCCAACCTACGCCCGCGCCCGTGTCACCCCGGGAAAGCTTCGCAGGCATGGACGGGTCGGTGCGGAAGACCGCATAGAAACGACCGTTCCACACGCGTTCGAAGACATCTCGCGTCAGTTCGACGTATTTGCCTCCGAGATACAGGCGTACATCCTCATCGCCTGCGCCTACGAGAAGGACTTCCTGGCGCCCATGCGCTTCGTCGAGCTCGAGCAGCAGCGGGCGATCGAAACGGCGGAGTTGATCCAGTGAGCCGCGTCCACTGACGCAGGCAAAACCGGGGAAGATCACGGCGTCGCAGGCCATGGCGGTAGTGACCGAGGTCTCTTTCGAGGTGACCTGCCAGCGCGCCAGTAGCTCGCTCCATACACGCAGTTTGCCCACATCGGGCGCGGGCAAGGCGTCACGGAATTTCTCCAGGGCCTGCTCGGGCGTGGCCGTCACCAGGTTCTTTGGGCGAGACGGGCTGCGGCCCGACAGGAACCAGGTAGTGACACCGCCCACGAACAGGACGGCGAGGATCGCACCGGCCACGAGGATGGCTTTCCGGTAACGGCGCAGCCAGTAACGCGCGTGCTGTGGAAGGACCTCTCGCGAGACGAAACCGAGCGCTCGCTCGCCGATCGAACGTTCGCCACGCTCGGCAGCCCGCTCCAGGGCACGCTGAGCCAGGGCACTGAGCCGCCGGGGATTGCCTTTCCCGTCGTCGCGCAAGCTGCGCAGGCCCAGCCGGCTGAACGGCATGTTGGAAGCACCCGCTACGTGCAGACGATGACGTACATACCGCTCGCTTTCCTCGGCCGTCAACGGCACCAGCGTCAGGCGGCTGGTCACCCGGGCCATGAGGGCGGCAACCTGCGGACCGGCACGCCGTTCGTCGGCGCCGGGCAGGCCAACCAGCACCAGGTGGAAGGGTGTGCCAGCCTGTTCGCAGGCGGCATGCAGGTGCTCTACCGCGGCGAGCATGCCGTCCGGCATGCGATGGATGTCGTCCAGGATCAGCAGGAAGCGCCGGCTGACATGTTGCAGCAGGCGACCCAGGCCAGCGGCCAGTCCGTCGACCAGATGAGCTTCGGTGTTGGCCTCGGCGCTGAGCGGAAGCGGCAGCCCGAATCCCGCGTACATGGAGCGAAGCCAGGCGATCGTACCCAGCGCGTAGTCGTCGGCACCATGGCGAACGGCCTTCACGCCGTGGTTGGGCGCATCGGCTTCGATGAGCACGCAAAGAAGGCTCTTGCCAACGCCAGCGTCCCCGGTAATGAGGGTAATGCTGGTGTCCGTGGAAACCAGCTGGTATTCGACATGCGCGAGGGCATCGCGTTCGCGCGCAAACAGACATGCGAAACGCGCATCCGGTGCATCGCCGAACGGAGGCTCACGCAGCCCGAAGGTTTGTAGATACATGGTGCCTAATGTAGCTGATCGCCCGGCATGGGTGATCGGGTCATCAGACATGATTTCAAAGGAAATTAAGCAAGAAAAAACCCGCCACGATTGCTCGTAGCGGGTTTTTAGGGATAAAGCCCGTGGCGTTGACCTGTTGCGGGTCGTGCCCTATGGGCACGCCAGCGAAGGTTCGACAAAGACGAAGGCCTCCCCAATGGGGAGGCCTTCTAGATAAAGCCCCTGGCGGTGACCTACTCTTGCATGGCTTGAGCCACACTACCATCGGCGCATGCGCGTTTCACTTCTGAGTTCGGGAAGGGATCAGGTGGTACCACGCCGCTATGGCCGCCAGGGAAG